>Ga0209517_10008652_pt1 | contig 11863 bp, 7 predicted proteins | sample PeaSoiMetSII2010_FD_187695 | JGI IMG/M metagenome (GOLD analysis project Ga0209517, IMG submission 187695) | Peat soil microbial communities from Weissenstadt, Germany - SII-2010 (SPAdes) (version 2) | ecosystem: Environmental > Terrestrial > Soil > Wetlands > Peat | place: Germany: Weissenstadt...
TAGAGTGCGCAACGGCTAGGCGGCGCGTTCGGGCGCGGTTGGGTTTCGAAAGCGGCAGCAAGCTGCGCGCACTCCATACGCTTCGCGCGGTACGGCCCAGGCGGCGAAGGCGGCTCTCGGCCGGAGCTTGCCCCGTGAGATAAGGAGCCGGCTACCGCGTGCGGATGTCCAGCGAAGGCATTTTCGGGTAAAGATGAGAACAACCTGCGGGCACTCCAAACGCTTCGCGAGGTCGGCAGCCACAGAATAAGCCAACGCGCAGGCATTTCGTTAGAATTGCGCCTTGAATCCGGAACTTATTTCGCACAGGCCCTAAGGTCAATTACCCACGGTCACCGAGCCGCCGGCGCTGTTGACATTCATGGCCTTGGTAATCGTCAACGTTTCCGTACTCGAACCCGAGGTCTTGAACCAGATGTTTCCACCCGAGGCTACCGCCGCGACGCCTGATGCCAGAGTCTTGTAGGGGGCGTCGTAGCTCCCGTTTTGGGTGGAGCCGGTATAATTGTAATCAACCCAAACGACACCGGCGTAGGCGGGCACGAGTGCATCGATCAAAAACTGGCCATTAGGGGTGCCCAGACCGGTGCAGAGATCGTAGCCGGTCACGGCGGAGAATTTGCTCGGGCTCCCGGCGCTGAAGTTGTTGCCGGTGGTGATGTCGTGGAAACAAGAGGTGTAGTTTGGACCCTTCGCAATGTTGTACAGGGCCGGGTTCAGGAAGCCGACGGAGGAGAGCCCATAGTTACCGGCTTGCTGGTTGATCAGGGCGCTGAAGCCCGCCCACAGCGGTGCGGCGCAACTGGTTCCTCCAAAGGACCCGGCTAAGCCTTTAAAGAAAACTACCCAAACCTGGTTGGCGGTCAGCGCCACATCCGGGACGTTGCGCGCGGTTGTCGAGCCTTGGTTAGAAGCCATGCTGATGCCATGCTGGTAGGTCGGGATCGAGCTACGGGTGCTGATGCCGCCACTGCTTCCCCAATAACCGCCCCCACCGTACCACCACGAGGGCGGATCGTAGCCCCAATTCCAGACCGTTTCGGAAGCGTAGGAAGCGCCAGTACCATTCATAGTCAGCGTGGTGCCACCGACAGTAACAATATGGATATCATCGTCCGGTCCCATCAGGGCGCCCGTGAACGCGTCCCCATCCCCAGAGGCCAGGAAAAAGCATTGCCCTTGGACTTCCATTTCCAGGAAATCGTTCTCCATAGTCGAATCGGCGGAGCCGCTAAAGCCCCAGGAGCAACCGAATTGCTTTATGCCGCTCTGCGAGGCCATGCTGTTAAGGATGTCGTCCCAACTGCTGCCCTCGAACACCACTATTTTGCTCAAACCTGGTGCCATTGAAACGGCCATTTCAATATCCAACGAGCACTCGGCGTCGCCGTTCGTGTCAGTGCCGGGATTCCCTGTGAAGCCATCCAGCAGCACATTTTGCAGATTAACGTGGGGAAGGCCCGCTTGGGCCTCGTAATTGGTAATGTCTTGGAGAAAATAGCCTTCCATTTCGAACAGGCCGACGATCTGACCCGAACCTGTGAGCGACACGCCGGGGGCATAGGCATTTCTGAAGTCGTAGCCGCGATAATTGCCGCCTGGGGCGCTGCCGCCTGAGGTGCCCGATGTAGCACTTCTCGCGGGGTTTACCGGATGCATGTTAGGATGGGATGAGGCATAATTGTTCAGTCCACCCACATGCGATATGGGCAGGGAGGCATCGACCGAAGGTTCGACATCCGGTGCAAAGAACTGCCGAGACTCAGTAGGGTGGTTATAAGTTCGCAAGTTAACATGGAACGCTCTTTGAATGTCGGAGGCTTTCCCCCAAACATCCAATACGAGACGGTTGCTGTACTCGGCGAATACCTCCAGGTTATTGGTCTGCGCGAACTGCCGCACCGCGGCATACTCCTCTGCAGTCGGGCCGTAACCTGCAGTAAACTGCTCGGTAGTGAGGAAGCGGCGATAGTTCGGGCTGCCGGGAGTGTACAGTTGGTCAATCAGTCCATTGAGCTTCTGCTGATTGTGAAGGGGCAGCCCGATCGCCAGGTTCAGCCGGGTTTCCGGTGGAAGCTGGCCGACGGGCTGCAAGCCAAGCCCGCTCACCTCAGCGGGAACATGGCTCGTCAAAGTTTTGGTCTGCGCCCCGGCTGTAATTGAGGACGTTGCGCCAGAAACAGCCAACAGGAACGTCAGCCGCTTCCAGCCCGGGAGCCTCGGATGTTTTATAGATCGATTGTTCATGTGCCACTTCCATCTATTGGAGCGTAACCAGCACGAGTACCATGCCTTTGCCGTCTTTGAGACCGGTCATAGCTTTGCCCAGGATGGCGCCCTGGGCTTTGGCATGGTCAGCGACCTTCATCGCGTGGCCGGGCGTCGCAGAGGTAGTAAGCAGATCACCAGGATGGATGGCACCGTTGGAAGCGTCGGCCTGCACATAGACTCGGCCAGTAAGAGCCACGTTTTTGCCGCCCTCGAGCAATCCCTGTTGCTGCATTTGGATGCCGGGATTGATGCCGTTGGCGCCGCTGACGACGCCCGCGACGCGAGTGTCATAAGGCTGGTCGCTGAGCTTCAGGCGGCCTGGATTCTCGTCGTCAATTACGACAACCGCGCCTTGGGGGACTTCTTTGTTCAGGGCTGTGATTTCGAACGGCTCGGCCAGGTCGGCGCCACCGCGGATGGTCAGGGTGGCTACCGAGCAGTTCTCTCTGACCCACACATTGCCCGCGTCGTCCCACGTCAAGTTAGCCTCGTCCGGCTCAACGGTTCCCAGCGCTCCGCCGATATACCCCCAGAGGAACGGGCCCTCACCGAAGCTTACCCCGGCCACGGAATTAGTCAGCTTGAGGCCAACGCCGGAGTTCTGCAGGTTCAAGTCGTTGTTGAACAGGACGGTGCCATTGTTGGCAATGGACATCCGATTATTAAAGGAGGTGTAAAAGTCCAACCCATATTGGTTTCCGCCCGTAGTTCGTTTCGAGGCAATGCCCTCGCCGCTGCCGGTGCCGAAGGTCAGGCCCGCCCCAGTGGACGCGCCGTTATTGATGAAGCCATTGTTCTCGTTGTACTGATCGAGGGCGAAATTGCCTTGGGGGGAGAACAGCAACAGGGCTCCGTCGTCATACAAATACCAGGAGTTGTCGCCGGTTCCTTCGATCCAGGTATAGGCGTAGATCTCGCCGGCCTGGGAGTATCCATACCAAGGCAAGCCCGGGCCGGCAGTTTCCATATTGATGCCGCCCCAAGTGTTGGTCACGTTAGCGCGAACGGTGAAGTAATCGTTGCCGTCGAGCGAGTTGGTGCGGTTCACGCCCATGAATTGGGCGCGCACCAAAAACTGATTCGGTGACGTGGATCCAAAAGAGGCAGAGGTAGAATCATCCGCCCAGACGAACGCGCCGTCATGCATAGCCTGCGCATTCTGGCCCGCAGCGAAGCTGGCAGTGCCCGCGGCAGTGTTGCCATTCCCCCCAGGGATAGTGGACCAAGTGCCGTTGGCCGTGTTGCCGTTACCGCCGCCGATGGCCGAGTCAGTGGCTCCAACCGTATTGTAAGACCCACCAGCAATCACGCTCTCGTAACCATTGGTGATATGGATGTTCCAGCCGCTGCCGATGAAGTTGTAATTTTGGCCCGTGATGAAGTTAGTGATGCCTTCCACATATTCCCCACCACCGGCGATGACGTTGCCGACCGAGGTTGGGATGACAAAGTTGCCGGCGCTTCCGCCAACGATATTCGGAATGGGCGGGTAGCCATACGGGATGTAATTCGTCCCTGGATCGATGCGTAGAGCGCGCGCGCCGTCTGCGCGAAGGTCAAGCGACTGGTTATCGGTGGTGCCCACGAAATTCACCCCGGTGGTCGTCCCCGCGTTGCCCAGCGTCTTCCAAAAGTTGTTCGGCCCGAAACCGTCCAAAGTCAGGGCGTTCACACCGAACAACCCGGAACCATCGCCGGTGAAGCTGTCGCTGGCGTTATTGAGCGTTACCGGATTAGTGTAGGTGCCGGATAGTGACCCCGCCGCCAGTGCCCCATCCAGGTTCTCCGAGGTGATGGCGTAAGGGGTCGGCGTCAAATCCTGGCGCGGGCTTAAGGCCGTATAGGCTACCGCCACTCCGTTGCTGCGCGCGCCAATTTGCAAGTACCGGGCTGGTCCCGGGAAAACACCGGAGCCGAAATCCAGCGTAACGGTGAAAAGCCCGTTGCTCACGGCCACGGGCGCGTTAGTGATGGGGCCAGCGACCAGCGTGCCCCCACTCAAGGAGTCATAGAGGTGAAACCGCAGGTCGAAGCTGCCGTTGGCGGGGGCGCCGTTTTCAAGAAGGCGGCCCTGGTACGTAAAGGCGGTGCCTTGGGCGTCTGCGGTGCTCGCGCCGGCTGCGATGGCCAAGCCGACAATGGCTAGTTTGAGGTAGTGTTTCATAGGTACGATCTTGGTTTTTGAACGAATCACTTTGTCTTTGCTTTAGGGCATTTTTCTGCCAACGGTTTTCATGTGCTTGCGTCCACTAGACACTATGGCGGCTTCTGTGTCAATACCTTTTCTGATATTAATATTCGATAGTTCTAATGGTGGTGGGCGCTTCGTCCTTGCTACAACAGGTAGGGGCATCTTTGGCGACTGGACTGCGATTAATCCCGGCTGAACCGAAGGCCGAAGCGCTCCTCCCGCCGCTTTAGGCTTGGCAATAGCAACAATTGCCTCACTTTAGGCGGGTGATTCATCCGACGGCTATTGTTCACCCGAAAGCCAGGCTGGACCCCACTGTGAACGTGGGGCCGTATGCCGTGATTGATGAAGGTGTCGAGCTGGGGGCGGGCTGCTCGGTGGGCCCTTACGTGTATCTAACGGGCCTGGCGAGCATCGGTGCGGGAAACCGTTTTTATGCCGGCTGCGTCATCGGCGAGGCACCTCAGGATTTAAAATATGACGGCCAGCCCACACGGCTCCGCATTGGTGAAGGCAATATCTTTCGCGAGCATGCGACGGTGCATCGATCGAGTCCGCCGGAGGAGGAAACGGTAATCGGCTCGGGCAATTTTTTCATGGCCCACTGCCACGTGGCCCACAATTGCCATTTGGGCGATGGGATCATCGTCGCCAACGGTGCCTTGCTGGGCGGCCACGTGACGGTTCAGAATCGCGCGTTCATTTCAGGCAATTGTCTTCTGCATCAATTTGTGCGCGTGGGCACCCTCGCCCTGATGCAGGGCGGTTCGGCCATCAGCCTGGACTTGCCGCCCTACACCGTTGCTCGTGGCGGCAACGGCATCTGCGGACTCAATACGGTGGGACTGCGCCGCGCCGGATTTAGTGCGGCAGAAAGGCAGGAACTAAAGCAACTTTATCACGAACTCTTTTGCGCCGGTGTGAACCTGCAAGCCGCCGTGGGGCGCGCGCGGGCGAAGTTTGGCGGCGCGGCGGCCAGAGAAATGCTTGAGTTCATCTCCACCTCCAAACGCGGCGTGTGTTCGGACCGGGGAGAACCGCTGTCGGGCTTGGACTAAGTACTGATCACAGTAAATACGGTTCCAGCAATAAGTTTCCGCTCAACGTTTGCCGATTTTCGTCCGGGCCGCCTCGAGGATTCGGCGTTCTCGCTCGGTCAGACTTTGGATGCCATGGGCCGAGATCTTGTCCAGGATGGGATCGACCTCCCGGCTGAGGAATTCGTCGGGTGGAAGATCCTCGGTTTCCGCGCTTTTGCTCCGGCTCCAATAGCCGGACTTCTGGGAGGGCACATTGACGAGCCGGCGAAGGGGTTGTTCGCGCGTCCGACGCCAGCGAGGCAGGTGCCAATGGATGGCGTAACGGATAAATAGGACGCCGGCCAACATGCCTCCCAGATGGGCCGCTTCTGCAACATGGACGGTGTTTAGCGAAGGGGCTTGCGGCCACAGAATCCCAATGAGGGAACCGATGGCACAGAGGATTAACAGGTACTTGGCCCGCACCGGGAGGATGAAAAAGAGCAAAATCACGCGGTCCGGGAAGAGCATCGCAAAAGCAGCCAGCAATCCGAGCACGGCGGCGGAGGCCCCCATTACCGGGCCTGCAAAACGGGGCAGCAGCCCTGCCGCCGCTTGGACCATCCCCCCGATCACGCCACTGGAAAAGTAAAGGGTCAGAAACGGCTTCTTGCCCAACGCGTCCTCGACATCAGGACCGAACACGTACATCGCCCAGCAATTGAAAAACAAATGCACCACGTTGACGTGCAGGAACTGGTAACTGACCAATTGCCAAAAGAACCCATGCTTAAGCCCCTCCAAGCTCAAAGGCAGATAACCATAGTAGGCGTCCGCTAATGAAAGCGGCAAAAACTGCAACGTTGATTGAAAAAGGAAAACCGCTACGTTGGCGATCAGGAGCATCATCGTCGCCGATAGCCTTCGCTCAAAAGGCGAGCGACGCATGTAGGAACGGTCTTCTAGCATAACCACCCTAAACTACCCGCTTGCCGTGGATTTTTCAAACGTACTTTTCATGTGTCTTGCGCAGATCAGTAGTGCTCCTGCGCGTGTGCGACAATCTTTCCGATCTATTTTCAAAACACGCTCCAAGTCATTCCAGGATCTCCAGCAAGTTACCGCCCTTGAGCCGTGCCTTCGGCGCGCGGGTCCGGCACACCTACAAACGCCTTCCCATCGCTCGTTCGGCCCACCAATTGCGACGCGGCGATCTTCTCCACGACTTTCAGTTTGTGGCCGCGCTCGGCCAAGGCCGACCGCAGTTCAACCGGCAGGGATTTCTCGACGACCAGCTCATCCGGTGACCACTGATGGTGGATGCGCGGCCGGGCGAGGGCGGTCGCGGGCGAGAGCCCCAAATCCAGGATGTCCACCAACGCCAGCACTACCTGCGAAATAATCGTCGGGCCGCCCGAGGCGCCCAACGCCAGGACGGGATGGCCATCCTTGAGAACGATCGTCGGACTCATGCTCGAGAGAGGTCTTTTGCCCGGGGCCACGGCATTGGCCTCGGCTCCAATCAATCCGAAATAGTTCGGAGTTCCGGGCTGCGTCGAAAAATCGTCCATTTGGTTGTTCATCACGACTCCGGTGCCCGGAATCACTACCTTCGATCCAAAGCTCGTGTTAACCGTCGCGGTGCAGGCGACCCAATTCCCCTGCGCGTCGGCCACGGAAAAATGGGTTGTGTGCCTTGAAAACAGGTCGTTTCGGTAGCCTGGCGGCAAGCCATGCCCGGGAACCCGCTTCGCGCTCCGCAGATCGATTTTGCGGGCTAACTCCGCCGCGTACGGCTTCGTCGCCAGCCCGCGCGGCACGTCCGCAAAATCAGGGTCGCCCAGCCAATAAGCCCGGTCAGCAAACGCCAGTTTCATCGCCTCGGCAATCACGTGCAGGCGTGTTGGTTCATCCATCCCCCGCAGATCGAAGTTTTCCAGGATGCTCAAAATCTCCGCCACATGCACGCCACCCGAACTAGGCGGTGGAAACCCGATTAGCTGGTATCCACGATAGGATGTTATCAAAGCTTGGCGCAGGCAGATATGATAATCGGCAAAATCCCGCGCGGTGATGAGCCCGCCATTGCTTTTCATCCATCGCTCGACCGCGGCAGCAAAAGGCCCGCGATAAAACCAGTCTGTTCCGTGCTCGGCGATCGCGCGGTAAGTCGCGGCCAAATTTGTCTGCCTGAGAAGATCTCCCGAGTGCAGTCCGTGCGGTGGGAGAAAAATTTCCTTCGAGGCCGCAAATCTCTCCAAGTCCGCTCGTTCGGACTCCACCCGATTAACATATTCCGCATCCAACCGGAAGCCGCTCTCGGCTATTTCAGCGGCAGGCCGAATCAACTCCTTTAGGCTCTTGTTACCATAATGGCTCACAGCATAGTCATAAGCGGCTAAGCTGCCGGGGACACCGCTCGCCAGCGCCCCGGCCTGGCTCAACCGGGTGTCGGCCTTCGCCTGCCGGAGGAACGTCTCTCGAGTCGCTGCCGCGGGCGCCGTCTCCCGGCCGTCGATCGCCGCCACCGAGCCATCGGCCAGGCGGATGAGCATGAAACATCCGCCACCGATGCCCGAGTTATGTCCGTTCACGACGCCCAACGTCAGCGCTGCTGCCACCGCCGCATCGATAGCGTTGCCACCTGCCTTGAGCACGTTCACTCCAGCCGCTGTCGCCAAGGGATGGATGGTGGCTACCATGCCGTGCTCGGCGATTGCCGCCCTGCCTTCGTTTGGCAGTGGAGTCCGGTCCGCAGCCAACGCCCAAGAGCTTACGAACAGAAGGCCACCCATCAGCAGACTCTGCCTCATTCGCAAACCCTCCGGTAGAGCGCCTCGTAGCGAGGCACAATTACATCGGCCGAAAAACACTCCCGGGCGCGTCGCTGCGCAGCGCGGCCCATTTCCAGGCGGCGCGCGGGATCTGCAATCAACCGCTCGGCCGCCCGGGCCAACACCTCCGCGTCCAGCGAGGGTGTGAGGATGCCACTCACCTCGTCTTCGACGACCTCCGGAATCCCGCCCACTCGTGGGGCGATGCTTGGGCAGGCAAAACACATCCCCTCGAGAATGCTCAGGCAAAAACTCTCCGTCTCCGAGGAATACAGGCCCAGATCGGCGATCTGTAAGTAGTTTTCGATATCGTTGCCCTTCTCAATCACGACTAACCGGTCTTCCAGGCCCAACATCCGCACGTCCGCGGCGAACGGTGCGAAACTGCTCCCGGCCATAATAACCAGTTTGAAGCTGTCGCGCGGCCGAATCCGAGCCGCCGCTTCGAGCAACACGTCGATGCGTTTGAGGGGTCGAAGGTTGGACGCATGGAAGATCATAGCTTCGTGGTTCAAGCCCAGCTCCCGGCGCACGTCTTTGGGAGAACGATCGCCCGGACGTGGCTCGAAAAAATTGTGAATCACCTCGATGGGCCGCTCGATGCTCAGCAAGCGTTCGGTTTCCGCTCGCAGCCAAGCGGAAACGGTGGTGATAGCATCCGAGGATTCCAGCGCGTGCCGGATCGCTGGGGCGTAGCCCGCATCACGGCCCAGCAGCGTCGTATCGGTGCCATGGAGCGTGGTCACCAGGCGGGGCTGTTGGGCGCGTGGGAGCATCGACTTCGCAAGGATAGCGGCGGTCGCGTGCGGCACGGCATAATGCACATGCAAGACATCCAGTCCAAAATCGCGGCTGACCTCGGCCATCTTCACGGAAAGCGGCAAAGTGTAGTCCGGATACTTGAACAGCCCATAATCGTTGACCCCCACCGGGTGAAAATAAAGCCGTGGCGCATGAACGGGGAGCCGGAAGGGCCGCTCGTAGCTGATAAAATGCACTTCATGGCCCCGTCTCGCTAACTCTTCCCCCAACGCGGAGGCCAACACTCCACTGCCTCCGACGGAAGGGTAACAAGTGATGCCTATCTTCATTCAGAAATGGCGCGCGCCTCGACCCACCTGTCCAACTGATTCGGCCACGAGCGGATCGTTTGGGAAAAGCGCAATTGCATGCTCGAGGCCAGCGCGCAATCCATTCAACCGCGCCCGAGTGAGCTGCAGTTCGACGTAATTGCGCGTGCGTGTTTGCGAGGTGTGCGCTTCCATGGCTGCCGTCCAGGCAGCCAGGATGTCGGGGGGCGATACGTCAATTAAAACGGGCAGAACTCCGGCTGGCTCGCCTTCGGGCGTGACGGCGTAATAGAACAACTGGTCAATGGCATGGGGAAGCCAGGGACGCAGGTCATCCAGGCCCGCGTAGCGCGCCAGACGGGCAGCGTCGCGCACCATGCGACCCAGCCGTGCGTGGTCTGGATGCTGGTTCTCTTCCAGGCTCGGCGCCAGCACAACACTGGGCCGCACTCGCCGCAACACTGCTGCCAGCTTGAGCGCATGAGCGGCCCGCACCTCCAGGCGGGCGTCCCCCTCCAAATCGACAAACTCCAAGGTTGCCCCCAACAGACTGGCCGATTGCTGCGCCTCGGCCGCACGTTCGGAGGGTGTACCATGCGTGGCCGCTTCGCCCCTCGAACAAACCACCAGGTGCGCCGGGCGCCCTGCCCGTGTTTCACGCACCACCACGCCGCCGCATCCAAACTCAATGTCGTCTGGATGCGCACCGAAGGCCAAAAGCTTCGCAGTATCAGGCGCCATGCCCGTCAGGGTAGAGCCTGCCCGACGGTTAGCCAGAACAAATCGGAAGCTCAGACTTTTTCTCGGAGGTGCTCTTCTTCGTGCAGCCGCAAACGCGCCGACAGAATGGCTGCGCGGCCCAGGTAACCAACCAGCCTGGTCGGATTCTCGCGCTCAACCACCGGCAGTCGGCCAATGTCATTCCGTAGCATCTTGCTTAGGGCAGCCTGCAGCGGCTCGTCAGGATAAGTAACGACAAGTTCTGTCGAGCCGGCTTCCGCCACCGTAATACCATTTGAGCCGTTTTGCCTAAGCGATCGAATGATGTCGCCACGAGTGATGATCCCCACCAAGCGACGTTCTTCGTTCACTAGCAGGATTCCCTGATGACGGTTGAGCCCTGGATCTCCTCGCGCAAGACGGGCGGATAACTCGGAAACCTTCGTTGTGTCTGGAATGGCAGGAGCGCTCTGGTCCATGACGTCGCGGACGCACACCAACTCGAAGGGGTCGATGCTGTATTCACGCGTGATGTGGTGACCCCGGCGCGCAAGCTTTTCCGTAAGGATGGAACGTGGCATCAGCAGCACTGTAACGCCCAGGGCAGCCACCGACGCGATGAGCAATGCGCTAAACAAATTGAAGTCGTGAGTCAACTCGACCGTGAAGATCATGGCAGTCAGTGGGGCGCGCATCGTCCCACCCATCATCGCCGCCATCCCCACAGCCGCCCAAAGGCCCGCGTCACCCCCTGGAATCCAGCGCGCGAGAAACGCACCCAAGGCGCCACCCATGATGAGCAACGGCGCCAGGACGCCACCCGAAGTGCCCGAGCCGAGCGCCACCGCCCAAACCAGCGCCTTGGCGATCATCAGCCCGGCCACCGCCGCGCCTACCATTTCGCCGCGGAGCAATCCGTGAATGGTGTCGTAGCCCACCCCAAGGACCCGTGGTTCGATAATGCCTCCTACCCCGATAAATACCGCGCCAATGGCCGGCCACCACATCCAATGCATTGGGAGCTTACCGAACAGGTCTTCGCACGCATACACCAGCAGGGTCAGAAGGCTCGAACCGAATCCTGCCAGGACCCCCACTACCACCGCCCAAGCCAATTGTTCTGCGGAGGGGGAGGGATGAATCGACACTGGAAAGATCGGGCCAGAACCTAACAAGGGCACCCGCATCACCGAGGCAACCAGGGCAGCCACGGCTACGGGGATGAAGCTCCGCGGCTTCCATTCGAACAATAACAACTCAACTGCCAGCAGAACAGCCGCTACGGGCGTGGCGAACACCGCCGACATGCCGGCCGCGGCGCCGGCCACGAGCAGCGTTTTGCGTTCTGCCGCGCTGAGATGAAACTGTTGCCCGAATAGCGACCCGAGCGCGCCGCCGGTCATAATGATCGGCCCTTCTGCCCCAAACGGCCCGCCCGTGCCAATCGAGATGGCCGCTGAAAGCGGCTTGAGAATCGCCACCTTAGGCTGAATTCGGCTGCGTCCGAGCAAGATCGCTTCCAGCGCCTCGGGAATGCCGTGCCCGCGGATCTTCTCCGATCCAAAGCGCGCCATGAGGCCGATGATTACGGCTCCCGCGATCGGAACCATAATTACCCAATACCCCAGATGATGGCCCTGCGGCACGGCCGGCAATGGCGAAATTCGGTGGTAGAACGCGAGGTTGGTGATGACGGCGATTAACCAGAGCAGCGCGTAGGCAACCAGCGAGCCAATCACCCCCACTATCACTGCCATC
>Ga0209517_10008655_pt1 | contig 11860 bp, 10 predicted proteins | sample PeaSoiMetSII2010_FD_187695 | JGI IMG/M metagenome (GOLD analysis project Ga0209517, IMG submission 187695) | Peat soil microbial communities from Weissenstadt, Germany - SII-2010 (SPAdes) (version 2) | ecosystem: Environmental > Terrestrial > Soil > Wetlands > Peat | place: Germany...
TTTCGCGGAACTGAAGCCCCAGCACGGCAGCCAGGGACTCGCGTAAACCCGCTCCAACGCGGGACCGATCAGGGTCCGCGCTGAGATCCCGTGTGTTACCCGAAAACAGGTGTTTTTGAACCATGCCCCAATTTGAGGGCGCCATCTATCACGTGATAGCTAGTGCGAGCTCGTCCCCAACTGGCCGATGAACTCCAGCAGATCATGGAATGGATCGAGCCGGAAACCAAAAACCAAGTCTGACACCCAGACCTCAAGACACCCAGACCTCAAGACTCATCAGGCCTCAGGTGCGGTCATTCGCCGCTTGCGGGCCAGAACGAAGATTGTATGCGTGTCGCGCCAGGGCGCGAGCACCCAGGAAATCAGCTTCAGTGCCGGCAGGCAAAGAATGGTCAGGGGGTCGATCCACGAGCCGAAGATCCGGTGCTGGATCCAGGTCACAACCGTCGAGCCGAGCGTGCCGAATCGGAGCCGATCGATCGGCTCGAATCCGGCCTCTTGAAGAACCGCCTCGAGTTGCTCGAAAGTGTAGCCGTTGCGCACGTGCCAGCCGTCCTCGAACCGGCTCACCCGGATGTTGCCGGCGTGGGCCTGCCAGTCGCGGTCGGGGGTGGTGATATAGACGAAGCCATGCTCGTCCAGAAGCTCATGGATTTGCCGTAAAGCCCCGGCGCTATCCATGATATGCTCGATCACGTCGAGCAGCAGGACCTGGTCGAAGCAGCCGTGCTGGGAATGGTCCGCAACGAGGGTTTGCAGGTTCCCGAGTCGAAATTCGAGCTGTTGGTCGGAGAGTCCGAGAAACGCCCGCATCTCCTCACAGTTATGTTTCTCCCACTCGTGGATGGTGATCCCCAGGCACTGTGCCCCGCGGAGGACGGCCTGATGCGAAAAATAAGCGTTGCCGCAACCGCAGTCGAGGGTGCGGATAGGCCGGTCGGCGGTGCCGCTCAGGAACATCCGGACGACCCTGGACTTGTCACGGCTGACCCAGTTGGTGCCAGGGAACATGACGTATTTGAGCCAGAGCCGGACCCAGGTGCTAGGCGCCGGGTTCTCGGTATAGGCGCGGAGCATGAAGGGATCCTCCTTGATGCGACGGCTTCCGCGGTGAAACCATTCCAGTGCGATCCTTCGGACGGTAAAGATAGTCGGATCAGGACTCCCGGGCAAGACCAGTCACGGAATCGTCCATGGCCCACGATCTTCGAGGGCGGCTGAAAACAAGAGGCTTCCAAGGCTATAATGATGACGTGGCTTGCGTGCTTCCTTGTGATTTCGTGTGGAAGGGCAGACCGTGGTTGCACCACTCCCGGGACTTCTCACCCAGCGATCGCTACTCAGGGAAGGGGGGCCGGGTCGCCCCAGGGATTGCTCCCCGGGGCTCCCACAGATCCGGACGTGCGCGTCAAAGACGCATCCGGTTCGTCACGTTGTGGCTCCGCTGCCCCTCAACACGGCCAGGCGGTTTCGCGGTGACACGCCTTTGAGGCTCGGTGTCCTCGGCGTGGTTGCAACCCCTGTCCACGACGCGGCGCCCCCTTCACTCCCCGGGGTCTGGGAGGGCTCGTTCCCCCGCTTCATCGCTACTATGAGGCACTGCGACTCCCTGCCGCCCATCTCGCCGCACTTCGTTTCCTTCGCTTGGCGATACCACCGGTGCGACCGCTGTTCGCCCCCACCAGCTCGGGACAGAGCTGTGGATCAACCTGGAGTTGGTAAGCCGGGACTCCAGTCGGCAGTCACGACGGAAACGGCAGGGTCTCTCAGGTTCCCGAGCGACCCTCATGTCCCTGCGCCCTGTTCTAGGACCCCGGTAGGACCGATGCACGCCAGGCCATTGCGGTGTCTCGGCGCGGCCCCCGCTTGTGTCAACAACGGTGGCTCCCGCGATGAGAAGATTTTGGGGCTCAATCGCACGGCATTGGGACTCACTCTCTACGCTTCGCAGTTGAAGTTTCCTTCCCCCACGCAAGACTCGCTTCCGGCTGCTGGCCAAGCTTTGCCGGGCGGGATTCGCTAACCCGCAGGGTTGCAATCAAAGGTTTCCGAGTACGAGTCTCTTCCTCCTCTCTCGAGCTTGCCTGACGCTATGACACCTTTTCCGCTGGCTCCTACTCATTGATGTCCCCTTATCCCTCTCCCTGCCGCGTTTTCTAAAAGGTGGCATCATTCGAGGGAGGGCAGCATGATGCCGACTCGCGAATGTGAGACCTCGCCCGCTCGGCCGGTGCAATTGTGTCACGAGCCAGGTCCTTGAGATTCTGGTCTCCTCCGAGGAGCAGGCCATTTCGATTGCCTGGTTGCATGGGCTATAATACGCAGCAGGTCGTGGCGTCCGGGCGCGATCGCGAGACGCTGGTACGTCGAGCATCTCGTTCAGGTAGTGTGTTGTCCTCACGGTCAGTACATCGCGCATCTCACGCTGGGTTCTCAACGGGTTCCTTCGTGCGAGGCGCAAGCGACAATTTCTCGTGCTCGCTCAAGCATCTGGTTCCACGGTCGGAATCATCGTTGATGTTCGCGGTGACGGTCGCGCCGCTCTCGTTCCTACTTTTCATTCCTCTTTCACATAGACCCGTTTGTTGTGGTGTGTGCGGAGGGGGAACGATCACTCCGTGAGCGAAAATCATGGACTCAGACTCGTCCTCACTGGCGGGACGCCCGCGTCTTCGTGGCGAGGGCGACTCTTCGCTTTTATCGTTCTTTCTCGGCCCAGTCCAACCGTTCATCGCGTCAGCGCGCTCGGTGCGCGACCTGTGGAGTGGGAGCTTCTTGCTTAGCTGGCTGACGCGAAGCGCGATGAGCCCCGTTCTTGAAAACCCCGGGCTGGGCGATGACACGTTCTTGATGCCGTTTCAGCCATCGCTCGTCTGGGACCAGTGCCTCAAGGCAGGAGGCGAGCTTCCCGCCGCGGGCCTGCCGAATCGCTTCTTGGCGTTGATCCCGGCGGATCCCGAGGGAAAGATGGCCCTAACCCTCGCCGAGCAGTGCAAGTCCAGTTGCCGGAACGCATGGAAGGAGATCTGCGAGAGGGTCCGGCAAGGTTTCGATGAGAAGATGGGTGCCCGTGCGCTAACCGCCGACTGGGACCGGCTCTGGAATTCGCAGGTTGACACCTTCTTCGAAATCCAGGCCGCCAGTCTCCCCCTTCGCATTTGCGACCAGGCCACACTCTCCCACCTGCTCTCGGACCAAGAGTTCGACCCCAAGCGGACGTCGTGCCAATGGTGGGGTGCTCTGAACCTGATGGCCAGGCTGCTCGAAGCCCAGCGAGCCGAAGGATACGTCCCAGCCTATCGAGCCGCCGGGCACGTGCCCCAGAAGTGCACGCTCCTGGGAACTTACGAGCAGATGGGACCCGCGGCCTTCGATGACTCGAACGTTTTCTGGAGAGAGCTTGCGCAGCGGTCATGGTACGGGACACGAATCCGTCCCGTGGAGCGACTGTCCGCTGTGAGCCTGATCAAGCGATTCGCATGGCCAGCGTTCTTTCGCGAGGAGCTCCATCTCGAACCGCGGGCCGGCTACTATCCCGACACCGCGACCATCGCGGCCGCCCTTTGGCTGGCCGAAGGGGACTTCGCCATCGATCCCCGGGATGAGTTGGAGAACTCCGAACGCTGGTCAGGCCAGTGGCTGCACTGGGCGACGCTGGACAGGCCATCAGGCAAACGTAATGAGGATGAGCAGCAGAAATACGACCCGCCACCGACCCAGGACCAGGGGAATCGAATTCGGGCCAAGCGTCAGGCGCAGGGCCCGCCCCCGGCGTACTACGCCATCCTTGTCTTGGACGGCGATCGCATGGGTTCCTGGCTCCGCGGCGAAAAGACCGCAGGTACTGGGCCGAACGAGTTGATCCCAGCCGTCAGCGAGGCCCTGGCCCACTTCGCGACGCAGCTCGCCCCAGTGGTGGCCAAGAAGCACTCGGGAACCCTGATCTACGCGGGAGGCGACGATGTATTGGCGGTTCTTCCCACCCGCATGGCCCTGGCATGTGCCCAGGAACTGAACCAGCAATTCGCCTCGAGCTGGAACGAGACGCTGGGCCAATTTGGCGGCGACTCGCCAACCATCAGTGGAGGGATCGCGGTCGTCCACTACAAGGAAGACCTGAGATTCGCCCTGGGCCAGGCACGTGAGGCCGAGAAGCGGGCCAAGGGCGAGGGACGAGACCGGCTGGCCCTGACGATCTGCCGCCGGTCGGGAGAACACACGTCCGTCGTGATCCCCTGGGGCATGGTCGGAGAGCTACAGAAGTGGAACATCAAGTTCGACGCCGGCGCCTCGGACCGCTGGCTGTACACGCTCCGCTCCGAGCTTCCCACCCTGGGCGGGGGACTCCTCCCCTGGGAGGGGATCGAGGCCGAGGTCAGGCGTCTGGCCGGCCGAGTCGAGGACAAGGACAAGAGGATCGACCCGGACGATGCGGTGCACCTGCTCAAGGTCTGCAGAGAGGCAACATCGAAACGGGAGAATGAGCCGCAAGACCGCAGGAAGATCCTGGGCGACTTCATCACGCTTGGCCAGTCGGCCTCGTTCCTGGCGAGAGGCGGAGGGAGGGACTCATGACCGGATCAGGACTGACACGCCTGGGATTGCGGATCGAACCGCTCGACACGCTCTTCTTCCGCGACGGTCGACCGTTCAGCCCGGCCACCCGCTCCGGAGGCGGCCTTCCGCTGCCGCAGGGTCTGGCCGGCGCCTTGCGGACGAGCCTCCTGGCCGCCAGCGGCTTCGATTTCGCCGGCTTCGCGGAACTCCGAAAGGTGCGGCCAGACGACGAGACCGGGGATGTTCTGGCCGAGCTGGGTGTCGCGGACTGGCTGATCTCGGCCCGGTTTCGCGGTCCCTGGCTTATGCGTGAGCCGGCAACGGGCCCGCACGAACTTCTCTTCGCAATGCCCGCGAACCTCTCCAGGGACAAGCAGACTCGTCTCTGGTACCGTGCCGATCCGCTGGAGGGCGAGCTCCCCGGGTGGACGCCGCGGCGGCCAAGACGCCGGCCTCTCTGGCGCCGGGGCGGACCGGACGCCAAGCGGCCCGAGGGCTTCCTGACGTGCCAAGGTATGACGACGTACCTCGAAGGAAATCTGCCTGGAGACCTGGACACTGTCCAGCGATCTGAGGTCTTCGAGTTCGACGATCGAACCGGGCTGGCGATCGACGCCGATACTTTGACGGGCGTCGAGGGGCGTCTCTACGCGCGCCAGTTCATGGTGCTTAAACCCGGGGTCAGCTTTTACGCCGAGATCCTGTTGTCCGCCGATGGTGACGGGGTGATTCGCGGGCTGCTCGCGAAGGCGCCGGTCTTCCCCTGGGGAGGCGAGGGACGGTTCGCGGCTGCGCGGTTGCTCATCGCGCCTGTGAGCTGGCCTTCCGTCGAGTCCGGTGGGAAGCCGCTCCAGGTGCTGGCCACCCCGGGGCTCTTCGGCACCGCTCCTGGATCTGGCCCCGAGGTGCCCGATCGCATCGATCCGGAGCGCCTGGTCGCGATCGCCTCGACCCGCGCGATTGCCGTCTCCGGCTGGGACGTGGCGCACGGCGTTCCTCGTCCGACCCGCTTTGCTGCGCCGGCCGGCAGCGTTTACTTCCTTGACGGTTCGAACCAGGAAAGCGACGTCGATCCGGGATCATCCCTCTGCGCCGATCCTGAGACTGCTGCCCAAGGCTGGGGCTTCGCCCTGAGAGGAGTCTGGAATTATGCCTGAAACGAATGGCCAAGTTCACTCGGCGATCCTGGGCCTGCACGCCCAGACCTCGCTTCATCCCGGATCGGGAACCGCCCTGGGGACGGTCGACCTCCCCGTGCAGCGTGAGCGGCACACACTCTGGCCGACGATTCCCGGGTCGGCGCTCAAGGGTGTTCTCCGCGACGCATGCCGCGACCATGTCAAGGCCGAGCACGGAGGGGACCGCGCCAAGGCCAACCGCGAAAACCGTCGCCTCACGGCCGCCTTCGGCCCGCCAACTGAGAGTGCCGCCGAGCACGCTGGTGCGTTGAGCGTCACCGACGCCAGGCTGCTGGCGTTTCCGGTCCGCTCGCTCAAGGGAGTCTTCGCTTGGGTCACCTGCCCGGCGGTCCTGGAGCGGCTGGCGCGCGACCTGGCCCTGGGCCATACATCAGGCCTCGACGAGTGGAAGATCCCCCAAGTCAAGAGGGACAACGTCGTGGTGCCCGGCGATGACTGCCCTTGCCTCCACGAGGCGACTCACGTCGTCCTCGAGGAGTTCGTCTTCGAGCGGGCCGCGACGAGCAGCGATGAAGTCGCCGGATGGGTGGCACGCCATCTGCTTTCTGACACGCCGGCTTTCTCGGCGACCAGGGAACGGTTTTGCCGGTGCTTGCTCGTCCTTCACGACGAAGACTTCACGCACTTCGCCCGCCACGCAACCGAGATTGTTGCCCGCGTCGGACTCGAGATCGAGACAAAAACCGTGAAGGACGGGGCGTTGTTCTACGAGGAGTTCCTGCCCCCCGAAAGCCTCTTCTACGCTCTCGTCCTGGCACATGATGCGCGAGGTCAGTCGGGGCCCGACACGAGCGCGGCCGCAGTTCTGAAGTTCCTCTCCAGCGTGATTCCGCCGTTTCTCCAGGTCGGCGCCAACGAGACGACCGGCAAGGGCTACTGCGCCACACGACTGTTCCCGCTGGGAGGTGCGAAATGATGCCCGGCCGGACCCTCGACCAGTGCCGTGCGGCTCATGCCTGGAAAGTCATCGAGGACGTCAAGGCGGCAGAGCCCTCGGTACGGAAAGAGTTCAAGATCCAGACCAAGAAGCTTCCCGCGCGGATCGTCACCTCCGGGTTGGGCCAGTCGCTGGCCTTTCTTGAAGCCAAGGCTTACGCGCCCCACTTGAGAGCCGCTCTCGACGACTGGGTCAAGCCTCTGGGCGGCCATCGGACTGCGAAGGCGGACGATCGGCTGCTCACACGGATTGTCCAGGGATCCTCCGACGACCTCCGTTTCGCCACCGCCGAGTGCCTGGCCTATCTGATCTGGCTGGTCCGGTTCGCCGACGCCGAATTCCGGGACATCAAGGAGCAGGAGGACTGAGCCATGCCCATCGGCAAGGTCGAGTTCTGGAACCCGGCGCGCCGGGAAGGGGCGCTGCTGACGGAAAGCAATGAACGACTTCGGTTCACGGCCGCGGCCCTGATTGGTCTCGATCCCACCGAGGTTCATCGCGGCCTAGAGTTGGAGTTCGAGGTCATGCCAGGTGGCGACGCCCGGAGAGTCCGGAAACGCGCAGCCTTCTTGTTGACCCTCAAGGAAGACTTGCCCGTGGATTACCGGTGCTTCAGGGTTGTGCCCTGCCCGGATCGCAATCGAGCTCTCGTGGAGAGCATGCTGGGACACGAGGGCGTCAATCCTGGTCTGCGCCTCGACAAGTACTTGGTTCCCGTGCCCAGGCAGGAGCAGCAGAAGGAACGGCTTGGCGACTTCGTCAGGCGAGCCGGCGGGGACGTCTCCCTGTTCTCGGAACTCACCGGGAGGCGAAGGGCGATGCTCCAGTCGCTGGCGACGAGAGCCTGGACCAGGGAGACGGCCGGATCGCTGGCACTCCACCTCGCCCGCGCCTCGGCCCTGGAGAACGCCGGGATCTGCCTGCACCCGATCCACGGCTTTGCCTACCTGCCGGGAACAGGGCTCAAGGGGCTGGCCCGGGCGTTCGCCGAGACAATCTGGCTGCCGCTCCAGCCTCACGAGACCGCCAGGCAAGAGATCGACCGCGTGTTCGGGCAGGCCGGAGCCAAGACGGCTGCTTCGGGGACAGTCGTCTTTCACGACGCCTGGCCGACGTCCTGGCCACGGCTGATCGTGGACCTCGTGAACAACCACCACAAGAAGTACTACGAGGGGAAAGACGCTCCCGGGGACTGGGAATCGCCCGAGATGGCCTACTTCCTGGCGGTGGATAAGGGCCAGGAGTTCTCATTCGCACTCGGCGAGCGAAGGGAGGGGACCGCCGCGAGAAACCTCGACCTGGCCTACGAATGGCTCGACGGCGGCCTGACGCACCTCGGCTTCGGCGCCAAGACGGCCGCCGGCTACGGCCGGTTCGAATCCAAGGATGGAAAACCCGCGTCCTTCGGCGGGAACCATCCCCGGTTCGCCGAGTTCGAGACCAAGCTGACCCTGGTCACGCCCGCGTTTCTCGCGGGAGCGATGCAGCAGGACAACGATTGCGATCTCCGCCCGGCCACGCTGCGAGGCCTCCTCCGCTGGTGGTGGCGGACGATGCACGCGGGCTCTCTTGACGAGAACGCCCTCCTAAGGCTTGAATCCCTGCTCTGGGGCGATACGAAGACCGGCAGCTTGATCCACCTCGCGACTCACCATGAGCGTGGCCCCAGGCCCGGCCGGTTCGAGTACCGAGGCTACCTCAACTACGGCATGGCGGATCATGACCGGAAGGTCAGGCTCGAGGATTCGACCTGGAGCCTGCGCCTGATCGCCAAGAGTCGGACACAGCAGGAACGGCTGACCCCGGGGATGGTCAGAGACCAGGCCATCGCGGCCCTCTGGCTGCTCTGCCACTACGGCGGGGTCGGGTCCAAGGGGAGGAAGGGATATGGCTCGCTCGAGCTCAGCCCTGTTCCCTCGGGATGGTCGCGTGAGAAGGTCGAGCAAGTGGCGAAAGACCTGCGATGCTGGGCAACAGAAGAGAACCTTTCGGTCGGGGGTGCCGTAGCGAGCATGCGGTCGAATCCGGATTGGCCCCGGTCGCCATCGCTGGAAGGAGCTATGGGCCCGCTCGAATGGCCAGTGCGTGCAGGAGATGCACAGTCAGTTCTTGAGGCGATTGACGCGTCCTATCGAACCGCCGCAAGGTCACTGCCTGGCTCGGAACGGGTGATACTCGGCCTGCCTCGCAAAGGGCAAAAGAGCAGCCTGGCTCGCCTCGCCTCACCCGTGCATGTGCATGTATCTGGGTCGGGTGACGGGGCCTGGGTCGTCCGGGCCCTGGCATTTCCGTCGGCAGACCTGAAGGACCTCGAGACGAGCCGCGGAACCCTCGCGAGGTTCCTCGAGGACTTCGGGAACGAACTGAAAGCAAGAGAAAGCCTCGCTCCCCGGAGACCGAGAAACCCGCCGGGCCTACCCCGCCGGAGCCCCGAGCCCCGACAGCCTCGGTCCGAATTGCCGAAAGTCAAAGATCCTGTGCAGGCCACCTTGCTTGCGGAGAAAACCAAGAAGGGCGGCTGGAGGGCTCGCCACGAGCCATCGGGCTTCATCGGACCGGTCCAGGATTCCCACAAGGTTCCCTCGGACAAGCAGCCCGGTGACGTCCTGACGCTGGTCGTTGCATCGGTCAATGAGCAGAAGAAGGAAATGAGCTTCAAGGCCACCTGAGAGTTACCTCACCATGCGCACTCTCCTCTGCCTCCTCTCCGACCAGCACGTTCCCAACCTGCTTTCGGTCCACCACTTCCAGCCAGACCGGCTGGTCCTGGTCGAGAGCCAGCAAATGCAACAGCGAAAGGTCGGCGATCACTTCCTCCAGGCCCTGGCGCTGGGCGGACAGGACTATGGCGGCGACCGGCAGGAGCGGCAGCCGCTCGATCACGAGGACTCGCTGCCCGCGGTTCGCAAGGCCCTCCAGGCCGCGTTCGGCCGGCATCCCTCGGATGAGTGGATCGTCAACGTCACCGGCGGCACCAAGCCGATGTCGATCGAGACATACCAGTTCTTCACCGCGCTGGGAGGAACGCTCGTTTATATCAACCTAAGCGAGCCCGACAGGATTCAGTGGATGGACGGCTCGAAGGTGGAGACCTGCGGCCACCGGCTGTCCATCGCCGAGTTCCTCGCCGGCTACGGCTTCACCTCGCGGAAGCCGCCGGCGGAGGTTGCCGAGGGGGAAGCGCGGGCCAGCTCATGGCGGGACCTGACCCGCGCCCTGGCCGCCGAGGCTGGCCCCGGCGAGCTCCTGGTTTTCGAGACAGACGAACAGCGTGACAAAGCCTGGGACAGGGGCTTGACGCTCGAGCCCGGGCATCTCCGCTCGCCGCTCGTCGATTTGCCGGCGATCCGTAGTCGTCTGGCCGAGGCCTTCGGCATGGCCGAATCACCCGGGGGGCTCGCCGGCAAGCTGGACAAGTACCAGGTGAACTTCTTGCTGGGCCAGTGGTTGGAGGTCTTCGTCTGGGGTTTGCTGGAACGCAACCAGGAAGCGCTCGGGATCTGGGACGTCGTTGGACAACGTGCTGGACAAGAACGGCAAGGTCAAGGAAAGCCACCACAATCGTGCCGAGGCTTATGGCTGCAAGATCGTCACCCGCGACTAGGTCCGACAGCTCGCCGCGAGTGACGACCCGGTCGTGCTGCTCAAGACCATGATGGGACGATGAGCCATGCGACCCGCTCACACTGTCATCTGTACCGTGGGCACCAGCCTCTTCCGCCCCAACCTCGCCGGCTTGCGGGCCGACGACCCCGAACCGAACCGCCAGGCGCTGGCCCGGGCTTACGCCGCCTGCGACTGGGAGGCTGTCGCGGCAGGTCTGGGTACGCACGGCCCGACCGACTGGCTCTGCGGGGCCAAGATCAATTCCCTGGCCAGCCTGGTGGCCAAGGGTTACGCGGCGGCCAATGCCAACCTGGTTTTCTGCCACTCCGACACCGCCGACGGCCAGGCCATCGGCCGGATCCTGGAGGTTTACTTCCGCCGCGCCGGGCATTCTAGCGTCCAGGCCCGCACGATCACCGATCTCCAGGACCGGGACCCTCGGCTCTTCCGCACCAGGGGCCTGCGCAACCTGGCCAGGGAGGTCTGCAAGGTCATCCGCGACTACGGGGCGGCGAGCTGCGCGATCAACGCCACCGGCGGCTACAAGGCCCAGATCGCCATCGCGGTGCTCATGGGCCAGGCCCTGGGAGTGCCGGTCTACTACAAGCACGAGCTGTTCGACGAGATCATTGCCTTCCCTCCCATGCCCGTGGCGCTCGACTTCGAGGCCTGGATGCGCCTCAGCGGCCTGCTGTTCGTCCTCCAGGCCGACCTCCAGCCGGCCGACTTGGTCGAGGACTACCCTGGCGACGCTGAGACGCTCGAGAGCCTGGTCGATCGCGAGACGGTCGACGGGGTTGACTACCTCGAGCTCTCGCCGACTGGGCAGATCTTTCACGAGACCTTCCGCGAGCGGTTCCGGACGACCTGCGACCAGGTCTTGCCGCCACCGGTCCCAACGGGCCAAAAGAAGCCGCCGCACGTCAAGGACTCGGGCCACATGCACGCGGTCCGCGGGCTGAAGGCGTTCCTCGAAGTAGTTACGGCCAGCGCGCCCCAGGTGGTCCGCTGCTCGACGTTCTGGAGCCATCCCGACCTGCCCCGGCCCGCCTGGTTCTGGGTCGGCGCCGAGGGGGTCGAGGGCCAGTTCAGCGACGGCAAGGCCCTGGTCAAGTTCCGGGTCGAAACTCAGGCCACCACACGCGGCCAGATGGCGGCCGTCACGGCGGCGCTGAACGAGTGACTGCAGGAGCGCTCGTGATCGGCAAGAGTCCGCGCAAGGAGCAGATGCCATGCCAACGCTGTACATCACCGAGCCCGGCGCGACGGTCCGGCTCCGGAGTGAGTCGCTAGAGGTCACGGTCCCCGAGGAGGCGATGGAGAACGCCATCGAGGCAAAGCAAGCCAATCTGCCGCCCCGGCAGGTGGAGCTGCACCGGCTCGAGCTGGTGGCGCTGGTTGGCCGGGCTCACATCACGAGCGAGGCGATGTTAGCGCGGTTTGCTCGCGCATTGCATACAGCGATCAAAAAAGGCCGTGGTGCTCATACCTTCTCCCCGCGGGAGAAGGTGCCCCGCAGGGGCGGATGAGGGCTGAGCTGCTTGCCTTGGCCCGCAAA
>Ga0209517_10008658_pt1 | contig 11857 bp, 10 predicted proteins | sample PeaSoiMetSII2010_FD_187695 | JGI IMG/M metagenome (GOLD analysis project Ga0209517, IMG submission 187695) | Peat soil microbial communities from Weissenstadt, Germany - SII-2010 (SPAdes) (version 2) | ecosystem: Environmental > Terrestrial > Soil > Wetlands > Peat | place: Germany...
GCCGTATCCCAGGCAAGCCATATGTTCAGCACCAGAATCAGCGCCGCGGTAATCCACGCCAGGATCTTCACCCAAGCGCGATTGACGAACTCGCCCATCCGCGTCCGGTCGTTGGTGAACCGGATCAGCGGAATCACCGCGAACGGGAGCTGCATGCTCAGAACCACCTGGCTCAGGATGATCAGGCTGAGCGTCGCCCTTTCGCCCGAAATCATGATGGTCAACACCGCCGGAATAATCGCCAGCGTGCGCGTGATCAGCCTTCGCAGCCATGGGACCATGCGCAGATTGAGAAATCCTTCCATCACGATCTGGCCGGCGAACGTCCCGGTTAGCGTGGAGGATTGTCCGCTCGCTAGCAGCGCGACTGCGAACAAAATGCTCGCGGCCGTGGTGCCGAGCAGCGGGGTCAGCAGCTCATGCGCCTGCTCGATCTCGACCACGGCGACATGCTGTTTGAAAAAAACCGCGGCCGCTAATACCAAGATCGCCGCGTTCACGATCAGAGCTCCATTCAGCGCGATGCAGGAATCGATCAGGTTGAAACGGCAGGCATCCCGCCGGTCCGCTACCGTGCGACCGATCCTGCGCGTCTGCACCAATGCCGAGTGAAGGTAAAAATTGTGCGGCATCACCGTCGCGCCGATGATGCTGACCGCGATATACAGGCTCTTATCGTTGAGGCGCGGAACGAGTCCTGAAAAAATTTCGTGAAATACCGGCTTGGCCAGCACCAGCTCGACTAAAAAACATCCCGTGATCACCGCGATCAGGCACAGGATCAGACCTTCAATCAGCCGTATGCCGTAACGCGACAGCCACAGCACCAGGATCGTGTCCAAAGCGGTCAGCAGGACTCCGGCCAGCAGCGGCAATCCGAACAGCAGACGCAACGCGATGGCCGCCCCCAGCACTTCTGCCAGATCGCAAGCCGCAATGGCGATTTCGCACAGCACCCATAGCGCGTTGCAAACCGAGCGTGGATACGCATCGCGGCAGGCCTGCGCCAGGTCGCGCCCCGACACGATCCCCAGCCTCGCCGCAAGAGTCTGCAGCAGGATCGCCATCAGGTTCGACATCACCAGCACCCACAAAATCTGGTAGCCGAAGGTCGAGCCGCCTTGCAAATCGGTGGCCCAGTTGCCCGGGTCCATGTATCCGACGCTGACCAGGTAGGCCGGCCCGGCGAACGCCAGCATGCGCCGCAGGAACGTCGTGCGCGACGTCGCAACGGTCGAATGGACTTCCGGCAGCGACGCCCCGGTCACGACTTGTGGCTTCAATCCCAAATATCACTATACCCGCGATTTGGCGATGTAATAATCCGAACCAAACATCGTCTACAGCGTAGAATGACTTTAAGGATGCTTATGAATACCCTCCGCCAAGCCGGTTTATTCTGTCTGACATTGGCTCTCGCCGGGACCGCTTCGGCCGCGGTTGATCCCGCTTTGCTGAATCTGGTGATGCCGGATGCCAAGATTCTCTCGGGAATTCAGGTGGATCAGGCTGCGGCGTCGCCGTTCGGCCAATATATTTTGTCGCAGATCCAGCCGACCGATCCGGAGTTTCTGAAGTTCGTCACCGCGACGGGATTCGATCCGCGCTACAACTTGAGCTATCTTCTGGCCGCGACCTCCGCGGATGCCACCACTCATAGCGGCCTGATTCTGGGCACGGGGACGTTCATACCCTCGAAGATCATCGCAGCCGCGACCACGGCCGGTGGAACCGTGACGCAATACAAGAACATCACGATTCTCACTGCGCCGAACAGCAAGTCCGGGCAGCCGGAGGGATCGCTGGCGCTGCTTGACGCGAGCACGGTTGCTATCGGAGATCTGGCCAGCGTCGAAGCCGCGGTAGACCGGCGTCTCAGCGGCGCGACGTTTACCGGCGCACTCGCCACCCAGGCCGTTTCCGTCAGCAACGCCAATCAAACCTGGTTCGCGACGGTCACCCCGCTATCGGATTTTCTGAATGGCAAGACCGGCAATCTCGGAAACGTCGGGCAGAATCCGCTATTCCAGTCCGTGCTGCAAGCGTCCGGCGGCGTGAACTTCTCGACATCCGGCGTCACTATGACCGGCGACGCGGTCACCGCTTCGCCTCAGAATGCACAGGCCCTGGTCGACGTGCTGAAATTCCTGGTGAGCATGGTTTCGACCAACGCCAATAACGCATCGGCCACCACGCTCGCCGACGCAGCGAATTTCACGGTCAACGGGTCCACCGCGCATCTGGTCTTGACTTTATCGGAGCAGCAGGCCGAGCAGTTGTTCACTCAATCGTCAGGCACGACCGGGCACGCTCGAAGGTCGCAACGCTAAATTACTGTTTTCCCTGATCGACGACCCCCAACCTCGTCGAAAGGATTCGGATTGTGCGTTCAAGTTGTTGAATTCTAGCTGCTTGTGAGCCATTTGTCTGGCGCAACCGTTGTATTTCGGCTTGCAGGTCCTGGCGCTCCTTTTGAACTTCGGAATCCTCTTGAGGATTGGGCGGCGGCGGTGCGGGCGGTGGCCCCAGGAATCTTGATGCTTCCTCCGTTTTCCCGCCATTGGAGTCCTGCACGGTCATGCGCACCGTGACTTCGCCGGTCTTGCGCACGTACGTGAAGCGGCCTGCGGCCAAATCCTGGCGATTCAGCTTGATGGCGCGCTGGTCGGTTCCATCTATGATTTCCAGCGTCCCAGTGCTTGCCGAGGAGACCGGTTTCGCGACATGATTCCACTGGATCTGCAACTGCCCGTCATGTTCCACAACTTGCAGTGCGATAGGTTCCGGAGGAGCGCCCGTCATCCAGAAACGCAAACCGAGGACCGCCGCTACCAGTACCACCGCCGCCCAGGCCAGCAAAACCGGCCATTTGCGTCGCAGCGGAGGCGTGCGCAGCAGCTGAGGTCCCGGAATTTCGACCGGCTCCGCGGCAGGCACCAGGTGCTGTTCGGGCGCGGGCGCGGCCGCTTCGGCGCGATAAACGCTCGGGACCGTTGGAGTGCTGCGGGCGCTGCGCTCGCGTGTAGGACGCTCCGGCGATCGATCCAGCACGCCCGCGAACCGGTCGGGAAAACTGAATTCCTGTAGACTGCGATCGGCCTGCACTGCGCCGTCGTCGGAGCGGACGAAGAAGCCGCCGCGCATGCTTCCTCCCCGCCCCGGACGAACCACCATGGTCACCTGCCAGGGAGCGGGAAAGAAGATCGAGAAAATCTCCTGATCGGTCTCGCTCAGCATGATTTCGCTGCGGGTATGCGATAGAAACCAGCCCACTGAGATCAAGCCTTCCAGATGTGGATCTTCCTGGTCGCGAACCAGTTGTTCGTGCAGCGCGGCTCGATCTCTATCCGAAAAAATGAACCCCGGCCCCCGCGCATGCTCGCAGGAAATGGGCCGCATGGCCAGGATGCGCACCGTCCGCCCTTCCCGAGTGCCGTACAAGGCCCCGCCTACTTCGATCCCGCCTCGCGACAGCCGCTGATAGCCCTCGGCCACGTCGTGCCGGATCTCTTCGATCACCACCAGCGAGTACTCGATGGATACCGGGCTTTCCGGAACCGTCCACAATCCGAATTTGACGTCGCTCATAAGTGAACCCACACAGGCGGTGCGGGCGCGGCGCTTACAGGCGAGCTGGCCACGCCAGGCTCGTCGGTCGAGTCGCTATCGTCATTCTCGTGCACATGATAATAATACGTCACTCCCGCCATCCCGCCGGCGATCATCAGCGCCAACAGCAGGCAGGCGATCGTTTTAGCATTCCATGCCCGATCGTGCGATACGGCCGATATGGTTCCGGCCACGGCGGTGAGCGCGAGCCCCAGGATCAAGCCCAGTTTCGTGTACCACGGCATGAGGTCCAGATGGCCTTGTCCGCCCACCTGGCTCCACAGCTCGAGAATGGCAAGCAGGGCGAGCAGGAACTCCGCCATATAGGCCAGCCGCAGTAAATAAGGGGGCGTCACGTTAATCCGAGACCACGCGAGGTCGCGATATCCTAATTGTACGGTGAACGGCGAAACGATGGACGATCTGCTCGCGTTTCTCCGCATCCCCAGCATCAGCGCTCTACCGGAACACGCCGCCGACGTTCGCCGCGCAGCCGAATTCGTGCGCGATTGGCTGGCGCGCGCTGGTTTCGAACGGGCGGCGCTGATCGAGGGCGAAGGCAATCCGCTGGTTTATGCCGAGCATCGGCACGCGCCGGGGAAACCCACGCTGCTGCTGTACGGCCATTACGACGTTCAGCCGCCAGATCCGCTAGAGGAATGGATTTCGCCGCCGTTTGAGCCGCAGATCCGCGATGGGAACATGTATGCTCGCGGCGCGGCCGACGATAAGGGTCAGCTCTTTATTCTGATGCAAGCCGCGGCGCGAACCTTGGGCAAGCTGAATATTCGATTTTTAATCGAGGGCGAAGAAGAAACCAACGGCGCACACATCGAGAAATATGTCGAGGCGCATCGTTATGAGCTTACTGCGGACGCGGCGGTAATTTGCGATACAGCGATGTTCGCGCCAGGACTTCCGACCATCACCACGGGACTCCGCGGGATCGTTTACGGCGAGATTCACGTGCATGGCGCGCGTACCGATCTGCATTCGGGCGACTACGGCGGCGCGGCTCCCAACGCCGTCGAGGCCGCGGCGCAGATTATCGCGGCGTTGAAAGATCGCGACGGGCACATTCGCATTCCCGGACTCTACGATCGCGTTCGGAAGCCGGGCGCGGCGGAGCTGGCGGCGTGGAAACGGCTCCCGTTCGATGCGGAAGCGTATCGCGAAAAGGAGTTGGGATCGACCGCGCTGGCGGGCGAGGTCGAAGTTCCAATCTTCGAGCGGCTATGGGCGCGGCCGACCTTCGAAGTCCACGGGATCCGCGGAGGATTCACGGGCGAAGGCTCGAAAACGGTGATTCCGGCGAGTGCGGTGGCGAAGATCAGTCTGCGGCTGGTCCCCGATCAGCGGCCGGAGGAAGTAGTGCGGCAACTCGAGGGCGCAATCGCGCAAGCTGCGCCGCGGGGCGTTATGGCGACGTTCAGACTGCTGTCTTCGAGCCCGGCATGCCTGGTGGATCCGGGACATCCGTTGATTCGGGCGGCTGCGAAGGCGATGGAACAAGTATTTGGGCGAGAGACGGTTTATGTGCGGTGCGGAGGATCGATTCCGATTGTAGGTCTGTTTCAAGAGGCGCTAGGGATTCCCAGCGTGATGATGGGCTTCGGGCTGCCCGATGACAACATTCACGCACCGAATGAGAAGATGTCGATCGAGAATTACCAGCGCGGGATCGAAGCGGTGATGGATTATTTCAGCGCCGCCGACTCACCCCGATCGGGTTAGCGAGCCGCGACCGCAGGAAGCGGTGGGTAGTCGTTCTTCGGACAGGCGACGCTGACTCGCTCAGCGCGCGACTTCGGCATAGGTGACTTGCGCGGACGGCGGAGGAATCGGGGTTCCGCCTTCGCGCATGCCGTCGAGATGAAACTCGATGGCTTCCTGAATGTTACGTTTGACTTCTTCCAATGTGTCTCCCGTCGACACGCATCCGGGCAGGTCCGGGACATAGGCGCAGTAATTGCTGTCGGGACTTTTTCGATTACAACGGCGTAGCGCGTTCGGGCCTTCACTTACCCATGACCACCAGAAATCCCGTCTCCACCTTGCCATCCACGATCCGATTCCAGATGACCCGGGCGCGGCCTTTGGCTTCGAGATGGGCGAATTCTACGATCTGGCCGGCAGCCAGCGGGGCGTAGCCGTGAGCCATGCGGAAGCCGCTGGAGCTTACGTCCATCAGGCGTCCTTCCACATCCTGCGGCTGCGGATCGGCGAAGCGCACGTGGACCACCCCGCTCGCTTCGCGGCGGTGCTCGCGGCGCTTTTCGGGCATGCTCATAGGCTCAGACGGAAGCCACGCCTTCGGATTCATACAGCTTCAATTTGCGGCTCAACGTCCGGCGGGAAATGCCAAGCCTGGCGGCGGCCATTTGCTGATGGCCCCCGGTAGCCTCGAGCGCCTCGAGGATCATGCGCCGTTCCATACCATCCAGACTAGTCGTATTCGCGTGGCCGTTCAATGACGACTGCGCAACACCGAGTGGAAGGTCCTCCGGCACGATCACGGAGCTTTGCGCAAGAATTGCGGCTTTGGTTACCACGTTGCGCAGCTCGCGGATGTTGCCGGGCCAGGAATGGCGCGTGAGCACGGCGAGAGCGGCGTCGGAAAAACGCATCTGCGGATCCTGCTGCGCCAGGAAATAGCGCGCCAGAGGAGCGATATCCTCCATGCGGGAGCGCAGGGCGGGAACGGTCAGTGTAATCTGGCTGAGGCGATGGTACAGATCGCCACGGAAGCGTCCTTCGGCCACGGCGGATTCGAGATCCTGATTCGTTGCGGCGACGACGCGTACGTCCACTGAAATCTTGCGCACGCCGCCTAGTCGATAATAGGCGACTCCATCCAGCACGCGCAGCAGCTTGACTTGCATTTTCGGATCTAACTCGCCGATTTCATCCAGAAAGATGGTGCCCTGATGCGCGAGCTCGAATAGGCCGGGCTTAGGTGCATCGGCGCCGCTGAAGGCGCCTTTGTCGTAACCGAAGAGCTCGCTTTCCAGCAGATGTTCGGGGAGCGCGGCGCAGCTCAAATCGACCCAGGGTTTGTGGGAGCGCATCGAATAATGGTGGACCGCGCGAGCGACCAGTTCCTTGCCGGCGCCGCTCTCACCCGTGATGAGAACCGTGGCATTGGAGCGGGCCACGCGCTCCACCAGCGAGAGGAGCCCGCGCATCGGTTCGCTGGCAATGATAGCGTGCATCCCGAGAAACACGCATGGGCCGGACATCCTTGGTTCAGTCATTTCTGATCAGTCAATTCCTACTCTATTTCGCCATCTTTGGGTTAAACATGCGCTCGGCCGAACACCCTAGTACCCTCTTTGAAACATACCCGGAGCTTGAGACACTTTGTCGCAAGACCCATGGATCTAAGGGGCCATTGTGTCTCGCGTTTACCGCGCAAATGATTCAAAACTCGGGTTGGCCCGGGGAGTGCAACATCAGCCGCAGATGAATCCCGCAGTCGACGCGCTGCCGACGAAGGCACGCGTGTATATAGCACTAACGGTGGCCCTAGCTAGCGGTGTGCTTGCGTGGAATCTGTCGAATTGGGAGTCGCCGGACCTGCTGAAATTTGGCAGTTTCCTGATGGTCGCGATTTTCTCCTCTGGGATGCGGATCAGCGTGCCGGGAATTACGGGAACGCTGTCGCTGACTTTTCTCTTCGTTCTATTCGGGGTGGTGGAGCTGACGCCGGCCGAAACCGTCGCGCTGGGCGGGCTGGTGACCATCGTGCAGTGCTATTGGAATCAGCCCAAGCGTCCCCGCCTCGCGAAAGTCGCGTTCAACGTCGCGACTATGGTGCTGGCAATCACGGGGGCGGAGTGGGTGTATCGCGCCTCCGCGCTGGCGGCGAATCAGGTGGATCCCCCGATTCGGCTGGCAGCTGCGACGTGCGCGCTATTTCTCCTGAATACGGCTCCCGTCGCGCTGGTGATCACGCTCGCGGAAGATCGTTCGCTTTTGACCACTTGGCGGGAGTGCTTCTTCTGGTCGCTGCCCTACTATCTGGGCGGCGCTGCGATCGCGCAGGGCGCGAGCCTGTTGAATCGTTTCGTGGGATGGCAGACCGTGCTGCTTACGGGACCGGTGGTGTATCTGATTTACCGGTCATATGGGTTGTACCTGGCGCGCCTGGAAAACGAGAAGAGCCACGCCGAAGAAGTCTCGAGCCTGCATCTGCGCACCATTGAGGCGCTGGCGCTGGCCATCGAAGCCAAGGATCACACCACGCATGGGCATCTGCAGCGGGTGCAGATTTACGCGACCGAGCTCGGTAAGGAAATGGGGCTGAAGCGCGACGAACAGGAAGCGCTGCGCGCCGCGTCGCTGCTGCATGACATCGGGAAGCTGGCGGTGCCGGAACATATCATCTCGAAACCGGGTCGTCTGACTCCGGAAGAGTTCGAGAAGATGAAGATCCATCCGGTGGTGGGGGCGGAGATTCTGGAGCGCGTGCAATTCCCTTACCCGGTGGTTCCGATTGTGCGGGCGCATCACGAAAAGTGGGACGGAACGGGGTATCCGTACGGGCTGGTGGGGGAAGACATCCCGGTGGGGGCGCGCATCCTGGCAATGGTGGATTGCCTGGATGCGCTGGCGACGGATCGCCAATACAGGCGCGCTTTGCCGCTGGATGAGGCGATGAAGATCGTCCAGTCGGAAGCGGGCAAGGCGTTCGATCCGAAAGCGGTGGAGTTGTTGACCAAGCGCTACGTGGAGCTGGAAAAGAAAGCGCAGGCGCGGCAGCAGGAGCAGGCGAAGCTTTCGGTGGACCTGAAAGTGGAGCGCGGCGATGCGCCGGCGGCAGGATTCGTGGGAACTTCCGCGCCGGCTCCGGAGATCGCGAGCAAATCTCAGTCGGTCGACTTTTTGACCTCGATTGCAGCGGCGCGGCAGGAAGTGCAGGCGCTGTTCGAAATTTCGCAGGACCTGGGAAACTCGCTGAGCTTGGACGAAACGCTGAGCGTGCTGGCCGTAAGGTTGCGCAAGATCATTCCGCATCATTCCCTCGCAATCTGGATCAAGCGCGAGAGCGTCCTGAAGCCGGATTACGTGAGCGGCGACGATTTCCGGCTGTTTTCGGCTCTCGAAATTCCGGTGGGACAGGGGCTCTCAGGATGGGTGGCCGAGAATCGCAAGCCGATTCTGAACGGGAACCCGTCCGTCGAGCCGGGGTACCTGAACGATCCCTCTAAATTCTCGACGCTGCGCGCGGCGGTTGCGGTTCCTCTCGAGGGCGTCAATTGCGTGCTGGGCGTGCTTTCGCTGTATCATGCCGAGCGGGATGCCTTCACCAAGGATCATTTGCGCATTCTGCTGGCGATCAGCGCCAAGATCGGCCTCTCGATCGAAAATGCCCTGCGGTTCCGGCAAGCGGAATCCTCGGCGACCACGGATTACCTGACCACGCTGCCAAATGCGCGATCTTTGTTCGTGCAGCTCGACGCGGAGTTGTCGCGCGGACACCGGAACGACGTGCCGCTGGCGGTCCTGGTGCTGGATCTGGACGGGTTCAAGCTGGTGAACGACCGGTTCGGGCATCTGGAGGGCAACAAAGTTCTGCACGCGGTCGGAACGAGGCTGAAATCGGTGTGCCGCGAGTACGACTACATCGCCAGGATGGGCGGCGACGAGTTCGTAGTGCTGCTGCCGGGTGCCGGGCCGGGCGACGTCCACACCAAGATCGCGCACCTGCGCGAAGCGGTGCAGGACGTCGGACGAAGCATATTTGTAGGAAACTCCCTGACGGTGAGCATCGGAGTCGCGCACTTCCCGCTGGACGGCACCGACGCGGAGCAGCTTCTCGCGGAAGCGGATCGCCGCATGTACAAGGAAAAGCGCGCGCACGAGCAGAAGGCCAAGGGGCTCGAGCCGGCCTGGAATCCCGACTGGGCGACTACGATTCAATAGCACGCGCGGCCGCTTGCTGACGAGCCGGGGTGATTAACCGCTCCCTTGCAGTCACGGCTCGCATAAGTTGCTGATCTGTGGAGGTGCCGACCCCGAGCCGTGACTGCAAGGAGCGGTTAATCGTCGGTTTTTCACACAACCTCTGACGCGCGCAACTCCGAATCCGCGATCCATATCAAGCCCCGCCAACAGGCTTCTAGGACGGCTCCGGTTGTACCGGACCGAATTCCGTAACCGGCGCGGCTTCTTGAACGGCAGTCTTCGGCGTCGACAACCGATGCAGCAGCATCAAGGCGGCAATACCGATCGCCGACGTACCCACGGAGATCGCGATCCGGGCCGAGCCGGGAAGCGCGAGCACGGACCCAAAGCGAAACGCGAGTAGCCACGCTACCGTCACGGTTCCTCCACCCACGCTGCACCACATCCGTACCGGACGGGCCAGCGATGGCATGAGCGCCGCTACCAGGCACACCAGAAGCGGCAGCGAGACCACAGCGTCCACCAGGTAATGCTCGCCGGATGCCAGGATTGCGGCGAGCGTGCCGGTCACGATCAAAATCGATGAAACGCGGAACGGCCATTTCCATTCGAAGGAGCAGAACACAAACAACAACGCCCAGGCAATATGGAGAGAAGGCATCGCGTTTCTTGCACAGGGCTCTAATAGCGCGGCGCCCATCGGCAAAGTCGACGGCAACGGCTCGGTCCATGGGAAGAGCCCGGCAAATCGATAAGCGGGGCCGGCCGCGGGGCAAAGCTGATACAGCAGGAATCCGGTGACGCCAAGTGCAACGAAACACGCCTGCCCGTTCCACACCCGGCGCGCCGGGTAGACGGTCAGCAGCATCCAGGAAAGCGTCGCCCACAGCGGCAGCGCATTGTAGACGACGCAGCACGCCAGGTACAGCGAGGGGTGACCGGCCATGAACCGTCCCAGCACGAACGCGGGAGCACCCAAGGCGTGATCAAAGTCATACAGCGTGTAGTCGTAAGTGTACGGGGTCCACTTAATAGCCGAGCCGACCGCGATGGTAGAGACGGTGCACAGCGCCGGGATCGCGGCCAGCATGACGACGGTTCGTTTCAGCGCGGCCGGATCGCCAAGCGACCAGAACCAGCGCAGCATGGCCAACATCACGGCGGCGAGGCCGAGCAGGCCGCCGGGATAAGCCATCCACCAACCTGGGTAATGATCGAGCGGGCCACCCATCATGCGATAGATGACGGCATAGGCTAGGGCTCCTGCCCCCACGAGCGCGCCTCGCCGGATCGACCAGCTCTTCCATATAAATCCAATCGCGCTTCCGGTAAGACCGAACGCGATATAAGGATTCGCCGGTACCTTGAACAGGTCCAGGAACAGCAGCGAGCCGAGAATCAGCGCTACGGTTTGGATGGAGCGGTACAGCACGTCTGTGCGCATCGGTCTGGTGGTCCCCATTATCGACCTTATTATCGGCGGATTCCCCGAGCCTCTGGATAAGAGATTCACCGTAGGCGCTGGAGGTTACGCGCGCGGGCGACGATAGAACAAGGGTGAGTCCTCAGGCCCCGCGCGTCGCTACCCTGGATGGCTGGCGCGCCGTCGCCGTTCTGATCGTCGTCCTGGGTCACATGATGCCGGGCTTCTATACGAGTGAAGCCGAATGCTACCGCGATAGCCTGTCGCGCTACGGAGGCTTCGGCGTCGACGTGTTTTTCGGCATCAGCGGCCTGATTATCACTAAGCTCCTGCTGGACGAATACCGGCAATACGGACGCATCAGTTTCCGGGGATTCTACGTGCGCCGGGCATTTCGCATCCTTCCGCCATGTTTTCTCTTCCTCGCCGTGGTGGTGCTGACGGTAGGATTCCGCACGCCGCTCGAATGGCTGGCGTCAGCATTCTTCTTTCGCAACTATATTCCGGATTCGATGGCGACGAACTTCACCAAGCATTTGTGGTCGCTGGCGGTGGAAGAACATTTCTACCTGTTCTGGCCGCTGCTATTGGCGGTGATTCTTCGCCGGATCGGCATCGAAAAAGCTCCGAAAACGATCGCGTGGATCGCGATCGGATGCGGGTTGTGGCGCGTCGCCGATGCGGCCAACGGAATTTCCGCGCACTGGATGCCGCAGGTTCCGCTGCATTTCCGAACCGATCTGCGGTTAGACGCCCTGCTGTGGGGCTGCGCCGCGGCGTTCTTTCTAACCGATCAGAAAACGTCCGAGAAACTGCGCCGGGGATTTCGTCCGTGGATGTTTGCGGGGGTCGTGGTGATCGCGCTTGCTTGTGTGGGGCTGTATTCGCAGTTGACGTCGCTGTGGCTCGCGATCCTGA
>Ga0209517_10008659_pt1 | contig 11856 bp, 9 predicted proteins | sample PeaSoiMetSII2010_FD_187695 | JGI IMG/M metagenome (GOLD analysis project Ga0209517, IMG submission 187695) | Peat soil microbial communities from Weissenstadt, Germany - SII-2010 (SPAdes) (version 2) | ecosystem: Environmental > Terrestrial > Soil > Wetlands > Peat | place: Germany: Weissenstadt...
ATGGTTATTGCACCAACTACGGACACACGACCATGCGGATCGCAGATCTTGTTTACTGGCGTGCTACCTCGTGGTGCAAACGTGCGTCTTATGGTTGGGGTCATCATGAACCCGGATTCATCGACAAACACCAGGTAAGCCTTCCGCTCCTTCGCCTGCCGTTCGATCCTCGCAAACTCTTCCGTTTTCCATCGGGTAATTTCTGTCTCATCGCGTTTTGCTGATTGCTGTGCCGGCCTTATAGCCGACCAACCCAGGTAATCCGTCAGGATGTGCCACACATGGCTGCGGCAAAACTCGATTGCAAAATGCCTCCTAATAACTTCCCGGACACGGAGTGTCGTCCACAAGTTGTTATCCCAACCATGCGAAGTCGCACCTTGGGTCAGCAATTCCCTAAGTTTCGCAAGTTGGGCATCACTCAGGCGGCGAGGTCGTCCGGCACCCGGTTTTATTTTGAGAGTCTCTCCCGCCTCCACTTTTCGCATCCACACCGTCAACGACCTCACGTCAACGCCTAAGACTCGCGAAATGACCGTCTTTCGCTCACCCCGTAGCATTAGCTCTACTGCACGACGACGCCGAAACTCTGCAGCACTTTCAGACCTCATGAGGCACCCGGCGACGACGATTGCATCCGTCAAATGGATCAAGGAGGAGCCCAGGAACTTCAGCCCCGATCCTACCGTCCTCTTACTCCATTCGTGGGTATTTAGCAATACGGTTTACACCGAACGCTTACTTAGAATGTGCCGGAACCGGTCAAAGACGGGACTGCACACCATACTGCGGACCCTCCCGTATGCACGTGCTGCGGACGCGATCAGGTTAGTAAGAACCACGAAGAGTGTTAGGACGTGGACGACTCCGGCAACGAACTCTGCGGAAAAATAACAGTCGATAATCCACAAGTCAGTGAGTGGACGCACATACTAATGTGATTGCACTTGCCAGAGAATTATGCCGTAGCTCTTTGCCTGGCTTTGAGGAAATAGAATGGTGCACTGTTACGGCACCATTCGAAGCAATGCGAGACTGCAACGAGCACGTGAGAGATTTGTGGCAAGAATTAGCAGACGGCGGAAGATCGCCGGGGTAATTCGTCAATAGGTGGTCTGTGACTACTGCTCGCGAGTTGCACCCGAGGCATGCAAGCGATTTTCACTCAGACGAGCTCGCTCGTCCGGATGACGAGACACTGCCATAAGAGAGCACCCGACCGTAATAATCGCGGCCGACCACGGCAAGATCGGCAAAATCCAAAACACTTCGGGGGCGACGCGAATCGCAGCGATCCAAAGCAGGAGCATCAGTGCCCCGCCCGCAATAGCAAGCACGCGACGAGGATGCCCTAGGTAACCCTCTCCCACACAAACCTGCCAAACAATAAGCGTGAGCGGAAACGCAGCGATCACGTCGACCAGATAGTGCTCCCCAACAACCATGGTTGAGAGTGCCGTGCATATCAGGAAAGCTCCCGCAATCCAGCGTCCCCACCTGAGATCGCGGCAAATCCAGAAGGTTAACAGTGCCCAAGTGACGTGAAGGGAAGGAAGGCAATTGCGGGGCCACTTTGGGTCAACCAGGGACGAGTTGTACAAGCGTGTTTTGTCCAGTGTCATCGCCGCAATGCCAGAACAGAACGAACCGCAGTTCCCCGCAAAATGCTCCGTTCCGAGTAAAAAGATAGGGCCTGACGCCGGCAGTATCCAGTAGAGTGGGACTCCGACCATTGCTACGGTCAGCACGACAGGAATATAGAACAGTCGCTTGGATTTAAAGTGCGCCACATAGGCGAGTGCCATTGCGAGGGGCAGAGAGTCGTACACGCCGATGAAAAACCAAAGCAAGCCTACTCTGTCTACTATGTGTCTGAGCCAGATGCTTGGCTCAAAGCCGAAGCTGCTATCTACAGACAAAAGGTAAAAATCATAAGTCCGCAAGTCTAGGTAGAGTCGACGACCCGATGTGATGCTGAAACCGAAGGCGGCCTGTAAGAACGCTGGAGTGTAGATTTGATGGCCCCAGATGTTGAAAAACCCGAAGGCGGCCTGCAAGAACGCAGGGATCAACGACCATGCCGGCAGTCGGCGATGCCAGGGGAACCACGCCACTAGAATTACAAGCGGTGCCACGGTTAGGTTGAATAGCTGACCCCATGCGCCCCACGACAAATAGACCATCAACGCGACAAGCGCTAGAGTTGCAGCCAGAATGGTGTAGTTCACGAGAATCCCCTGCGAGAAACCCGGCTCAGCCGGCGTTGAAAGGCTTCCTTTAGTGCGCCCAGTTGGCGTGAACCGGTGCGCAGCGTCCGAGGCGGAATGTGGATCGTCGTCAGGGCGATTCATCACAGGAGAGGATAGCACGTGAGAAATGCCAAACCATACTGTGACGCTTTTTTCGCAGTTAAAAGTGTTTGGGGGAGGGCATCCGTGCGAATCGAGACCAGAAGGTGTGGATCGCTTGATCTTGTGCCTACCACTTCTCTGCAAGCGAACGTGGAAATACGCTGACGCTACCCGTGTTCGATAGCAATCCTCGAAAGCACGCGGCTGCGTGGTCTGCCGTCGAAGCGCGTCCATTGAACCCATGGCAACGGCGAGCCTCCAGCAGGCGGCGCGTTAAGCCGGTCTTGTGGTTAGTCGCCAGCCCTGAGAACGCTGTTGTGTGGACCATAAGACTGTAACGTCCGGATTGTCGACAAACAGAGAGCTATGCGGTTGTTGTCGCAAAACCCACCTTCACTGCACACTCCGTCGCTTGGGTTCATGAATGCCGACTTGCCCAGACAGCGGGGGTGAGATCTGGAACGCACCGGATCGGGAGGTCGCCGATCCCAGGGAGAACCGCGGCGAGATAATCACGCACCGGAAGTTTCAACCTTCGGCAGCTTTCCACGACCGAGAGAATCGCTGCAACCTTCGGTCCCGCCTGCGGGCTGCCGATGTGCAACCAATTCTTTCTGCCCAGTGCTACCGGACGCATGGAGTTCTCCGCCAGGTTAGTACTTAGCTCTAATTCGGAATGTTCCAAGAAGCGGGTGAGCTTCTTCCAGAGCTTGAGCGCGTACTGGCAAGCCTTGCTGAGTGCGCTGGATGGCAATGCAACAAACTGCGCTGCCTCGATCTTGCTGCGAATATCATCCAGAAGAGGTCTGGCTGTTTCCTGACGCCCGACATGTCGCGCCCCTGGAGTCAGCGTTTTGCGGCGAGCGTCGGCGTCGACAGCAAACAACTCGTCCATCCGCGCCACAATCGGAGTTGCAATAGGATCTCGGGGATTTAGCTGCACCACCTCGAAAAACTGTCTTCTAGCATGGGCCCAACAAGCGGCATGCACCATTCTCGGCCCGCCGATCTGGTCATAGGCTGCATAGCCGTCGGTTTGGAGAATGCCTTCGAACGGTCCCAGGAACCGCTTCGGTCCATCGCGTCCACGGCCTAGACGGAAGTCGAACACCACGGTTCCTCGTGGGCGACTGTATTGCCAGAGATACGCTTGGTGATTCTGTCCCCGGCCCTCGCGTGTTTGCACATCGACCGGCGTTTCATCCGCCTGGATGTAAGTTCCGCTAACCAGCTCGCGCCTCATAGCGGAAACCATCGGGATCAGCAATTCGCCTACCTTCAGAACCCAGCCGTCCAGGGTCGCTCGGCTGATTTGCAAGCCGAGGTCCCGTTCCAGGATTACGCTCTGCCGATGCAGGGGAGTGTGATTGCAATACTTGCTGACGATCGTGTCGATGACGATACGGTCACTGGCTAGGCCCTTCTCGATGATCCGTGGCAGCAGGGGCGCTGAGAGGACGCCTAGTTCCTCACACGCCCGGCAAGCCCGTTTCTCTCGTTTCGTGACCAGCACGAAGTACTTCGCCGGCTCCACATCCAACTGGGAACTCTCTTCGTAGCCGATCACCATTGTTTCTCTGCCGCAGCGTTTGCACACGCGCTGATCCGGCGTGCAAGGCAGAATCCGCTCTACGCGAGGAAGATTCGCCGGCAGCTCCTGGCGCCCCGGATGCTTGATGGATTTTTTGGTTGAGCGATGCACTGGCGCGCGCTCGCTCTCCGACTGCTCGATCATTTCACTGACGACAGGCTCAAGCTCGAACAACTGCATTTGCGCCTGCGAAAGTCTTTCTCCGCCCGCACCATACTTATCGATTCGCAGAAGCCGCAGTCGCTCTTCCAGCACACGAATTCGCAGCTCCGCGTACTGTAGCTTGCGCTTCAGTTGTGCGATGAGTTCCAGATCAGCTGGTGCGGAAGGAATGGTAGGCGCACTCACGATGGGTTAATGATTTACCAGAGTCGATCGAAAGGTTCAAACAATCACGCAAGTTGGTACTGGTGCCGTTTCGGCACCAGTACCCGCAAGTTACCCGGCAGCGTGCTCCTCGGAAGCCGTCCGGTACCACCGTTTGTGCCTGGTTTTGGTCAGATCAATCCCACCCAACAACAGACAAAGCTCTTCGTGACTCAGTACGACCTTGCCCTGCGCATCACCAGATTGCGGCCAGGTGAAACGCCCTTTCTCTAACCTCTTGGCGCAGACCCAGAGTCCCGTGCCGTCCCAGACCAGGATTTTCAGCCGATTGCGGTGGCCGTTGCAGAACAAAAACAGGTGCCCGCTCAGTGGATCACACGACAATCGATCCCGAACCAGACCGTACAGTCCCTCGAACCCCTTGCGCATGTCGGTGACCCCGGTGGCCAAATAGATCCGTGTAGCTGGGCCTAGTCCAAACACGGCTTAGGCCCGCTCCAGCAAACTCACCAGACGCTCGAACGTACTCGTGTCAAAATCAGGATGTACCTCGATCCGGCGCCCGCCCGGCAGCACCACGGCCAGCCCACAACTCGGTTCCTGCCACGTCGGCGATTTCCTGGCCCCCACCTCCACCGGCAGCAACCGGCCAGCCGAAGAAACTGGTCTACGCCGTCTCTTCCAACGCCGCTTCTTCAGATGGCGATCCAGTGTGCTGAAGCTCAAACCCCGACTCTGGCAGAACTCGCCCCGCTGCATACCGCTGCTCACAAACTCGGCCACTAACGGCTGAACTTCCGCACTGGTACGTCGCTTGGGCGCTGGCGACTCTGTTTTTGCGGCCATCCGGACACTTCAACACAGACCCCGCTTGTCGAACAGGTGTGTTGGTCAGACGCTTACGTTCGAACTCCATTCGTCGTAGAAGAAGCCGCCCACGTTTTGCTCGATGCTCTCGGTCTTCCATATGTTCCTTTGCCTAGCAGCCATGCCATGAGTCACAGTGCTGCCTGGGCAGCTTGGACCGAGGGTGAACGCTCCGTTCTGCAGGCAGACATTTCCCGGTCGGTCCTGAAAAGTATTGCCCCGCGAGTCGTTGTCTTCGATTTCCTGCCGAACCCGAACTTCGCTGACGCCGTAGTGAAGAGCGAGATCCCAATCGTGCTCTGCATGCGAGAGATGCGTGATTTGGCTTCCTATCTCGCCTATGCGCGGGACCTGCTTGAGCATGTGAAGCTGATTGTGATTCCCCACCTGGAAGGGACAATCCGCCTGCCAGAGAACCTAGCGGCTAAGAGCTGTTTCGTCGGTCAAATTGCCCGGCAGGCTGCCCCGATGGTTCGCCCAGAGCGTGATCATGCGTATCCGCGGATTGTAATAACTGGTGGCGGAGGTGGATACCCGGGTACAGTCGAGTTCTACAACCTAGCGACAAAAGCGATCGCTGCTTTGCGCGGTCACTATCCTGCGCTCAGGGCGCAGCTGATTGCCGGGCCGCTGTTTCAAGATTGGCTTTTGTTACAACCGGTAGACGGCTTAGCGCTGATTCCATTTGAACCCGACACGAATTCGAGATTAGCCGAGGCTGACCTCGTAGTCAGTCAGGCGGGATATAACACCGTGGCGGAACTTGAACAACTCGGGACTAAAACCATTCTTGTGCCTGCAGAGCGTCAGTGGGACGACCAGTTTGCCCGAGCCGGAAGAATTGCACGCGAACGCGGGAATTTTCGGGTGTTTGGGGAAAAGACACCGACCGAACTTGCGAACCTAGCCGCGGAATTATTGCGCGAGCAAATCCCGGAGGCTGTACGGCTTAAGCCCAATGGTGGAATCAAGGCAGCCCGCCTGATCCATCAGATGCTCGGATAGTTTAGAAGGGCACTCCAGACTCCAAGCAGAAGTCGTAATGGCCGTCAACCATGTGTTTCCTCTAACGCTTACGGTACGCCACGAGTCGCTTAGCAGGCTGGTAACAAGGCTGGAAAGACAAAGAGTGAAGATGAACACTCGTGCAAGTGAGTGCAGGAGCATCTGGCGGTTCCGGCCCGCCTACGTGACTTAGCGGGCCAGGCGCATGAACAAGAATCTGGAGAAGCGAGCACTCTGCGCGGCTTTTTGAAATGTGTGTATTTCGGCCGTGCTGCTGGTTCGCAGTCACCTGGGGGGCCGCCGAACTGTCTGAATCAGGGCTTGCTGTGGAAATGACCACAGCAACGACGGCTACTGCGGCCCATTTTGATGAAAACACCAAACCTGCCGAAATCGTGAGGTTTTCCAGATTCCTGCGCAGAACCGATTTTCCTATAGGTCAAGTCCGCGCGGGTGAGTTGTTTCTCACGGTGCCATCGGAGATTGACTGAGATTGTCCCGCCCCCGTGAACGTAGATTCATTTGCAGAATCGTTGTCTCGCAGAATAGACATAGGCCAATTCGCGTCCGGGCGCCTCAGCTTCAGCCTGCAGGAATGCCACATGCCGCTCTCTTGCAAAAAACAATAGATTAGCTGCATCTTTCAACTTTAGTTTCAAGATGTTTTCTACAGCTTCCGCCGTTCCAACGATCATCGTGCGAAGGACGCTATTGGCAGTTTTGATTTTGTGGATTCTCAGGTGTTCTTCATATTCGTGCAGTGCCCATTCAAGTTTCTCTTTGATTTCGTAGTGCGCTAATTCGCCATGACTCATTTCACGAATCCAATTCCTGAGCCGCAACAGCTTTGTCGCGCTGCCTGGGTCTGCCCTAAAATCAAGGATTTGTTCCCAAGACGTGTTGTGATCAGGCTCAGGGAAGGAATTTATGACAATGTCAATCACTTCCTGGTGCTTCGACTTCAACTGGACCTTGCCGAGGTTCTCGGGCATGGAATGGAACAGCGGAGTCGCCTCATCCCCATCCGATGAGTCGCCGTATAGAAAAGCGAATGAACGATAAATTGAAAAGACACCGAATTGAACCATGGGACCATCGCCTGGCCTACCCAAACTGCCTTCTACCAATGACTCGTAGACATCCGGAATCATAAGAAAGGTAAGCTTCTCATTGGCGTTCTGTTCGATCTGTAGTATCGGAACGTCTGGTCCAGGGTTCAAGATCCCTACTTCGCAAGCAATTTGGGCAGTGAGGATCACCCCTTTTTCCTCGAGCCAATTGCATTCAGCTTGCCAGCGCGAGTCATATTCGGGAACAAAGTTCTGCAATCGCTCTGTCTCGTGTTGGGTTGATTGTTCCGATTTTCGCAGAACAGTTTCGAGATTAGGAAAAGGCGGAATCAAACCGAGTTGGTCAAAATACAATGCTGGGCGTTTGAGGTAATCGAAGGAACGCGGCGTAATGCATACGGCCATTTTACGTGCCATCGTGGCGATCCGCAGCTAAGGGGCCGAGGTAGTCCAACTGGAAAAAAAGACCAGAACAGCCGGAACGTACCATCAGAATTCTGAACTTTTCAAAAAGACAAGCGACAGTCGAGTCCTCTTGGCGATGTCGGCCTTGCTAAATATACTTCGCCTACTGGAAAGGAGCAATCTCCCTTCCTAGACTGTCGGCCCGATGGGAGTTAACGTCTGCGTACTGACCCATGGGCTGTGCAGGCGTTTTGACTTCTGCCTAGCTGCACCCGGAACTTGCGAAATGCGGGAGACAATACAGACTGATGGAATCCCGAAGGATTGCGCTAGCATGTCTTTCACCATTGAGAGAGGGGGTGGCCTTTGGCCACCCTCCCCTCATTTCGCCTCTCCTAGTTACTTCCAGCACTCTTTGCAGACGCCTGCACTTTGGCAGGCGGGGCGTACTTCTTGCAGTCTGGATTCGAGCAGAGGTCCGGTTCGACCCATGAACAGTGAACTCGCTTATCTCCATTCCAGAAGTCACAGGGCGTTTCTTCTGTGCAGCCACAGCCTCGGCAAGCGCGTTCTTTGCTGATTCGCTCATCCTGGGCCGCTAGAATCGCGGTCGCGGTTTTCAGTCCGAGAGCTTTCGCAAACAACAACAGTGCAGAACGCTCTTTGGAGTCATCGCGATGTCCATCAACCGAACCGAGCAGAAGGCCTGCGACTAGAAGTTGGTTCAGTTGCACGTCTTTCGCTTTGCCGATGATCTTCTTGAAATCGGCTGCTTTAGCGGCTTTCGGATCGAGGCCCAACAGCCAAAGCAGGACCGAGGAATCGCCGTCGCTGTTCATGAGGTTTAGCACCACCTCACGCAACAGTTCCGCTGGAATCTTCGCGCCTACATGTCCGACCATCGCCCGAACAAGCTGGGCTCTCGCTACCGCTTTCTTCCTTCCGGCAACCTGCTTCTTGAAGCCCTTATAGCGTTCGAGATCGTAATCGACTTGAGTTGTCCTGCCTGACGATCCGCTCGCACTCAAAGCGTGCTTGTGGACTTTGCACGCTCCGTTGCAACACACCAAGCGCTTTGTGCCCGCATTGTCGCCGCGCACAATCAGCCCGGTCTCTACGGATGGACATTCGTTTTTCTTGGCTGGCAGCCATTGCCCAGCCTTCAACACTTTTTGATCCGGCTTCGCTGCGGCATAAGCTGCCTGCTCGCTGATTTGCCTGAGAGGTTCGGCCTTCTCGTACTGGCCCGACTTGTCATGAGGTCCAACGCTCTCGACGAAAGCTTCGCGGTTCTTGGTCGCTACTGCTTCCTTGTCCTGCTTGATTGCGATCTGCACGAAGGCCTCCCGCTTGGCCTTGAAGCAGTCGGCATCAAAGCACGTATCCTCGCCCTTGACCGTCAGCTCGGCGAAGAGGGCGGGATTCGAGGCTGAACGCTTCGGACATAAGCTGCACGCGCCCGCCGCTGGCAGCAGTTGCGCATCGTTCAAGTCCCACGGCACGCCCTTCAATTGCAGATTCACATTGTCCTGAATCCACTCACGCAAGGATTTCTCCGAGATCACGGGCGCATCAGTCTCGACAATCGACGCCAGCTTTATGCTCTTGGGATCGTCATCGGCTTTTGCCTTCGCTTTTGCCTTCGCTCCGTGCCACTCGCCAAAACACGCCCTGAGCGCCTTGATCTGGTCTTTTGGTTGCAAACGCGCAATCAAAACCGCATGAGCCGCGCTAATCCGTTCCGAGAGAAACGCCTCGCGTCCAGCTGGGACCAATGCCAACAATTTGCATCGGGCATACACGTACGCGACACTTTTCGCAACTCTCGCGGCCAGGATTTCAACCGTGACCTTCACACCTTTCTCCTCCGGCATCTTGAGCAACGCTTCGTAGCCCATCGCTTCATCGAGCGGGTGGACCCCTTCACGCTGCAAATTCTCAAGGACACCGATTTCAAGGGCTTGTTGATCGGTGAGAGTTGGATCGACGATGGCCGGGATTTCGGGCTTGCCCGCGATCTTCGAGGCACGCCAGCGTCTTTCCCCGCACACCAGTTGGAACTTACCGGGTCCACCATTGGGGCGAAGCAGAACGGGCTGGCGTACTCCATGAATTTTGATGGAGTCGGCGAGTTCTTTCAGTCCGATCTGATCGAAATGCTTTCGTGGATTCTTTGGATTCGGTGATATCGCCCCGAGCGGGACGAGCTGCAAATTGTGGATTGGAACTGCCGGTTTCGTGTTGTCGGTGGTGAGAGGTTGATTCGGTGTGGTGGTCATTGGAATTTCGCTCCTTTTGGTTTTTTGTAGAATTCGGGCCTAGGTAGGCCAGAAAAAAACATTCGTTTCATAAATGGCGAGGGGAGAGCGGAGAGAGGCGCTGTCAATCTCCGGAGCGCAGCGGAGCCCTGGAGCGGGTTAGAGCGGAAGGGGCGCGGAAGCGAGCACGGCGCGGGGTAGGTGTAGGCGCCGCGCGGAGCTGCACAAGCGGGATTGACAGGAGGAGCCGAACGGAGCTCTAGACTTCGCCATGAAACGAATGTGGAATGGTGGAATGATCAGCCGAAGACTGTGCCGAATGGATTGGTGTGGGTCGAGGGGAGCGAAGCGGCGGCGTTGCGGGCAGGAACAGGCCCGCTCGGGGGGGTAGCGGAAGACAGGCAGCGTAGTGTGCGGACTGGCTGGAGCGAGGGGCGGGAGCCCCATAGGCGCTAAACTTAAGCAGGTCGGCTAAGGGACCTCAAGTTCATTTCGATCGGTAGCTCTCGGGTGGCAGCGCGATTTTGCTATTTACGCCGAGAACTCGCGGCACAGCTTGCGCTACAGACAGTCGGAATGGCTCGACGTTCGGCATTCGATTCAAGTCGCAACCGAGAGGAATTAACTCAGAGAACTCGTCGAAGGTGGTGGCAACGATGAGGGTCCCGACTGAAGCCAAATAATCGGCGATCTTTGGATTCATAGCCTCATCGTAATTCTCAGGTCGCCCGGTCAGTCGTGTAACGACAAGATTCGTTGAGTGCTTGGCTGCATGAACGGTTGGATGGGAAAGGGCCGAGAATGCACTCCAACGCTTTGCGAGTTCGGTATCGCCGCCCCCGATCTTCTTCACAAACTCTTCGGTTTTCTTGTGGCGGGCTCTCCATGTGCTATCGTTCAGTCCTTTGAACCACGTCTGTATCGTGTTGCGGATACCATTGTCATCGAACCTGAAAGTCAAGAGAAGGTCTCTTGTTTCCATGAACGATCTGACGAGAACATCCCAGCTATCGCGAGTGGCAGGCTCCAGAAGAGATTTCATTCCCCAGAGCAACGATGTCGAACGGAATCCGAGCAAGAAACACGCGCTTATCTGAGAATTCGGGTCGATGTCCATCGAGCGACCGCCGACTCTATAGAATTCCGCAGAGAGTTCTGTTAAGACCAAAGGAACCCGCGCCAATAGGTCGTGAAGTGAAACGGAGCTTTGTTCCATACGCGTAATGGTAACTGTTGTAATCAGCGATAGCGCGTTTTGACCAGCGTGAGCGTAATCGAGATTGATCGACACACGCAGAGCGACGGCTTACCATGGAGCCATGAAAACCGCACTGCTCTGCGGCCCAATCGTAAACGCCGACGGGCCTGTTCCCTCCCACCTCTACGTTCTGGGTGAGCGCGCGGGCGCGAAGGAGTACCGCGAGGGCCGTCCGTTCGTCGGCAGGGCGGGCGACACTCTCCGCGAGTGGTTCCACTGCGCCGGACTGACCCTCGACAACTTCCGCCGCTGGAATGTGTGCATCGACTACCATAAGGGCAACCCTCATCCGCAGCCTTTGGAGATCGAGCGTGATCGTGCGGAAGTTACGGCGGACATCGTCAGCTGCCAGCCGCGCGTGATTGCGGCCGTCGGCGTCCATGCGGCAGAGTGGTGCCTCGGACGCGAAGTAAGACTCGTCGACGAACATGGCCGCGAATTCGAGGTACAGATAGGCGACCATAAGGCGGTCTGCATCCCGGTCCATCATCCTTCCACTTACGGACGGCCTGAGCGAGCGGAGATGGGGAAGGCCGACGTTCTGAAGGTGGCGGATTGCCTGACGCGCATGACACCCAGAACATAAGCCCCCAGCACTTGAGTGGAGTCGAGAACAGGCGCAGTAGCGGTAGTCTCCCGGTGGCATTCGTAAGCGCTGCTTTCGCAGAGCGCGCCTCAATCCGGTTTGGCATGGCTCTGTTTCCTGTTCTCGCTCATCGAACCG
>Ga0209517_10008662_pt1 | contig 11854 bp, 8 predicted proteins | sample PeaSoiMetSII2010_FD_187695 | JGI IMG/M metagenome (GOLD analysis project Ga0209517, IMG submission 187695) | Peat soil microbial communities from Weissenstadt, Germany - SII-2010 (SPAdes) (version 2) | ecosystem: Environmental > Terrestrial > Soil > Wetlands > Peat | place: Germany: Weissenstadt...
GAAAGACAACTCAGGAAGCGAAAGACAAAAACTCTTTTAAGTGATTGGAGAAGTCTGCCCAAAAAGTGTTTGACAGGGCCGACATTGTTAGAGATGTCCGGTTATCTGACTAACCATCCAAGTGCAATCTGATTATGGCAGGCCTGCTAACGGTGGCGCTTTGCTTCAACGGATTACTTCCGGATGCGCCGTTATCCAGGCCCTAACTACTTTCTGACTCGGTACGCGTGGTAAATTACTCATATACTGCTCTCTGCCAGCGACAAACTCGAACCCAATGAAATCTTCGTGCCCATCGGCGCCGAGGGGATGAGCGAGGAGCTATGAAGGCATCTATTCTGTTCGCGCTTTTGTTCGCGGGCGCTGGGCTTGCATTCCTTGCGCAAGGTCCAACCTCGTCCACACTATCTACCGGTCAGTTACTGAGCGAGCCCGGGCCCACGTTCCGGATCGGTGACAACGAGTTACCCCGCCCGCTGACGCTCATTGCCTACGGGGATCAGCGGTTCACCGATCCGGCGAACATCCGGCAGACCGACCCGCGAATTCGGCAGTGGCTGGTGAACCAGATTGCGGCAGAGCATCCCGGCGCAGTGATTATGAATGGCGACGTACCGCTATCGGGCGACGTCACAAACGATTATGTGGTGTTTCAGGCCGAGACCAAGGCTTGGCGTGACCTGCACCTACGCGTGTTCCCGGCGCTAGGGAATCACGAGTTTGCCGGCGATCCGCAGCAAGATCTAGAGCACTGGTGGAATACCTTCCCGGAGATGCGCAACCGACGCTGGTACTCGGTGCAGCTCGGTTCGCGGGTTTACCTGCTGGCCTTGGACAGCGATACCTCGCTGCTACCGGGCGGCGACCAGGCGAGTTGGATCGAGAAACAGATCGACGGCCTGCCAGCCTCGATTGATTTTGTGATCGTGACGCTACACCATCCTCCAGTTGCTGACGTGCAAACGCACATCGAGGTGAATCACAATCCGAGGCCGAATGAGATCGCTCTGCGGGACTATCTGTCGCGGGCCGCCCGGACTTCGCACGCCACTTTTCTGGTCAGCGCGGGGCACATCCACAATTATGAACGCACCGTAGTCGACGGTGTGACCTACCTAGTCTCCGGCGGTGGTGGGGCACCACCCTATTTCGTCGAGCGCACGCCGGAGGATCTTTACAAGAGCATTCTGTTCCCCAACTATCACTACGTAAAGTTCACCGTCGAGAAAGACCGTTTGCGTGGCGCCATGTTCCGGGTTGCGAACCCCGAGGCGGAAACACTGACCGTCGAGCTCAAAGATACCTTTGACCTTAAGGCAAAGCCGCGCTGAGTTCTCCCGAGGTATTCAGCGACCTCCTACGCGCGAGTGATCCCGACAATCATGAGTCCGAATCGTCGCCCTATTCGGAAATTATTTCGAACTGCCAACCAGCCGCCCAGTGCCTGATTAACGCGGTTGAGACCACCCGACATGTTGGGCACTACCCCTCTCAGGTGTCGCCGTTCTTTGACTTAAACTCGATGGAAACAGAGGCATTGGCAGGACAGCTAGAAAGAGTGTCGCCGCCATTTGAATTTTGTATCTCCTCCATCAAAAACTTGAGCTTTACAAATTCTTTAAGTCTTCCCTATCTTCCCTGAATCGGGGCATACTTTGCGACAGGGATTGGCATGGCCGAGGGACTCGCTGAGGCTCCGTCACGGCAGCGAGACTCCCATGCGAATCAAGCAATCGGGGAGCCGGTGGCTTGAGGTTTCGGCTCCGATAGATCGCCGGTCATATTCGGTCACAAAAATCACACTCTTAAGGAGTTCGCATGGACCCGAAAAGTGTTCTTGAGTTCGCAGCAAAACACAACGCAAAGATCCTTGATCTTCGCTTTATTGATGTTCCCGGCATGTGGCAGCACGTCAGCTACCCGATCAATGAGCTTACAAAAGACTCTTTCGAGGAGGGATTTGGATTCGATGCCAGCTCGATTCGGGGATGGGCTTCGATCCACGAGTCTGACATGTTGCTTATTCCGGACCCGAATTCGGCGTTTATGGATCCGTTCCTCACGGAGCCGACATTGGTGATGATTGGAGACGCCACCGATCCGCTGTCCCACAAGCCTTATCACCGCGACCCCCGGCATGTTGCGAAACGCGCGGAGGCTTATTTGACATCCACGGGACTCGCCGACAAGGCTTTCTTCGGCGCGGAAGCGGAGTTCTTCATCTTCGACAGCGTTCGCTTCGACCAGGCCCCCCAGCACGGTTTCTATTTTATCGACTCCGATGAAGGCCGCTGGAACTCAGGCCGCGAGGGAGACAACCTTGGTTACCGCACTCGATACAAGGAAGGTTATTTCCCGGTTCCGCCGAGCGACCACTTCCAGGACCTGCGCACGGAAATGGTTTTGAAGATGCAGGCCATCGGGATGGACGTCGAGTGCCATCACCACGAGGTCGCGACGGCCGGTCAGGCTGAGATCGACTTGCGGTTCAATACGCTTCTGAATTCAGCCGACAACATGATGAAGTACAAGTACATCATTAAGAACACAGCCGCCAAAGCCGGCAAGACCGTCACGTTCATGCCGAAGCCGATTTTCGCGGACAATGGTTCGGGCATGCATACCCACCAGTCACTGTGGAAGGACGGCAAGCCCCTGTTTGCAGGAGATGGCTACGCGGGCCTGTCGCAGATGGCGCTCTGGTATGCGGGCGGACTGCTCAAGCACGCCCGCGCGCTTTCGGGCATCATTGCTCCGGGGACGAACTCGTACAAGCGCCTGGTGCCGGGCTACGAGGCGCCGGTGAATCTGGCCTACTCAAAGCGCAACCGATCGGCTGCCGTGCGCATTCCTGTGTATTCGGAAAGTCCAAAGGCGAAGCGGCTTGAGTTCCGGCCACCGGACCCCTCTTGTAATCCTTACCTTGCCTTCTCGGCCATGCTGATGGCGGGGCTTGACGGTATCAAGCACAAGATCGATCCCGGCGAACCACTCGATAGAGATATTTTCGAACTCGACGCTGCGGAAGCTGCGAGCATTCCTTCGATGCCAGGCTCACTCGACGAGGCACTCGGAGAGCTCAGCAAGGATCACAAGTTCCTAACGGAGGGCGGAGTTTTTTCCGAAGACTACGTTGAACTCTGGATTAACTATAAGAAAAAGAACGAAGCGGATGCCGTACGGATGCGCCCGCACCCGTATGAGTTCCATCTTTACTACGACATCTAGAATTAGACGCAGGCAACCATGGCGGCGGACGTATCGTCGTTCACTTGAGAACTATTTCGACCGGGCGATCCATTAAGTAGCTAGTGCCTGGCAAATGCAACTGCCAGAAAAGTGGAATACTGGGCGGGTGCCAGGCGATCTCAACTTCGTCAGGGAACAGTCCTTGATCTCCGACTGGCCGCCTGTTATAGGAAGCCCTTTTCGTGCTTTTGGCGGAGGAGTGGAATCTCGCGACGGAGATGCTATTCCGGAAAGCCCGATATGAGCTGACCTTTGTCGAAGGTGTAAGCCCCCTCAATCCTGTGACCTTGCTTAACTAATTCTGCGAGACTATCGGCAGCTTCTTCGATCCGGTAATGGGTTACGGATGTTCCCGGGCTCGCATCGAGGATGGTGAGAGCTACGAACTTGTTATCACTCCCTATTCGATCATGGACATACTCAAAGTGGCACATAATCTGTTGACTGTATTCGCTGGGCGAGGAATCTGGATGAGCGTATGTAACAGAGAACAATACGAGATGAAAGGTCTTGCCATCCGATCGATTGACAACCGGGATCTTGTGAGTAATCCGAGAGAAGGTCTCTCCGCAGTGCGGGCACCTTTTGGAGTTTTGATGCAAAAGAAGACTCCCATCACGGCGCCAACGATCCCCAAAACATTAGCAAAAGGATTTCCAAAAAGCGACGACTGTTCTGAAATCAGACATCCATTTGTCCGCTTATCGCGCATTTATGGCTCACCAGATCCCGCGTAAGTCCTGATTAACGCGGTAACCGGAAAAGTGGGTCCCAGTACCCAAGTTACGGGTAGTCTGACTAATCCGGAGTTGTCCGGTTTTGGCGAAGAATCCGTGAGTTCAGAAAATACGCACGAAGTTCATGTCGCCCTAAGCAGGCCGTAGACGCCGAGGACGCACAATGCGCCTTCAACATAGACCACGGTCCAAAATAGCCGGGGACTCTCGTCCTTCGTCGCCAGTGTTATGGTGTCCCTACTGAAAACTCCATCCACTGCTTCATCGACCTTGAAAAAGTTCCACGAAACTCGCTTCAGTTGGATTTGTGCGGGACCTTGTTAGGGCCTAGCCGGACCCTTGTGAGCCGGGTGAGGCGATGGCCTACAAGAGTTGGGCACGGAGAATATGGCGACGGACTGGTCAGGCGGCGATTCGTTCGTAGCGATGGTGCAGTCCACCAACTTGCGGAATTTCGACGATCCGTCCCGTCTCGATTGGTTGAATTGGACGAGCGACGGGCGCATCTTTGCTCAGCGACAAATGAGTCCTCGTTCGCTCGTAGTATTCGAAGTACGATTTCAGGAATCGGCGCAGACCGGTTTCATTCAAGACGATCACATGATCCAGGCACTCGCGACGGATCGAACCGATCAGCCGCTCGACGTAGGCGTTCTGCCAAGGGGATTGCGGTGCCGTGAGAACTTCCCGAATGCCCAGCCAGTTTGCCGCTTCACGAAATCTCTCTCCATAGCTCCCATCCCGATCCCGCAACAGGTAACGTGGGGCACTGTCCCAGGGGAAGGCTTCAAGCAGTTGGTGAGCGACCCATTCAGCCGTGGGGTATTCCGTCACAGCAACGTGAACGGGCCGACCACGATCGTGAGACAGAATCACGAAGACAAACAACACACGAAAAAAGGCGGTCGGAACCACGAAGAAGTCAGCGGAAACAAGTTCCTTCGCGTGGTTCGCCAGGAATGTGCGCCAGGTCTGGGACGGTGGCTTCCGAGGCCGCGCGATGTACTTCGCCACTGTGGCTTCCGACAGCTCGAATCCCAATTTCAAGAGCTCTCCGTGGATGCGGGGCGCGCCCCAACGGGGATTAGCCAGGCTCATCTTGCGAATCAGTTCGATGACTTCGCGCGAGACTGAAGGTCGGCCCTGTGGGTGGCGGCTCTTCCAACTCCAATAGAGGCGGAATCCCCGCCGGTGCCATTGGATGACGGTTTCGGGTTTGACGATCACCAGGGCCGATCGCCAGTCGCTCCACAAGCGTGACAGCCAGACCCACAGAAGTTGGTCAGTGGCGCTCAGACGCAGGTTGCGGGCACGAACCGAGCGTTGAAGGACTAGAAGCTGATGCCGGAGGGCAAGGATCTCTGCTTGGAGCTCGGCCCGAGTTCGGGATCCTTGCCGAATCGAAGAAAACAGCACGAAAATGATCGTGAGCATGTCGCTTGCAAACTACAACTGTCGCCATTCAAATTCAACTGGCTCAATGAGAAAGGAGTTTTTGGTAGGGACAACATTGTCCAGATCCGCTTGCGTATAGCCAGACAGGTCGGTTCTCTTAGGGAAGTACTGTCGTAGCAGCCCATTCGTGTTTTCGTTCGTGCCGCGCTGCCATCACCGTGCCGTCGCGGTACGCCTCCGGCTCGGGCAGCAGCCAAATCCCCAGCTTGGTGACCACGCCGAAATTGGATTGCGAAAACATGCCGTCCACGTAGGGACCGAATCCGTAACGGTATTGCTGCCACGTCTTCGAGCCGGGCATGGCGCCCATGCCCGTGCGCATGACCTCGCCATCCGGCAGCACTACTTCCATTCCGCAGTGATTCGCGAAGTGGTCGCGCAGGGGAGTCCGCCCTCCGCCGCGCTCGAGAGAGTTGCCGACCGGGCTGCCCCACCCGGGATCGAGCGGATCGATCCACACCTTCAGTTTGTGCTCTTGAATGTAGATGTAGAGATCGAAGTAGCTGACGCCGGGCTCGACCAGCGCGAAGTGGTTTTGGTCGTTGACCTCGAGAATCCGGTTCATGCACGTCAGGTCGAGCACCACGCTGCCCGAAAGGCGCGGCGCCGCCCCCCAGTACGCCAAATTCTTTCCGGTCGAGATCGTCCAGAGCGGAATCTTGTAGGTGTTGGCGATCTTTACGACCGCCTGCACTTGCTCGACTCCGTCGGGAGCAACCGCCGCGGACGGCACCGAATCTTCGGCTTCGTGCCAGAACGGCGAGAAGGAGTCGCGATAGAGGTCCACATCCTCGTCGCTCGTGAACACCCATTCCTTGCCGACGACTGTTTCAAATTGCTTGATCGCGGCCGCAAAATCAGCCGGACTCACTCCCGGTGGAACCCTCATGCCTTGTTCTCTCGCAAATGCTTCGGCCAAATGCCGTACCGGCCGGCGGAAAGTATCCCGTTGGGATCCACCGCCTCCTTCACTGTTTCGTGAAAGCGCAGCAGCGCGTGGTTGTTGAAGGAATATGTATCCATCACCGAAGCCTGGTGAGCCGGGGCGGTGCGATATTCCCCCCAGCCATGTTCCGCCGCAATCTGCACCAGGCGCTTGAACGACGCGCGGTTTTTCTTGTTCGTTTCGATATCGTGCGTGATCGGGAAACCGAAGAGGTAGATGAATCCTCTTTCCCAATAGCACGTGGGCAAGCTGAAGGTCGGAACGGGCAAGTTAAGTTCCTTGGCCGCTTCGGTAAACACGCGATTCGCTTCAAAAATCGCCTCGCCCGTTCGGGGAATGATCGGGGAGAACCATACGTGCCCATTGCCGGGAGTCGGGTTGGTTTCCGAACGCGCGCCAATCGAAAACATTCTCAGGCTCGGGATTCCGAACTGCGGCACATTGACTTTCTCGCGCTGCTCGGCATTTAGCGGGAGCTTGTACGATTCGCCGTCCACGAATTTCGCTCCCGGAATGGCTGAAAATTTCTCCTTGGCGAATTCCCAATTCGCGGCGTTGGCCGCGGCGGCTCCGTAGAAGCTCAGGGTGCAACTGAAGAAGCCGATGCCTTTTTTCTGCGCGTATTGATCCAATTCCTGCAGCGTATCGCCGACCGGCTTCGCGAGCAGCGCGGTGAGCTCCGCATCGGGCGCCGGCCCACCGGCGCTCAGCGGGCCTCCCCTGCTCAGCAGCGGGCTTCCCAGAAACGGCATGCCGGTCGTGCAGTTCGTGTTCTCCAACCAGTTCAGGATATCGATCAGCGGAATCAAGTCCTGGTGCTTCGGCACCATCACGGTGCCCGAAAGATAGGCGTCCGGCTGGGGCAGCAGCCAGAACCCCATTTTCGTCACCACGCCAAAATTGGACTGCGAGAACATCCCGTCGATCCACGGACCGAATCCGGATTTGTACTGCTGCCAGGTTTTCGATCCCAGCAGCGCACCCATCCCCGTGCGCATCAATTCCCCATTTGCCAGGACCACTTCCATTCCGCAGTGCGAGTCGAAATGGTTGCGATACATCGCTGTAAGGTAGCCGCCCCCGCGGTCGAGTGAATTGCCGATCGGACTGCCCCAGCCGGGATCGGGAACGTCAACCCACAGCTTCAGCCCCTTCTCCTGAATGTAGCGGTAGAGATCGAAGTAGCTGACTCCCGGCTCGACCAGCGCGAAGGCGTTGTGCTCGTTGACTTCGAGAATCCGGTTCATGCGCTTCAGGTCGAGCACCACGCTGCCCGAATAAGCCGGCGCCGATCCGCCATAGCCGAGATTTTTGCCGGTCGAAACCGGGTAGATCGGAATTTTGTAGCGGTTCGCGATCCGGACGATCTTTTGCACCTGTTCGACGCCATCCGGGGCCACGGCCGCCGACGCGACGAGCTCTTCCGCCTCCCCCCAGAATGGCGAGTAGGCATCGCGATACATCGCTACATCCTCGTCGCTGGTGAAAACCCATTCCTTTCCGACAGCTTCCTCGAACTGCTTGATCGCTTCGCCGAAATCGCCAGCGCTCACTCCGGGCGGAACTTTCATTTCATGCTCCCATCTCGATCGCTTACCGCAGTCGTTTTCACGCTTGCGCTTTCCTCATTGCTTTGGGCCAAATTCCGCTCTTGCCCGGCGCCAGGATGCCGTAGGGATCGAGCGCGTCCTTCATCGTTTCGTGCAGCCGCAGCAGCGCGTGATTGTTGAAGGAATACGCATCCGCGATGTCGCCCATGAAGGCCGTGTGGGTGCGGTACTCTCCCCAGCCGCGTTCCGCCGAAGTCTTCACCAACCGTTTGAATATCTCCCGGTTCCGGCGATTCTTTTCCACGTCGTGCTCGATCGGAAAGAAATAAATGATAACGAACGCTCTCGCGAAAAAAGACCACACCGGAAATGACGACGAGACGCCTTCGGACCCGCTCAGATCCTTATAGACCTGGTCGAATACCTGTTGCGCCTCAAGTACCGCTTCGCCCGTCATGGGGATAATAGGTGAAAACCACATGTGCCCCTGGCTGCGCGCACCGCCGATCGAAAATGTTTGCAGGCTCGGAACGCCGAAAGGAACCGGATTGCGAATCGTCGCCAGCTGATCCGCATCCAGCGGGAAGCGGTACGACGCGCCGTCCTGAAACCTGACGCCGGGAACCACGGAAAATTTCTCGCGCGCGAATTCCCATTGCGCAGCGACAACTTTGGGAGACCCGTAAAATGGCAGCGACACGCTCCAGTAGGGAATGGTTTTCCGCGCGGCGTAATCCTCCAATTCTTTCGTCGAACCGCTGGCGCGTAAGGCGGTCAATTCCGCGTCGGGCCTCCCGAACGCCAGCGGGCTAACCACGGTCGTCGTCGCCTGGACAGTCCCTGAATTGATCAAATTCGCGAATACCTCCACCAGGGCAAACAGGTCATCGTGCTTCGACACCATCACGTTTCCCGAAAGATAGGCTTCCGGCTCGGGAAACAGCCAGAAACCCATCTTGGTGACGACACCGAAATTCGATTGCGAAAAGATGCCGTCCACGTAAGGGCCGAAGCCATATTTGTATTGCTGCCAGGTCTTGGCGTTCGGAAGCGCGCCCATGCCCGTGCGCACGACGTCTCCGTTGGCCAGAACGACTTCCATGCCGCAGTGGCAATCGAAGTGGTCGCGCATCGGCGTGTAGCCGCCGCCGCGTTCCAGCGCGTTGCCGACCAGGCTGCCCCAGCCGGGATCGGGCGGATCGATCCAAACTTTGAGTCCCTTTTCCTGAATATAGCGGTAGAGATCGAAATAGCTGACGCCGGGCTCGACCAGCGCGAAATGATTCTGGTCGTTGACCTCGAGAATCCGGTTCATGCGCTTCAGGTCGAGGACCACGCTGCCGCCCAGAAGCGGCGCCGAGCCGCCGTATCCCAAATTCTTGCCCGTGGAGATCGTCCACAGCGGAATCTTGTACTTGTTGGCGATTTTGACGACTGCCTGCACCTGCTCGACGCCGTCGGGCGCAATCGCCGCAGACGGAATCGGCTCCTCGTTTTCGTGCCAGAACGGAGAATAGGAATCGCGATAGGTGTCCACATCCTCGTCGGATGTGAAAACCCATTCCTTGCCGATGGCTTCCTGGAATTGCTTGATGGCGCTGGCAAAATCGCCGGGGCTCACGCCGGGCGGAACTCGCATTCCACGCTCCTACTTCCCGTCCACCGAATGAAACAGGGGGCCGTGCTGCTACGGCTTGTTGTTGCGCGTCAGATATGCCGCAATCGCGTCCAGGTCCGCGTCGCTGATTTCCGTCTTCCGGAATATCGGCATGATCGAAAGGCCATTGCGAACGTATGTCTTTATGAGCAGCTGCGTCAGGTCCGTGCGCTTGTCGAGCAGCGCAGGCATCGCGCCCTTATATTTCGCCTGCAGCGCCAGCGTCCCGGGCTTTCCCACTCCTTCGCCGTGGCACATCGAGCAGTAGTTCTGATACTGCACGTATCCTCGCGGCTGACCCTGGCTCTGCGTCGTGGAAGTCGTCCACGACGAAGATCTCGACACCGCCTCCTGGGCGGGCAGCGCCTGCGCCGCGAAGCAAAACGCGAGCGCGACAACCAGAAAGGCTCCGATCTTCTTCATGACTTCGCCTCCCTGACGTGCTTCGGCCAGATGCCGTACCGCCCCGCGGAAAGAATTCCATTGGGGTCAATCGCGTCCTTGACCGTCTCGTGAAAATGCAACAGCGCGTGGTTATTGAACGAATAGGTGTTCATGATCGCGTCCTGAAAGGCCGGCGGAGTGCGATATTCTCCCCAACCGTGATCAGCCGCGACCTTGATCAGTCTCTTGAACGACTCGCGATTCTTCTTGTTCGCTTCGACATCGCGCAACACCGGAAAGGCAAAAATGAAAATGAACGAGCGCTCCCAATACGTTGAGGGGAGATTGAAGTTGAGGAAGGGCAGCCTAAACTCCTTCGCGGCCTGCGCGAACACTCGATTCGCCTCGAAGATGGCCTCGCCCGTCCGGGGAATAATCGGCGAGAACCACATATGCCCGCTCGCGGGTTCCGGATTCATCGCCGAACGCGCGCCGATCGAGAACATGGACAGGCTGGGAATGCCGAACTGCGGCTTGTGGACTTTTTCGCGCTGCTCGGGAGTCAGCGGAAGCTTGTATGATTCCCCCTCTTCGAATTTGACGCCTGGAATGGCGGAAAACTTCTCCTTCGCGAATGCCCAGTTAGCGGCGTTGGCTTTGGCCGCGCCGTAGAAACTCAGCTTGCAATTCCAATAGCCGATGCGCTTGCGCTGGGCATATTCGTCCAGCTCCGGCGACGCCTCGCCCCCGGCCTTGGCAATCATCGCCGGCAGCTCCGGATCTTGCGGGCGTTCAAACGGGGTCGAGCCCTGGTCGAACCTCGCCACAAACTCCGAGAGCATCGGAATTCCCAGCAGCGGGCTTCCGAGATCCGGCATGCCGTTGGTGACGCGTGTGTTCTCCAAATAGTTCAGAATATTGACGAGAGGAATCAGGTCATCGTGGCGAGGCACGACGACGGTGCCTGAAAGATACGCGTCGGGTTCCGGCATCAGCCAGAATCCCATTTTTGTCACCACGCCGAAATTGGATTGGGAGAACATCCCGTCAATCCACGGGCCAAACCCCGATTTGTACTGTTGCCACGTTTGCGCGCCCGGCAGCGCGCCCATTCCGGTCCGCAGAATTTCGCCATTCGCCAGCACCACTTCCATCCCGCAGTGCGAATCGAAGTGGTTGCGATACTGCGGCATCAGATAGCCGCCTCCGCGGTCGAGTGCGTTGCCGATCGGGCTGCCCCAGCCAGGATCGGGAACGTCAACCCACAGCTTCAGCCCCTTCTCCTGAATATAACGGTAAAGATCGAAGTAACTGACTCCGGGCTCCACCAGCGCGAAGGCGTTGCGCTCGTTGACTTCGAGAATGCGGTTCATTCGCTTCAGGTCGAGCACCACGCTGCCGGAAAGTACGGGCGCGGAGCCGCCGTAACCGAGATTTTTCCCGGTCGAAACCGGGTAGATCGGAACTTTGTAGTGGTTCGCGATCCGGACGACCTTTTGCACTTGCTCCACTCCATCCGGCGCGACCGCCGCGGACGCCACAAGCTCGTCCGGTTCGCCCATGAATGGCGAATAGGCATCGCGATACATCGCGACATCTTCGTCGCTCGTGAACACCCATTCCTTGCCGACCGCTTCTTCGAACTGCTTGATTGCTTCAGCGAAGTCATTCGCGCTGATGCCCGGCGGGACTTTCATTGCATGCTCCATATTTTCATCTGAATGGTCATCCGAATTGTCATCCAGTGGCGGCTTCCCCTGCCAAACCGCGTCTCGATCCTATGGCTTGTTGTTCCTGGTCAAATACGCCGCGATGGCGTCCAAATCCGCGTCGCTTACTTCCGTCTTCCGGAACATCGGCATGAACAGGACGCCGT
>Ga0209517_10008663_pt1 | contig 11853 bp, 10 predicted proteins | sample PeaSoiMetSII2010_FD_187695 | JGI IMG/M metagenome (GOLD analysis project Ga0209517, IMG submission 187695) | Peat soil microbial communities from Weissenstadt, Germany - SII-2010 (SPAdes) (version 2) | ecosystem: Environmental > Terrestrial > Soil > Wetlands > Peat | place: Germany...
ATGGCGGCACGAACAGCCTGGGTGATTTGGACCTGTGGTCCTTTACGGCTAATGCCGGAGACAACCTCGTGCTGCGGTTGGGCACGACGGGGTTCGACGGGAACCTCAACCTGTATGGCCCGAACGGCGCGTTGCTCAAGACCGCGGCCTCGGGCGTGGATGCCGAGATTGAGATCACCGCCACCAACAGCGGCACCTTCACGGCGCTGGTCAGCAGCTACACTTCGGGCGGCACAGGAACGTATGTGTTGCATCTGGCGCGGTTCCCCGGCGCCTTCATCGTGCCGCCGGGTGATGCGGGCGGCCCGATGACCAATGCCGGCAATTATGCCGGCACGATCAGCCTCGGTGGCTTGGACCTGTGGGCGTTCACGGCCTGTATCGGTGACCCCGTTAATTTGCGTCTCAGCCCAACGAATTTCACCGGTAGCCTCAACCTGTATGGACCGAACGGCGCATTGTTGAGCACGGCTGCGTCCTCTACGGCGGCCATAATCAATTATACCCCGACCAACTGCGGCACATTTACCGTGCTCGTCAGCAGCTACGCCTCGGGAGGTACTGGCACCTACGGCTTGTCCGCCAACGGCCTCTCAGACGGGCTGAAACTTTGCCGACCGTCCATTAAGGGCACGACGCTCACTCTCAACGGGGTGGGCGGAATCACCAACGGCGGCTTCCTCCTCTTCACGACGACGAATGTCGCCCAACCCGCGGACCTCTGGACGCCGATCCTGACCAACCGGTTCGACCAATTCGGAGTGCTCACGTACACGAACGTGTACAGTCCGGGTCTCCGGCAGCAGTATTTCCGGCTCTTGGAGCGCTGAGTGGCCGTTCGCAACTTTCAATCACCCAAATTAGCCGCAGTGGCCGCGGCTACTGCGGGACACCCTGGCGCTGGCCCGGATCACACTCGTCTCAAAGGTGCGACAGCCTGCGGGTGGGCGACGCTTCTGCGGAGCCGGGGCTTGCTTGCACAAGAGCTCGGCAGGAGCCTCGCCCTGCCAGAATATTCGGGCTAGAACGCAGGCGACATTTAGGCATGACAGAGGCTGGGCACAGGTGTTCAATCGGGGAGCGTTGCGATTGCAGGTTATGGCAGCTACTTCTCGGTGGGCAGCAAAATTGTGTTTGGGAATGGCAATCTTTGTGGGGCTCCCCCTAATGGCCTGGGGCATCAGAGACGCCCGAGGGTTTTTGGGTCACCCGGCCCGGCTTGGGTACGTCGCCTTGGTCATCCTGCTCCAAGTGGTTGTCCTCGCGCTGCTTCCTGAAGTTGGACACGGTCAAGCCAAAGAAAAAGTAACCTTGCCGTTGCAGCGCTTGGCCCTAACGCTGCTGCAAATCCTCCCGCTGGCCCTGGTGATCGCAGCACCTTATGGCGACCGCCGCGACGTCGGTGTCTTCAGCGAGTTGTCGATTATCCGCTATCTGGGACTGGTAATGTTTGCGCTGGGATTTGCCGCGATGCATTGGGCCGAAGTGGCTTTGGGCAAGCAATTCAGCGTAACGGTAACGATTCAACCGGCACATTCCCTTGTGACGCGTGGACCCTACCGGTACGTGCGGCACCCGCGTTACTTGGGCGTGCTGGTATTCACCGCCGGTTTCGCGTTGGTCTATCGTTCATGGCTCGGGCTGATTCTCGTTACGGTCCTCGCTGGTGTGCTGGCGTGGAGAATACACGACGAAGAGGAACTCATGCACAGCGAGTTCGGCACGACCTGGGAGGCTTATGCCCGGAGGACCTGGCGTCTCGTGCCGTTTGTTTACTGAACTCCGCCAAAAAAAGATGTCCGGCCGCGCCGAAACATGATAAATGCCCGCCAGTTACTCGGATGAATAACCGACTGCCAAAGGCAAGTGTAGATGGGCGGGCGTCGCCAGCGCCGGATCCCCAGTTACGAGGGACGCGAGGCGCGCCAGGACGGGGAGCCTTCCGGGTGTTCGCAGTGCTGGCGTGGCTCTCGCTAATAGCGCCCACCGCGCAAGCGTCCGCTCCGGACGCCGCCCCGCGGCGCCCGATTGAAATTCTTTCGAGCAGCAACGGCCTGCCCAGTCAGCCGCTGTCGATGGCGGACGCCATTAACCTGGCGTTGAAGAGGAACCCGAGCATTCTGCGGGCTCAGAAGGACATGGAAGCGGCGCAGGGGATAGTCGTCGAGACGCGCGCGATTGTCATTCCCAAGCTCGGCGTCAGCGGCAACTACGCGGCGGTGGAACGAAGCGACGTGGACATTTTGTCGGTGCCCGCCGCGGTGTTCACCAACGGGTTTCCTGGCCGCACCGGTACCTCGTTTGGCAACGACCAGAACTGGGGGTCGCAGCTCAAATTGGTGCAATCGATTTACGAGGGGGGGCGCATGCTGTCGGCCCTCCGCGCCGCTCGCCTGACGCGCGAGCAATCGCTGCTCAACTTCCAAACGACGCTGGCGGACACGGTGTTGGCCGTGGAGACAGCGTACGATGACGTTTTGCTCGACCGCGAACAAATCGGCGTGCAGGAGGCTTCCGTCGAGTTGCTCACGCGGGAGTTCGAGGACACCACTCGGCGCTTCGACGCCGGCACGGTGCCGCGCTTCAATGTCCTGCGCGCGGAGGTAGAGTTAGCGAATGCGCGGCCGAAGTTGATTCGTGCCCGAAATGATTTCCGCATCGCCAAGAACAACCTCGCCAACCTGCTGGGCTGCAACCTGCCGCCCCAGATGCTCGAGGACATCCCGCTGACGCTCAGGGATAAACTGGAGGCCGAGCCCTACCCGATGGAGTTGCCGAGGGCCATTGCCATGGCGCTCGAAAGGCGCACGGAGTTGGGCTCGCTGCGCAAGACCCAGGCCCTGCGCCGCGAGGATATCGCCACGGCCAAGGCCGGTTACAAACCCAGCGTGCAACTCTATGCTGGTTACGATGCGCACAATTCCGTGCTCACGCCGGATTTGGCGGTGGTGGACCATGGCTGGATCGCCGGCGCGCAACTGAGTTGGAATATTTTCGATGGCTTCCGCGCGCAAGGGCGGGTCAAAGAGACCACGGCGCTTTATGAGCGGGCGGGGATCGACCTTGAGGATACCGGCCGGCGCATCGAACTGGAGGTGCGCACGGCCTACTCGAATTTCATTGAGGCGGACGAAACGCTAAGGTCGCAACAGAAAGTAGTAGCAGAGGCCGAAGAAGCCTTGCGCCTGGCGCGGGCGCGCAACGAGGCGGGGACGGGCACCCAACTGGACGTGCTCAGCGCCCAAACGGCGTTGACGGACGCACGCACAACCAATGTCCAGGCCCTGCACGATTACGCGGTGGCCCGCGCACGCCTGGAACGCGCGGTGGGTTTGAATATTCCGGGTGCGGCAGCGGCGGGACCTTAGGAGCGTGAGGACGGTGGCGCTCAGCCGGACCATCCTTCGACCGCCAGAAACTGACCCGTGGCAGCGCCTTCCCTGAACTTCTTTGCCTCTGAATATTCTTCGGAATGATAAAAGGCCTTGGCTTCGTCCAGGCTAGGGAACTCGATGATCACGAGCCGGTCGGGTTCGGTTGGGCCCTCGAGGGTAATTGTTTCACCGCCACGGACAATAAACCTCCCGCCGAACTTCTCGATGGCCGCCGGGGTGCGTTTGGTGTATTCGCGGTAGCGTTCCCAATCGCGCACCTGGACTCTGGCAATAATATAAGCTGGCATGGGCGGATAATGAAAGCCAGGCGCGGCCTCCCGCCAGAAAAAAGTGTCCAACTATTTTCAAAACACGCTCTTAGGGGGTTGCGGGGACGAGACGGACGAGACGTCCCCGCCCCCCTGAGCGGCGCTGGCACGCCGCTTCCACGTACCGGCCCCTGTGGGCCGATAAAGTTCACTCACCCGGCGGAGGCGGCGGCTCTTGGCCATCGTCCATAGGTGGACCTTGCCCGTCATCCGGCGGAGGGCCGCCAGCGTCGTCTTGGCCGGCGCCCGAGGCGGCTTGCTGGTCTGAACCCTGCCCGGGAGGAGGTCCACCTGGATGTGGCGGACGATATTCGTCAGGAGTGAGCTGGCCATCGCCATTTTTATCGAGCTTCTTCAAGGACTGGGGCGCTTGGGCGATCTCGTTGGCGTCAATGATGCCATCCCCATTGAGGTCGAGGGCGGCAACGATCGGCGGGACGGGCGGACGATTAGTTTGCGCTCCGGAACCGGCGCCGGGGCCTTCTCCGGGTGGCGGACCGCCCGGTCCGCCGGGGTGCGGCGGAAGATACTCGTCGGGGGTGAGCTGGCCGTCGCCATTTTTATCCAGTTTCTTCAACGAGAGGGAGGCTTGGGCGATTTCGTTGGAGTCGATGATACCATCGTGGTTCGTGTCCAGGACGGCGACAATCGGCAGTGGCGGGTGGTGGTGGCCCGGCCGGCCCGGTCCGCCTGGGGGAGCTCCGTCCGGGGGAGGGCCGTCGGGAGGTTGTGCCGTGGCGAGCCACGCCGATGAACTGAGCATCAGCGCAGCGAGGATGAATTTGGATTGATTTTTCATGTTGCGTTTTTGTTTTGATTTGTTTGCTCGCGCCGCCTGCATCGGGCACGAGGCAGTGAGAACGGTTTGAGCCTTTGATGGTTTCTGTGAGAGAGTAAAATCAGGCTTAAAATTAAGAGCCTGTCGGGCGCTTTCGGTTGAACCTAAAATCACTTTCATTGAGATCAATAAACTCCCCGAGTGTTAAGTTTTGATGTGCGCAGGGCAGGAAAATTGTTAAGGAAGTGTAAAAGTGACGGCTTTTTAGCCCCGACTTTGGCAGACTGACAGCAGCATGCAGACAAAAGGCAATGAGTCCTGGCAGACTAGTGCTCCGGGCAAACCGCCCACCGCTTCCGGCGTCGCCAAGCGCACTCGTGTGCTGGTGATCGATGATGATAAGAAGCTCTGCCGGCTGATTGTGGATTACTTGACCCCGATGGGGTACGAGGTGGCGGCGGTGCATAGCGGGCCGGAAGGTGTGGAGAGGGCTACAGCAGAAGCCTGGCAAGCAGTGATTCTCGACGTGATGTTACCCGGCCTCGATGGATTTGAAGTCCTCAAACGCATCCGTCAACAATGCGACGTGCCGGTGCTGATGCTCACAGCCCGAGGAGACGAGGCCGACCGGATTGTGGGGCTGGAGATCGGGGCGGATGATTACCTTCCCAAGACGTTTTCGACGCGCGAACTGCTGGCGCGGCTGCGGGCCGTAACGCGACGGACAGCCCGCGCGATCCCGGCGGGCAGGGACACGCCGGAGCCGGATCTCGTGTTAGGCAAGCTAAGGATTAACCCAGGGTCGCGCATGGCAGCACTAGGGGACCGGCCGTTAGTATTGACTCCGGTCGAGTTCGATTTGTTGGCGTCGCTCGCGCGTGCCCCCGGCCGGGTCAAGAGCCGGGAGCAATTGTTAGAGGAAATCCGTGAACGCAATTACGACGTGTTCGACCGCTCGATCGATGTGCACATCTCCGCCTTGCGCAAGAAATTGGACGACGATGCCAAGGAGCCGCGCTTCATCCGGACGGTGCGCGCGGCCGGTTACATGATGATCAACCCGCGGGGGGAATGACGAATGACGAATGACGAAATCCGGAAAGTAGCCCGAATGGCGAATGAGTTGGAAGGTAGGCGCTGGCCGGTCGCTCGAGGCATCCTGCCTTGGCCAAGCGTGCCTCAAGGGACATTTTGGCGAGAAGATCAGGATTAAAAACCCATGAGATTGAGGTTCCCACTATATGCCAAGATCGTCCTGTGGTTCTTTTTGAACCTGGTGCTGCTGGCAGGGGCAGCTTGGGTGCTCGTGCAAGCGGACTTGGACCTCGGGCTCGACTCGGTCTTGCTTAGCTACGGCGAGCACCGAGTGCAAGCCATGACCGACGCGGTGTTGGCCGAGCTGCGGGAACGGCCACGCGACGAATGGGCCGAGGTGCTGCGCCGGCAGGGAGCCGCCTACGGCCTTGACCTTCGTTTATACCAGAACAATGGGGTGCAACTGGCCGGTCCGACGATCCTGTTGCCAGAACCGGTGATCGACAAATTGTTGGAGCAGCCGCCTGGCCGGCTGGGACCCCCGGGCGAAAATCCGCGGCCTCCTCTGAACGAGGCCGACCTGGCAGGAGCGCCCGGACCTCCACCCGAAGGGGGACCTGGGCTGAGCGGTGCAAGCGAAGAGCGCCATGGCCCGGGAAGCCGGCGCCCGGGTCCCCCCGGTTTCGGGTCCACGCGCAGGCAAATCGTCCGAGTCGCGAAGTCGCCGCATTACTGGCTGCTGGCGCGGGCGATCCTCGATCTGCCGCAAAGGCCGCATATACCAGTGACCTTCATCGCCTCCTCGGATTCCATTGGCTTCAATGGTTTATTGTTCGATCTGCGCCCCTGGCTGTTAGCGGTGGGTGGCGCCAGCCTCATTTCCGCCCTGTTGTGGTTGCCGTTGGTCCAAACGTTCACGCGCTCGATCCGGCAAATGACGAACGCCACGCGGCAGATAGCGGAGGGGGATTTCGACGTGCGCGTCGGGGAACGACGCCGGGACGAACTCGGATCCTTGGGCCGCTCGATCAACCTCATGGCCTCGCGCCTGGCGGGGTTCGTGACCGGCCAGAAACGGTTTCTGGGTGATGTCGCGCATGAATTGTGTTCGCCGCTGGCGCGGGTCCAAGTGGCCTTGGGAATACTTGAACAACGGGCGAACGAGCACCAGCAGCCCTACGTGTCGGATCTGCGGGAGGAGGTTCAACATATCTCGAGCTTGGTCAACGAGCTGCTTTCGTTCTCGCGTGCATCCCTGGGGCGATCCACGATCAAACTTAAACCGGTCTGCGTCCGGGAAATTGCCGCGCAAGCCATCGCGCGCGAGAACATGGACGGGGCAGAGATTCGCCTCGAGGTGGATGGAGGGCTGTATGCGTTGGCCGAACCAGAATTGCTAACGCGCTCGTTGTCCAACCTGTTGCGCAACGCGGGCCGTTACGCGGGACAGGCCGGGCCGATCACCGTCTCCGCGAAACATGAAGGCGAGGAAGTATGGCTGAGGGTGACCGACTGCGGGCCCGGAGTCCCCGAGGCTGAGCTAGAGCACATTTTCGAGCCGTTCTATCGCGTCGATGCTTCGCGCACCGCCACAACGGGAGGGGTGGGCCTGGGCCTGGCGATTGTGAAGACTTGCGTTGAGTCCTGCCAGGGCAAGGTGGCTTGCCACAATCGACAGCCATCCGGGTTGGAGGTGATCCTGCGGTTGCCAGCCGCGGAGGCCGGCTCGGAGAGCCGAAGCACGACTGAGGGCCTCGACCTTGACCAAGGGCCGCCGGAGTAGTAAGGTCACCCATTGACCAATTCGCCCGGCTCACCGGATAATGACGCTATGAAAACATCAACGCATCGCAACAGGTTCACGCTGGTGCTGCTAGCTTTAGGAATGAGTGTGGCGGCACGAGCGGCGGAACTTAGCACATTTGATCTGATCAAGGAGGGGGACCGTTACGTTGGGGAGCAGGCCAAGGATCGGGTGGTGCAAGTCCGCTCTGATAAATCAGTGGCCAGCCTCTTCCCGGCAGTGTGGTACGTGGTGTATTACGACCCGACGGCGACGCTAAAGGCGACGGAGGTCAAGTTCGGTGGGGGCAAAATGATGGAAGTGAAACGCCCGATGCGCTTGTTGGAGCCCGTAACCGGGGGTGATTTACCGCTGGACATGAGCAAAGTGAAAGTCGATGCCGACGCCGCGCTACAAGCCGCACAGAAGGATCCGCTGCTCGCCAACCTGCACATCTCATCCACCCAGTTCAAATTGGACCGGGCGGGCGAGGGCGTCTTGGGCCGGTCTGGCGGCGAGCCGGTGTGGAAAATTAAATTGTGGGCGAGCAAAGTCCGCAACCCCAGCAAAGAGGCCAACATCGGGGAAGTCTGGATTTCCGCCCTGGATGGCAAGGAAGTAAAAAGTGACTTGCACATCAACTCCGCAGGCTGAAGAACGGCCCCAGCAGCGCGCTGAGCGCGACTACGACGTTGTCATCGTCGGTGGGGCGTTATCGGGAGCGGCGAGCGCGGTCCTGCTGCTGAGGCAAGAGCCGCGGCTCAAGGTTTTGATTGTCGAGAAGGCGGCCACATTTGGACGGCGCGTCGGGGAGGCGACCGTCGAGGTGAGCGGATTTTTTCTGGGGCGAGTGCTCGGGCTGACCCAACACCTCAATGAGGCCCACTTGGTCAAACAAGGGATGCGCTTTTGGTTTTTCAACGCGCGCACTCAATCCCTGTCCGAATGCAGCGAGATCGGCGGACGCTATTTGTCGCGCGTACCGGCATACCAGGTGGACCGGGCGGTGTTGGATGAAGAGGTGTTGCGGCGTGCTCAAGCCCTGGGAGCAGAGGTATGGCGACCCGCCACTGTGGGCAACATCCATTTGGCGCCCGGTGGTAATCAAACTATCGAAGTGCGGCGTCAAGCCAGCGGCGGCGCGGCGCCCGAAGGCGGCGAGCAGCCATGGCGCACGATCTCGGCGCGCTGGGTGATTGATGCTTCTGGGGTGGCGGCGCTGCTGGCGCGCCGGCAGGATTGGTGGCGGCCCAACTTGGAACATCCCACGACGGCGGTTTGGGCGCGCTGGACCGGGGTGAGGGATTGGGACAGCCTTGAACTGGCGGAAAAATTTCCTGAATGGGCGCTGGCCTGCCACGGGATCCGGGCGACGGCGACCAACCACTTTGTCGGCGAAGGGTGGTGGGCTTGGTGCATTCCGCTGAAGGGCGGAGACGTGAGCATCGGGGTGGTATTCGACCAGCGGTTCGTGACTTGGCCCGAGGAGGGTCCCTTGGGGCAGCGGCTGAAGGACTTCTTGAAGCAACATCCGGTGGCGCGCGAGTTGATGGTCGACGCCCAATGGCGAGAGGGAGACGTGCATTGGCGCAAGAATTTGCCCTATTACAGCACGACGTTTGTGGGAGACGGTTTTGCCCTGGTAGGGGATGCGGCGGGGTTTATGGATCCGTTTTATAGCCCGGGGATGGACTGGATTTCGTTCACCGTTTGGTCTTCAGCAGAGTTAATCCTGGCGGAACAACGAGGGGAAGACCTCGCGCCGTTAATCGCCAAACATAATCGCGATTTCACGCGGAGTTACGAGCGATGGTTCCGGGCGATTTATTTGGACAAATACGAGTATATGGGGGATTTCGATTTAATGCGGCAGGCTTTCCTGATGGATTTGGGGCTGTACTACATGGGGGTGGCGTCCCAACCTTACAAACGGGGCGCCTGTGCGCTCAAGGAACCCGTGTTTTCGACGCCGCCATCCATACCGTTCTTCCATCTCATCCACGCGTACAACCGGCGGTTTGCGCAAATCGCGCGCGCCCGGCGCTCGCGCCGGCGTTGGGGTGAGCACAACGACCGCCAACGCTACCTGTTTCAGGGCTACACGTTCGCTGGGAGCAGCGCAGTGCCGTTGCTCCGGGCCATGGCGGGGTGGGGTTGGCTGGAACTCAAAGAGGGCTGGCGGAGTTGGTTCGGTGGAAGCCGTTCACTTTTCCGAGGCGGCAGAACTCGGCAAGGCCTTGAGCAGAAGGAGACAAACCCTCCGAGGCAATGGACTGGAGAATCCGCTCCTCGGTCATAATGAAACGGTCGCGCCGATAAAGGACGTAGTCGCCGCGCAAGTCCGGCGGCGTCAAGTTGATGGTCACCAGGTTGGCGCCCGTGCGCAGGCCGCGTCCATATCCGCTGCCGGGTTGCGCCAGGTTCAACGCGCTTACCGCGGGGATGACCCAGTCGGCGCGCATCAATCGCAAGGCGGCCATGCAGTTCAACGTCAAATTAATATCGCTCATCGGCGCGCCTGAGAGCGGAGTTTCGTCGCCAGGAATGAAAGGACTGGCACTGCAACCGACTACAGGTAACTGCTGGGCGAGATTTAAGTTAGCCGCCAAGTCGTCGTCCGATTGCCCGGGGAGGCCGGCAATGAAGCCCGAGCTGACATGCCAGCCTGCCTGCGCGAGGCGGCGGATGGTCTGGATCCGTTCCTCGAACGTGCCGGGCGCCTCAAATTGGGCATAACGAGCGGGGTTGGCTATTTCGAACTTCAGGATGCAGAAGGTCGCCCCGGCGGCGTGGAGTTCGTCGTAAAGGTCAGGGCCTAAATTACCCAAACAGACGCTGAGGCCGAGGTTGGTTTCGCGCCGGAGGGTGCGGATCAAGGGCAAAACCACCTCACGAACCGCGATCGGGTCTTCGCCCGCCTGGATGTTCACGTCAGTGACGCTGGCAGGGCGATGGTGGATGAGCAGCTCGGCCAATTGTTCGTGATGGGCGCGGAAGCGGGCCAGGCCGCGATTGCTGCGGCGCATACCGCAATAGGAGCAGTTCTGCCGGCAAAAATTAGAGACCTCGACCACCCCGCGAATGAAGACACGGCGGCCGAAGCGCGAGCGTGCGGCTTGGGCAGCCCGCTCGTGCAACGCCGCCTGTTCCTCCCCTTGCGCGTGCAACACGCCGGGGTGGAGCAAATTGGGTTCTGTCACTGCCAAAAAATAAGAACTGCTTCGTTCAAGCGCAAGCACGGGCTGCTAGGGTGTATTACGCAAGGCGAGTCGAGTGCCGGCCATAGGCATCGTCAACCTTGAAGCCTTGAACACCTTGAACCTTGAACCCTCAGCCTTAAGCTGTTATAGAGCTGGCCAATGTCCATCGCGGACCTCCGACGAGAATACAATCTGACGGGCTTGAGGCGCGCCGATTTGGAGGCTGATCCAATTGACCAGTTTCAAAAATGGTTCGACCAGGCCGCCGGCGCGCGTGCCAGCGGGCGGGTGCGTAAATTCTTGATCGGGCTTTACAAATCGCTGCTGCTGGCCGGTGGCGCGGAGTTGTTGGATGTGAATGCGATGACGCTGGCCACGGCCGATAAGCAAGGGCGGCCCTCGGCGCGGACGGTGCTGCTCAAGGGCCTGGACAAGCGTGGCTTTGTCTTTTTCACTAACTACGACAGCCGCAAGGGACGGGAATTAGAGGAGAATCCGCAGGCGGCGCTGGTCTTTTACTGGCCGGACCAGGAGAGGCAGGTTTGTGTGTCCGGACTCGTTTCGAAAATTGCGGCTCAGGAATCAGAGGCTTATTTTCGCAGCCGGCCGCGAGGGAGCCGGCTGGCAGCCAGCGCCTCCAAGCAAAGTCAGGTGGTGGCCAATCGCGCGGCTTTGGAAGCGAGCTTGAAGGAATTGGAGGCGCGCTACGCCGGCCAGGAAGTGCCGCGCCCGCCCGGCTGGGGCGGCTACGTCTTGGCACCCGCCTGCGTGGAATTCTGGCAAGGCCGGCCCAATCGTTTGCACGACCGGTTCCGCTATACGCGCCAGCCTAACAACACCTGGCAAGTCGAGAGGCTGTCGCCCTAAAATTAACGCTTGCGTTCCGGGAAAAGAAGCGCAAATTGGGAATGAGGATAAGTTATGACCGGGGAAAAAAACAGGGTGGAATGGCCGAAAAAGCCGTCGTGGTCGGTGGTGGTGGTTTATGAGGACGTTCGAACACGGCAGCAGGCGGTGGGGTTCTGTGAGCGGTTAATCCAGCGGTATTGGGGACATTGCGGCTTTGAGATGACATGGGTGTCATTGGGGGAACTGGAGGATGGAGCTTCAGCCTCGAGAGCGGCGCAAAACGCGGCGGGAGGGGATTTGCTGATTTTTTCTTTCCAACCGGAGGGCGACCTCGCTTTGACTTTAAGAGCATGGGTGGAAGTCTGGCTCAAAGGCCGCGGGGAGCGTGAAGGCGCGGTCGTCGGGCTAGGAGAGCCCGCTCCTGGTTGGGCCGGTAAAATCTCGCACAAGTTTATCTTCCTGCGCGATTTGGCGCATCGGGCCGGGATGGACTACCTGACCGAGG
>Ga0209517_10008665_pt1 | contig 11851 bp, 6 predicted proteins | sample PeaSoiMetSII2010_FD_187695 | JGI IMG/M metagenome (GOLD analysis project Ga0209517, IMG submission 187695) | Peat soil microbial communities from Weissenstadt, Germany - SII-2010 (SPAdes) (version 2) | ecosystem: Environmental > Terrestrial > Soil > Wetlands > Peat | place: Germany: Weissenstadt...
CGAAAAAGCCAGCGTGGCCGACTCCAAGAAGGTGGTGCAAATCTGCACGCAGTACGCGCAGAAGGGCATGCTGAACATTTTCATTGCCGTCTTCTTCGCAACGCTGGCGTTCGCCTTCGTCGAACCGTTTTTCTTCATCGGCTACCTGATCTCCATCGCCATCTTCGGTCTCTACCAGGCCATCTTCATGGCCGACGCCGGGGCCGCTTGGGATAACGCCAAGAAAATCGTCGAAGTGGAGATGAAGCAGAAGGGCACGCCACTGCATGACGCCACCGTCATCGGCGACACCGTCGGCGATCCGTTCAAGGACACGTCCTCGGTGGCGCTCAACCCGGTGATCAAGTTCACCACGCTGTTCGGGCTGCTGGCCGTATCGCTGGCGGTGAAGCTCACTGCGGAAGAGGGCGGGACACTGGCGCACATACTGGCGGCGGCATTCTTCCTCGTCTCGTTCACGTTTGTGTATCGCTCGTTCTACAGCATGCGCATCAAAGGCTCGGCCGCGCAATAGCGTCATCAAATCCGTCAAGGCGCCTCATCCCAATGGGGCGCCTGTTTTTTTGGAGTGCGGCGGCTCGCCGCCGCTTTTACGGCGTTAGCAAATCGCCGAAATCATCAGGAATATCCAGGCGGTCGATGGGGAACGATGTCACAGTCTTCAGAAATGCAGGAGCCGCTTTGCGTTCGAACCAGCCAGCCGAACACCACTTGTACTGACTTGCCTTGGGAACCAGCCTGTGGTGGACCGGATTCTGATGCACATAGTTTAGACGAGCCAGAAATGACCGGTGAAACGTAAGCTGGGATTCCCAGTATTGGAACCACACCTTGCGGCCCGCCGCATTCTGCTCGCGATTCAACTCCAACGCGCTGCGCGAGTGCAGTTCGCGTATCAACTGGCGTAATGTTTCCGGCTTCTGAGATTCTGCAATAAAATGATAATGATTCGGAAATACGGCCCAAGCTTGAATCATCCAGCCATGAGCTTCTGTCAAGTTCAGAAATAGATTCGTCAGTCTTGTCAGCAAGCCGGACGTGTTGAAATATCTCTGTTTCTGATAGGTTCCGGCAGTGACCATATATGTTCCCGGCAGCGAGAGGCGATGGGCAGGACTGTGGGGCCAATCCCGAAGCGGACTCTCATGAGGGGAGATCGGTTGCACCGAAGGAAGAGGTGTGGACATGGAGACTACCAAGGAAGATGCTCTGGCGTTCACTATAGCATAAGTAATACTGCCTAGTAATATTGTTTTGTAACTATTTGCTGCATTTGGTTGCCGGTAGCGCGGCCGCAAAAGCGGCGGCTTGCCGCCGCACTCCAAAGGTGCCTGCTGGTGTTACAATTCGTGACGATTCACACTGAGGTGAAATTCATGCGAAAACTTTTGTTTGCTTTAGTCAGCGGCATGCTGCTGCTTGTTGCGGCTGTGCCTGCATGGTCCCAGGTCGATACCAAATGGAAGATTCATGATCGCAGCCGGCCTCTGCCGCCGGTAATAGATCCGGGTACGGCCAGCACGCAAGACGCGTCGGGGCGCGCGCCTTCCGATGCTGTCGTTTTGTTTGATGGCAAGGACCTCTCCAAGTGGGCGCACAAAGATGGCAGCGCCGCCAAATGGAAAGTGGCGAACGGCTACGCGGAAGTCGTCCCGAAGACCGGTTATATCTACACGCGTCAGGTGTTCGGCGATTGCCAGTTGCATGTGGAGTTTGCCGAGCCGTTGCCGCCCACAGACGAAGACCAGGGACGCGGCAACAGCGGCGTCTTCTTGATGGGCCTGTACGAAATTCAGGTGCTGGATTCCTATCAGAACAAGACCTACGCCGACGGGCAGGCCGCTGCCGTCTATGGCCAGTATCCGCCGCTGGTGAATGCTGCGCGGCCGCCTGGCCAATGGCAGAGTTACGACATCGTGTTTCACGGGCCACGCTTCGATGCGGCCGGTAAGCTGCAGCGGCCCGCGCGCGTCACGGTGTTCCACAACGGCGTTCTGGTGCAGGACAACGTGACGCCGACAGGCCCCACGGAGCATGAGGCGCGCCCGCCGTACAAGCCAACACCCGAGAAATTGCCGCTGGCGTTGCAGGATCACGGCGACCCGGTACGCTACCGCAACATCTGGATTCGCGAACTGCAGCCCGCGGAAGGTAAAAAGTAGCCGAGAGAATTTAGTCGGATTTCACGAGCGAACAAGACCTGCAAATTTGTGCGGATTGTTGTCGAAGCTGGGGAAGACGCCGCCGAGGTCGCGCACGCCCAGATGTTTCGCGAGAATCTCGCCGACGACCGTGCGGAAATCCGTGGTCAGCGCCAGATCGCGCCCTTCATTTAACTGGTGGTCTTCGAGGCCCGGCCAGTTGCCGTACACTCGGCCGCCTTTGACGTCGCCACCCATGGCGAACATACAATTCGCGTGGCCGTGATCTGTGCCACGATTGCCATTTTCTTTAGCGGTCCGGCCGAATTCGCTCATCGTGACCACGACGATATCAGCCATGCGGTCGCCCATGTCCTGATGGAACGCGGCCAGCGATTGCCCGAGTTCCCTGAGCAGGTTGGCCAATTGGCCTTGCACGCCGCCTTCATTGACGTGATTGTCCCAGCCGCCGCAATCCACAAAGAGCACTTCTACGCCGATATTGGCCTTGAGCATCATGGCAATCTGCTGCAGTTTCTGTCCAACTTGTCCCTTCGGATAATCGGCGCCGTTCTCCGGCGGAAATTTAGTCATGTCAATCTTGCGGAGCATGTCAATGGCCTCGAAGGTTTCCGTGCCGGTGCCGTGCAGGGCCTGGTCCACGGTCTGCGCGTACATGGCCTCGAAGCCGCCCTGCGCGACATTGGCCATCGCGGGCGACTGCGCCTGCACTTTGAACTGCCGCAAATCGGGTATCGCCACGGCTCCCGTGCTGCCGCGGAGCATCCGCGGCAAATTGTGTCCCATGGCCACGGCGCGAAATGGCGAAGCGTTTTCCTCCGGGATCGTGCCGAGCGCGCGATCCAGCCAGCCATCTTCAGTCACTTTCACGCCGGGTGTTCCGGACTCCATGTAATCCTGGGCATCAAAGTGTGAGCGCGTGGGATCCGGCGACCCGGCAGCATGCACAATCGCCAGTTGGTTTTTCTGAAAGAGCGGCGCCAGCGGTGCAAGGCTCGGGTGCAAGCCGAAGAATCCGTCCAGATCAATCGCGGCATCAGGGCCACCGCGCCGCGGCTGCGGAATCGCGATGGTTGGGCGCATGCGGTAGTAATTCGGTTCGCCGAAGGGGACCACGATGTTCAGGCCGTCGGCCGCGCCGCGTTGGAACAGGACGACGAGTTGCTTCTTCCCTGCTCCCGGAGTCGAGGCGATGGCGCGCTGCAGGAAAGCGGGCACTGTGCTCAAGCCCACCAGGGCGATGCCGCCCTGCTTCAGGAAATAGCGGCGCGAGAATCTTGCCGGCCTTACGCCTTCGCAACATGAATTACTCATGAAAACTCCCTTGGAGTGCGGCGGCTTGCCGCCGCTTTTGCGATCTAACAGCTTGCCGAAAAACCTCAAATTCGTCATTCCGAACGGAGTCTGCGAAGTGAGGAATCTCTCTTTCTTGGCATTCTGATCGAAGAGGGATTCTTCGCTGCGCTCGGAATGACGGCAAAACGCATTTTTCAGCAGCCTGCTAAGCCACCCTGCCAAATGATCGCTAAGGAGGCGCGGCTTACATCGCAAAAGCGAGAGCAAGCTCTCGCACTCCAAAATTACCTGCGCTGAAACTCCGGCGCGCCTAGCACTAACCCCGTGACCACTCCCAGATCTACTTGCTTTACCGGGTCGTCGAGTTTCGCTTGCAAAATCTGTGGATTATCTAGCTGCTTCTGTAACGTCTCCACGGTTCCGGAAGCGGCCTGCCCACCCAGGAATACGGCCACGGCCCGGTCGAGAACCTCCTTGGCGTCGGCGCTCGAGTCGCTCCCGAGCAACGCAGTCACATCGCTGCGTGAGCCTCGGACTTTATTTCCCGCGAGCGCCAACGAGAAATTCAGGCGGTTCAACAGGGCTCCCGTGTTTACCCAAGTTTCTGCTTTATCCGAATAGCCGGTCGGTGGCTGACATTGATAGAGAGGCTCGCCGATGCGTCCCACCCACTGCACCAGAGGCAAGGGCGTATCCACGTCGGTTCCCAGCGCGCGCACGGACGAGACCACCAACTCAAAAGGCAACTTCACTTTTGCGCGATACGCTTCGCGCGACCAGAACTCCGGCGAGTAAATCATCGTGTGCAGCACCTCACGAATGTCCCCATCACTTTTCTGAAAGGATTTGGCCATGCGTTGGACCAACGCGGCCGGCGGCGTGTCTGTAACAAATCGCCGCGCCAGCTTCGTGGAAATGAATTTTGCGGTATTTGGATTCTTCACAAGCAGCTCGATCACCTGCTCGCCGTCTTTCATGCCGCCCGCGTGAATCTTTTTGCCCAGCACGCGCTTGGGATCGGGGTCGTGCAATCTGTCGTCAAACTTGAAGCGGGGATTCTCTCGCGGCTTCTCGATTGTCCATCCAGTGAAGCAACGCGCCACTTCCGTCACGTCCTGCTGCGTGTAGCCGCCGTCCACACCCAGCGTATGGAGTTCCATCAACTCGCGGCCGTAGTTTTCGTTGAGGCCGCGCTGCTGTTTTTTCCTGTTGTTTGCTCCCTGGCCCGGCGGAGGGATTGGACGACCCAAGCTGCCATACGGTCCCCGGCGCATCTGCTGGCGAGCGGCGCGTTCCGCAGCCTGGCGCGCCGCTGCCCGGGGATCGGCACTCAGGAAATTGTCCAGATAAAAGAGCATTGCCGGACTCTTGGCCGTTTCCGTAACCAGGTCCTTGAACTTGCCTAAGGCGTGCGGCTGGATGACGTCGCGTTCGTAGGATGTGAGGTACCACTTGTCCTCGCCTTTGCCCGCGTACACGTTGAAGTGGTTGAACCAGAAGTCGTCCATCACTTGCTGCAACTGGCGTTCGCTGTAAATCGCCCGCGTCACCTTGGCCATGGCCAGCTCTTGCACGACGCGTTGCGGTCTGTTGCTGTCATCGGCCATCGCGCGCGGCACGGCGTTGGGGTCAATTCCCAAGGTGTCTTTCCTGCCGGCTCCCGGCGTGGCGGGGTTCAATTTCATAGGCGAAGGCGCATCCGTTGAAGCCGTGCTCTCGCTGCCGGCTCCGCCTTTCGCCGTGGAATCGCTGGTTTGCATGTCTTGCAACATCGCGGCCAGGCCTGCATCAGCATCCTTCTGCAACGCTTGCTGCTGGTTGGAGTCGTCTTTGGCGCCTCCCGCCTGCTTCGCGGCTTGGTTCGCAGCCTGTTTCGGATTGGGATATTCGGCGATCAATTGCGCCGTGGACATCTGCAACGTCGGAAAGGTACTGAGGCGCGCTTCCATAGCGTTGTCGTCCAACGCTTTAGGATTGAGCTGCAGGTCGATCCACTTCGCCAGCCCCATTTGCCGCACGCGCTCGATGTCGCCGGGGCGAGGTCCGTAAGCCAGCCGGTTCAGTGCGTGCAGGATCGCTTCATCCGCGCTCAATTCGGTGATCGGCAGGCCCTTCAAGACCGGGTCGTGCTTGCTGTTCTTGTCGTATGGGAGCGCACTGGCCGCGAGCCCCGGCAGGTCAAGGACGAGCGAACAAATACAAGCCATGCTGAGAACCATGGCCAGAATGGATTTGGGAGTGAAAGCAAGGCCCGCGACAAGGCGATACCCAGGCCTCTCCACAAACATGCTGCGTTTAAGTGAAATGGAGCGATTCCGTGACCGCATCACTTCCAGCTTAACCCGGCTTGCGCCGGAAAGTTGCCGCCAACAAGTCCTTGTGTTCTCTGAGATTAGCCCTGGGCGCTAGTCGCTTAGTACGAACTGCGTTTCGCGTGCCGGCGCCTGATTTTGCGCGGCATCCACGGCTTGCAAAACGAGCCGGTAATTGCCCGCCGGGAGGTCTTTCAACTGGACTTTCATCCCAAAGGGAATCACGGGATTGCCCTTCTGAATGAATTCATCCATGGGCATAGCCCCAGTGAAGAACACCTCTTTGTTCGTCGTCTTGTCGAAAATGCGGTACCCCGCGCCCACTTGGGGGGGATTCTCCGACTTCAGCAACGGCTCGTAGACTTCGGAGTACAACACCACATTGTCCGTCTTCTTGAAGCGGTAATCCGCCGCCGGGTTCACCTGCATGCCTTTGACGATCAGCGGCGTGCGGTCTTCCAGGAGCGCGGCGTCCACTTCCGTCGAGATGGCGTTCAGCGGCTGGACGCTGGTGGACAAGACCACGCCACCCAGGGTGAATTTCTTCCCGTCGTAAGAGTCGATCTGCAACGGCGCCTCGAATTTTCCGAAAGCATCGCCGCCGGAACTTAGCACGACCGTCAACTTGTAGTTTCCGGGTGCCGCATCGAACTGGTTCTGGTAGCGATACGGCTCCTTCAGGAACTGCTTCCATTCGTCCTTCTCCAGGTCAAGATTCAAAACATCATTGAAACGCGCCCCGATAGAACCGTCCGGTTTGTACGCAATTCCGAGCACGTTCACCACCGCGTGGTATTTCCCTTTGTCTTTGTTGAACATCAAAGAGTCGCCAGGTACCTGCATCACCAGATTCACCCGTGCTACGTTTGGCGCCGTAAAGAAGTACGGCACTTGCATCGTGCCGTGAATGGCCCCAGGTTGCGATCCCGACGCCTGAGCCTCCATTTGCTTCTCCAGCGGCTTGCCATCAAGCGGATTCACGGGCCGCGTGTTGCAGTATCCGCTGCGCGACCTTACTTCCATCCCGCCGCGGTTGAGTTTCACCTTCAGAGTGTGGCAACTACCTTCCGGATTTGCCGGCGGCACATAACCGAGCACGTAGAACTGGTTGGCCTCTTGCGCGATGCGATCCAGCCCACCCAGCAGGTCATTCGTATTGTAGATGGAAAATCCTCCGGTTCCTTCCGCCAACGCCAGCAGGACCTGCTGATTGGTCACGCCGCTATCCGGCATCTTTGGCAGTATCACCTGCGGCTGGGTCAGCGGATTGTTGTAGTAGTTCGTGTAGGGACTCCCTGTAGCTCCCCCTCCGCCCCCGGTTTTTCCGCCGCCAGTGCCAGTTCCGGTGCCGGTTCCCCCACCCTTGCCGCCGCCGGTGCCTCCACCAGTTCCCCCGCCCTTACCACCGCCGGTGCCTCCACCAGTTCCTCCACCCTTGCCTCCACCGCCGGTGCCTCCGCCACCACCCGTTCCCCCGCCACCGCCCGTTCCCCCGCCACCACCAGGGCCGGGTTTCTGGGGATACATGGCAGCGGCCAGGCTATAGCTAGCCATCAGGAGTCTTGACCGAATGCCCCGCTCGCCGTCTTTCAGCGTCGCTGCGTGCGCACTGCGCTGGCCCGATGGCGGCCGCAATTGCGCGCTTCCTCCCGGCGCCCCCGAGATCAATCCACGCACGTCCACCGAATAGACCGCCACGTTGGCTTTGTTGCACGCATCAATAGTGGCGGTCAGCTCAGACATGCGCTCCGAATCCAGCGGAAAACCTGCGGAAAACAGGATGAGCATCTTGCGGCCGGGCACGCCGCGTAGATCTTTGGCCAAATTGCGAACGGAAACGAGCATGTTGCGAGCGCCAAAGTCCGATTCCGCGTTGCCCACCGAGGGCATGCCGAGCGACGCGACCGTCATGGACGGTGAAGCAGTCTGCGGATTGGTTTCAATGTTGGGCATGTGCACACCCGATACGGCAGCCTGCAGGAGTTTCGCGTTCGCGGTGAAGTTCTGCTTGATGCTCAAGGTTCCGCCGAAATCCACCACGGCCATGAAGTGGTCCGGTCCAGCGCTTTTTTCGATGAATTTTGCCGCCGCACCGCGCGCCTGGATTTGGTCTGGTGCCTGCATCGAGGAATTGTCGAAGAACAGAATGACGTAGTGCTGCTGGCCTTTGGCCTGCACGGCCGGGTCAGCACCAAAAGAAAAGCTCGAAATAGACTGTTCCTTATTGTCTTCGTAGACCTTGAAATCCTGCTGTGTCAGGTCCTGGACGTACTTTCCTTTCTTGTCCATCACCACGGCGTCCACCAGGACGATACGGGATTCCGTACGGATGACTGCACCAGTGGGCACGGCCTGTTCATTTCCTGTCGCGGGGGTCGCCGCAGGTTTGGGGGGCTCTGGCGCTTGCGCACGAGCGGCAAGGGGCCAAACGACCAGCGCCAATAGCGCCACCGCCAAAAATCGTTTCTTGTTCCTGATTCCAGATTCGAAGCTCATCTCCCCCTCCTTCAGAGCACTTCACTGCTATCGAGCATGCAAGGCTTTACTTAGATATGACGTTATACAAGCTTGCTTTAGGTACAAATCAATAATCTACCCTTCCCTCAAGCCGCCACCCACGTCAGTACGGTATGACCACAGTCCCGTTGCGCGCCGCCATTTGCGCGCCTTCCGAATCCCTCACCACCTGTCGAATCATATACTTGCCCGCTTTCACCTCGAAGCTCGATTTCACCGTCAATCCGGTGCGGCTCAACTTTTCAAACGTCGTATCAAACAGGCGGAGTTTCACAAGCTTCTCGCCGCCGGCGACGTAGTTACCGTTCTCGTCAAAGACGATCGTCGCGACCGTGACATCGTCAAAACTCTTTCCTTCCGCCTTACGGAAGTGCAGGCTCTCCAGTTCCAGGTGCGACACCACACTCAGCCGCGCGCCCGTATCTCCGGTTTTGAAATACTGCGTTTGCAAACTCAGCGGAACGTTATCGATCTCATCGCGCGAAAAGAGCGCTTCCTGAATTTCCTGCTTTGCAATCTCCCGCGGATCATCCGCCTTCTTCGGGGCATTGTAGCCGCGCCGCGCCTGGATCGCGTACTTCTGTTTTTGCGCCAGCGTGACCTTGAGCGAGTGGTATTTGCCGTCCATCTTCTGATTCTGCGGCGAAAAACCCAGCACATAGGAAACTTCCGGGGCGCCTCCCACCAGTTTTAGCCCACCCTCCAGATCGTTCGAATGGAAAAAGGTGCCGCCCGTACCATACGCAAAATCCATCAGAACGAACTGCAGTTCGGCCACCTCCGCGAGGCGGAAGCTCGTTAGCAGTCCCACCGCTGACGGGAGGTCCGACCCCGGCAGCGCAATGTCCCCTCCAGGCTCCGGCGAGTACAGTCCACGCGCGTCCAGGGTATTGATCACGATGTTGGCCCGGTTGGCACGGTCCACAATTCCGGTGGCATCCATCATTAGCTGCCCCGTCAACAAGAACCCTGGTGATGCCAACAACAGGATGCGCTCGCCGGGTTTCGCAGCCAAATGCCGCAGCACCTCTTCCAATTCGCGGTAAGTATTGCGGTTCTCCGCTTCCCCGTCAGTTAACACTCTCCTTACCGCGTTGACTGTGGTAAGGAAGGGGGGGATTCCAGGCGGCAGGCACCGTGACGTTTCTTGAAGGACCACCTGAAAATCCTGGGGAGCGGGTTCGTCGGGAGTTGCCGGTAATCCTTCTTTTTCAAGCTGATTCGCCATGTAGTAGGAAAGGTTGGGGCATTCGGTTGTGCTGCCGTTTAGCAGGCCTCGTGGCATCAGTCCGAACACCTTGTGCTTCAGCAGTTCCTTGTCGCTGGTGAAATCCTGCGTCAATTGCCCCGAGGTCGAGAAAATGCCGACCCGGTCACCCGGGGCCATGGCATCCACGAATTTCCCCGCCGCCAGTCGCAGAGAGACGGCATCCCCCATTTTGAGATGGACATCATCGAAGGTCATCGCCACAAAACGTTCCGGAAGCGACACGGAACTTCCAGCAGGGGTTTCCCCTTCGCCGGTCTGAGTTTTTGCGGCTGCTTCCGCACGTTCTTTTCGGGACTCGGCCGTCTCCACGCCGAAGGTGCTAATCGCCTGCAGCTTCCCGTTGTCGTATAACTGAAAATCCTCTTTGCGCAGATTCTCGACGGGCTTGTCGGCAGAGTCGCGCACGATCACGTGCACCTGCACGAGGTTTACGCGCAGCTTGAACGTCGTGCCCGTGTCCTGCATAGAAACTTCCTGCTTCGCTTCCGGGTTGTCCTTGGGGGTTTGCGCTTCTGTGGGAGTGGCTTGCGCTTTCTCTGCGGATGGGTTGCCTTGGCCTGCTGCACTCGAGGGGTCCTGGGCGCGAGACACTCTCGCTGACGTCGCCAGGATCGCGAGGAGCATCAACAGGTGCAGGGCGTGCCCATAGGCCTTCCGTTGACGCACTTTGGAATTCATCCCTTTTCCTTACCCTTCTCGCAATCTGCCCGTTGATCCTGGCCATTCGCTCCCGACCGCTACCCAAGTCAGTACGGTATGACCACAGTCCCGTTGCGCGCCGCCATCTGCGCGCCTTCCGAGTCCCGCACCACTTGCCGAATCATGTACTTGCCCGGCTTCACCTCGAAACTCGATTTCACGGTCAGTCCAGTACGGCTCAGCTTTTCAAACGTCGTATCGAGCAGACGCATTTGCACGATCTTCTCGCCGCCGGTAACGTAGTTTCCGTCTTCGTCGAAGACGACCGTGGCGACCGTCAAATCGTCAAAATTCCTTCCTTCCGCCTTGCGGAAGCGCATCCCATTAAGACCGAGATGCGACACCACACTCAACCGCGCGCCCGAACCCCTGGTTTTGAAATACTGGGTCTGTAAGCTCAGAGGGAGGTCCAGAATCTCCTCTCGCGAAAAGACCGCCTCCTGAATTTCCTGCTTCTCGGCCTCCCGCGGATCCTCCAGCTTCTTCGGGGCACTGTAGCCGTGCCGCGCCTGAACCGTATATTTCTGATTTCCCACGAGTTTGACCTTAAGCGTGTGGTACTTCCCGTCCATCTTCTGATTCTGCGGCGAAAAACCCAACACATAGGAAACTTCCGGGACGCTACCCGCCAGCTTCAACCCACCCTCCAAATCGTTTGAGTTGTGGAAAAATGTGCCGCCAGTGCCATAGGCAAAATCCATCAGAACGAATTGCTGTTGGGTGTCCTCCGTGAGGTGGTAGGTCGCTTTCATTTCCGCCGTCGTCGGATTTCCCATGCTTTGCTGTGCGATGCCCCCGTTCGAGCTCGGCACGTACAATCCACGCGCGTCCAGCGCATTGATAACGAGGTTGGCGCGGTTCGCGCGATCCACTATCCCCACCATGTCGTCCAGCATCCCCGTCGCAATCAGGAATCCCGGCGATGCCAGCAGCAGGATGCGCTCGCCGGGTTTCCCGGCTAAGGCACGCAGCACCATTTCCAATTGGCGGAAGGTGTTGTTGTTGTCTGCGTCCCCCGCATTCAGGGCCATCATTACCGCGGCGTGCGCTACCGACTGGGCCGCAGTGAGCATTGCCGAGTTATTGCTAAATTGGCAGTATAACGTGTCGTAGACGACAACCTGAAAAGCCTCATCGTCGTGCTGGTTTTCAATGTGATCCGCCATGTAGTACGAAACGTTGGGGCAATCGCTGATGTGTCCGCCCAACGCGCCTCGCGGCATGAGTCCCGACACCTTCTGCTTCAGCGCTTCTTTGTCGCTAGTGAAATCCTGCGTCAATTGTCCCGAGGTCGAAAAGATGCCTACGCGATCACCCGCGGACATGGCATCCAGGAAACGCCTCGCAGCCAGTCGCACATTCACGGCATCCGCCATTTTGAGATGGACATCATCGAACGTCAGCGCCACAAAACGTTCCGGAAGCGACACGGAACTCCCAGCAGGGGTTTCCCCTTCGCCGGTCTGATTTTTTGCGGCTGCTTCCGCACGTTCTTTTCGGGACTCGGCCGTCTCCACGCCGAAGGTGCTAATCGCCTGCAGCTTCCCGTTGTCGTATAACTGAAAATCCTCTTTGCGCAGATTCTCGACGGGCTT
>Ga0209517_10008666_pt1 | contig 11851 bp, 14 predicted proteins | sample PeaSoiMetSII2010_FD_187695 | JGI IMG/M metagenome (GOLD analysis project Ga0209517, IMG submission 187695) | Peat soil microbial communities from Weissenstadt, Germany - SII-2010 (SPAdes) (version 2) | ecosystem: Environmental > Terrestrial > Soil > Wetlands > Peat | place: Germany...
CCCCGGCTATCGAGGACCGGGCCGTAGAGATCCTCACGCTGCTAGCCGACCGCGGCCAGCACCGCGCCCCCTCAGTGCCCGACTTGATCATCGCGGCGACCGCGGAACTGGCCGGCCTTACAGTGCAATGGCCTTGCTTTAAGTGATCATGTGCGGGCTGAGCAGGTGGAACTCGATTTTCCGGATGACGTTGGTGACGCTCGGCTCGCCGGGCTTGCGGGCGGGGAAGTCGCCGGATTTCTTGGTCTTGCGCGGGCTGGCCCGGTCCGGGCGGTCGCGGGTGAAGGTGCCCGGGGCGAGGATCTTGAGCAGGAACGTGGCGAACGCGAGATCGGCCTGCTCAGGGGGGAAAAGCCGCGACGGTGTCCGTCGCGGCGGCCAGGGCATGCGGGAAGCTGATCGTGTCCGGGGGAATGCCCGCGGCGGCGGCCCCGATCCCGATGATCTTGCATGTCGCCTGGTAGACGGCGAACAGTGCCCACATTTCCTGCTCGACGCCGGCCGGGTCCTTGCTGCGCAGGACCGGCTGCCCCTCACCCATGTCGGTCTTGTGGTGGCCGATGACGGTCTCGCATCCCCACCGGCAGGGGTAGCAGCACGCGAGGTCCAGCGCCGGGTACTCCTGCGGGTCGAGGAGGTCGGTGACCAGGCAGAACAGCTCGGAGGTCTGTTCGTCCCGGCTGTTTTCCGGCGTGGTGTGCACGGTGTACTCGATGACCCGGACGGTCAGGGGCGGGCCGTCCTTCGCGCGGGGCGGTTTCAGTTCCGCCAGATAGGTGCCGTCGGCCAGGACTTTCACCGGTTTGAGGGTGAAGGATGCCGAGGCGCGCCACAGGATGTGCGCCCCGGTGGCGAGGAACTCCCGGGCCAGCGCCCAGGACAGGAACTTGCGGTCGGCCAGCACCAGCATCCCCGGCCCGAAGCATCCGGTCTCCAGCAGGTCGCGGGCCAGGGCCTGCTCGGAGTCCCGGTAGGGGCCCAGGGATGCCCCGAGCAGGCTCCCGGTCCCGGACTCCGCCGCCGCCAGCCACCTGACCTGCGGGAACGCCCCGTCACGGGTCTGGTTGGACGGGCGGCCGAAATGCTCGCCGTTGGGCGGGCTGTCCGGCACGTCCGAGGTTGACCCGTCGACCGAGACGACCCGCAGCCCGCAGCAGGACACCCCGGGGGCGCCGTCCTCCCCGATCGGCCCTGCGACCTGCTCGAACAGGAACCGGACCGGTGCCGGGCCGAGCTTGCCGCGGCCCCGCGACAGCGAGGAGATGTTCGGCGGCTTCCATCGCCGCCCGCCGCCCGCACCGACCCAGCCGCCCGGGTCCAGCTGCTGCCCGGCCAGCAGGTCACCGGCACGCCGCTGGTGATACAGCCCGTCGGCCAGCTTGGTCATCACCTGCCCGTACCCGCAGTTCCGGCCGCGGAACAGCCACAGGGCCAGCGCGAAGTACATCACCAGCCGCGCCGGCAGCAGCCGGCGCCGCTGCTCCCGGGCCCCGGCCGCGTCCACCGCCGCGTCCACCAGCTCCGGCGTGAAAACCCTGGTCAGGACACCGACCGAGATCCGGTCCGGCAGCCAGCCGTCCGGAGAGAACCCTTCAGAACCATCATGCGCCACGAAACAGTAACGATACCACCTAAAACCTTAAAGCAAGGCCATTGGCCTTACAGTGCTGCATCTCGACTTCGAGTTCCTCCCGGCTGAGCCGGGGATATACCAGAGCGCCTCGCGGCGCAGACGCGGCAGAAGCGTACGTTTAACTCAAGCGCGGCGATGCATGAACATACAGCGTGGCTGACTGCCCGCAGGGCTGTACCAGGACCGCTATGCAGCTAACGACGCTAGGAACTCTTGTTAACCGCGAGCCGACCCGTCGATATGTACGGGTCATGTGTTGCAACGTTCACCGTCGGCACTGGCAAGTTGATCGTTAAGGAGCGGATCAAGATTGTCTTCTCGGCTTTGAAGAACATTATCATACGCTGCTAATGGTCATTACCCTCGCAAGGGCGTGTCGGCTGCAAAAGTTTAATCACCGTTTCCGTGTCGGCAGGCATATCTTCCCGGGCTAGGATTATCGGCAAGATTGCTGACGTTGCGGCACGTTCGATTTCTGCGGGCGTTGAGGCTCTGGTCCCCCATTTCCGCAGGATCCTGGAGCGTGCTCGCGCGTCAATTATAGTCGCGTCCCGGTTCCAGGATTGGATGATGATTACCATGCAGGCCGAGATCGTCGCGATTCCGGATAGCGAGGCCAGCGCGATTATTGCGGCAACATTGTTTGTTTCAGCCGCGGCAGCGGCTGATCCCGCGCTGAGGAGGGCAGTGCGCATGCAGGAGGAAATCACGGCTTGTCCTTCGGACCGCTTAACTCCGCGGCAATCCGTTGCCGGACAGGCGAGAGAAGTGTGCCGCTGCTCTGGAGTGAGGTCACTTCCCTTGAGCGATCGGTTACCCGGTCGCGGTGCAAGCTTGGTCATAATCTGTCCTAATGTCCACGTAGCCGCTGTTCTTCGGTTCCTGGATACATCCGGTGCTGTTTGTCCGCTGGGATCCGGGCCGTCCGCGCAGCTAGACTGCGGACAATGGCGGATGTCCTGTGGGCGGGAGGGAACCGGATGGGAGGTAAGCCGGGGCGTAAATGGGGGCCGCTGCGGAGCGAGTATGGGGAACTCCGGGAACTCGCCGCCGTGCTTAGAGGCGTCGCTGACGGTCACGGCGTAACGCTCCGCGACCTGGAAAACCGGATGCCGTACGGGCACACGGCAATCTCGGAGAACTTGAACGGAGCGAAGAGGCCAGAGTGGCGGTTCGTGGTTGCCTTCCTGGGTGCATGCGCGGGAGGTGACAAGCTTGCCCGTTCGGAGCTTGAACGGAAGATCCGGCCTCTGTGGGAGGCTGCCGGTCAGGGACTCGCTCGAAGAATTGCGCCGGTGGCCACGACGGGCGACGGGCTTATCCCAGCGGACGTGCGGACATGGGTCGCGCAGTTGCACGAAACTGTGAGAACCGTGCAGGTTGTCACCGAACTACAGTCCTCGGTCAACCGTAACGTCGGTCTCATTCACGGCCTCACTTATCTCATGGCGCAGATAAGCACTGCTGTCACGACGCTGTCCACCGAGCGGGATGCGCTGCGTAAGGAGTTGGCGGCCCGCGAGGCAGACGCGCGTGAACTGCACCAGACCCGGCAGATACTTGAGGATACTCAGCGGCGGCTGGCCGCTGCGGAGCGCTTGCAGACAGAGATGTCGCGGCGGCTCGATGAGGCACGTCGCCAACGTGAAGAAGCCGAGAACCTGAAACAGGAAGCCATCGCGCAGGCCGAGGTGGCCCGAAGGCGGCTAGCCGACCTTGAGGGCGATGCGATTGCCTTCACAAGCCACGCCACCGGCCCTCAGGACGCAGCTCGCAGCTCGCTAGCTGACCTGATGGGACCCGCTGACCAAGCGATGGCCGATGAGATCTTGCGGACGGTAGACACTACTCTCGGCGACGAAGCGGCTAACCTGAGTGCGCTGCAGGCGCAGGTCATCGGGGCATCCGAAGCTTCGCCTCACACAGCAGAGTTGTCCGCCGGACAATCCCTGCCTGGTGCCTCAGCCAGCGCGGACAACGATCGAGGGGACCGGACGGAACGGTCCGGTACCGGAACGCGTCGTCGTCGAAGGCCATCGGGAGATTCCCAGACTCCTAAATGGCCGTCGCACAGAATATGGCATTTCCCGGATTCCGGACCCATGACTATAGTATGCGCGCAACTTCCGAGTACTCCAACGGGCCCGCTTGTACATCCCGCGGATCCCAACTACTCGGAGTTGGTGTCTTTCGCCGACTTGGACGCCCTGGTGGAACTCCACGGCCATATCCGTGCGGAGAACCCGCTAATGGACATATTCGTTAAGGCCCCCCCACAAGTAACTCCAGACGATCTTGCTGGGCACGTAGTACTCATCGGAGGCATTATATGGAATGACATATCGAGGCGAATTCTGGATCTGGTCCGGCTGCCGGTGACGAAAATACAGGATCCTGATGTCCCCGCCGGTGAGATTTTCGTAACAGAGATAGACGGCATGGTAAGAAAATACCTCCCTAGGTGGTCAGGGACCGATCAGGCCATGCTAATCGAGGATGTCGGACTTCTTTCTCGAATGCCTAACCCGCTGAATTCGAACCGCACTTTCACGATATGCAACGGCATCCACAGCCGTGGCGTGCTCGGCGCGGCGCGCAGCCTTACCGATGCACGCCTGCGCGACCCGAACATGGTATACATAGAACAAACTTTCCAGGACGATCAGCAATTCGGTATCCTCATGCGGATACCAGTCATAGCAGGTAAAGTGATGACACCTGATTTCACGGCCCCAGGGACAGTGCTTTACCAGTGGTCAATAAAATTATTACTCAATTCGGGATACCCGATCATCCAGGCATCAAAAATAACGCCTGGTCATCCAGCAGGTTTCCAACCTCGTGATGCAAGTTGGGGCGCAGAATTGGAACTATTCGCCAGGCAGTCACAGCGTATCCACTTTCGACGACAGCGCCGAGTTGGCCTTCGGCGCGCTCCCCCCATACCCAACAACAAGACTGAAAGGATCGCCGCCGCTGTTGGCGACATCCAAGCAAGTGCATAAGGATACGGGCACGCAATGTCCTCATTTCGGCATGTGAGTGAAACTGCCGTGACTGTGGTGGCCGTACTTTCGAGCCTATGTAGCGATGGCCGCCTTGAACCTGGCCACCAGCTCAGCCCGCGCCCGTCCGCAGTCGTTCACCTCGATGCCCTGCGTCCAGGCCCACAGCCGGACCGCAGTGGGGTACAGCCCGCTCACCGATGCCCTGCGCCCATCCCGGGCCGGCCGCCTGCCGCCACCTGCGCGCCGGGCGGCAGCCACGCAGCGCACCAGCGTGTCACGCAGCGCCCGGCATGCCCGGCGGTCATGCCGATCTCGGACCCGGTGCCGCCCAGCCCCGAAGCGAACGGTGCGCTCGCCCCTGACTACCGTCAAGGTCATCGGTCAGCAGAACGTGTCCTGCCGAGCCATACCTGCCTGTTACGCTCACTGGCCTTGGCGCTGGCGCATCGGCCTAGCCAGTTCAAGCGGCGTAGGCTCCAGCAACACCGGAAGGCCCGGCGGTGCAAGCCAGCCTCGGCTGCCGCCTGCAGCAGTCGGCCGCGTTCTGCGTCTTTCCTGGTGGCTGCACTGTCAACGGGCGGACAGATGGTACGTAACACGGCACGCGCCGTGACCTGAGTCTAACGACTGTTCGCCAAAGCGAGTATGGACGCGGGCGCCGCCACCTGCCGGGGCTGTGCCCGCCGGACCACGTCGGTCCACAACCGCCGGAGCGCGGGATCCGTTCGGCCCAGGTACGTCCATGACCCTGAGATCCCGCAGCGTCACGGTCACCAGGCGATCTCGTAGTCGGTCGCGGCGCGGTCGCCGTGGCGGCAGGCCGCGATCATGCGGCCGACCGCGGCCAGCCCCTCGGCGGCGTTCATGTGCCGGGACCTTACTTCCCGCCCGGCTTGGCGAGCAGTCGTCAGCATCAGGTCATGGCGCGACGTGATACTTACCATCTATCCATGCGTTTACGCCGTAGCCCATCTGCGATGACGCAGGCCAGGCCGGGGGCGGTGCGCTCTGCTGCAGGCCAGACTTATACGGTCATCAAACCGGCGGTCGGACCGCCACGTCGCCCGTGTCTTCGCCGAGCCCATCGGCGTGGATCTCACCGGCTACGCCGGTCATAACCCGGTCAGTCGCATCTTACGTGAGAGACAGGGCTGGCGCAGCCCGTGCGCTCTGAGATCGGCGCGCCCGGACCCGTCGCGGGCCAACGCCCCGGCCTCGCTCACATGCCGAATAGAGTGCGATGGGAGCCCAAGCAGCGCCTCGAGCAAAGGTGACGGGCATCCATCGGCAGCAGTTCTATCTTCGGTGCCGAGTGAACCACGAAGATTGACGAATAATCCGATATCATGCACGTCATGCATCCAGCGCTAAAGATCGCGGTACGTGAGGCCCTGGAAAGGTCTGAGGCCGTCCCGCTACCATCGATCACGGAAGCTGCCCGGCTCTGCGTGAGAGCCCAACTTGATGCCGAGGCACCGGATCAATATGTTGTCCACCGCTGTCTTCGGACGCTTTACCAGCAGATGCGCCGTACTGCTCATGGCGGAAATGAGACCAATGTAGCTCTCGATGAGACACTTGCGATTGTTAAGAGCTGCATGAACGCTACTGCCCCAAAGGCTGATCATCTATATTCCTGGATCGCTCCCAAGGCAAGGCTTCTTAAGGCTGCAGTGCAGATGCTCATCGGAACCTTTGCGGTATTTCTTCTTGGAGCAAAGATGTGGCACGGGCGTAGCGGGTGGATCCCGCACTTCCCCGGTATAGATGATGGTTTGGAACTCATCGGTGAGGCGCTGGCGGCGGCGACGGTTGTTGAATTGGCATACACTCTTTTTACCGACGGGCCTGACGAGGTACTCGATCCTCTGATGCTCGGAATAACCGCATTCCTGATAATTGAGCTCGGCAAGTCGTATACGCGTATTACGTGGACAACCGGCATCGGCCTCCTGCTAAGCGCAATCTCCTTGGGTCTACTCTTCGTGATCCGGCAGCGGTTCATTGAGGAAACGGGAAAGCCGTCGTCGTGATGCCAGGCCGAACCGTCGGTCAGCAACTGCGATGGCGTGCCAAGGATAGCTCATCGCCGAACATTCGCATCTGCCGCGTATCGTGCGCCAGGTCCGGCACGATGTAGTCGTCCCCGCGTCCGAGTGCTGCATCGACGAGCAGCTCTCGGGCAGCGGCGGGCGGAGGCATCAAGTGGACCAGTCACCTCGAACCATCTGGAGGTTTGCTCAGAGACAGGCTGATCTATACATCACACTGAGTAAGGTGAAATCGGGGGATAACGCTCACAGGGCCGCCTGATCGGTGCACAGTGGCAGCCGGGCCACCTGGGGGCAGCTTGTTCATAGCTGATGGTAGCTATCGCAAGCGCGCACCACTGCTGCACATCATGAGGCGGCTCTTGGAAAATGGCATGTCGGCCTTCAGCTTGGGAGGGAGTGGGTGTGATCCCTCAGGTTGTATGGTCGCTCAGTGCAGGGGTAGGACGCCGACCGTTCCTAACGCTTTGGGGAGGAAATCGTGGATGATGAACCTGCGGCGAATACAGTTGGGTTTCCGGCTGGGGCCGCAGGCAGTTTCGCCGCTGGTGCGCGGGTGGCAGGGTACCGAGTGGAAAAGCAACTCGGCCAGGGCGGCATGGCTGTGGTTTACCTGGCCCGTGATGAGCGGCTTGACCGACTGGTGGCGCTAAAGGTACTGGCGCCGGCACTTGCGTCTGATGAGGCGTTCCGGCGGCGGTTCATCCGGGAGTCACGCGCGGCGGCGGCGGTAGATGATCCGCACATCATCCCGGTGTTCGAGGCCGGAGAGACGGACGGTTTGCTGTATATCGCCATGCGTTACGTACCCGGCCGGGATGTGGGGACCATCATGAACGATGACGGTCCGCTGCCGCCTGGACGGGCAGCGGCGGTCATCTCGCAGGTGGCCTCGGCGCTGGACGCCGCGCACGCCGCCGGGCTGGTGCACCGTGATGTTAAGCCGGCGAACATGCTGGTGGACGTGCGGCCAGGCCGACCCGACCACGTGTACCTGTCAGATTTCGGGCTGAGCAAGAAGACATTGACAACATCGGTGGGACTAACCGGGAAGGGGCAGTTTCTCGGGACGCCAGACTACACCTCCCCTGAGCAGATCCAGGGCAAGCCACCGGACGGGCGGACAGACCAGTATGGGCTGGCGTGTGCGGCGTTCGAACTGCTGACCGGCGCGCCCCCGTTCCGGCGCGAGGAAGCTACGGCGGTGATGTACGCGCACCTATCAGAACCGCCGCCGTCGGCGATATCTCGGCGGGCCTACCTCCCGGCGGCGATTGATCAGGTGCTGGCCCGGGCACTAGCAAAGGCGCCAGCCGACCGGTACCCCAGCTGCCAAGGGTTCGCGGACGCGCTGCTCCAAGCACTCGGCACGGCACCGCACCAGCTCAGTCTCCAGACGACAGAAGACCCGATACCGGACCATCCGCCGACCCAAACCGAATGGGTGGGCACCCAGGGCACCGACCAACAGCGTATGCCGACCGCCGACGCAGCGGAGGACATAGTAAGCCCACCGCTCGGCGAAGCGGGCATGCCAACGAGAGATGCCGACGTCCCTACGCCGCCCGCCGATGACACCGACGGCTCGATGCCGGTCCGAGCCCGCTCAACCCAGCGCGGGTCGTCTCAGAAGGGCTCTGAAGCTGCCCGAAACGACCGAGCCCGCGTCGCCCGGCTCATCACCGACGCGGAACGCATCGCCCGGTCCATCACCAGCGAGTCCTCGAAGGCCACCGCGCTCGCCGAGGTCGCGGCGGCGCTGGCAGCCACCGACCCGGACCGCGCGGAACGCATCGCCCGGTCCATCACCAATGAGTACTTCAAGGCCAAGGTGCTCGCCGAGGTCGCGGCGGCGCTGGCGGCCACCGACCCGGACCGTGCCACCCGGCTCATGGCCGACGCGGATCACATCGCCCGGTCCATCACTGACAAGTCCGACAAGGCCACCGCGCTCGCGGAGGTCGCGGCGGCGCTGGCAGCCACCGACCCGGACCGCGCGGAACGCATCGCCCGGTCCATCACCAATGAGTACTTCAAGGCCAAGGTGCTCGCCGAGGTCGCGGCGGCGCTGGCAGCCACCGACCCGGACCGCGCGGAACACACTGCCCGGTCCATCGTTGGCGAGTCCTATGAAGTCAGCGCGCTTGCCAACCTCGCGAAGGCACTGGCAGCCACCGACCCGCCTCGCGCCCACCTGTCCGGCAACCCGGGGTTGCGGGTCTGGCGGTTGCGGGCCATGGTCGCGGCCATCGTCATAGTGGTGTTCTCGATCCTGCTCTCCTGGCAGTTCGGGCTCACCCTCGCGGTGATCGTCGTCATCGCCGACATCATCTACCGATCGAGGAGAGGCTATTCCCGGCACGGCACGGCACGGCTGACCGGCGCTCAGCGCGCCGCGCGGCTCATCGGCGACGCGGAACGCATTGCCCAGTCCATCACCAACAAGTACTGGAAGGCCAGCGCGCTCGCCGAGGTTGCGACGGCGCTGGCAGCCACCGACCCGGACCGCGCAGAACGCATCGCCCGGTCCATCACCAGCGAGTCCTCAAAGGCTACCGCGCTCGCCGAGGTCGCGGCGGCGCTGGCAGCCACCGACCCGGACCGCGCGGAACGTATCGCCCGGGCCATCACCGACGAGTTCTGGAAAGCAAGGGCACTAGTGATGATCGCGGAAGCCTAGCGCCATGTCTTTGGCATGATGGTCGGCAGAATCGGACGCAGGACAGCCCGTATCGGCCATGAACGTGGCCGCACAGATCGCCTCATTCTGGCGCAGTATGGACGGCCGCACTGGCGAACAGCTCTACCGCCATGTCGGCGGTTACGTGAGCGGTGAGCAAGGAGGCCTCACCCTCGGCTGCCCTACCAGCCCGGACTCGAAGCGATTAGCTGTAGGTCATCTTGCATAAATCAGCCTATTGCGTAAACGGCATGAAGACCTATTCGACCCATATTTGGGGCTCTTGCTCCAAGAGGTCCCAGATCTTCCGACGCTGAAGCTTTGACCGGGGTTTGTGTGACAGGCCGAAATATGCATCGTCAGCCCGCCGCGGAACGCACTCATTTGCCGCGTGGCGTGCGTTGGGCGGAAGCACAGGGCACGGTCACTGCGATCGGACTGGCATCGTAGAGGCGATGAGCAAGTCCGATTCCCGCCGCTTCCCGGTGACGGTTACCCGTCTTCCGGTCACGCGCTGCCAGATCTGCCGCCGCACCGTCGCCTACCGGCCCGGCAGCCTCAGCGAGGTCCTGACCGGGCACTACCGCCGGGCCCATCCCGAAGCGCTCGGCCTGCCGTCCCGGTAACCGTCCGCGGAGCCCCGGGCTGATCCCGCTGGTTCCGCCGGGGGCATCGCCGGCCTGGGGGTTAGGTCGCCGGTGGCAAGCCGGCCAGGCGCGCAGGGCCGCCTGCGGCCCGAGCACCGGAAGCGGCTACGGGGAGCAGCAAGCTGTCCGCGGCCGGAGGATCTGGACTGTCCGCAGACTCTGCGCCTTGCTGCGTGAGGCAGTCAGCCTGGTACCTCGCGAGGCTGGCTCATCGCGCCGCGATTGAGGAACCCCGCAATCTGTCCGTAGGCCTGTGGTCGCAGCATGCCGTCCTCGCCGGTAAGGCCATCGAGCTGGCCATCGGCCAGAAGCTCCTGGATGGCCTTGCCAGTGGGGAGCTTGCCATACGGCCACGGACGCAGCTGGGAGGGAAATGCATCACGAAGGCTTGCAGTTATCCGCTCAACGGCGGAGGCGTCTCCCCCGCCCTTGGCCTCGACCTCCACCTCAAGGAGACGGACCCGCCCGTCGCGGAAGCGGTAGGTGACAGCGTCGATGGCCAGTTCCGCGAGGGGCTCGCTCTCCGCGCCGCGCGCGACGACGTCGCGCGGCGTCCTTGCGGTAACGCGCGTTTGCACCTGCTCCAGCCCCAGGGATGCCATCACTGCCGCGGGATCGGCGGAACCTAGCTCGCCTGGCGAACCCGGCACGCCAACGCCCCGGCTGCGGAGTTCGCTAACGACATTGTCAAGCGCGCTGGGCGACCACGGGGACTCGATCTCCAGCCGGTCCTCGCCAGCGGCCGTCCGATGCGAGTCCGCCTTCATGGTCACAAGCGTGGTGCCGTCAAGTCGCCGGACACGCAACGCGATCAGCCGGGCCTGCAGCGAGCGATCCGTCGTGTCGAAGTAGATATCCGCGATGGTCTGGGTGGCCCGGGGCAGGAGACTGAACTCCGCCAGTGTCTGCAGACCGGCAAGGCGCTGCTCGATGGCCTGTGGCGCATCTGCATACACGATCAGGGCGGCCTCAATCTCGTGACCACGATCCATCGGCACACCTCCCTTGTGAACCATGCTCACGGTGAGGTCAGCCAGCGGTCGTCCGGTATGCCGACGGCGATGATCGTGCGATCCGTTACGGCCGTTCATCTGACGGTGCTGACGGGCCGATCGACCGGCAGCTTGAGTACCAGGCGCTACGCCGTCAGCTACTTGCTCGGCTGCGGCACGGTTACGGTGCAGTTGACCTTCGGGTTCACGCCCATGTAGTTGAGGGGACCGGCGAGGATCGTCACCGCGATCGTGCCGGCCTTAGTACAGCTGCCGGCAGGCCCGCTGTAATAGCCGCGCTGCCCGGCGGCGATGGCGCCAATGATCAGCCATATGACAAGCAGCACCGATACGATGTGCATCCCGGCCTCCGCTGGCACCACCCGTCTGAACCATGAACAGATGGTCCTGGCAGGAAGCATACCTGCGTGCTGCGATGCCGGTCCGGCGCGATCGGAGGGCAATCCTTTCCCGGACCGGCAGCGACCAGCATAGCCAGCCCCCGGCGAGTCATCGCCATCGCCTGACCCCGGGAAGGCCGGTTCCCGGAGCGTGATCGGCCTGCGCTGCGGGCCCGCGCGATATCCCGGTCGTGGTACGTGCTGGTAGCGGACGTTTGCTCAGCCCTGTGAGCCGGCGGTGCCGCTGGGCACGGGGTGGGCTCGCGTGAGCTGGGTGACGTGGCCGGGGGTGAGTTCGGCGAGGGTGGCGACGCCGAGGAGCTTCATGGTGCGCTCGATCTGGTCGCGGAGGATCGCGATCATGCGGTCCACGCCCTCGCGCCCGCCGGCCATGAGGCCGTAGAGGTAGGCCCGGCCGATCAGGGTGAACTTCGCGCCG
>Ga0209517_10008667_pt1 | contig 11849 bp, 12 predicted proteins | sample PeaSoiMetSII2010_FD_187695 | JGI IMG/M metagenome (GOLD analysis project Ga0209517, IMG submission 187695) | Peat soil microbial communities from Weissenstadt, Germany - SII-2010 (SPAdes) (version 2) | ecosystem: Environmental > Terrestrial > Soil > Wetlands > Peat | place: Germany...
TTCCGGTTTTGGTATTGGTATTATTCGTATTGTTTATATTCATAGACTGGCAGTTGTAGCGCTTTCGAGGGCTCAACTGCCAGTCTCATGTTATCTACCAGTATGCGGCAGGGCGAGGGGACCAAGCTATCATCAAGACTTGGGCTCGCCGAGTCGGAAGAAACCTGCGCCGACGGTCGGGAGGCTGCTCTGCGGCACCAGTATTTTGTTCGCGGTCGTGGTGATCACGATGTTGGTTAATCCAGTCTCCGACCAGAGTGCGCCAGCCCCTAAGGCTGGGCTCGACAACAAGCTGTAGCCCTCGGCGGGCAATGTCCAACTGGCCCAAAATTGGTCGGTCGCCTGGACGATCAAAAGGTTATTCGGCGCAGCCGGGTTATCCACCATCCAGTTGGTGGTGGAGATAATGCCCCCATCGTTAGCGAACACGTCGTCAAAGGAAGTGGACACGGGAGTGCCGGCGATGCTGAACTCCGAATAGGTCGAGCCTTGGCCGATGTTGGCCGTAGTGCCGCCCTGTTGATTGCCAAAATAAGCGCTCAAGGGGTTGGCAAAGACTTGGGCGGTTGCCTCGTCGGGGAAATTGATGTTCGTGCTCACGCCGTGAGGGCCTTGGAGCGTCACGTTCGTGTCATTGAGGAAGGTGATGCTCCAGGTTCCCAGCGGGCCGCTGGGAACTAGGATCGTGGCGAGGTTACCCGAGCCACTGAATTGCGAATTGCCCTCGGGCTGATTCGTCTTGAATTGAAAAGAGCCAGTCGCGCTCCCATCCGGATTGTTGAAGATCGCCAACTGCGCCACGCTAGCCGCGTCATAATCGATGGCCGGGTCGCCGAAAGCGCCGTTGGGCACCAGGAAGATAACCGATTCGAAGCCGGAGTGATTGGTATCGGGGTAGTTCGTAATGGTCATCGAGAACGTGACCGGGGTAGTCCCGGCGCCAATCCACGAGAAATTGTGACCGTAAACCAGGTCATTGGCTTCAAGCAGCGAGCGGTTGTACTCGTTGCCCCCGCCCTGGGCCACGATCAACAGACCCGGTGGTGTGGTAACTCGAGACAGGGTCAACGTCGGAGGAGGAGGAGGAACGGAGTTTCCGCCCAAAATGATATTATCGATCAAAAAATCAGTTGTGCCGGAGAGCGGTGTGCCGGTCTTATTCTGCTGGATTTTGAAGCCCAAGGCATAAACTGCGCTGAGCTTGGAATTGCCCGCTACGGTGATGGGGAGGCTGACGTGAATCCATCCGTTGCCATTGTTCACGGCGGAAGCGTAGGTGTTAATGTAGGTGGAGGGCCAGCCATCACTTTGCGGCACTGCGTCAATTTCGATGACGCCATAGCTGCCATTGCCATCGGTGGCGCTGTTGCTTTGGAATTGGATGTCGAACATGACGTTCGTGTAGTCGTTGAAATTCAAAGTGTCGCCCGTGTTCGTGATCGAGTTGAAGCTGCGCGTCACCATGATCTGGTCGCCGCTGGCGGGCACCCACAGGCTCTGCCACTCCAGGGAGCCGGAGCCCGGGTTGTTCGGATAGCCGGCGGGGGGCGTCGCGTCATTGGTATTAAACAAGAAAGTGGGAGAAGAGGAGCCCCACCCATTGTTGTTGTAGGATAGGCTCGTGTCGGTGTCGAATTGGTCAATAATATAGCTGGGATGGGTTTGGGCCTGGCCGAGCCTGATGGAGGCGGCCAGCACCAGGACGGAAAGACCCGCCGTCAGCCAGCGTCGAAGTTTGGGATTTTTTTTCATATTTTTTGCTTCGGAGTTGAGGTTTGAGCAGTCGATTTTCGTTTTTGAGCTTGGACCACAAGAGACAAGCCAGGGACCGTACTCTGTTTTCACGTTTGATTTGTAACCGAAGCCGCCGGATGCGTGTATCCCCCGATCGGCGTAATTTAATTCTGTTCCGCGCGGAAGAAGCGGACCGCGTTAACCAGGGGCTCTGGGTCGGCTACGATGCAGGCGCCCTGGAAATTGGTGACCACCAGAAATGGGGTCCAGGTGTAGAGGTCGGTCGATCGTTCGATGGTGTATCGTCCGCCTGTTTCGGAGTTGAGTTGAAATTGGAAGATGCGGTTGGTGTTGAGCATCGGTGAGCTGAGCGTGGGCGGCGGATAAAGAATGCCCGTGAGGTCCACGCTGAAACTGGGCAGCGCAAGGTTGAGGGTGCCGTTCGTGGTAATGCCCTGCGTTCGGCCCAGGGAGGAGGCGCTGGCGGGATCATACCAGTCGGCGTACCAAACGCCGGGCGGCCAGTTGGTTAGCACCAACGAACCCCCTAGTTGGGCCGGCAGAGAGACATTGGTCGCACCGCCGGGAAACACGGCGTCCGGCGCCACGACGTAGAGAAGTGATTCGTGGAGGCCGCTCAGACCAATGGCGCTTGGCGAAGGCTGCCAATTGCCGGGATACGTCGAGGGCAGAACCTGGTTTAATTGGACCCAGTCGAGATAATACCAATCAGCTCCTGGATTGGTGATGGTTATCGAATGCAGGCCGCTGGGAATGTTCACGGTAAAATTCGTGTTGTATTCCTCGTCCACGATGTCGTTGTTATCCAGGTTCGGCAGGTTGGTCCGGAGCACGATTGAACCGTCCACGAGGACTTCCATGGTGGCGCCCCAGGAAACAGAGTTCAAATGCATAACCAAGCTGGCGCCGTTGGTAAACCAGGCGCTTAAGACGAAAGGCGTTTGCAGGTTGGCGTGGGAACTGCCTTGCACAAAGCTCTCGAGCAGGCCGGCTGAGGCCGCGGCCGCCTGCATGTTGGGGATGGCCAAGCGGCCGCCGACCATTACCGCCCAATTCGAATTCAGCAGCAATTCCGCGCTGAAGGGTTGGCCGCCGGGGATCAATGGACCAACGGTGACCGGCGCCAGGCCCGTGGTTTGAAAACCGACGCTCGTCCAGACCCCCCGCCCCCAGCCGGTTTGGCCTAAAATCGTCTCGAGTGCCGAATACACCGAATAGTCATTTTCGCTGTCGATGTTCTGCCACCACCAAGACATAGCCGTGCCGAGCGCGCCGCCGAGCGCGCCGCCCCAGATTCCCTGGCGAAAACCGCGCAGGTAAGGATCGGCGCTACGGTTCCAACCCTGCCAACTCGTGCCGAACTCGCCGATCATAAGAGGTTTGCCGTAGCTCTTCAGGAAGGTCTGCACATCGGCAGCAAGGCTGGCGGCGGGAGTCGGCTCGTTGTAGGAGTGTTCGGAAGAGAAATCGAGTTGGGGCAAGCTCCAGATTTCCGGGTGGGCGCTGGCGGACGAAAGGCTAGTGGTAATGAGGTGGCCGAAGGGGTCGTTTGTGTGCAGCCAACTGCCCATCAGGCTGTGCCAGGCCGCCACCGCGGTGGCATCGAGAAACGAATAGTCGTTGTCGATCTCGTTAAAGAATTCCCAGGACAGCAGGTTTTGGCTGTAGCCGTATCGGCCAAAGAGGTAGCGCAGGCGCTTTTGATAAATCGTCTGCGCAGTTGAGTTGGTGAAAAACGCATTGGGACTTATGCACGGGCCGCCATTGGTGATGTCGTACGGGTTCACCGGCCAATAATTATTTCCTCCCCAGTAATCGGGCACGGTTACAAACATGCCATGATAATCCAGGCAGAGTTGAAGATAAATGCCGCGCTGCTCGGCGAGTTGAAGGACGTAGTCAAGTTGCCAAGCCGGGTCCAGGGCGTAGTGGTTCAGATTGGTGGGACCGTCCTCGATGCCGAAGCTGGTGGGCCACATCCAAACGCGCGCGAAATTTTCGCCCGCATTATGCATCGAGGCGAACCAACTGTCATAATCGTAAGTTCCCCGGCTCGAGGGCCAGCCCACATCCTCTCCGGTAAGCGGCAAAGCCTGCCCGTCGGAAGTCTGAAAATATTGCCGGCTTGGGTTGATGCTGACGTAACCGAAGCGGGCCGGCAGGGGGCTAGAGGGCACGGTGAAGTTAGTAGCGACGCTCCCAAAAGGCTGGCCATTGGTTTGCACCGTTATCGCCAGCGAGTAACTGCCAGCCTCCGAAGGCAGATAACGAACGCGCCAGCCAGGCGTCCCGTTGGGTGTGTCCTGCTCGGTACTGCCGGAAAGCGCTCGTTGGTAGGACTGGTACCAAAAGGCGGGCACTGCCATCGTTTTCCCCGAGGGCAGCGTCAGCGTGGCATCCACACGGATCAGTTCCGGATCGAAGGGATTCAGCGCCGGGGGAACGTTGGTGATTAGAAACTCGAGCCGCTGCCAAAGCTGCGGCGCATTCAGAGGGATGATTTGAAGGCTGGCTTGGGCGTGGGCGCTCGAGGCAAAAGCCGCGCAGGCCGCGGCTACAGAGCATCCTAGGCCGAGAGGCCGTTGGATCAAGCGAACACACTTAGATCGCCAACCAGGTCGCAAAAACGAGCAGTATCGTCGCCTGAAGTTCAAGCTAGGCACAGGGTAGTGGATTCTCCCCAGCCGCGCCATCCCACAAATGGCGTATAACAGGGTGGGGGGAACCGGCAGAGCAACGCGGGCAGAACAACCCACCGCAGCGAATCGATTGCGTGGCAGGGTCAATCTCGGAACAATCTGAGCATCTGGTTCCCACCACGCTGCAATTCGTAATCCACACCAATTGGGTCCAAGGAAACCGCACGGTGGCCGCGCGCCGACAACTCGGCGGTGAAGCTGGCGGGGCCGCCGCCACAATCGAGCACACCACCCGACAAATCTTGCGCGGCCAGATTGAACATGCGGCAATACTCGTTGCAGGAACGCCCCCAGGGGACAATTTGGCCGAGATGAACGGCCATGCGTCGTGTGGTGTGGTAAAGCCTCAGCAGTGTATCCGCAATGCCCTGCGGCGCAAGCGCTCAGACCTGCCCAAGCGAGAGCATCCAGGCCACGTGGGCAGTGCTGGCCATGGCGGATCCAGGCCTCGTAGGCAGCGCACGGCCTAATTGAGGCATAAATGCGACGGCGTTTGCGGATCCCCCGGCCCAACCGCCCAACCCATGACGCTTGCTCATTGCCGCGGAAATGGTAAAGAATCAGCCGTGAAGCCGCACATCCTGTTTGTCGATGACGAGGCCGCCCTTTGCGAGATGCTCTCGCTGTACTTCCGTGAAATGGGCGTGGAGGTCACGGCCGCCGCCACGCCGCAGCAAGCCAGGGACTTGATCGACGAGACCCCTTTCCAGGCGATTATCCTGGACCTGAATCTGGCCGGTGAAGACGGGCTGGAGGTGCTTCGCTTTGCCAAGAGCAAAACCCCGCAGGTCCCGGTCATCATCTTCACTGGCCTGGACGTCGATGAATACTTGGTGAAAAAATGCCTCGCAGACCGTGCGGACGGCTTCATGCAAAAAACGGCGGGTTTGGGCAACCTGCTCGCCGAAGTGCGGCGGCATCTGCCCGTGCCGTCAGTTCCTTAGCCAGGGTTCGCTCCCTCGTTGTCGCCGATTAAGCCATAAGGGAACAGTCAGACAGTGGGACTTGTGCAGTTTCCCAGTCTGTCTCTATCCCTGGCGCAAGTCGCGAGACGAGTCAGCGTCGACTGACGTCGGCGGCTACCGCAGGCCAGCACTGCTAATTGCGTAGCACCCCGTGAGCAGTGCTCCCAGATTAGGCCTTGACCTCAATCACCGAGTTGAGCGTGCCGTGCTGGTTCCAGACATTCTCACCTGCGAGCGGGTCCGGTATCCACTCCCCATCCACCACGAACTTGTAATGATACCGTCCCGGAGCTAAATCAACGCTTGCTTCCCAATGCCCGTTTGATTCTCTTTTCATGGGGGTTGCGTTGGGCGACCAGCCGTTGAATTCACCACTGAGGGAAACTTGTTTGGCGCCAAGATCCAGGAGCACGAAGCTCACTTTCACGGTCTTGGCTGCGGTCGTCTTGGCTGGCGCGACCGCGGGTGATTTCTCTAGCGAGGTCGGCGGAGGCGGCATCGCGGGAGGCTTCGGCGCCGCCGGCGCGGCCGCTGGCTTCAGGGCAGGGCCTGCGACTGGAGCTTGTTGCGGTCCTGACCTTCGGGGTGGGCCGGTTTCCCCTCGTGGCGGGGGGGAGGTTGGCCACAAGGCATCAAGGGGCGCGAGCGGCTTGGACGACGGTACCGCTGCGGGAGGCTGTTCAACCGGCGGTGCCGGTGGTGGGGCTTTCAAAAGGTCCGCCCCCGCAGCCGCCCCTTTTCTGAGCACTTCCTGCTGTTCGTCGAGGTCTTCTCGGACAAGATAAGCCGTGTCCTCCTGCTTCACCGCTGGTCTTGGGCTCAGCGTTTTTTTGGTTTTCTTAACTGTTTTCTGCGACATTGTTTTCCTCTTTCATTTGGTCATTCGCGGCCTGCGCCGCGTTAAGATCTTCACGGGCTGGGTGTATGTTTACAGCGGAAGCTGTTCGGTCGAAAGCCATGTTCTTGTAAAAAACTGTTCTGCATCTACGTTCCTTTCCAGCCGATAGGTATCAAAGTGCGGACCTGGGCGCAATCAGAAAGAGGCCAGCGGGCCAGTAAAAATGATGTCGGTTTGGACATCCAAACCGCCCCCCGAGAACCGTCGTTGGCCGTAGAGGCATTGGTTTGAAGAACCGAGCCGAGCTGGGAGATCGCTTGCAATCTCACTGCAAGTGAAGGATTTTGACACGCAATTGGATGCCGGCGGGGGAAAGTCGGGAGGAAGTGGTTTGGTGGGCAAAATTCTCCTGGCACGTCGTCGATTTGGAATTTGTTGGGCGCTTGGCGCAGTGGCTAGCGCGTCTCGTTTACACCGAGTAGGTCGGGGGTTCGAATCCCTCAGCGCCCACCATCTCCAGTGTATCTTGACCAACGGGACCGATCTTGTCCGGAATCGAGCAAACTGGCGCACACAGACGGTAAGTGACGCAAAGACAACGACTTACAAGCCTAAAAACCGCGCAAAGGCGGGTTCCAGGTGTCCGGTTTGTGCGCGAAGCGTCCGGTTTAGGGCGCAGAGGTGGAACCCGAGGATCGGCCTGAATTTAAAGCGCCAAAAACGGATAGGCCGCAAAACCGGACAGGATCGGTCCCGTCGAAAACCCGTGGAACCTGGAACCTACTTTTAACGTCACCGTTTTAGCTGGAGAGAATTTATACAGCCCTTTTTCGACCCATGATCCGCTTGGCGGAATCCCGCCTTTAAAGGCTCTTAATCCCGGTTTCCCGGATCGGAGCCGTTACGCTGCGACCTAGCCATCACCAAGGCTGAGCGCCGCTGGCCGGGGGGGGAGGCGTGGAAGAGTAACCTGCGACCTGGAAAAGCCTTCGCGTAACCCGAGAGCTGCTCGGCAGCCGCGCGGTCTCTGGCGTAACGCAGTCGCCATCACCGGACCGCAGTAACGATCGCGCCGTTTACAGGGCCGGCGTAACGCGGAGTCCAACCCGAAAGCCTTAGGCTTTGCCCTTGGCCGGCAGCAAGAGCACGACGATCCAGCCCACCAAGAAGAGCAGCGCGCCCAGTGCGCAGCCGAGTTCAAATCTCCCGCGCGTTCGGCCCAAGAGGCCGCCGATGATCGGCCAAATCGCAGGCAGTTACCCGTAACCAAGGCTGTTGTGACTACTCACATCAGTTGTGATAAGTCACAACGAACGCCAGCAGGCCGGCAGGCTCATTCTCTAACCCTTCTTTCCCCACAATCGCTCCTTGTCTAAAGTCGAAAGGCGCGCGGTCCAATCCTCAAGGCGCGCAGTCCAATCCTCTTTAGGTGATCCAAGCAGGCAACCCAGGGAGCGCAGGCTCACCTGCCCAGGGCGCCCCATTATGACATGATCGAGGACTTCAATTCTGAGCACCCGGCCGGCCAACACCAACTCGCGGGTCACGCGTATGTCCCCCTCAGACGGGAAGGCGTCCCCACTCGGATGATTGTGCATCAGGATAATACCCGCGGAGCTGGTCACGACGGCCAGGCGGAAGACTTCGCGCGGATGGGCCAAACAAGTATCACCGGTGCCAATGGACACCAGGTAATGGCCCTTAATGCGCTTGGCAGTATTGAGCATCAGGACCGCCAGACACTCGCACTCCGGGTTGAAATAAGGGTGCTTGGTGATTGCCTCGTTCCAGTATTTGGCGGCCAGGTCGGGCGCGTTGCACCTCTGCATTTCATAGGAGGCTGGGGACTCGCTCAGAGCCACGACTTTGTATTCGTAAGGCAGCGGTGGAAATTTAAAGGGAGCAACCAAACTTTTGAAAGCGGTTTCAGCTAGGGACTCCCCTGTCGTGGAATACGTCTTTGCTTGCAGACCGCCAGATCGTCTGCTACCGCTTCTTTGGACCTGATTTTTGGTGTTCATGTAGTGATCTCCGATGTTGGGTCTTAGGCTCTCGTGGCGTTAACGCGCTGCGAGAGCTATTCTTCCGTTTGGCTTCCTCTTCTTCGACCCAGTGAAGCAGACGAAGTGCGACTTCGCCGCCCGGCGTTCTGTCACCGGACAGCCAGCGTGAAACACTTGCCAACGGGGCATTGAGAGCCCTAGCCAGCGCGGTTTTCTTTCCATCCGCTTTTGCGGCCCGCCCCAGCCGAGCCCTCAAATTGTCCATTTGCGATTTCACGGAGGACAAGACTAACAAGGTGTTGACGGGGCCGTCAACACCCTATTTTGCGGTGGATTTTCCGGCCTCCTCGCGCTCGGAACGAAAATGCTCCGACAATGCTTTAATACGCTTGTCAATGGCCGCCGCTTTCCGCAATAGTCCAGGCGTCGGAGCGCGGTCCCGTCTAGCCTTCGCCTTTCGGTTAGCACCATGGCCCAATGACTCTACAAACTGGCGCAAGGAATCCGAAAGGTGCTGCATTAGCAAAGGTCGGGCCTCTGGTGGAACACGCACCATGTAAAACTCAACCAAGCCGACAATCGCACGGAAGTCAACCGCGGCGGAGCTATCCTTCCCAGGGCTGTCAGAAGGCGATTCGCCGTGATTCAGAGCCCGAGAGGATTCAAGCTCTACCCTGAGGGCGCCAAGACAGGTCCGGCGAAAGGATTCGGCAGCATGCGGCCCGGGGGCTCCAAGTTCCAAATTATGAAAGGGCGTGGTTGGACCTTCCCCAGAAGCAAGCCATAGCGGATCAACGTCCAAATGCTGGCAAATCTTCCAGCCAGCCTCGAAGGCGAGGACCGTTCGCGCCATTTCGACATTAGCCAATTGATCACGGGTCATTTCCACAGCGAGAGCTAACTCCTGCTGGCTGAGGTGCTTGAACCGCCTGACCGATACCAGTCGAGAGCATACCCATCGCTCTTCGGGGGCTGCAATCGGGCCTCTGATTATTGCCATGCCCCAACCTAGCCTTCTCCGGGCGAAAAATAAATTTAAAAAAAAGGACGATTTACTATTGCGTTTAATCGCATCCGTGCTACTCATTACCTTAATGTGTGCGACAAGTCGCAATACGAAGCGGGGGAAAAGGCCGCCCATCCCGGGCATCTGCGCCGCGGCGGAAGCCCTCGGGGTCACAAGGGATCATCTCCGGTTAGTCCTTCAAGGACGAAGGCCCAGCGTCCGCCTTTTGCGCCGCTACCGGGAATTGCTACGGACACAAACCGATCAAAAACCTAAGCAAGCCATCGCAGCATGATCGTTCGCCAAAATTTTACGCCCCAGATCGCTTCCCAGGTGTTAGAGGCCGCCAGCCGCATCGAATCGGCAGACATTCTCTCACGCCTGCTGCATGCTAATCTTGCTAGAGCGCGATCCGCCCTGCAGGCCGCGCAAAGATTCTCGGTTCTAGCGGCCGAATCATCTCAAAGCGATTACACTCCGTCCACCACGAATGAAAACCACCACCCCTAACTCCGAGATTTGCCTCCAAAACGACCTGTCCTCACCGCTTGATGCCGATGGCTACGTCTTACTCGCGCCGTTTGGCCAACACTCCAAAACACGCGACGCCCTTGTCAACGGGAAAGTAGTTACGCAGCGATTCCTTCAGATTCTAGACAACGCCTCAGCTGACGAACTGCTCAATCGAAAAGACTCTTCATTTCGCAATTTGCGCGGCGCCCGGGTTGGCCTTGCAGTTTATGCCGGACGCACCACAGCGCACCCGGACACCAAGGAATATGCGCCTGAGACGATTGCCAGGTTTGGTAACAAGCAAGCTATGGGTGTCTTGGATGACATTCGCAAGTCGGCGAGAGGCATCGAAGGGCATATCACCCTGATCCCGGAAGGCGCCGCCGCCGTAGTAAATGACGGTTGCAAGTTCCCAAGCGTCTTTTGGCGTGTAATGCCCACGGGTGAGACGCGCGACGGGCAGATGGTGGTTCACCCATTCCAGCTTTTGAGCGTCGGCTTGACCCCGTTCCCAAATATGCGAGGCGTTGACTCCCTTGCCAATTCCACCCAATCAAGCGGCTTGCCTTATGACGATCCCGCGGCCATGTCGAAGAGCCAGGCGGCGACCACGTTCAATGGTTTAGTCGAGCAACACCAGAGGGAGAACGGCTCCGACATGGTGAAGAGTTGGGCCGCCGTACGGGCCGGCCACCCGGCGCTACATCAAGCTATGCTCATCTCCAGCGACGATGTTCCCCGCCGCAATGCGCCAGAGCCCTTGATGGACCCTTTGCCCACTCCCATCCCGTCTCCCGATAACTTGACGAAGCTCGGGCTGGCTCGTGATTCCTCGTTCGAGGAGTACGCCACGGCCTTCCGCGCAAACGGGAATAAGAGCGAACCGCGGGACAGCAAGAAAGTTTTCGACGCGCTTGCACAGCGGGCCAAGGCCAAAAAGGGGTTGGAGCAGGAAGCGGCTGACGCGGTGACTGCCAGCAGGCATCCGGCTTTAGCCTCTGACATGGGGATCAAAATTGTGCCAGTCACAGAACAAACGGGCCATCCCAACCCTTTCCTTGTCAGGCGGTAGAACCCCCAGTCACAAGATCAACCAAAATCAAAAATGAGTGAAGAACCGAACCGCACAATCCAAACCCTTGTAGCCCAGGCCGCCCAACTGCGGGCAGATCTGCGGCCCACAACTCCCCCAGCCCCAACCGAAGATCCGCGCGTCTCCGCCAAGATCGCCCTGGGCTTTACGCGAGCGCAAGCCATCGGAATTTTGGAGCGGCAGGATCGGTTCGACAAGGCGAACCCGCATCGTCTCCCCGCAGCCGTTCGCGCCGCCAATCAAAGCGCCCCTCACTTATGGCCAGAGCTGTGTTTATCCCGCAACTAACTGAGCCCCGTCGCGCTGAAGCGCAGCGGCTCCGGCAACTGCTTTCGGAAGGCCCCGGCGATGTCCCGCCCGACCTGGCTGCCGTCCGCGCGCGAATGGTCCAGCTTGACTCGGAAATCAAACTCCTGGAGAGTCAGCCCGCCCTTGAGGACTTCCGGGCGGCGTCAAGGAGAATCGCGGAACTTCGTATCGAACACCAGCTCTGCGCGAAACGGGAGCAGCAATTATCCTCTTTGATGGAGGGCAAACAGCACGACGCCGAGCAGCAGCGTGAATTCGCCCGCACGGCGGCCGTCCAATTTCTCACTTCGCTTGGCCTCGAGTACTATGAGGCCCATCGGGCTAATTTCCAGCGGCTGGTTGAACAATACGCATGGCGGGAGCACTTGGCGATCCGGGCGATAGCCGTGATCCCGTGGTTCGCCGGCTACTTTCAACGGGCGCAAGGGTTTGCCTTGAATTGGCCAACGAAATTGTCCGTTTTGCAAGTGTCGGGCCTCCTCGATCTGATTCTGGCTGGTAGGGATTTTGTCGACCTGTGAAATTATTCAGGACATTTTTTGCGCGGTTTTCTGCGCCGGCTTCGTCAGCGTCGCCGGCAGCCCTTTCCGCGCGGGCGCGTCAGCCCTGGCGCGCCTCCTCTTTGCGCGGCCTTTGTGGTGCAGCTTTATGCCTTGGGCGGCTGGCTG
>Ga0209517_10008668_pt1 | contig 11849 bp, 10 predicted proteins | sample PeaSoiMetSII2010_FD_187695 | JGI IMG/M metagenome (GOLD analysis project Ga0209517, IMG submission 187695) | Peat soil microbial communities from Weissenstadt, Germany - SII-2010 (SPAdes) (version 2) | ecosystem: Environmental > Terrestrial > Soil > Wetlands > Peat | place: Germany...
GGATCTTGCGCCCACGCCGGGGCGTCCATCAGCACCGCGAAAAGGAAAAACGTCAGGCCCAGCAGACTCGCCGCGAGACGTGCCTGTATCCCTGTCACAAGGCTCAACCCCGCTGCGATAAAGCAGGCGCCTACGAAGTACACCCAAAACTCGTGCCACGGAATCCACGCCGGCACCATCGGCAGCATGCCCGCGGTCAGCGTGAAATGTTCGGTGCCGAAGGCAGCGATGGGCGCCGCGTAGAAAAGCGGCCCAAACAGAATCAGCTTGTCGAATCCTCGCGCCGTTTGCCAGTCGCCACGAAGAAAAATCGCGGCCAGCCCGATTGCAAGTACCGCTCCACCGACACAATACGACCAAATCACCTGGCTGGGAATTACAAGAAGAGCCATAAGCCGTAAAATTCTGAAGATCGAACTTGCCATATAGTACCGAGAAACGCGCCAGTGTCTGCCGACTACCTGTCTTGCGCTTCAATCCGGCCCGGCGGGCGGCGCGAGTGAACCCGTTGGACGCGTTGCGCCATGAATAAACGCTAGCCGCCGCGTAGGAGCATGCTCTTTTGCTTCGCGCATCTCGGCATCGGGCGTAACACAGTTTCCAGGTGGCCGTCGATGCAGGCGTCGGGAATCAAAGCGCGGAGACTGGCGAACCACCTGGCGAGGGCTCCTCAGTCCCTGCGGCCTAGCTGGTTCGGCTCAAGATCACCCAGGATGAAGATGTAGGCAGCCGCACCGAGGGTCGCCATCGCGCCGGCAACGACCAGTGCGATGGTGAACGATCCGGTCGAACTGACCAGGTATCCAGTGACGATGGGCGCCGATACGGCTCCGATATTGCCAAAGAAGTTCTGGATGGAGCTGAGCGCGCCTACCGCCGAAGGCAGAGCCAAATCTATGGGAAGGGCGTTGACCGATCCGGTGGTCATGCGAAGGCAGCCGACACTGAGAGTGATCAACGTAACCGCCAACCAAGCCTCGCGGACCACGGCCGCGGAACTCACGAATACCGTGGCGGCAATCAACCCCGTGCCAATGATGCCTTTGCGCGAGCGTGTGATGCTCACGCCCCGTTTAACGAGGTAGTCCGCGAGCCAACCGCCCGCCAAGGTCGCGAGGATTCCTACCCAAAACGGAACAGCCGAGACCATTCCGGACTTGAGCAATGTCATCTTGCGCTCCAGCACCAGGTATCCGGGCAGCCAACTGATAAAGACCCCCAGCGCGTACAGATATCCCATCTGACCGATAGCGATGCCCCAAGTGGACCTGTGGCGCAAGAATGCTACCCAGGAATTCCAGGGTCGGGCGGCGTCGTGTTGAGCGGCCCTGGTTCCAATTCGCTTGTCCGGATAGAAAACAAACCACGCCAAGGTAAACAGCAAACTGGTTCCGCCAATGCAGTAAAACACGGCTTGCCAGCCCACCTGAACCAGGATGAAGGCCGCCACCGTCGCTCCGGCCGCCAAACCAACCTGATTCCCGGAATACGCCACTGCCACAGCTCGCGCTCGCTCCTTTCCGCCAAACTCGCGTGAGATAGAGGCGGCCGTTCCCGCGATAAGAACGCTATGTCCCAGGCCGAACAACAAGCGAATCAGGAATAGGGACGAAGGATCCCCGGCCAATGGCAGAGCTACGGTGGATAGACCCCAGACTACCGATCCGGCGCCGGTGACGATCCAGGCGCCAAACCGATCGACCAGCGGCCCCATGGCAAGGATGCCAGCGGTATACGACCAATTCCACCCGGACAAGATGTAGCCCATCGTCTTTGGAGAGATGTGGTAGACCTGCATCAAGATCGGGGCCACGATACCCAAGGCGTATCGAATCGCGTAGGCGAAGAGCCACGCTGCCCAATAGAACCCGACGGTCAGGATTTTCTCGGAGCGTGTCCTGCTGTCATTCATCAGGCGTCTGCTTCCAGCGGCATTATCGCGTTACGAGGTAGCGGTGGAATAACTGGCTCGTCCCACGGCAAGCAGCCCGCCCGATTCGTTTAAGACATCCACGTCGACGACCCCCACCGTTTTGCCGCGGCGGCGCACACGTGCGACCAACGTCAGGCGTCCTGTGGCGGGCCGCAAATAGTCGACGCCGAGGTTGATGGTTGGGAGCGGATTGCCAATCAGCATGGCCAGCGCGTAGTCGCCGACAACGTCGATGGCGGCTGCGATCGGGCCGCCGTGCCACTGTCCTGAGCCACCGGCACGCTCGAACTCCGGGCGCATCTTCAGATGAACCACCAGCTCCTGCTTCTCCAAATCGGCGGATTGCACTTCCAGGTTCAGGAAAGCATTGAACGGCGAACGGAGAAGTTGCTCTTGTAGCTGGACACGATTCAATGGGTTATCGCTCATGGCGTCACCACCACCTTTCCAAATACCTGACGGTTCTCAATCCGTCGCAGCGCCTCCGCCGCTTCGTCCAGAGGGAACGTCTCTGCCACAACTGCCTTCAATGCTCCGCTTTGCGCCAGACCGACTACCTGGGTGAGGTCCTCGCGGTCCCAACTATTGGATCCAAGAATCTTGAGTTCGAATGTCCATATGAATCGGAGGTCTTCTGCCGGGCTGTAGCCATTGGTGGCGCCACAGGTCAGAAGTCTCCCGCCCACGCGCAGGCACCGCAAAGACTTCAGCCATGTGTCGCCGCCGGTGTAGTTGACAACCACGTCGACGCCTTGGTTAACGCCGGAACCGCGCCGGGCCGGCTTGCCGTGCAAAGCGTATACCTCCTGCGCAAAATCCCGTTCAACGTAGTTGATCGTGTGGTCCGCTCCCAACTCCTTAAGTCTCGCCGCTTTCTCGTTGGTGCCTGCGCAGGCGATCACGGTGGCGCCCGCTAGCTTGGCAAGTTGGACGCAACACACGCCGACTCCGCCGCTGGCGCCGAGGATCAGGACTCTCTCACCACGCGAAACGCCGCCGATGGTGTACATCATGCGCAACGCGGAGCCATAGGCACACGGCAAAGCTGCTGCCTCTATGTAGCTCAATTGGTCCGGAATCCGAACCAATTGGTGCGCCCGCGCCCGGCACAGCTCTGCGAGCCCTCCGTATATGGTCTCTCCAACCAGCCCGCCATCTACGCGGTTTCGCGGATCGATCAGCACGCGGTCTCCTACCGACCAGTCGTGTACTTCAGGGCCGATGTCCACGATCTCGCCCGCGCAATCCAGGCCCAAGATCATCGGCAAGGGGATTTTGATGCCCGGCATCCCACGGCGCGTGAATACGTCGTGATAGTTGAGCGATGTTGCGCGTACCTTGACAAGCACATCACCTTCACCCGCCACTGGATCCGGAAAATCACGTTCTACGACTGGCCACGCCTCCGGACCCTGCTCCCGCAGCACCAATGCTTTCACGCGGTCTCCCTGCCTTCGAGTTGTTGACGCCGCCCGGATTCGAGCTGGCCCATCGCCAATCGCGTCAGTGCATGCCTGTCGATCTTGTTGGTTCCGGCCAAGGGAAGTTCCCTGAGAAACCAGATCCGCCGGGGATGCTGATAGGCCGGACCTTCGAGCAGCGTGTACTGCTTGAGCTCCTGCTCGCTCACCGCGGCGCCTGGCCTGGTGACCACAAACGCCACCGGCTTCCGCCACTTGATTTCGTCTGGAACCGGGACCACGCAGGCTTGCTGCACCGCTGGGTGCCGCTCCAGCATTCTTTCCACTTCGCAGGGATAGACGTTCTCACCTCCGCACACGAACATGTCGTCGGCGCGCCCGACAAAATAGAAGAAACCGTTCTCATCGCGGCGGAATACGTCGCCGGTTACATAATAGCCGTCCGGCGTCAGCGCTTTGGCGGTGAGATCCGACAGCTTGTGATATTCATTCATGAGGGCTGGACACTTGATCTCCAGTATGCCTTCGCCGGCCGCGAAATCCTGAGGGGCCAACCGGAGCTGCACATCGGCGTGTGGATACCCCAACGAGCCTTGCGGCGTCTCAAGACCGTTGGGGTGGGGTCCGAAGCCAATTGGGCCCGCTTCGGTGGTGCCGTAGACGTTGGTGATTTGGGCATCGGGGAACTGGTCGCGAATGGACTGATACAGGCCTGGGGAGACCGGCGCGGAGCCCATGCGAATGCTGCGGACCGAAGAGAGATCGGTGGCGAGAAGCAATTCCCGCCGCTGCAGAAGCATGGCAAGCATGGTGGGCACGGCCGTAAGGGACGTGCATTGATAGCGGGCAATCGCGTCGATATAGGCAGTGACTGTGAAACTCGGCAACAAGACTACGGAGTCACCTTGCGCGAGTGCCGCATGAGACGTGGATAGCGCATTTATGTGATACAGCGGAGCTGCTACCAAAACACGCTGCCGCTCTGACGGGGGAGAACGCCGCCGTTTGTCCAGAACCCAGAGATGGCCTTGGTGCGACAGCACGACACCCTTCGGATTGCCGGTGGACCCTGACGTATAAAGGAACATCGCGGGTTGGCGAGGATCCGGCCGCACCGCTTGAAATTCACCCGGCGACAAGAGCGCCGCGAAAGTGTCTTCGCCATCCCCGTCAAAGCAAACCCGGGACGCATCCTGGGAGCACAAATCCATCCGTTCGGCATCTACCAGCGCCAACTTCGCGTCGGAGTCTCTAATGATGTACTGCACCCCGGCGCGCGGGAGCTTGATGTTAACCGGAACCGGGACCAGCCCGGCGCGCATGGCGCCGAAGAACGCCGCCAGATACTCGGCCCGGTTAGCCGAGACGATGGCGATCCGGTCGCCGCTTTGCAACCCCTTGGCCAGCAGGCCTCGCGCGACCGCATCACTCAACTGGTCCAGTTGCCGAAAGGAATAGGTGCGCGGACCACCGTGGCCGCCTGTGTCGATCAGCGCCGTGGCATCCAGATCGGTTCGGCTGATTGCACGACCGAGATTTGCGATATTCAACGCCGGGTCCGCCTCATATAGTAGCTGTAGCCGTCAGCACTAAGGCCGGTATTTCGCGCGCAGAGCCACCTGCTGTCGATGGAGTTCCAGGGCGGTGAACCAACGGCCGCCGGCCACGACTCCCGCGAGCTTTGAAACATTCTTCACGTCGGCGAGCGGATTTGCATCCACAAGTATGAGGTCTGCGCGCAGGCCTTTGCCCACCATGCCAAATTCATTTTCCTGGTGAAGGAATTTCGCTGCGTCGGCAGTCCCTGCCCGGATCGCCTCGTAAGGCGTCATGCCGGCCGCGGCAAAGTTCTCCAGTTCTTTGCGCAGAGAATAACCAGGGAGGGTGCCGGCTTTCATGGTGTCCGTGCCCAGTAACAGGTGCGCTCCGCCGCTGTGAAGCGCGGCGACTATCGCGAGGAGCACCTCATGGCCCTGAGGAGTGGCTCTCGGGTCGACGTCATGGTTTGGGTACATCTCCCCGTAGCGCACGAACACGTCCGGAGGAACGAAGCTGGCCTCTTCCAACCCCACCGGATCGGTTCGCTGTAAGTCGTACACCACCACCGTGGGACAGATCCACGAATCCGCCGCCTTGATCGCTTGGACGATCGCGGGAAGTTTTTTCAAGTCGGCCTTTTGTAACTCCTCGACCGAGGGTCTGGTCGAACCTGTCGAGCCATCCGGGGCCAACAATGGCAAGAAGCCATCCAGGTGTTCGATGGAATCCTGCCGGGCGGCGATCGCTCCTTCCAGTCCTACGCTATTCGGTGCGTGGCCGACCACAGGTAAGCCCTGACGCCTAGCCGCTGCGACGATCGCGTTGTACCCATCCTTTGACAGCCGGTTATAAACCTTGATCGCGATATAGCCCTTCTGCTTGTCCGATCGCACGGCTTCCTCGGCCTGCGCAGGCGTCTCGACGATCCGGCTACTCGCCCATACCGGTGGATTGCCATCGGTGATTGGGCCAGCGGAGTAGATGTGGGGTCCGGCAATTCCACCGGAGTTGATCTCTTTCGCCAGGGCGTCAATGGTCTCGCTCCCCCACATGTTCCGGACGGTGGTGACTCCATTCGCCAGGAACATGAGCGCGTAGGCCCGATTCTCAAGGTCGTGGTCTTTTGACGCGGAAGCAGGTACTCCTGACCGGAGGCCCGTGTTTGAACTGGAGGTTTGGGGTCTTTCCGGCAGCGCTTCGCGCACGAAGTGCACGTGCATGTCGGTCAGTCCCGGCATGAGAAATTTGCCACGGCCATCAATCTGTTGCGCGTTCGCCGGAATAGGAGTCAATTGCGACGGACCCATGGCGGTGATCCGGCCATTACTTACGACTACGGTCTGGCGTTGCACCAGCCGCTCCTGATCCATGGGCACAACGGTGACATCGACAATCGCGACCGGCCTTGGTTGCGCTTGTAAACCAAAAACACTCAGGAGAAAGGCCACTGCCAATCGAGCCACAGACGCCCCAGATCCACGACGCTCACGCCACCCACGCTGGTTCGCGAAAGGACTTCGCGGGGGCCAAGGCGGGATGCGTCGGAAAAAGGCCATGGGCATTGGAACAATTCTACTCTGCTCCAACTAGCGCGAAGAACATCACCTTGCATGGTGGCGCGTCGAGTTTCTAAACGGCCCGCCCGCCATGGCGTCCACGGAATTCTGTAAAATGACATTTCACGCCGCGATCGTGCTTCATCGCAAGGCGATGAAACCGTTGCGCATTACAGATGAGTTCAATGGCAGTCACACAAGCAGGGCTCGAAGGAATTATTGCCGCCGAGTCCGACATTTGTTTCATTGATGGTGATCGGGGAATCCTGAGTTACCAGGGTTATGACATCCATACCCTGGCCGACCACGCGACCTTTGAAGAGGTAATCTATCTCCTCTGGCACGGGCGCTTGCCCAAACAATCGGAGTTGGATGCCTTGAAGGCGGACCTGGTTCGCTACCGCCCGATTCCGAGTCGGCGAGTTGGTTTGCTTTAACTGCATTCCGCAATGGACCTGCACCGAAGTACTGAGGGACCTGCACCGAAGTACTGAGCTCGATGCCAATGATCGGCAAAAGGCCGAGCGCGAATTGCGTCAGTGGCTGGTCAGTTATCACCATGCGGACGTGATTCAGCGATCGAAGGATCTGCCAAAACCTGAACAACTCCTGATGAAACTGGTCACCGGCTGCGGCCAATGTGATGCTTGCGGAAAGACGCCTACGGGAGCGCGCTGCTCTTACTGCGACGAGGAACTGTGTGGGTAGTCATCCGCGCTCCGGGTTTCGGGCCATCCTTTGAATGATCCGCGCCGAGGTGAGCGACGATTTGTCAGTCTTTAAGAAGGGACGTAAGCCCGCTATTTGCCTCGTCTTCCGCAGATCCGAGGCAGTGTGGTCGGTATTATCTGTTACCTGGCGGGATTGTGTAGTTGGACGGTTCAGCATGGGAGCATCGATCAAGTGAGCGCGCCATCGCATCGGGACCCGCCAGCGTCACAGCACAAGTGAGTTAGACTAGAGGCGGACGCCTGAACAAGAAATCGCCAGGTGCGCATTGTTGTGGCGCAGGCGGTAGGTGCTTAGCATGTTCCAGCGAGGTTCACGAGCAACTGGCGCTGGATGGCTACGAGTTTTTGCGCGATGAACGGAGAGCGAAGTATGACGACGCTGACCTCGTTCCCCAGAAACAGGAGACGATTATGTTATCGAGCATGAAGTGGGTACTCGCATTCGGAGCTGGCGTTGTCGGTGGGTGGGCCGTGAGGAGTCTTGCAGACTCGCCTGAGGGCGCGGGCGTGAAGCTTCTGGAGGCGGGCTTGAAAGCAAAGGATCGCCTGGAAAGCTGGGCCGCAGTTGAGCGGGAGCGCCTGGATGACATGGTGGCCGAAGCGCGCTCGAACATCGCTCGCTCGGAAGCTATGAATAAACCTGGACACCATGGCAAGGCCGGGAGCAAACGAGGCGCCCACGTCGTAATGCGTGAAGGTGAGCATAGCGAGTCCATCGTCTAAGAGAAGCGAAGCAGCTCGGGACTTGTGATGCCCAGCCAGGATTTGTGATGCCCAGAATGACCAGCCACTCCCGGATGGAAACCAAGGACCCGACTGCCGCGCGGGAAAGTGCGACGGACTCTGCAGAAGAGAGAGCGGGCCGTGGCGCCGGCTCCGAAAGCCAGGCCAATCCCAGTGGCAAAGATGAACCGTTGTGCCTGATTCATCACCACGCGGGTTACGTACGAGTCCGCGCGACAGCCTTCCTCCGGCCGGATGAAGGCAGCCCTGTCGTGACAGCGGCGAGGACCGCGGCGGAGTCTGTTCCCGGTTTTCGCTCCTGGTCTCACAATCCGAAGACCGGTAGCGTGGTGATCGAGTATGATCCTGGCGCGCTCGAGCCCGACGACCTTCTTAGGCACATTGCGAAGAGTGCGGGGTTGCCCGGCGTCGAGGTCGCAACCAGGGGCAAGATGACTCGCGAGGAGCTTGTCAGCTCGTTCCTCAACAAGGTACAAGGCATGAACCAGACCGTGAGTCACTTGACTGGCGGGAGAGCGGATCTCCGGGAACTGACGCCAGCCGCGCTCGCCGTGGTTTCCGTAGTGTCCTTCATCGTCAACGACGAACGCAGCCGGCTTCCACATTGGATGAGCGCTCTCTATCGTGGCTATCGCATTTTCATGCACTGGCATCGTCCGGAGGTTCGCACTCGCGAACGGGCCGCCAGGCAGGAGGAAGAGCGCAGCGCTGCCGACCAGAGCACCTTTCCCGGGTAAGTTCGCCGCCGCAAAAGCAGCAGCCGCATCTCGGTCCGGCCCCTCCACTTGAGTGAATTAGCGCAAGCCATCTGCGCGCCCCAACCCAAAGTCGCGCGGCCGTGTATTGGCGGGAAACAGCTTTCGTCTTCATAAGTTTACTTAACTGCTTCGGGAGACTCCACATCGTACTTTTCTGAGGTGGACGAAGGGGATTGGGAATTTGAAAGATTCGGCACTCCAATTGCCGAGGATAAAGCCGAGCAGCGATTGAATGTCGATGCCCGAGTCCAAAGGAGGTAGTTATGACCAAGCTGACGACAGCAAGGAAGAAAGCGACGTCGGGCCATCTGCACAAGGCGGTGATAGCCCACGGGAAGGATGGATTCGCAATTGAATCCTGGTTGCCCGCCGGTTCACCGCAACGGGCTACAGCCGAAATCGTGACGGCAGCAGCGGGGGCGCTGATTGCCGCTGCGGTGCTCGGTGTGGGTCCTGCAGCGCTCGCCGGAGCGGCGGGTTATCTGGTGTACCGCGAGGCTCATCATTAGCGGGCCGCGGCGGTCAATCATAAGAACTAGTCGCCGATAATCTGGTGCAGGCACTCGATAACGAGTGTTTGCACCACAGATATGCAATCCCAATGGCGGCTGTCAAAAAGGTGCAATGCCCTGAGGCGGATGATATGTCCGATATCGCCTTTATCAGAAGTCACGGCGTGCCCATCGCGAAGGCAAGAGTTCTGGTGCAGAAAGCCGCCGATGCCCTGGCCGCCGAGCATCAACTCGAGAGTGAATGGCACGGCAATACGCTACGCTTCCAACGCTCGGGTGTGAATGGGCAGATCCACGTCACTGAGTCAAAAATCCATCTGGATGTATCTCTCGGTTTCCTGCTGAAGCCCTTCAAAGCGAAGTTCGTCGGCGAGATCGAGCGCAACCTGGATAAGTACCTACCCGAGCCAAACTCCGCAGCGTCGGCGAAGAAGCCAGCCAAGAGAACAGCGCACACGCGCAATTGAATCCCCCAATGCTATTGGCAATCAAAGTGCCCAAAGAGGTGTGAACCAATGCACAAGCAGTTCAGGGCTGCCAGATCCTCTGAACAGCCCGAAGGAGAGATGCACGATGGCAGCGCAGCTACAAGTCTTCAACACCGGACGTGGCCGCGCATGTATCGTCGGGGTTCGCAAGGGTTCCGGTGCGGCAAGGGCTTTGGAAGGATGGCTGTCTGAGCGGATCGACGTGATTCGATTCGAGCAGCGGGCCGGTAGCGAAGCCTTCTACGCCGACTACGACGACGGAGCCGCTGTTCCGGGCCGATTCATTCGCAGCCTGCGGGACAAGATCTTTACCCTCAACCGCCCCCTTCCCGAGCGATTCTCAGTCACACCTGTACTTCGGCTCAAAGGACGTGTTCGTCTCCGCGTAACGGGCATCGCCGAACGGCAGCTCTCCACCCTGACAATGCTCGCCGGCGGATTGCCCGGAGTGAAGAGCACCAAGCACGTCCGCGGCGGCCGCACGATGCTCGTCGTTTACGATCCCCAAAAGGTGAGCGAGCGGTTTATCGTGGCAGGACTGCTGAGGAGTGACCCGGCCGAATGGTCTCGTGATTGGCACGAGCCGGCTCCGACCCGGTGGATTGCCGCTTTGTCTGGGACCTCGACGCTGATCGCGTGTATCGTGGGGGCTGCGCCTTTTCCGGTGCTGGCGGCCGCGGTTCTACTCAATACGGTCCGTCCGCTTGCCCGCAGCATCGCCGCGCTTCGTCAACGAGAGATCAGCATCGATCTTCTCGATGTGGCGGCGACGTTCGCGGCGCTCGCTACAGGGCGCGAGATCACCGCCGCGTTCGTGATCTGGATGGTGGGAATCGGCGACCTGTTGCTCGATGTCTCCGCTAACAACGCACGTTCCGCCCTTTCGATGCTGATGCGGCGCAAAGAACCTGAAGCGCTCCGCGTTCTCCCGGATGGCGCCATTGAGACCGTTGCAGTTGGCGATTTGAGGGCCGGGGATCGTTTTGTCGTCCACACCGGGCACAGCGTGAGCGCCGACGGCATCGTTGTTTCGGGCCTGGCTGAAGTCGATGCCAAGGAACTCACGGGCGAGTCGCGCCTGCTCGCGAAGAGAGCGGGCGATCCGGTGTTCGCTTCGACGGTCGTAGTCGCAGGTGAACTGGTTGTCGAGGTAGACCGTTCCGGCAAGAACACAGAGGCAGCGAAGATCGAAAACATCTTGAATACGGTCGGATCGAAACCGCTAACGCTGCAGCGGGACGCACTCAACATCGCCAGCAGGCTGGTTCTCCCGACGTTCGCCGTCGCCGGGATCGCGGCCGCTGTGTCTTCCGATGTGACCCGCGGCGTGTGCGTGCTGATCACCGACTTCGGAACCGGTTTTCGCATCGCGGTGCCGACCACGGCGCTGACTGCTATGGCGCTCGCAGCGCGCGAAGGAGTTCTCGTCAAAGGCGCGCAATACCTGGAGCGGCTCTCCAAGACCGACGTCATCATTTTCGACAAAACGGGTACGCTCACCAGTGGCGTGCCGGAAGTGATCGAAGCAGTGACCCGCAGAGGTCTGAAGGAATCGGCCCTCATCAAATGGTGCGCTTCCGCCGAGGCAACGCACGATCATCCGGTCGCCAAAGCACTGAAGTCTTATGCCAACGAGCACGACATTCAATTGGTCGAGCCGGAGCCGGGGAGCGAGGAATACGCTGTTGGGCTCGGCCTATCTGCGCGCGTGGAGGGCCGCCATGTCCGTGTGGGCCGGGCGGTGTGGATGGAGAGCCAAGGCCTCAAAATCAGTTCTGCGTTTAGGCGACGCCTGGCCGGTTTTGAGAAAAACAGCAGATCGAGTCTTTGCGTGGCGGTGGACCACGAAGTTGTCGGACTAGTGTGCTATTCCGACGGGACTCGTCGCGACAGCGAGGCGATCGTGCGGCGGTTGCAAGGCGACGGCCGGCGAAGAATCGTGCTTTTGTCGGGCGACAGTCCCGAAGTGGTGAAGAATCTCGCGTCGACCGTAGGAATCGATGAAGCCCACGGCGGCCTCTTGCCACACGAAAAAGCGGAATACGTTAGAAGGCTGCAGGCAGCTGGCAGTGTGGTCGCGATGGTGGGCGACGGCATCAACGATGCACCCGCGCTGGCGGCGGCGGATGTCGGAATTTCGATCGCCGGCAGCACGGACGTCGCGCTT
>Ga0209517_10008669_pt1 | contig 11848 bp, 8 predicted proteins | sample PeaSoiMetSII2010_FD_187695 | JGI IMG/M metagenome (GOLD analysis project Ga0209517, IMG submission 187695) | Peat soil microbial communities from Weissenstadt, Germany - SII-2010 (SPAdes) (version 2) | ecosystem: Environmental > Terrestrial > Soil > Wetlands > Peat | place: Germany: Weissenstadt...
CTGATGGCGGCGGCCGGAAACGGCCTGTTCGCCCAGACCAAACCGGCGCCAGCCGCAAAAGCGGCGGCCAAACCGGCCAGCAAGCCTGCTGCCTCCAAGCCCGCCGCGAAGCCTGCGCCGAAGGCGGAGAAGACCAGCGTCAAGAAGGCGGCGGCAGCCACTGCCGAAGGTGCGGCGCCGGCGGAAGAGAAAGTGGCGCGCCGCGATCCGTTCGAATCCCTGGTGGGCCGCGATAAAGCGGTGGCTGACGCGCAAAAGAATCTGCCTCCCGGCAAAGCGGGATTGCAGGTTTCCTCGCTGCGGCTGGATGGCATCGTGCGTGCGCCCAACGGGATGATAGCCGTGGTTACCAATCCTCAAGCACGCACCTACTTCTTGCGGGAAGGTGACCAATTGTACGACGGTCGGGTGGAAAAGATAGCCATGGATAGCGTGTCGTTCCACGAAATGGGCAAGGACGCATTTGGGAAGCCCGTGGAGCGGCAAGTGAATAAGAGAATTTACTCCAGTGCAGGAGATCAGCAATGAAGACGAATTGGCCGGCCTTTCGATTTGGCTGCCTGATACTCGCGACCGTGGCGCTGGGCGCAAGCTCGGCCACGCTTCGCGGACAGGATGCCACTGCTGCGCCCTCAAACGCCGCAGTGATCTCAAGCGTGGCCCTTACCCAGGACACGCAGCGCGCGGCCGTTCGCGTCGAAGGAGCGGGACGCCTCGATGTCCATGCGGCGCGGATGCAGAACCCGGAGCGATTGGTGTTGGACTTCGCCGGGGCGCGCATGGGCGTGCAAAAGAGTTCCATTCCCGGGGTAGCGGCCCCCGTGCGTGACGTGCGGATGGGACAATTCCGTCCAGATGTGGCGCGCATCGTGATTGACCTGACGGCCTCAGCGCACTACCAGATCGCGCATGAGGGCGCGGCCATCGTGATTTACTTCCAGGCGCAGAATGCGCCCGCGGAAGGGAATCTGGTGGCGCCGGTGACCTCCACGACAGTGGAGAAGACGCCGCAAAAGATATCCTATGCGCCGAGCGCGCCGCGTTCCAGCGCGCACAACAGCATGGCTACGAAAGTAGCGGCTCCTCGCTTTGGCTTGCCAAACGAACTGACCCAGCCCTCCATCGTTCTGGCATCGCTGAAGGAGAAGTCCGAGCCGGCGCCCCCGGCAGGCAATACGCAGCAGGCGGCACAGCAGGCGGTCCAACAGGCCAGCAGCGCCGCCACGACCGTGGCCGCTTCGCAGACGACCGCGTCGCCCATGGCGGCCCCGGCGGCACACTACACCGGTGAACCGATTTCGGTGAACCTGAAGGACGTGGACCTGAAGGACTTCTTCCGGCTGATCCACGAGATCAGCGGTTTGAACGTGGTTTTGGATCCCAACGTGAAGGGCACGCTGACGATCGTGCTGGACGAAGTACCGTGGGATCAGGCGCTGGACCTGGTGTTGCAAAATAATGGTCTGGACAAGCAACTCAACGGAAACGTTCTGCGCGTGGCGACCCGCGCGACGTTGAAGAACGAAGCGGAAACGCTGCGCGACCTGGAAAAAGCACAGGCGGAAGCGGTTGCGCCGGTGACCGTCACGCGCGTGCTCAGCTACGCCAAGGCCACGACGATGGTGGCTACGCTCAAGAAATTCCTCTCATCTCGCGGCGACATCTTCTCGGATGACCGCTCCAACCAACTGATCATCCGCGACATTCCGTCCACGATCCCAACTCTTGACAACCTGATCCGCCAGTTGGACCGCAAGTCCCAACAGGTGGAAATCGAAGCGCGGGTCATCTCCGCTTCCCGCTCCTTCTCTCAGGATATCGGCGTGCAGTGGGGCATGGCGGGAACCACCACCAGCGGGCGCACCATCTTTGGCGGTCCGGCGAGCGTGGGTGTTAGCCCGGCGACAACCGGTACCGGCATACCACAGCCGCCGCTGATCGGCACACCCAGCAGCAGCAGCGGCAGCACCCTCCCGGGTCTTCCTTATAACGTGAACCTTGGCGCGGGAGTTCCGACCAGCGGCTTCTATTTCGGCCACCGGTCCCCGAACTTCGCCGTAGACCTCTTCATCACGGCCGCCGAAGCCAAGGGCGTGGGCAAATTACTTTCCAAGCCAAAGGTAATCACGCAGAACAACGAAAAGGCGACGGTGAAGCAAGGTACCAAGATTCCAATTCAGACGACCATCAACAACACCATTTCCGTGCAGTACATCGACGCGGTGCTGAAGCTCGAAGTCACCCCGCAGATTACCGCCGAAGGCACGGTGTTCATGGACGTGCTGGTGGAAAACACGCAGATTGACAACGGTATCCCTCGCGTGCAGGGAATTCCGGCCCTCGATACGCAATCCGCAGAGACCAAGGTGCTGGTGGCAGACGGCGGCACGGTGGTCATTGGCGGCATCATCGTCACCCAGCAACAGACGGACATTACCGAGGTGCCGATCGTGGGCAGCTTGCCCTTGATCGGGCGGCTATTTAAGCGCACCAACATCAGCGTTCAATCGCAGGAACTCCTGTTCTTCCTGACGCCGCGAATTATCCCCGGGTAATTGCCGGGAAGAGTCGCTGGCGAAATCGCCTAGGCAGTCAAGAATTCGGGTACACTGGGATCGAGGAGGCGCGAGTCTCCTCGATTCTTTTTTATGAGCGCAAATCATTCCCAAAGACGCCGTCAGGTGGCTGGCGAGTTGCGCCAGCGGGGCTTGGATAGCCTGGTCGTCACGCATCCCGCCAACTGGTTCTACCTGACGGGGTTTACTGGCGAATCCGGCGCCCTGGTTGTGGAGGGAAACAGGGCCACGCTGATTACCGACGGTCGCTTCACGGTGCAGGCCAAGGAAGAAGCCCGGGGAATCCGGGTGGTATTACAAAAGGGTGGGTTGTACGCGGCTCTGGGGGAGTGGCTGCGGCAGCGCGGACTGCGACGCGTCGGCTTTGCCCCGCTCCAATTATCACTGGGTCAATGGAAAGCGCTGCGGAAGGCTGCGGGAACGAAATGCCGCACGATTGAGGCGGGAGGCATGCCGGAAGACCTGCGCACTCGCAAAGATGCACAGGAACTGGCGCAGATGCGAAAGGCGGCCGTTCTGGTAGGAGAAGTCTTCGAGAGTGTCCTCGGGCTGGTGCGCCCGGGCGTGCGAGAAAACGAGCTTGCGGCGGAAATGGAGTACCAGATGCGCAGGCGCGGGGCGAGCGGGCCGTCGTTCGAGACGATTGTAGCTTCCGGAAAGCGCTCCGCCCTTCCCCACGCGCGGCCAACGGCCAAGAAACTGAGGAAAAATGAGTTGGTCGTGCTCGACCTGGGTGTTATACTCAGCCACTATTGCAGCGATATGACGCGAACGGTGTATCTTGGCCGGGCGCCCAGACGCATCCGCGAGTGGTACCAGGCGGTGCGCGAAGCGCAAGCGGCCGGCGTGGCTGCAGTGGAAGCAGGGGTTACCTGCGGTGAAGTGGATTCCGCCGCTCGAAATGTCCTGAAAACGGCCGGGTTGGAAGAGCATTTTGTGCACAGCACGGGCCACGGCCTGGGCTTGGAAGTGCACGAGGAACCGCGCGTCGCCCGGGGCCAGCAGGTTCGACTCCAAGCCGGAAATGTGATTACCATAGAGCCGGGTGTGTATGTCGAAGGAGTCGGGGGCATACGCATTGAAGACGACGTTGCGGTGCGCGCGACAGGGAATGAAGTACTAACCCGCGTAAAGCGGGATCTCATCGAAATCTGAAAAAGGCATGAAACGGAAAAAGCCGTCGAACGCGAGTGGTAGTCCGTCGTTTGCAAATCCTGAATTCGGGCAGATCGAACAATTGCTCCGGTTCATGAGCGAGCACAACCTCGAGGAATTCGAGTATTCCAGAGGCGACCTGAAGATCCGGCTGAGGAAGCCGAGCGCGAGCGTGGCGCCCGCTGCCCCAAGGCCCGCCGCCGAAATCATTGTGCCCGCCGCGTTGGTCCCGGCCGAAGAAGCCGGGCCGGCCGGCGGAGTTGATGCCGCGGTACAAGGTGGCGAGGAACTGCACCTGGTGAAGTCACCGATTGTGGGCACGTTTTATGGATCGCCAAGCCCCGGTGCCGAGCCCTTCGTGAAGATTGGCAACCATGTGGATTCCGGGCAGACCCTGTGCATCGTCGAAGCCATGAAGCTGATGAACGAAATTGAGTGCGAAGTGAGCGGGGAAGTGCTGCGGATCTTTGCGGAAAACGGGCAGCCCGTGGAGTACGGGCAGCCGCTGTTCGGGATTCGACCCAGCCGGAAGCGGTAGCCGGCCCACGCGCCTATGTTCCAGAAAATTCTTGTCGCCAACCGCGGGGAAATCGCCCTGCGGGTTATCTGCGCCTGCAAAGAACTGGGGATTGCGACGGTGGCCGTGTATTCGGAGGCGGACCGCAATGCCCTGCACGTGCGATTCGCGGACGAAGCCGTGTGCATCGGGCCGGCGCGAAGCAGCGAAAGCTACCTCAACATCCCCCAGGTCATCAGCGCCGCCGAAATCACCAACGTAGACGCCATCCATCCGGGCTACGGGTTTCTCTCCGAAAACGCCAACTTTGCCAAGGTGTGCGAGGCTTCGGAAATCACCTTCATCGGCCCGAAACCCGAAGTCATCGAAATGATGGGAGAGAAGGACCGCGCGCGCCGCGAAATGAAAGCCGCGGGACTGGCCACAATTCCCGGTAGCGATGGTGTGGTCGAGGGCGAAGAGCAACTTGGCAAGGAAGCGCAGCGCATCGGCTTCCCGCTGATCCTGAAAGCGGCGGCGGGGGGCGGTGGGCGCGGCATGCGCATGGTGCGCGCAAAGGAAGAGTTGCTTGCGGCTTACCAGACGGCCCGCAGCGAAGCGCAGCAAGCCTTTGGCACTCCCGACGTGTACATGGAAAAGTATCTGCAGCACCCGCGCCATATCGAATTCCAGGTGCTCGGGGACCAGCACGGCAAGGTGATTCATCTGGGCGAGCGGGAATGCACCATCCAGCGGCGTCACCAGAAGCTGATCGAAGAAACACCCTCGCCGGTGATGGACGCGAAGCGCAGGAAAGAAATTGGCACCAGAGTGGTGAAGGCGCTTGAGCTCATCGGCTACACCAATGCCGGCACGATCGAGTTCCTAATGGACGATGACGGCTCCTTGTATTTCATCGAAATGAACACGCGCATTCAGGTGGAACATCCGGCCACGGAAATTGTCAGCGGGGTGGACCTGGTGAAAGCGCAGATTCGCCTGGCGGCGGGTGAAAGGATCGCGGAAGCCGTTGGTGAAATGCAATTTAGCGGACATGCCATCGAGTGCCGCATCAATGCGGAAGATCCGGACACGTTTGTGCCGTCCGCGGGGCGCATCACCACGTTTCAAGCGCCGGGGGGAACCGGCGTGCGCGTGGATTCCGCGGCTTATTCGGACGCAGTGATTCCGCCTTATTACGATTCGCTGGTGGCCAAGCTTATCGTCAAGGGCCGCGACCGTGGCGAAGCCATCGCGCGCATGAGGCGCGCTCTGGAGATGTTCGTCATCGAGGGGATCAAGACCTCCATTCCGATGCATTTGCGCATCCTAAGCGATCCCGACTTTGTCGCGGGCAACTTCGACACGCATTTCATCGAGAGATATCTGAACTCCAACGGCAGATAGAACGCGGTGCGCCTTGTGATGTCCCGGCTGGATGTGAAAGTAGACGCTGCAATCATGACGGAATTCACTGGGGACACGGCACTAGAATTGACCGGTTCAGGTGTGCTCCCGTTGCCATGCTGCCCGAGGGTGACGGCGGCGCCCCGCTGAGGAATGCAAGGCATGGCTGATTCCACCACCGCTTCTTCCCGGCAAAACCCCAAAGCTGAGCACGGCTTCGTGCGCGCCATCGGCCTGTTCGATGGCACGATGATCGTGGTCGGATCCATGATTGGTTCCGGCATCTTTATTGTGGCCGCGGAAATCTCCCGATTGACGGGTTCCGCAGGGGGATTGCTGCTTACATGGATCCTCACAGGGTTGCTGACGATCGCCGCCGCGCTTTCTTATGGCGAATTGGCCGCATTGTTTCCTCATGCGGGCGGGCAATACATTTACTTGCGAGAGGCGTATTCGCCCCTGTGGGGCTTCCTGTACGGCTGGACGCTCTTTTTAGTGATTCAGACGGGCACGATCGCGGCTGTGGCCATCGGCTTTGCCCGCTATTTAGGCGTTATCTTCCCCGCCATCTCTCCGCAGACCTGGGTGATCCGGCCGATTAATCTGGGTTCGTCATTCGCCGTCAGCCTGTCTGTGCAGCAGTTGGTGGCCGCGCTGATGATAGTCTTTCTAACGTTCCTGAATACGCGCGGTGTGAAGCTGGGCAAGTGGATTCAGAATGTGTTCACTTCGGCAAAGATGCTGTCGCTGCTGGGCCTGATTGTCTTGTGCGTATTTGTTGCGCGGAACGCCGGGGCGATCGCCAACAATTTTTCGCATGTATGGGCGATTCGCGGGTCACAACCCATCGAGCCGGGCGCCAACTTCCTGCGTTCTCTCGTGCCAACAGTTACCGCGGCCAGCGGCTGGTACGGGCTGCTTCTTGCTCTGGCCGTGGCCCAGGTGGGCTCGCTTTTCTCCGCGGATGCCTGGAACAACATCGGGTTTACGGCCGCCGAGGTGAAAAACCCCAAACGCGACGTGGCCCTCTCCATGGCCATCGGCACGGTCATCGTAATGACGCTGTATCTCCTCGCCAATCTCGCGTACCTCTGCGCTCTGCCGCTGGAGCAGATTCAGACAGCGCGCGACGATCGCGTGGCCACCGCCGCGCTCTCCGCCATTTTCGGCGCGAAAGGCGCCTGGATGATGGCGATTGCCATCATCGTTTCCACCTTTGGGTGCAACAACGGGCTGATCTTGGCCGGCTCGCGCGTGGCCTACGCCATGGCCAAGGATGGCCTCTTTTTCCGTGCCACCGGGAAGCTGAACGATAAAGGCGTCCCCGGGACGGCGTTGGCGTTTCAGGGAATCTGGGTCGTGATCCTGATTCTGCTGCGCACCCGCAAGCCGGACGGCAGTTACGGCAATCTTTACAGCAATCTTCTCGATTACGTTGTGTTTGCCGCGTTGCTCTTCTACGCGCTCACCATCGGCGGCATTTTTCTGCTGCGCTGGAAGCGCCCGGACGTGGAACGTCCGTACAAAGCTTTTGGGTATCCCGTGCTGCCGCTGTTGTATATTGTGGCGGCAACCGGGATTATGGTGGTTCTCCTGCTGTACCAGACACAAACCGCGGGGCTGGGCATGGTGATTGTACTGCTGGGCGTGCCGGTGTACTGGCTGTGGTCGCGGCGGCAAGCGTAGTCAGACAAGAGATTCGAACACACAAACAGAAGGAGGAGTTGCATGGGCAACCCCCTATTCGCGACGAAGTCGATGGACACGCTGATGAAAGAGGCTGGGGAAACGGGTGAACACAGCCTGAAGCGTGCTCTGGGCCCCGTCAATCTGATCACGCTGGGGATTGGAGCCATCATCGGCGCGGGCATTTTCGTGCTGACCGGTTCGGCGGCGGCACTTTACGCGGGTCCGGCAATCATGCTTTCGTACGTGCTGGCCGGGCTTGGCTGTGTCTTTGCGGGGCTTTGCTATGCGGAATTTGCCTCCATGATCCCGATCGCCGGCTCTGCGTATACCTACGGCTATGCGACGCTCGGCGAATTTATCGCTTGGATCATCGGGTGGGACCTGATCCTGGAATATGCGTTTGGCGCCGCCACGGTCGCCAGCGGCTGGAGCAGCACGCTGGTGGCGTTTTTGCAGGACTACGGAATCAACCTGCCTCCCCAAATCTGTGATGTACCGGGTGCGAAGTGGGTCATGGTAGATGGCCGGTGGGCGCCTGAAACGACGTTCAATCTGCCTGCTGGCCAGTTGGCGGCGCTACCGCACGCCACTGCGAGTTTCAACCTGCTTGCGTTCCTGGCCATTCTGGGTGTGACCACAATCCTGATTATTGGCATCAAGGAGTCCGCAAACTTCAATACCGGGATAGTTTTTGTGAAGCTTGCCGCGGTTCTCACCTTTATTGCCGTGGCCCTGCCCTTCGTGCTCAAGCACCCGGTGCTCGCCCATGCCAATTGGAAGGTATTCCTGCCGCCTAACTCTGGAACTTTTGGTTTTTATGGATGGTCGGGCGTGCTGCGAGGCGCGGGCGTCGTGTTCTTTGCGTACATCGGGTTCGATGCTGTTTCGACGGCGGCGCAGGAAGCCCGCAAGCCCCAAAAAGATATGCCCATTGGCATACTCGGTTCGCTGATCGTCTGCACCTTCCTCTACATCGTGGTTTCCGGGCTTTTGACCGCAACGGTGCACTATTCGCGGCTGAATATCGGGGCGCCGGTATCGCTGGCCATTCGCGAAACAGGCGTGAAGTGGGGGAGTTACGTGGTGAACGCCGGAGCGCTGGCGGGCTTAAGCACGGTCATGCTGGTGATGCTGCTAGGGCAGTCGCGCGTGTTTTATTCCATGGCGCACGACGGGCTGCTCTGGAAGTGGGCCGGCGATATTCACCCGAGGTTCCGCACCCCGTGGAAGTCCACGGCAATTGTGGGGCTGGCGGTAGCGATTGTGGGCTCGCTGGTTCCCATCGGCAGCCTCGGCCAGATGGTGAGTATCGGCACGCTCCTCGCGTTTGTGATCGTGTGCGCGGCGGTCTGGATTCTGCGCGTCAGGCGGCCTGACCTGGAGCGGCCCTTCCGGACGCCGTGGGTTCCGTTCGTTCCCATCATGGGGATTATCGTTTCGCTGGGCCTGATGGCCGGGCTGAACGGCGTCACTTGGATTCGTCTGATCGTATGGCTGATTATTGGCTTAATTATTTACTTCACCTACAGCGTGAAGCACAGCAAGGTGCGGAACTCGCTCCGGCAATAATTTTAATTGAATCGGCACGGAACTCCGCCAATCGCGACTCCTCTTCTTGCAAGAGAATCAGAAAGGGAGCGCTCGTCCATCCGTCGCGAATCAGGTAAAGTGTTATTTCTGATGCTGCGCACATGAGCGGACCGGCTAATCGTCAAAAACCCTTCTGGAAGAGCCTCTCGAAGCTCGATTGGACCGCTCTGGCTGTAATCCTTCTGGGGATTTGGGCGGGCTGGTCCGGCAATCCTCTGCAGGGCGACGCGGCGATGCGGTTCTTGCGATTCCTGGCGCTGCTGGCGTTGGTCTATCTCGCCTACCGCGCCTGGAGCCGCTGGCGAACGGAACTCCTCTGGAGCCTGCGCAACCGCTTGATCGTAGCCTACGTTTTTATCGCGGTTGTGCCCATCCTTCTTCTCGTCATCCTGGCCGGCCGTGCGCGACAGATTATCTACGCACAAGTTGGCTCCTATATGCTTCACGAGGAAATCCACCGGCGCGTGGACTTGCTGGCCGATGCCGCCGCACACATCGCCGCCGCCGAGGAGACCCTGCCTGCATCCATCAGCCAGGTAGCCCTGGAAAAAGCCCTCGCTGCGCAGCTTGAGGTCGCGGAAGGCAAGACCCTGCCAGGGTTGGTCGTCAACTTTCATGTGCCCGAAGACTATTTCCGCAAATTCGCCGGGCCGAATGCCCGTTCGTACGAGGGCCTGGTGCAGAGCGAGAATCAATTGCGGCTGGCGAGCATGAGGGAAGTGGATTCACCGCGCGGCAAGCAGATTCTGGAACTGAGCGTACCGGTGACCGCGGAATTTCTGGAGAGCATCGGCACCGACCTGGGCCCTTTCAGCATGCTGCTGCTGCGCCGCGTGAACGACGGCAGCACCGCGGGTGACGTCACCATCGGCACGGAGAAATACCGCATCGTCGGACGAGTGACGACGCACAAACACTTTCTGCCGCCCGCCGCTTCCTGGACGGATACCGTGGTGAACGACCTGTCGATCCTGCCAGTCAGCCATATCTCCGCCGACGGCGTGGTGGTGCGGGCTCATCCGGTGTTTGCCTCCTACGATGCGCGTATTTCGCAGTTGAATCACCGCATATTCGGGTTGGTCGGGGAATTCAGTATCTCCAAGGTAGTCTTATTGGTTGGGATTTCCGTCGTTTTCTTCGTTCTGGAGCTCGCGGCATTAATTATCGGCATCGTCCTCACGCGCGCCATCACGCGCACGATTTCCGAACTCTATCGCGCTACCCAATTCGTCCAGGAAGGCAATTTTAGCTATCGCGTCAACGTGGAACGCAAGGACCAGCTCGGCGCGCTGGGCGAATCGTTCAACTCCATGACCAGTTCCATCACCAACCTGATTAACGAGCAGAAACAACTGCAGCGCCTGGAAAACGAAATTTCCATCGCCCGGGAAGTGCAGGACCAGCTATTCCCGCGCAACTTGCCGCACGTTGCGGGCGTCGAAATCGAAGCCATCTGCAGGGCCGCGCGCAGCGTTAGCGGGGATTATTACGATTTCATCCAACTGAGTCCCACGCACGTGGCCATCGCCATCGCCGATATTTCAGGGAAGGGGATTTCCGCAGCCCTGCTGATGGCCAGTTTGCAAGCGGCGCTGCGCAGCCAGTTGCTGGTGCCGGGCAGCGAGACGCTGAGCACCGCCGAACTCGTGGCGCGGCTCAACAAACATCTGGTGCGCAACACCGGCGATGATCGCTTCGCCACGTTTCTCGTCGCCGTGTTTGATACGGCCACGCGCACGCTGCGCTACACCAATGCGGGACACCTGCCCGGCTTCTGCCTCTCCGACGGCAAATCCATACACCTGGACAAGGGCGGAATCGTGCTTGGGATCGTGGAGGATTACCCGTTCGTGGAAGGCATTGTGCAGGTGCCCCCGGATAGTGTGTTGATTGGCTATAGTGACGGACTCGTGGAGCCCGAGAATGTGTATGGCGAGGAATTCGGGGTGTCGCGTTTAGAGGCGGCGGCGCAGCGTGTACGCCATGCCTCCCCACGGCGCATCGCCGAATCACTGATGACGACCGCGGAAGAATGGTCCGGGAGTCCCGAGCAGGCCGACGATATGACGGTCATCGTCGCACGCTTGGGTGGTTAATCCGGAATCTGGATGATTGCCGGGTACGTCCGGACTTGACAGATCAAGCGGGAGGCTCCTCTGCAGCAAGATATCCGGCTTTCTCAGATCAACGCAATCATGCTCGGCGTGCGCGACCCACCCCGTGCTTTGGCGTTTTACAAAGAAAAGCTAGGTCTTAAGGTGAAAATGCAGGAGACGCAACTGGCCCTGCTGCAATGCGAAACGGTCATGCTGGGGCTAAGCCGGGGGCACGCTAATGCTGCACCGCACATCGCCGGCGCAACAGAAGTTGTCTTTCAGGTGGAGACGGTAAGTGCGGCCCACCAGGGCTTGACTGCTCAGGGAGTTTCCTTTGTCACCGAACCGCGCCAAATCACGCCAACAGACTGGGTCGCTCACTTCCGAGACCCAGACGGCCATCTTCTTTCCATTTTCGGACCCGAAGGCACGGCCTAGCCTACCGGCGCAGCATTATACAGCGAATGTTCGAGTTGCCGAGGCGTGGATCATCCGCATAAGTGGCCGTCATTTTGATTTGAGCGGCCAAGCCATAACTTCCGGATGGTCGGCAATTCCGAATTTCAGGGATTGTTTCAGCGTACGTCGTCCTTCACGCGCAGTCGGCCACGAGCGGTGGACCTTCCAAATTTCCCGCACGGCGGGCGATGTTTGGTCTAGAGTAGGGAGTTAATCAGGGCAGTGGTGAATCAACGCAAAATGCGGATCGCAGTCAAACTCGTGAGATAGGTGTGCGCTGCAGTCAGGAAGGGCCAGTGAAGAATCGGGTTGAGTCTCGCAGCAATTTAGAGGGCAAGGTTTCGCGGCGCAAGTTCATCGGGCAAACGGCGGCAGCGGCA
>Ga0209517_10008670_pt1 | contig 11848 bp, 13 predicted proteins | sample PeaSoiMetSII2010_FD_187695 | JGI IMG/M metagenome (GOLD analysis project Ga0209517, IMG submission 187695) | Peat soil microbial communities from Weissenstadt, Germany - SII-2010 (SPAdes) (version 2) | ecosystem: Environmental > Terrestrial > Soil > Wetlands > Peat | place: Germany...
CCACAACTTTATTGACGGCTTTGCGAGCCTGTCGCTCCGACTTTGAGCCAGTACAGACCATTTTGCCGGAACTGAAGACCAAGGTGGTGGCCTTCGGTTTCTTCATTCGATATACTAAACCCGGAAATTGTTCAGGCCGATACTCAACGCCTGGGAACATTCGAACGATAGAGTTCAGGTCAATATTCTGATGGAGAGCCCCTGTCGCGACCACGTTCTCGATGTTGATGTACGTTCGCCTTTCAACATGAGGTGCCACTCCAGAAACCCTTGATAAAGGATTGAGGGCTCACCACATATAAGCCATCTTTGCAACCATCAACTCAACATTCGCTCTAGTTCAAACTGAACCCCAGGTGTGCTCGCAGTTGCAATAGCTTTGCCGAAAACACCGTTTGTTATTCACAAGTCCGTAGGTTCACCTAAACAACTAGAATTTGTTTACTCATTTCCGCATTACGGCATGACCGGCTATGTGCATGCCGACGACGACTTCACGTTTCAAAAATGTAAAAGCTAAATACGTTTCGAATGCTAAACTCAAGCCATGAAGCTAATTTTACAGGCCGGACATCCCGGCGACATGCAGGGCGTAATATCTCCCGGCTATCTCCAAGCACACAACGTCCTCAACTGGAATACTCACACGGGTCCAGGAGGAGTGTTCTCAGCTTTTCTAACCCCGGGAACCAGCTGGTACTCAATCACTGGCGCGTTTAGACTAACATTGCAGGCGTTAGACGGAAACCTTGTTCTACAATCATTGTCCCTTGACCGATCGATTGGCAATATTAGCCTTGCAAATGACCCCACTATAGATCCAAACAATTTGCCCGGTCCCAGCAGCAAATGGCTGCCAATTTGGAGCGCGGACATACAAGCCAAAGGTGTGACGGAGGTAGATATGCAAGTGGATGGAAATTTGGTCGCGTATAAGGGATCAGCACCTGGATCACCCCATGTTTGGGACTCACACACAGAGGGTCATGATAATGCGGTTCTCGTGGTGCAGGATGATGGGAATCTTGTGATTTATGATACTTTAGGCACACCGCTTTGGTCCACACAGACGAATGTGCCTCACGGGTAGTGAAATGTCCAACAATCAACCGGACATTTCCGTTGATCGAACTCAGCGTCGGTGTAGTCAATCTAACTAGCGTACATACTCGAATCTCACCGGTGGAGCGTGGGATTCAGACCTAACCCCAACATCCACATGTTTTCATGTTTGACCGGACTTCTTAGTTGGAACTCCTTATTTCTGATTCAACTCTAAAGTTAGGTCATGGCCATCGAGGATCTAATCCGAAATACGGAGCTTCTGAAGCGTGTCTTGGACCATTACAAGTATCGGCTGGAAAACTTCACGGATGATGAAGACATCAAACCGTTGATGAGCGGGCCCCTCAGACGATATTCAGAAATGGAGCAGCGGGACTTCAGCACAAGTTTATTGGTAAAACTGTTTGGATTCACTCAATTTCTCACTCGAACCAGCTGAACGCTGAGGAGTTCTCCGTAAATACTCGACTTACCGAGATCACGTGAGAGAATGCCAAGAAAAATTAAGGTTCGTTGTGTTGGTTGTGGAGCGATAATTCGCGGCCGATCGACTCCAATGAAGTTGCAGATTACTCATAATCAGCAGAAGCTACTTGAATCGGGTAGGAATTTGGGTTTCACGTCGTCAAGCTGGCGGATTGGAGACGTCATGCAAGCTCCGATGCATCGCAAATGCTTCATCTTTGCTACCCGCGTCTGGAAGCTTGCCTTTATCACTCGGGCTCTCAGTCCACGCCGTCACCCTGGCGAACCTACTCATCCATCAATCTAGCTCGTATTGTCGTGTTGGGGTTAGGATTTTGGCTCAAGGGCCGATTGCGGCCGTTGTTATGCAGCTGAGTTTGAGGTATGTGAAGGCCAGTCTCATTTACCTGGTTGTGGGAGGAACGCTGCTTCTGCTAACCTTCGGCCATGTACTAGTTCAGCGAAATACATCGCTTTAGAGCGAATCGAAAAGAAATAGTAAGATGCAGTTCGGAGATGGAACGTGGGATTACAGCACCAGTTTACCGATGCGCGTAACTGAATTCGTGGGTCCTTGTTAGTTACCGAAACAGAAATGCGTAACTAACAAGATACATACATAGAATTATATGTGCAGAGCAACCATAACGTCATGTAATTGGCGAAATTAGTGCAGAAAATGACAAGGTCTGCTACGGCAGGAATAATACTGGTGTTAGCTTTAGCAGGGCTTTTAGCAACTACGCCACTAGCATCGGCACAGAGCACTAACGGTTCCTTCAATCCGCCAACACAATTCCCGGCTGTTGGGGTAGATCCATCAACTTATGGGGTGGCTGTGAATACGGGGACGAATAGGATTTATGTGGCTAATGGTTGGGTTCACGCTCTTTTCGTTATAGACGGCTTTACGAATGCTTTGGTTGCAAGTATACCTGTTGGGGATGTACCATACTCGGTGGCGGTTAATCCTGCGACGAATCTAGTTTACGTGACGAATATTGGATCGAACTCGGTCTCAGTGATAGACGGCGCAACCAATAATCACATCACCGACATTCCTGTAGGCAATTCACCCAGAAGGGTGGCCGTTAACCCGAACACAAATAAGATCTATGTTGCCAACCTTCAAAGCAACTCAGTAACTGTGATCGATGGTTCGACAAATAGCGTTATCGCTACCATACCCGTCGGTCAATCACCCTTTAGCCTTGCAATAAATCCTGATACCAACAGGATCTACGTTACGAATCAGGTATCTGAATCCGTATCGGTTATAGATGGATCCAAAAACACGGTTTTGGACACTATATCTGTCGCTTTTCCGTGGGGAATTGCAGTCAATACGAATACCAGCAGGATTTACGTGAACAGTGTTGAATCAAATTCTACCGTTGTAATCGACGGCACCACTGACCGAGTAATCACGAACGTTACTGGAGACAATTATCCTGTGGGTGTGGCTGTTAATGCCAACCTCAATCGAGTCTATGTGGTTAACCGAGTTTCTCATTCGCTTTCTGTTATAGATGGTTCGACAAACACCCTGGTGACCACCATACCGGTAGGTTATGCACCATTCGCGGTTGACGTGAATTCTATTACCAACAGCGTTTACGTGAGCGATCCGCCAAGTTATTCCGTCTTTGTCGTCGATGGTTCGACTGACAAGGTTGTGGCTACAGTTCCCATTGGCACCCCTCCCGGAGGCATAGCGGTTAGCCCGACCGATTACAGAATATATGTCACATATCCGTCGACCCATTCTCTTATCGAGTTCGACCCAACTTCGAATTCCACAATTGCCACCATTCCGGTTGGATTAACATCGTTCGGCGTAGCGATTAACTCAGCTACCAACAGAACCTACGTGACCGATCTTTCGTCCAACTCATTGTATGTTTTCGATGCGTCTTCAAATCATTTAATCGCTACCGTCTCTGTGCCTTCTCCTTTTGCTGTAGCGGTTAACGAGAATACGAACATGGTTTATGTGAGTAATCTTGGGTCTGGTTCAGTGTATGTGATTAGTGGTTTGACGAACAATATCACAGCAAGCGTTCCCGTTGGTGACCTGCCCGTTGCTCTAGGTGTGAACGCTGTTACTAACCAAATTTACGTATCAATTTTAGGGAATCGCTCAATCAGTGTCATTGATGGTTCCACGAATACGATTACATCAAACGTTCCAGTCGGCTACCTGATATATGGTCTCGCGGTTAACCCGATAACTCACACAATCTACGCCGCTGATGGCGATTCCAATACGATTGACGTAATTAATGCTGACAACGGCACCCTTGTAACTGACATACAACTGGCGAACACTCCCTGGGGCATTGCCGTGAACCCAGAACTGAACAAGGTCTACGTATCCTACTTCGGATCTCAACTCGTCTCAACCATTGACGGCTCAACCAACACCATAGGCCCAACCATGCCCGTACCAGAATTTAGTGGCTTAGCAGTCGTAGCTTTCGCGGCACTCGCAGTATCAGTATACCTCCTACGCAGACGACGTAAGTAATCGGAACATAACTTCAGAGATGGAGTGTGGGATTACAGCACCAATTTACCGGTACATATTGTCTAACGATTCATGTGGGTTGCGCGTTCTTGATTGCTTGAATGGCTTCTTCGTATTCTTGTTTTGGGCTCACTTCCATTGATTCACTACCCTTGCTTATGATTGAGTTGTGTCCGGGTTTGAGGTAGTAAGCTTCGCCAGCCGTAATTGTTTCATCGTGATCTTTGTAACGTACAGTCATCTTGCCTTTGAAGAGAAAGCCCCAGTGTGGACACGGACAGCGACCGTCAGCAAGATTCTTGAAAATCACAGTTTCATCAAGATCCTCTGTCCACTTCTCAAAGGCTATGATGAACCCACCCCATTCAATAAAACGTCCCTCGTATCCGCGCCGCGACGCTGTAACTGGTATTCGATCCCTGAAGAGATGGGTGCCCTTATCATCCAACATACCGACTTAGTATCCGGAACGATAATTTCTATTTTGCCGAGCGATTCCCAGGAAAACTGTCAGTTCAATTGCTCGGAACCTTGCAACTGCTCGCTGCTAAGCGTTTTACAGGCTTCTGATTTTGAACTCTAATTTTCTGGCGGAGTGCGCACACTCGGGGTTGCTTTGCCCTGTTTGGCAACTGACTCTGTGGCCTTTCTAATCTTCTCTTCGTCTCCAAGGTAGTAATGTCTGATTGGCGCAAGATCGTCTTCCAGTTCGTATACTAACGGAATTCCTGTTGGAATGTTGAGTTTTACGATCTCTGTCTCGGAGATCTTGTCAAGGTGTTTGATAAGCGCTCTTAGGCTGTTTCCGTGTGCAGAAATTAGAACTCTCTTCCTCGAGCTGATCGCTGGTGCGAGCTCTTCGTGCCAGTAAGGCAGGAACCGGTTCATTGTATCTTTGAGTGATTCGCAGAGGGGAATGTCGCTCTCTTTCAGATTCTTATACCGAGGGTCTGAGCCTGGGTATCGAACATCAGTTCTCTCAAGTGGCGGCGGTCGTACATCATAGCTTCTTCTCCAAATCAGCACTTGCTCTTCACCGTACTTCGCAGCCGTTTCAGCTTTGTTTAGTCCTTGAAGAGCTCCGTAGTGGCGTTCATTTAGTCTCCAAGAATTATTTACGGGTACCCACATCTGGTCTAGTTCGTCGAGTATGATCCATGTTGTGCGGATTGCACGTTTGAGTACGGACGTGAAAACAAGATCAAAAATATATCCTCCTTTCAGAAGCACCTGGCCTGCTTCGTGAGCTTCTCGGATACCTTTCGCGGAGAGATCGACATCGTACCATCCAGTGAATCTGTTCTCGCTGTTCCAAACACTCTCTCCATGCCTAACCAACGTTAGCTTATGCATTGTTCAGTCTGCTACCTAACGCTGTTTGGTCTTCAAGATCAACATTCCGACAAAAATATCGAGTTGAAACTATGCCCCCAACACGATGAAACTCCCAAAACCCGAATCATATAGGCTAATTTATGTGATCGCTAGACACGTATTCCGCTTAGATGGTGCACTATGAAAGTCGTTGTCACATCCGATCAACACTTAGGTTACGCAAATGCTGACAAGACAGCATTCAACACATTCCTCGATAATCTTAGTCAACGAACCGATGTTACGCACGTGGTTCTTCTTGGAGATTTGGTGGATATGTGGAGGCGGGATGCTTCCGGCGTATTTCTGGAGAACCATGACACCGTTGCTAAGATTCTCAATCTCAAAGCCAAAGGGATCCAAGTATTTTGCGTGGCAGGAAATCACGATTACCATGTCTTAGATCTTAACAGACCATCGTATCCACTCCAGTTCACCAAGGAAGTGAACCTGACTGATGGACAAGTCAATTATCGCTTAGTTCACGGCTACGAATTCGATCCTGAACAGAAGGTACCTTTCATGGCATTCTTGTGTCGAGTAATGTCAGACACGGAGGGCGCCCTGGAGAGTAACCTATGGGTAGATTTCAATCACCTGAATAGTGTTTTCTCGAAGATAGAACCCAATTTCATGAAAACAGATTTGGCCAAGATGTCCGATCGCCTTCGACGGCGTCCGGAAGATAGGCTGAAGGATTCTCTAGAGAAAATCAATTTGGCTGCTCGTAAAGAAGTCAAGCCTGGTGAAATTCTCATATTTGGTCATACCCATGGTCCGTTCATCAACAAAGCGGAAAACCTCGTGAACACCGGTTCTTGGGTTAAAGACGCTGCCATACACAACACCTACGTGGAGCTTAGCGGCGGAAAGCCCAGACTCTTCGTATTCGGCGGACAAGAAATAACTGAACGCAAAGAACTCTGACAAGGATTAGGCCAAAAGGCCACGGGATACGCGTGCATCCTTTGGTATCGCAGGGGCATGTGCGCGTTTTACCATAACGGCTACCAGTTTTTCTATACCGGGCGGGTCACTGTACGAATGGCTGAACAACCTGGCGGCTCTTTTCATATAACTCAGCTGCTTCGATTTCCTTTTTCATCTTCTCCATATTCCTCTCCCAATAACGGCGCGGGTGATCAACGCTTATGTAAAGCAGCACCAGAACGGAAGGCCAGCCGAACAGTGCATTTATGATGCTACCTACTTCTACATTCAATATCATCAGGTAGCTGGTTATCACTCCCTGGATGATGTAAAACATCCCCCAAATAATATTGACGTCAAACCAGGCCTTGTAGAAAAATTTGCTTTTGCCGAATTGCTTTTCGGTACGTTCGATCGTCTCCTTGCCTACCAGTGACATGACAAACGGACGCGGCCTCAACATCGAGCCGACGAACATCAGACCTATGATCGTAGCGTCAAGTGAAGGTATGAGCGCGAACCCCGGATGCGCGGGAGTCAGATAACGTCCGGCAACAGTTGTCATAGTAACAATCATTGTGATAACCGAGAAAACACTAAGGGTACGTGTCAGTATAGCGGTTGTTACGATGACGAATACCAACCAGGCAAGCGCGCAGTATACACCAAGCAAAGGAAGAGACGGCAGGGAAACAAACTCGAGGAGGAGAAGTGGAACAAGCATGCCCAAGATAAAACTAGACCAGGGCATCCTGGAAAGATTAAGCTTGATAATCGGCCAACTCGTCTCTCCGTTATCCGCCATTTGTTAGAGGCCTCAACAGCAAGCTAGGTGCTGTTGGTCCCTAAAGCAGATGTCGTTCAATTATCAAAATGAAGTTTATCCACTTCAGTCAACGATCAAAACTAAGAACCGTTAATCATCCACAGACCATCCTTGAGTTCAAGATATCCCAAGCTAGCCGATCTTGGAATCACTCGACGCATCATGAAAAACAAGTGTTCAACGAAGAGCGACAGGTTTCTGTTTCATGTAAGCCACTAGTTTGCTGGGAATGGGTCTACATGCGCAGCGTTTCTGATGTTCCAGATGCCATTTGATTCTCTGTTGTGTACTCGCATTCTTAGGCATACGATTCTTCTTGTGCCAATTTTCATTCAAAGCCACATCAGTTACAAGAATTGCTACTGGGCATCATAATAGAAAGCTTCTTGATTTATATTCGTCACACGGCAATTTGTTTCTACGTTTGTAGTAACAAGCGTTATCCATATATGCTGGTTACGTCCATCAAAATACTGAGGATCAAATCATGAAGACCGAAGCTGACCCAACAACAGACGAAAAGCGCACGTTTCCTGATTCCAAGATGAGTAGACGACGAGCAATTAGCTTCCTCGCCGTGGGCGCCCTGAGTGCGGTCGCTATGTTGTATTTTGGTTTCCCTAGTTCTCCCAAAGTCTCTGCAGCATCATATGGCAGCAGTTCAACGTCGACTTCTGAATCCACTACGACGACCGAGGAAAGTTCGACGACAACAACGACGCGCCCTGGCGGCGGTTGGTAAAAGCAACTACACATTTAGGTTAGGTATTGATAAGAGCAGTCGTACGTGACGCATTTTATCGTTAGCCTCGAAACGCGAGAGCTAATTTAATGATTTTTATTCCGAGATAGATCAATCGTGGTTGGTTTTGACGCGCTTCGCAATCAATCCATCGAGGCTTAGTGTGAGACTTCCGTTTAGAAGCAACACCAATGATGCACTCAACAACAATGCATGAACCAGAGCCACTTCGGTCTTGCCACTCAAAAGAAGCGGAGTGCTAATTATCGTGAATTCTATTACTGACCAAACAGCGACCAACCGCGTCAACAACCCCAAGAGGAAAGAAATTGCAGCAAGAGTCTCTAGGCCAGTGAAAAGATAGGTTAATGGTACCACCATGCTCGCGCCAAATAGATTTTGAACCAGACCATTCGCTTCCGGGTATCCGGCCGCCAACCCTACCCATCTGGGTATATCGGAATTTAACCAGAAAGCAGCCACGACAACTCTCAGCGCAACAAACGCATAGGTGCCACGTCCCTTGGTTCCACCGAACAGAAAGGCCAGAAACTTTGAACCAGTCAGCTCAAAAGCACCTTATCTCTAAACGGCCACTTGCAGATTGAGATATACCTATCGCCTGGTGGCCGCAACATTTCAAGAGAGCTTTATGATTAGCGCATTCGAAGCGGTTCTTCCTACAATAGTTTCAGTTAAGTCACATTAGCCGTCATTCATCTCATCGGTTTATTTCGAATGTCAAATCGAATCCACTTGATTCCGTATGAATTGTCCATTTTGCTCAACCGAGTTAATCGACGCATATCACGACCACCTTTGGAAGGTGGTAACCGTTGATCCCGATGATTACTACTATTGCGTAAGATGCGAACTTACCTTTGACAGAGATCATCTCACGTCGCAACCGCTGGATAATCAAGAAGCGTTACTTCAAACCATCACTCATCGACCACGTCTCTGATTAGCCATGTTTCTCGAGTTCATAACAGACCTAAAATCTCGCAGCAGATTGCAGCGGGTTTTTTTCGGCGCAATCTATGCCTATAACAACATAGCAATATATCCTTATATTGCTGCTGTGGCTATTGTATAACGTGATATTAGATGATTTCAGGTAACATGGCGTGCTGTAGTCGTGACATGGTGAAGAGCGAGAATTCGGTGTGGATGAATATTAGTGGCTCCCACGGGCGCTACTACATGTATCATTGCTCAACATGCTATCACATTGCGTGGCAGACCAGATATTTAGAAGAAGATCGGTATGAACCGTAAGGTAACCGCTCCGATCCAAGCAGAAAAGAAACTCAATCTTTTAGAGCAGTTGTGTGGTAACGACGTAGCATTGTATGCAGATTTATCGTGTTCCATGTATTTACATCCTAGCGGATTGGGAACGTACACAGACGCTATGGAGAAGGCAGAAGTTCTTGAAAGCGAACGAAAGGAGAGCGCTGTAGAGTATCGTCATGCTGGCGCTTTGGCTTTGTACGAAGGGAACGTGAAAGGAGTCAGAACTGCGTTTGACAAGAATGCGGAGTTGTCGGGTAGAAAGTACCTACGGATGAGAGAAGTACCAGAAAAAGCGGTCGAAGTGGCAAGAGGCTATTACGCTAAGGAATTGGCCTAGTCTCCGCATACACCATGAAAGACTATGAACGACGGATTAGCTGTTCCCCATTCTTAATGAACAGAGAGAACGCTGGTGTCAATTACTCCTCGACGCCTTGCCTTTCCGCACTATAAAATTCCAAGTAACGACAGTTCATACACACGAAGACCTCTACTGCAAGGCTAGCAGCTACGTCGACGCCGCGATCCTTTCGGAGCCTCGGTATGGTATGATAGGGCCTAGTCTCAGTCATACGACCATTACATTTGGGGCACAATTTGACCTTGACACTCTCATCTTCTCCGCTCAAGCTCATCACGCATAGTTTCAAAAGTTTCGCTTCGCTAATGAAGATGACTATCACTTGGTTACTATCACCACACACTGGGAATTGAATGACAGTAACTATCTGTTCTGCTCTACATTCCCCCCCAGGCAAATTCGCTCGTCAAAACAACCACAGAAAACCGACTGAGCGTGGAAGTCGCCCTAACATTAGAAAGGACAACTCCACATACGACGATACGTTTCTCAGCTCTACCCGACACATCCGTTGACCGTTAAGAGACACATCTTACACTATTTCTTTTTCTTCTCAAAGACCATTTACACGATGCCTGTGCCGTTGCGTACTATCACTCTTTCGTGCTTCTTTAGCCAGTCCGAAATTGCTTCAGTAACAGCGTTTGACAAGCCTCCTTTCTTACCGCCTTTAAGAGATACTATTGCGAACCGGAATCTGCGCTCTAAGGAGTCGGGAACAAGGACTAACAATCTACCCATTCTTTTCACCACAGTGTATCAAAGGGTGCCGCCGCAATATAAGTCTATGTATATACACCTATATTGCATAATTGTTACATACATAACCCGGTATCGCAGGACACCGATTCGCACACTTGTGCAATAAACGACAAAACGGCCCTGTTTCACGCTTGCCTGGGATGCATTAAACGAGGAAGTGTCGCACTAATGACTGATTCGGGTCTACTCTAGCTGACTTCCAGGAAGCTTTATGTCTGCTCTATCTATGCTATGCGTATAGGATTATGAGAAATTGATTAAGGCAACAGTACAGAAAGCGTTAAACGACCAAATAAGAAAGGAATTCTATTCCCATTATCTTTACCTTTCAATGGCAGCATTTTTAGAATCAATCAACCTGCGTGGATGCGCGCGTTGGATGCGTATTCAGGCGAAAGAGGAAGAGGAACATGCGATGAAATTGTTCGAGCACATAATCGAAAGACAGGGAAAAGTAGTCTTAGAGACAATCGACGCACCAACTGCTAAGTGGAAGACGCCTAAGGACATCTTTGAGAATGCCTACAACCACGAACGAAAGGTCACCGAATCGATAAACAAGATAGTTGAACTTGCGGAGTCAGAGAAAGATTATGCGACAACCAATTTCCTCCAATGGTTCGTGAATGAGCAAGTGGAAGAAGAGGCAAGCGCGAACGAGATACTGCAAAAACTCCAACTCATCGGGAGCGAAACCAGCGCGCTCTTCGTTCTGGACGCAGAACTCGGCAAACGGGGTTCGGCTAGCTAAGAGAAAGTCACGTGCACCATCAATGAAGTGAACAATGGACTCGTAGTCATGCGGGCGCATTTAGCATACCCACACACGAAAAACTGAACGATTACGAATCAAATCTGCTTGGATTAACCGAATACATGGGTTACAATCCGCGGAAAGGAGTTCAATATCGCTCGCTTACAGGATTTTGTCTTTAGGCTAAGATGTAATCGTTAGTTTGTTCTCGACTTCAGACACACCGGGAGCACAATAGGCAGCGTATTCGGCTTCATCAAACTCGGCCCAAGAGCCTACGGTGCCGTGCAGAGTCACTTTGCTACCTGAAACTTCAACCTGAATCTTGTCGGCATCACGAATTAATCTGGCATTGCGCTTAAATGCGTCTTCGATGCCGTTTTTCACCTCTTCCGCTTTGAGCGTCGGCACCGGCGGTTTGATGGTGATCCTGTTGGTGACTCCCGAAATCCCCCATAAGTGACGTACGGCGTCCTCCGCGCGTTCTTTTTGATGATAGTAATTCACATCGCCACTCAGAGTGATCCAACCGTTCTGCACCATCACCTTGACGCGGTCACGCGGTATCCAAACATTCCAGTCGAGTGTGTTTTTCGCCGACCGAGAAATATCCTCGTCAGTTCGCTTGTTAGGGTCAGGCAGCCTCACCTTGATCTCTTCACTCAATCCCTTGACGCCTGAAACCCGCCTAACTGCACGCATGACGGACCATTTCATACTGTAGGTGTCAACATTACCGTTCAACG
>Ga0209517_10008671_pt1 | contig 11848 bp, 10 predicted proteins | sample PeaSoiMetSII2010_FD_187695 | JGI IMG/M metagenome (GOLD analysis project Ga0209517, IMG submission 187695) | Peat soil microbial communities from Weissenstadt, Germany - SII-2010 (SPAdes) (version 2) | ecosystem: Environmental > Terrestrial > Soil > Wetlands > Peat | place: Germany...
TTCGGAATCAACTGCATCGCGGGCTGATTTATCAGAAATTCACCGAGTTGTAACCATCCTGTAACATTCCCGCCGTAAAAACGAGGGTACCAACAAATCATCCTGGAGGAATCGCCGCGTGCTACGTCGAATTGCACTGTTGTGTCTGGCTCTGGCGGTACCCGCGGGTGCGCAGACCACACTGAACGGGGCGGGCGCAACGTTCCCTTATCCGATGTACTCGAAGTGGTTCAGTGAGTATCACAAAGCGCATCCGGATATTCAGATCAACTATCAATCGATCGGAAGCGGCGGGGGCATTCGGCAGGTGCTGGCGGGGACGGTGGATTTCGGGGCCAGCGACGGGCCGATGACGGACGAGCAACTTTCGCAGGCGAAGACCAAGATCCTGCACGTTCCCACGGTGCTGGGCGCGGTGGTTCCCGCGTATAACGTTCCCGGAGTCAGCGGAGAGATCAAGTTCACGCCGCAGGCGCTGGCGGGAATCTTCCTGGGCAAGATCACGAAGTGGAATGACGAGGCCATTGCCGCGGCGAATCCGGGGGTCAAGTTTCCCGACAAACCGATTGTTATTGTGCATCGCTCGGACGGCAGCGGCACAACTTATATCTTCACCGACTATCTTTCCAAAGTAAGTCCGGAATGGCAGTCGCAGGTGGGGAAGAACACCTCGGTGAAATGGCCAGTGGGCTTGGGCGGCAAGGGCAATGAGGGGGTGGCGGGCATGATCCGGCAGATGGAGGGCTCGGTCGGCTACATCGAACTCATCTATGCCGTCGAGAACAAGATTACGTACGGTTCCATCAGGAACGCGGCGGGAAATTTCGTGAAGGCCAGCCTGGACAGTGTGACGGCGGCAGCGGCATCGGTCAAGAGTATGCCGGCGGATTTCCGAGTCTCGATCACCAACGCTCCGGGAAAGGACGCATATCCGATTTCCAGCTTTACCTGGCTGTTGATTCCCGCGCAATCGAAAGATTCCCAGAAAGGGAAGATCCTTGCGGATTTTCTCGCTTGGATGGTAGACGCTGGGCAGAAGATGACCGCAGAATTAGCGTATGCGCCACTGCCGGATTCGGTGGCGGCGAAGGTGAAGGCCGAGATCAAGCAGGTGCGGTAGTCAGAATCAAATCCGTTGCAAAACTGGTTCGCCTCCGTCTCACGAGGCAAAGGAGAGAAGATGAAGTTCGTTCTCAGGTGGTGCGTAGTTCTGCTTTTGGCAGCTAGCTCGCTGGCGCAGACTGCCCCGGCGAAGAAAAAAACAACAACGAAAACCGGGGCGGTTACGGCGCAAGATGTGCAGGAATTGAAAAATGCCCTGGCTGCACAACAACAACAGATCCGCGAACTGAAGGCGGAGATGCAAAGGCGGGATGCGGCCTTGTCGCAGGCGCAGCAGCAAATGCAGGCAGCGCAAGCGGCCGCAGGGGCGGCGCAGGCTAAAGCGGACCAGGCAGCGCAAACCGCCAGTCAGCAGCAGCAGGCGGTGTCCGACCTGAAAACCGACGTGTCGGACATCAAGCAAAACGCCACCAATGCGGCGCTGAGTCTGCAGGAGACGCAGAAGAACATTCAATCGAGCCTGGAGAGTCCGGTGGCGCTGCATTACAAGGGCATCAACATCACGCCGGTAGGCTTCCTGGCGGCAGAAACGGTGTGGCGGTCGCATGCGCTGGGGTCAGACATCAACACTCCATTCAATTCGATTCCGTTTGATGGCTCGGCGCAGAGCCATATGAGCGAATTCTTCGGTTCCGGACGACAGTCGCGCATCGGGTTCCTGGCGGAAGGAGCTCTGAGTAATTTCACCATGCGAGGCTACGTAGAAGCGGACTTTCTGGGGACCGGCGTTACCTCGAATAACAACCAGAGTAACAGCTACGTGCTACGGCAGCGGCAAGCGTGGGGTCAGGCGGCGCTGAGCAGTGGTTGGACGTTCACGGGCGGCCAGATGTGGAGTCTGGTGACTGAGACGAAGAAGGGGATGGACAACCGGACCGAAGCATTGCCGATGACGATTGATCCGCAGTACTCGGTCGGATTCAGCTGGGCGCGGCAATATGGGTTCCGCGTGACCAAGAAGATTGGCGACAAGGTGTGGGTGGGCGGCTCAGTGGAAAACGCCCAGATCATATTGGGTGGCCATGGCGCCTCCAACAACTTCCTGATCGGCGCGCAGGGCACCGGCGGCGGACTGTACAACGGCACGACCAACTATTCCTACAATGCCAGCCCCGATTTCATCGGCAAGATTGTGTTTGAACCGGGCTTCGGACACTACGAAGTGTTTGGACTCGTCCGCGACTTCCGGGACCGCATTTATCCGGGAGCAACGCTGGCGAAGCCTACTGCAGCGGGAGCATTCAACAACAACGCAATCGGAGGCGGCGCAGGAGCCAATGCGCGGTGGACCATCGCCAAGAAGTACGACGTGGGCATTCACTTCCTGGGCGGTTCGGGCACGGGACGCTACGGTTCGTCGCAGCTTCCCGACGTGGTCCTGAACTCTGGCGGACTGCTGACCCCGGTCACGAACTATCAGGCCCTGGGAACGCTGGAATACCATGTGAAGAAGTTGGACGTATACCTCAACTATGGCGCGGAGTATGACGCACGAACGGCGTTCGTCAGCGGCGGGAAAGGGGTAGGCTACGGGTCGCCGCTATTCAACAATTCCGGCTGCGACACGGAAACGGTGCCGGGTGGGACCTCAACCTCGGTGGTCACTCCGCCGACGACCCCTGGGGGAATGACGGGAACCAGCAGCATTCCGGTGCCGGGGTCATTAGGAACACCTCTCAGCGGCGGGTATAACCCGGGCGGACTGAAGAACTGCAACGGCGATACCCGGGTCATCATGGAGGGCACCATCGGGTTCTGGTACCGCTTCTACAAGGGACCGAAGGGCACGCTGCAGTGGGGGCCGCAGTATTCGTACTTTGATCGCAACATCTGGGCGGGTACGGGCGGCAGTCCGAACGCGACGGAAAACATATTGTTGACGTCGTTCCGGTACTACCTGCCGTAAGGGTCGTTCAGGGGCCCGGAAAAGAGTACGACACGAGCGCCAGCCGGGTGGTTGGCGCTCATTTTTGTTAGGCGGTAGAATGGGTACCGGATGAGACTACTGAAGGCGACATGCGTGATCCTGGTGATGGTCCTATTGCTGGGGGCGGCGGCGAAGAAGCAGTATGCCGACGGTACCATCGTAGATGTGCAAGAGAAAACTACGACCCGGGTCTTGTATTATCAGGTGGACACTCCGATCACGCAGAATGATCCGTATTACGAGATCTCAGTGCAGATCAAAGATACGGTGTATTTTGGGCGCTACACCCCGATGCACTCCAGCGATACGCTGCCCGAGGATTGGACTGTAGGTTCGCCGGTGCAGGCCAGGATCGACGGACACCATCTGGTGCTGAGGCGGCCGGGCGGGCCGGAAATGAATTTTGCGTTTACCAAGCGCCCGGCGGTGAAACCGGTACTGGGCAGTTCCGCAGCAGCGCCGGCCAGCAAGTAACAGAATGACTGCGTGTACTTCCTGATTGTTTCGCCCGGAATATGGTTCGTCCCTCGCTCGACAATTCGGCCAACTACATAAACCGGGAAGCTTCCTGGCTGGCGTTCAACCGGCGGGTGCTGGAGGAGGCTGAGGACGCCAGCAATCCCGCGCTGGAGCGATTGAAATTCCTTGCCATCACTGCCAGCAATCTGGATGAATTCTTCGAAGTGCGGGTGGCGGGACTGGTGCAGCAGATCGAAGACGGGCACACGGAAGCCGGACCGGACGGATTGACACTGCTGGAGGAGCGCGAAGTAGTCTCGCGGGAAACTCATGAACTGGTAGAAGATCAGTATCGCTGTTGGAATGAGCAAGTGCGCCCGTTGCTGGGGGAGAACGGGATCCGGGTACTGGGTCTGCATGAGCTAGACACCCGGGCGCGGGAGTTCGTCGACCAATACTGCGAGCGTGAACTCGATCTGCTGCTGACGCCGGTGACGGTGGATCCGGCGCATCCCTTTCCCCGGGTGATCAACAAGGCGCTGTGCTTGGCGTTTCTACTGCGGCGGCGGCGGCGGGCTTCGATGACCTACACCGGGGTGGTAACGGTACCGCGGGCCCTGCCGCGGCTGGTGCGCCTGCCTTCGGAACATACGGCGGATTTCATCTTCCTGGCAGACCTGGTGGCGCACCATGCTTCGCGCATGTATCACGGGTATGACATTGTGTCGGCGGCGGCGTTCCGAGTCACGCGCAACAGCAATCTTTATCTGGCGGAGGAGGAATCACGCAATCTGCTGGAGTCGGTACGGACGGAGCTGCACAATCGCCGAAAGGGAGACGCGGTGCGGCTGGAGATTGAGTCTGATGCCGATCCGGAGATTATCGAGCGGCTGCGCACGAATTTCGAGCTGGAGTCCTGGCAGGTGTTCCCGGTGAACGGGCCGGTGAACCTCTCGCGGCTGTTCAATATCTACGAGCAGACCGAATATCCGGAACTGAAATTCAAGCCGTTCAATCCCCGCGAGCTGCGGCTCACGGCCAAGTCGGCGGACCTCTTCGAGGAACTACGGCGGCACGATGTGCTGCTGCACCATCCTTTTGACTCCTACGACGCGGTGGTGTCGTTTATTGAGGCGGCGGCTGAGGATCCGCGCGTGGTTTCGATCAAACAGACGCTTTACCGCACCAGCGAGCACTCGCTGATTGTGCCGGCGTTGATGTCGGCTGCTGCCCGGAAGGAAGTGACGGCGGTGGTGGAATTGAAGGCGCGGTTCGACGAGGCCTCGAACATCCGCTGGGCAAGGGACCTGGAAGATGCGGGCGTGCAGGTATTTCACGGGCTGGTGGGTTTGAAGACCCACTGCAAATTATCGCTGCTGGTGCGTCATGACCCGGATGGGGTGACGCGGCGTTACGCGCATCTGGGATCGGGGAACTACAACACCACGACGGCGCGGATCTACACCGATTTGAGCCTGTTGACGGCCGATCCGCAGATTACCGGGGCGGTACACGATGTGTTCAGCTTCCTGACCGCTTACGCGGAGCATCCCAATTACGATCCGCTGCTGGTGGCGCCGCTGAATCTGGCGGAGCATTGCTTGGCGCTGATTGCGCGGGAAGCGGAACATGCGCGTCATGGACGGCCGGCGCGCATCATCGCGAAAATGAACGCGCTGCTGGACAAGAACATCATCACCGCGCTCTACCAGGCGTCGCAGGCAGGGGTGAGGATTGACCTGGTGGTGCGCGGGATTTGCGCGCTGCGTCCGGGAGTGCGCGGGGTGAGCGACCATATTCGAGTGCGCAGCATCGTAGGACGCTTTCTGGAACACAGCCGGATTTACTACTTTGCCAACGGAGGTCAGGAAGAGGTTTACGTGGGAAGCGCAGACTGGATGCCACGCAATCTTTACGAGCGGGTGGAAGTAATTTTCCCGCTGAAGGATGAATTGCTGCGCGAGCGCGTACGGCAGGAGATCCTGGAGGCCTATCTGGCGGACAACGTGAAGTCGCGGATTCTGCAGAAGGACGGGTCTTATGTGCGGAGCTGGCAAGCGCAAGGGAAGAGGAAACCGCCAGCCGCTTCGGCGGCTTTCAGCGCCCAGGAATTCTTGCTGCGGTTGGCGGAGGGAAAACAAAACCTCGATGGCATTCCCGCCGCCGCACCTGTACCCAGAGGAAGACGAACGCTAGCGGGAAAGGAACGCTAACCGGAAATGATCATCTACTTTTTGCGTCACGCCAATGCGGGTGTGAGTATGAGCAACCTCAAGCGCGACGAAAAGCGGGCGCTGGACAAAGAGGGGATCGAGCAGTGCGGAATCGTGGGCCGGGCGCTGGCGGCGTTAGATGTGCAAGTGGATACGATTATTTCCAGCCCGTTGAAGCGATCGACGCAGACGGCGTCATTGGTGGGGAATGAGCTGAGTTACGAAGGCAAACTGCAACTGGAGGACGCGCTCCGGCCGGGGGCGACGTATGCGGACTTCCGGCGATTGGTGGAGAAATACACAAAGCAGGAATCGATCATGGTGGTTGGTCACAACCCCAACCTGAGTGAATTTGTGGGACGCGCCATCTGCGAAGCGGGATGCGAGGCCGGCGTGGAACTGAAAAAGGGCGCCGTGGCCAAGGTGGAAATGGGGCGTAACGCCGCGGTGCTGCAGTGGTGCCTTACTCCCAGGGTGTTGCGGGGAATCTACGCCGCAGCCACTGAGAGTTCGCGACCGAAGACTTCCCGGAAGTAGTTTCTCTCTTTCTCTACAGCCCACAATTCCAGGTCCACCGTGCTGCGCGGCCGGGTGATCAGCGCGAGTTGGACTTTACCATCCTGCACGCGAACCCGTACATTGCTTAGCGCGTGGCTGCGGCTGAGATTGAGGGCGCGAGCCAGACGCAACAACACAGAAGCCTTGGGTATGGATTCGCGATCCACGTTGGGAAGGACCTTGATGGGCCCATCGCCGGGCGCCGGCCGTGACTTGCCCAGGTAACGGGCGATGGCGGCGATGACCCGGCGCTGCTCGGGCGTGTAGCCCAGAATTTCGGAATGCGAAATGATGTAGTAGGTATGGCGGTGGCGGCCGTTGCGGTTTACGTAGTCGCCGACTTCATAGAGCATGGCCGCAGCGGAAAGCCATTCGGCGTATTCGGGCGGTAGTCCGTGAACTGATTTCAGTGCGGCAAACAGCAGCATGGCGGAGCCTCGCACTTGCAGGGCGTGGTCCATATCCACGCGATAGTGCTCGACGGCGGCGCGAAGCGAATCCCATCGTTCCGATTCGATCTGTTTGCCGGAGCGAGTGCTGCGGTCGGATTCGGCCGCCATTTGCGCCAGCAGGCCATCGCGCAAGCCGAGCGGGGAAGCGCGAAAGCCGCCGAGTTGGCAGCGATCGAGGAGTCCGTTGTAAACGGCTGCGCCGGCGACAATGATTTCAGCGCGGCGTGGGCCAACTCCGGAGAGTCGTTGGCGAGATTCCAAAGGCAAGCGGGTCAGCAGCTTGGCGATACGCTTCATTTGCGCGCGCGAAACGGCGGTGGCGCGTGAGCCTCGCGTCTTGTAGAGACCGTGACAGACGGCCGCGAGCGACTCGGCGGTGCCGGAAGTAGCGATCACCACTTTGGGGCGGGCGCGGCGGATGCGGTCGGCAGTACGGTCAATCTCACGGGCGATGAAGCCGCGCATTTGGCGGAGCTCGGGCTTGCGGGGCGGATCGTGCTGAAGGAATTCGTTGGTCAGGCGCACCGCGCCCAGCGGCAGGCTGATAGTGCTGCGGATGTGGCCACCGCCGGAGAGGGTCAGTTCGCAGCTTCCGCCGCCGAGGTCGACCATGAGCATGGAAGAAACGTTCATGCGGAGGCTGGAGACCAGGCCGAGGTGAATCAGGCGAGCTTCTTCCAGGCCGGAAATGATTTCCACTCTCCAGCCGGTGGCGGAGCGCACCCACTCGAGGAAAGCCTGGGAATTGCGGGCGTCACGCAGGGCGCTGGTGGCGACGACGCGGACTGAGTCGGCTCCGACGTTCTGTACGGTGCGATGAAAGCGGCGAAGTACCTTGACCGTATTGGCGATAGCGTCGGGGGAAAGAAAGCCGCTGCGGAAAACGGACTCGCCGAGGCGGGTGACTTCGCGGTCTTCATGAATCTCGGTGAGGCGGTGGCGAGCGAGGCGGGAAATCTTGAGGCGGACGGAATTCGATCCGATATCAACCGCGGCGAGCGTGGGCATGGGAGGGGAATAGTTTACCCCGAGGGGGAAGAAAGAAGAAGGCGGGAAGAAGGGCGGTTTCGCTCACCGGAGAATGCCTTGACGCCGTTGTGAAGAGTGCTGGCTTTGTAGGGGTCCTTCGACTGCGAGAGTGCTTCGCGTTGCGAAGCCCTCCCTTCGCTCAGGATGACAGAATGGAGGCAGCGATCTAGGCCACCGCGGCGGTGCGTGCGGCGTTTTCGCGAGAGGGTTTGCGAGGCTGAGTGGGCTGGGCAGAGGTTGGTCGCAGGATTTTGCCGGCGAGTTCGGCGCGGATTTCGGCGACGGCGTCGAGGCTCTGACGAAACTTGGCTTGGGTGACGTTGCGCAACATGGTCACCAGCACGGAGTCGCGAACTTCGCCGAGGAGTAATTCGGCCTTTTGGGTGAGCTTGAGCCAGTCGTGCCAGTCGCCGATGACGTCCTGCATGTGTTTGAGTCGCTCGACCACGCGCCGGGCTTCGGGCTCGTTGTCGCTGAGTTCCGCGATGTAGCGCGCGCGCTTGCCGATGATGCGGTATTGATGCAGCGTCTTTTCGGTCAGGGGAACATAGTCCCGTCCGAGTTGAGCGAGTTTGGCCAGGGTCAAGGTCAGGGGTTCGGTGTCAGCAGGAATCGCCATGCGGGTGGCGGCGCGCTTCAGGCGTCGTCGTATTTCGTTAGCGGTTTCGCGGTCAAAGGCGCGGGCCAGTTTCTTTTCGCGCTGGGCGCGTTCCTCGACCAAAGCATCCATGAACTGTGCTTTGTGACCGTTGCCCCCAGGGATTTTCAGGCTACGCAGGGAAGCGATTTGCACATCGAGATCGCGCACTCGCCCGGCCTTTTTGCGCAAGCGTGCCAGCAGCCGCAGCAATTTTTCATCGTTGCGGCGGGATTCAACCACAACTTCGCTCAGCAAGGCTTCCACGCGGCGGCTGTTGGTGCGAAACTTGTGGACACTTTCGGGCGCCGGCTTTCTGACCAGCTTGGTCAGTTCGCGCGACAACCTTTGAAAAGTGAGGCGGCTGCGTTTTGGGTCAATCGGCATAATGCAAGGCTGAGAGTACGAAAAATTACAAGGGAAACCGGGAAAATGCAACCCAGATGTTTTGGTTGAGGGAGTCGGTTCGGAAACCGACTCCCAAGCCGAGAGCGAACGGGTATTTTAACACTCCTGTAACACGAATCTGCTAGCCTCGCGAAGATGGCGAATCAGGCATTGGGAGCGCCGCGTTTGACTGGACCGCAACCCGTTGAAAAATTGGAGGTTGTTTCCGGTGCCAGGGCCGAGACTGCGCCCTTGATCAAGGCTGGAGACAGCCATATTTCCGACGGATTTTTCCACCTGGCCGTGCTGAGCTGCGGAGTTTGTGTGCTGGCGCTGGTGGGAGTGATTGTTTACGAACTGATTACCAAGTCTTCTCTTTCCTGGCATGCTTTCGGTTGGAAATTCTTTTTCCGCAGCGAATGGGACCCGGTGAATGAACAGTTCGGGGCGTGGCCGTTCGTCTATGGCACGCTGGTTTCTTCGTTGCTGGCGCTGGTTCTAGCGGTCCCTCTCGCGGTCGGGGTCGCGGTCTTTATCACCGAGATGTGTCCTCGCCGGCTCAAAGGTGTGCTGGCATTTACGACCGAGTTGCTGGCGGCGATTCCCAGCGTGATCTACGGATTGTGGGCGATTTTCGTGATGGTGCCGCTGCTGCGCGAGTACGTGGAGCCGCTGCTGGCGCGGTACTTGGGCTGGACCGGGCTGTTTGAAGGAACGCCGTATGGGATCGGGATGCTGGCGGCAGGAATCATTCTAGCGATCATGGTAGTGCCCATCGTTTCATCGATCACGCGCGAGGTGATGACGGCCGTGCCGCAGCAACAGCGGGAAGCGGTGCTGGCGCTGGGGGCGACACGGTGGGAGATGATTCGCACGGGAGTCTTGCGAAATGCGCGGGCGGGAATTCTGGGCGGAGTGATTCTGGGACTGGGGCGTGCGCTGGGCGAAACCATGGCGGTCACAATGGTGATTGGCAATCGTCCGGAGATTGCGCGCTCGCTGTTTGCACCGGGATACACCATGGCCAGCGTGATCGCCAACGAATTCAGCGAAGCCACCAGCGATACGTATCTTAGCGCGCTGGTGGAAGTGGGTCTGGCGTTGTTTCTGGTGACCATCGTGGTGAACATTCTGGCGCAATTGCTGGTTTGGTCGGTGACGCGCGGAATGCCAGCGAGGAGCCATGCCTAACCCACCCGCACAGACCGGGCAGTTTGCGATTGCGCCGATTAGTTTGCGGCGGCGCGGTATGAATGGGTTTGTGACCCTGGCGGCCGGGGCAGCGGTGGTCCTGGTGTTGCTGCCGCTGGGCGCGATTTTTGCGTACTTGATTTACAAGGGTGTGGGCGCCATCAACTGGGCGTTTCTGACGCAGACCCCAAAACCCGTGGGCGAGGCAGGCGGGGGAATGGCCAATGCCATTGCCGGGTCGGGTTATATTTTGGCGATTGCCAGCACCATGGGCGTGCCCATTGGAATCGGCGCCGGGATCTACCTGGCCGAATATGGCCGCAACCGGTTTGGCGATCTGATTCGCTTCACGGCGGACGTGCTGAACGGCGTACCCTCGATTGTGGTGGGGATTGTGGCGTACGGGATCGTGGTGCTGGGGCAAGGACATTTTTCGGCGCTGGCCGGGGGCGTGGCGCTGGCGATCATGATGATTCCGACCATCACACGCACTACGGAAGAGATGCTGTTGTTGGTCCCCAACGCGGTGAAAGAGGCGGCGTACGGGCTGGGGGTTTCACGTTGGCGGACGACGCTTTCGATAACGCTGCGCACGGCGACGTCAGGGGTGATTACCGGGGTGATGCTGGCGTTCGCGCGCGTGGCGGGAGAGACGGCGCCGCTGCTGTTTACCGCGTTTGGGAATCAATACTGGAATTGGAAGATGAATCAGCCGACGGCGGCGTTGTCATTGCAGATCTTTACTTATGCGATTTCGCCGTTCGACGAATGGCACCGCCAAGCCTGGGCGGGAGCGCTGATCCTGATTGTGCTGATTGTGGCGTCAGTGAGTGCAGTGCGAATTGCCGCCAGTCGGGGTATGCTCAAGGGAGCCAACTGATCGTATGGGAGTGGGCATCAAGGTCGAGCATCTGAACGCCTGGTTTGGCAAGACCCAGGCGCTGCATGACATCAGCATTGATGTTCCCGCCAACCATGCCACGGCGGTGATTGGGCCCTCGGGATGCGGCAAGTCGACATTTGTGCGTTGTCTGAATCGCATGCACGAGACCGTCCCCGACGCGCGCGCTACCGGTAAAGTGCGCATGGGAGAGTTGGACGTTTATAACGGGACGGCGGCAGTGCAGATCCGGCGGCGGATCGGAATGGTGTTTCAGAAGGCGAACCCGTTTCCCACCATGTCGATTTATGACAACGTAGCCGCGGGATTAAAGTTGAATGGCTTCCACGACCGCCAGCGGCTGGATGAGATTGTGGAACGATCGCTGAAACTCTCGGCGTTGTGGGATGAAGTGAAAGACACGCTGCGCAAGAAGTCCGGCGCCAGCCTGTCGGGAGGGCAGCAGCAGCGGTTGTGCATTGCGCGGGCGTTGGCGGTCTCGCCCGAGGTGCTGTTGATGGATGAGCCGTGCTCGGCCTTGGATCCGATTTCTACCGGGAAGATCGAGGAGTTGATCTTCCAATTGAAGGAGAACTTTACTATTGTGATTGTGACCCATAATATGCAGCAGGCATCGCGCGTGGCGGAGTTTACCGGGTTCTTCTTGTTGGGTAAGCTGATTGAGTTCGACAAGACCGAGAGGATTTTTACCACCCCGTCCGACAAGCGAACGGAAGACTACATCACAGGCAGGTTTGGATAATGCGTACCCGCTTTCAGCAGGGACTAGACGATCTAAGAACACGATTGCTTCGCATGGGCGGACTGGCGGAGCAGGCGGTGGACCGCGCCTGCCAGGCCTACATTGACCGGGACTTGACGCGCTGCCACCTGGTGCTGGAGGGGGAGTCGCAGATCAACCTGATTGAGCGAGAAATCGATGAGTTGGCGTTTGACTTGCTAGCCATGCAACAACCGATGGCGGTGGACCTG
>Ga0209517_10008674_pt1 | contig 11845 bp, 13 predicted proteins | sample PeaSoiMetSII2010_FD_187695 | JGI IMG/M metagenome (GOLD analysis project Ga0209517, IMG submission 187695) | Peat soil microbial communities from Weissenstadt, Germany - SII-2010 (SPAdes) (version 2) | ecosystem: Environmental > Terrestrial > Soil > Wetlands > Peat | place: Germany...
CACCTGGAAGATGGCCAGCACGTGGTCGTCGTCGCGCACCGCCTCCAGGTCGAGCAGCAGCGGCGGGTGGCCGAGCGTGCGTAAGGCGGCGGCGCCGAAAAGAGCGCCCTCCATGCAATGCGCCGTGCGGTCGCGAAGGACGCGCCGCGGCGAACGGCAGGAGGGGCCGTCGGGCTCCTTGTTGTATGCCAGATCGCAATCCAGAAACTGCTGGATCTTCTCGGGCTTGTTGAGGCAGCGGAAGACCGCGCGTTCGGCGGAGGTGAAGACATCGGGGAGCATTTCGCTCAGGTTAGCGTAAATCACCGGGCTTCCCGTGCCGTGTTTGCGAATGCTCGTATTTAGGGCTGGCCGGCCGCCTTCTTCCCGCGAACCCACTCCGCCAGCGTCTGCCATTCGGGATCGTCCTCCGAGTCCCAGTGTTTGCCTCCGGAATGGAAGGGGTCGCCTCCGGCTTCGGGCGTGAGCGGGTGCGTGAGCAACCGGCTGGCCATGGGGTCTCCAGGGACCACCAGGCGCCGGACGGAATCGAAGTTGCGGCGCGACTGCTCGTCATTCCATGAGGTGGCGCCCGGCGACAGGCGCTCCAGGCGAAACGTGGTGCCGGTGGAATGGCACACGTAGCAGCGCGCGTGCCCGGGTCGCTTCAACAGGAAGATGGGCTGCACGCGGGTCCTGAAAAACTCGAAGTCCAATGACGGCGCCTGCGCGCCCAGTGCGCCTGCCACAGCCAACGGTACGAAAGCCGCTGCCACGCGAGTGAGCGTCATGAAATGTCCCCCCTCGTTCTCCCGTATTCTACCCACACTTGTGTATGCCTGTACAATGGGCAGACGTAATGGATACGCGCCGGCCGCCACTGCCGAATTTCTTCATCGTGGGTACGGGCAAGGCGGGCACTACCTCGCTCCACGATTACCTGGGGCAGCATCCCCAGATTTTCATGAGCCCGGTCAAAGAGCCCAGCTATTTCGCCTCCGAAATCCGGGCCGCGAATCTCAGCGAGCAATTCCAGCGGCATGTCCAGAAGCAAACGCGGGAGCTGCCCAAACGGCTCCGCGACGGCCTGCCCGTCAAGCCGCTGGGGTGGCTGGCTTTCGAATGGGAAGACTACTTGCGGCTCTTCCAGAGTGTTCGGAATGAGACCGCCATCGGGGATGCATCGCCGTCTTACCTGTGGTCCGAGACCGCGGCCCGGAATATATGGTCGCGGGTGCCGGAGGCCAGGATCGTCATGGTCCTGCGCGATCCCGCCGAGCGGGCCTTCTCGCACTACCTGCATCAACTGGCGGTGGGGCTTACCCGATCCACTTTCCGGGAACACATCGAAGCCTGCGCGCGCGGCGGGCATCGAACCATCTGCACGTTGTATCCGTTCCTCGAGATCGGCCTTTACTACCACCAGGTGAAGCGCTATCTGGAGCGATTTCCGCGAGACCACATTCGCATCTACTGGTACGAAGAGGACTGGCGCCAGCCTTGGCGCCTGCTGGCGGACCTGTTTGCGTTCCTGAATGTGGACCCCGCCTTTCAGCCGGACATCTCGCGGAAGAGCCTGGAGCGCCGCGCGCCGCGTTTGCCCGGCCTGAGCTATTTCCTGAAAAAATATAACGTCTGGTACCCGCTGCGGGCGATGGCGCCTCCACGCTGGCGTCCCTCTCTGAGCAAGATCGCGTTTCGGCGGGACAAATCGCTGGCCATGGATCCAAGAGATCGCCGGTACCTGGTCGATTACTACCGCGAAGATATTCGTCAGCTCGCCGCTCTGCTGGACCGCGATCTCAGCCGGTGGCTGCGCGGCCAATAATATACACTGCGGAAGGCCAGCAGAAGCCCGATCCGGTGCGCCATTCCACTGCTCCCGTCAAATCGGCTTGGCCAAACTTCCTGAGCAGCGCGCCGGTGGTAGCGCCGGCCGCCATGCGGATCAATATGGCCCCCACGCAGGAATTGCGGCCCGTTCCGAGCGTCACGTGAGTGGTGATGCGACGCGTCACATCCAGACGATTGGGATCGGGAAACTGCTCCGGATCGCGGTTCGCGGACCCCACCATCAAGTGGACGCGTTGGCCCTCCGCGATCTGCGCGCCGCCCAGCTCCACATCTTCGACGGCGCGGCGAAACAGCGCGGGAACGATGCTGGCATAGCGCAGAAGCTCTTCGATGGCGCGCGGCATCAGGTCCGGCCGATCGCGCAGGCGCGCCCACTCGGCCGGATGGCGGAGCAAGGCCAGCCACCCGTTGACCAGCAGGCGGGGAAGCGTTTGCGATACCCCCACCAGCGTCGGCTCGCCCATCCGTGCCACCCGCGCCTCGAAGATGCGCTCCAGCTCGGCGGCGGCGGCCGCGGCTCTCGCCCGCAACGGCGAGTCTTGCGGTTGGCCCGTGCCGGCGTAAACCTGGCTGCCGAGCTCCGCCAGGCGTTCTCGGTCTTCCGCTTCCGCCCCCGTCACCCACATCGCCAGCGTGAGACACCAGGGTTGCGCGAATTCGCTCAGCAGATCGACTGGACGTTCCCTCGGCAGGCGCTCCGCGGCGCTGTCCGCCAATGCCTCAAGCTTCGGCTGCCACTGCGCAACCTTGGCCGGAGAGATCATGTCCAGCAGGTCCTCGCGCACGCGCAGCTTCCCGGTTTCATCGCGGACCGCAAGTTGGTCTTCTCCTCGTTGGCCGATAGGCCACAGCCGTGGCTCGCGAAACGCGGCCAACACATCCCCATACCGGCTCAGTACCCATGCGCCCGCCGCCCTATCGAAATACGGAGCTTGGGGAGGCGGCGGTGACAGCGGATCGGTTTGCATCGTGCCGTCACCGGCGTTACTTCGAGAGCTTGCTCATCGCATCCTTCATGCGCTTCCACGCCTCGTCGCGCGCCTTCACATCCGCCGCGTGGGTGGCGTTGGAGGCGGTCGGGTCCTCACCGCCGCGCATGAATCCGTGCCCCGCGCCGTCGTAAACCACGGCTTCATACGGCTTGCCGGCGGCCTTCATTTTCTCTTTGGTCGGATCCACCGTGGCCGTCACGCGCGCATCGATGCCGCCGTAGAATCCATACACCGGCGCTTTGATGCGACTGAGCGAATCGTCGGGCGGGGCGGTGCCGTAGAAGACGAACGCAGCCTTCAGGTCGGGCCGGTTGGTGGCGTAGCGAAAGCTCTGCGAGCCGCCGTAACAGAATCCGGCGACGAACAGCCTGCCGTTGGCGGCCGGCAGTTTCAGCGCGTAATCCGCGGCGGCGTTCAGGTCGGCGGTAATCTGGTCGGCCGGAAGGTCGCGGATCGCCTGGCCGATGGCCGTCGAGTCCATGGTCTTGGTGCCCCCGCCGTTGGGCCCTTTGCCGGACAACAGGTCGGGAGCGATGGCGATGTAGCCGGCCGCCGCGAATTCGTCGGCCGCAAGTTGGGCCCAGTCGGATAGCCCGAAGATCTCGTGGATCACCAGCACCACCGGCGCTTTGTCCTTCACTTCCGGATAGGCGACGTACCCCTCCACCGTCCGGCCATCGTGTTGCACCTTAACCCACTCCCGGTGGCGCGAGGATTGTTCCAGCTTTTGCTTGGCCCAGTCTTGGGCGCTCAGGGAGGTGGCGAGCAGGGCGAAAGACAAGAAGATGCGTTTCATCTTCCCTGTTTTATCACATACGGGCGCCGGTGCTTGTGCGGCAGTGCGGCAGGCCTCGGAGAGCCTTGCACACGGCAAAAAAGATTCCCCGTTCACCGTCTCCAAGCGGGTGACCAACACACCGTGTAACGCCGCAGTGATTACCCACCTTCGCCGAGCATGGCACAAACCGGGTCGCTTCAGCGTTACTGTTCTCAGAAGGGGCGACACATGCGCATTATTCCGATGGCAGCCGCGCTCGTAGCCTTGGCGCCCGCAGCCGCTCAGAGCTCGTTCGAGGTGGCGTCGGTAAGGATCGGTCAGCTCGCGAAGTCGGGCGGCGAGGGAAGCACACGTGAGAGCATTGAGCCTTCTCCCAGGAGTCTTTCGATGCGCAACGTAAGCCTGCGCACCTGCATTCGGTGGGCATATGGTTTGAAAGATTTTCAGATCTCGGCGCCGGGCTGGTTGGAGTCCGAAAGGTACGACATTGTGGCCAAGGCGCCGGGTGTTGTTTCCAACGGCCAGCTCAAGCCGATGCTGCGGGCGCTTCTCGCCGAGAGGTTCAAGCTGGCGCTGCACCGCGAAACAAAGGAACTCCCAGTGTACGCTCTGGTCTTGGGCAGGAAGGGGGCGAAACTCGAGGCGGCCAAAACCGAAGGCGAAGGCAGCATGCGAGTCGCCAACGGGTCCCTGGAATTCCGAAGCATGTCCATGCTGGAGTTTGCCGAGCGCTTGTCCGCGCGGCCGTTCGGGGTAGATCGCCCGGTGGTGAACCGGACCGGGCTTCAGGGAGCATTCAACTTCACGATGAAACTGGCCGGGAACGATGAAGATCTGAAGCACAGTTTGGAAAGACGGGAGATCGAGCATGACTCTTCGATGTTCACCGCTCCGCTCCAGGAACTCGGCCTCAGGTTGGAGGCGCAGAAAGGCCCGATTGAGATTCTCGTGATCGACCACGCGGACAGGGTCCCGGTGGAGAATTAGCCCGGCGCGCGAAACCGTCGGAGTGGTCTTCCACGTCCAATGTTTTTTCAGCATATGCGGATTGTGTCTCTGCTCGTAGCAGCGTGCTTTCTGCCGGCGTGGTCCGCCGAGCCGGAATGGCACATCCCACCGGTGACGACCAGGTTGGATGTACAGGGCCAGCGGCTGGAGGTGACCGTATCGGGGACGGTCGTGGCAGTCCGGGCGCCGGGCCAGGCACAGGAAGTGGTCCGCGTGAAGCTGGATGCCGATTTGGCGGAGCTGCAACGAAACTTGACCGCGCTGCTCGCCGCGCAGTTGAACCAATCGAACCGGTGCGGGGAGCGCTTGACGATCGAGCGCGCCACGCTGGTCCCCGCGGCCCCCTCCGGCATGCTCACTGCCGCTGTGCATTTCGAAAAATGGGGCTGCGCCAAAGCTCTCGGCAAGGAGATTGTCAAGAGGCTGGTGGCCGGCGATGGCACAGTGGGAGTGAAGCTCACACCGGAAGTGGCCGACGGCAACACCCTGCGATTGGCGGCGGACGTCACCTCCATCGACGCTACGGGTCCCGTCGGGGACCTGCTGCGATCTGGCTCGCTGGGCGATGCGATGCGCGAGAAGATCCGCGCCACGCTCGTTTCCGCGCTGCAAAAGAGCACGGACCTCAAGGCTACCCTACCCGCGGCGGTGCAGGAGATTGCGGCGATTCGCAGAGCGGAATTCAGGGATGGCGGCGAGGGGCGCCTGATCCTCTCGGTGGAGAGCGAGATCCGCATGTCCGACGAGCAGGCCGGAGCTCTTCTGGAGCGTTTGAAGGCGCCGGATGGGCATCGTGTCAAATAAGGTGGTGATCGCGCTGGCCCTGGCCATGACGCCGGTTGCGCTCGCAGCGGCGCCGCCCACGTTCGCCAGCGACATCGCCCCCATCGTATACCAGAAATGCGCGCCGTGCCATCGTCCCGGCGAAGCCGCACCGTTTTCCCTGCTGAGCTATGAAGACGTCAAGAAGCGAGCGGGCCAGATTGCGGTCGTGACGCGCAGCGGGTATATGCCGCCGTGGCTCCCGGAGCGCGGTTATGGCGAATTCGCCGACGAGCGGCGCCTGACCGCCGAAGAGATCGAGACGATTGCCCGTTGGGTGAGCGGCGGCGCGCCCGAAGGCCCTGCCGCCGGGATTTCGCCGCCGCAATTTACCGGCGGATGGCAGCTTGGCAAGCCCGACCTCGTGCTCGAAGCGGGCGGCTCATTAGAGTTGCCGGCTTCCGGACCGGATGTCTATTGGAACTTCATCTTCACCCCTGGCCTGACCGCGCGCCGATGGGTGCGCGCCATCGAGATCCGCCCCGGCGAGCGGCGGCTGGTGCATCATGCCAACCTGCTGGTGGACCGGACGGGATCGGCGCGCCTTCAGGAACCCGCGCCGGGGAAGGGCTTTCCGGGAATGGACCTGGTCGTCACGCGCAGCCCTTTCGACCCCGACGGCCATTTCCTGTTTTGGAAGCCCGGCAGCACATCGCATGTCGAGCCGGACGGATTCGCATGGCGGCTCGACCCGGGCAACGACTTGGTGCTCAATACGCATTTGCAGCCCTCGGGCAAGCCGGAGGAAGTGCGGCCTTCGATCGGGCTGTACTTCACCGATCGGCCCCAAACCACGTTTCCGCTGCTGGTGCAACTGGAGGCCGATGCGGCGCTCGACATCCCGGCCGGCTCGCGCGATTTCGCGGTCTCGGACGATTTCCGGCTGCCGCTGGATGTCGATATTCTGGCGGTCTATCCGCACGCTCATTACCTGGGGAAGCGGCTGGAAGCCTGGGCCACGCTGCCGGACGGCTCAAAGAAATGGCTGGTACTCATTCCCGACTGGGATCCCAACTGGCAGGCGGTCTACTATTGCCGCGAGCCGCTGTTTCTGCCGAAGGATTCTGTGATCCACATGCGGTACCACTACGATAACTCGGCGGCCAACGTGCGCAATCCCAACCATCCTCCGCGGCTGGTGCGCGCGGGCAACCAGGCCACCGACGAGATGAGCCACCTATGGCTGCAGGTATTGCCGCGCGGCGCGGGCGACCGTCGCCGCGAGCTGCGCGAAGCGGTGATGCGCCACCGCCTGGAAAAAAATCCCAACGACTTCGAGGCGCACATGAACCTGGGCGCGATCCTGCTATCGCGTCTGAACCCGCAGGCGGCCGTCAGCGAGCTGCGGGCGGCGGCGCGGCTGGAACCGAATCGGCCAGAGGTGCGCAACATGCTGGGCCTGGGGCTGGCCTCGGTAGGCCGCAACTCAGAAGCCATCGAGCAATTCGAGCTGGCGCTCCGCGCGCGCCCTGACTACTCCAGCGCGCGCTCCAACCTGGCGACGGCGCTGGCCAAAGCGGGAAGGATCGACGAAGCCGTGGAGAATCTTCGGCAGGTGCTGACGGCCAACCCCCAGGACGCTGCGGCGAAACGGCGGCTGGCGGACGCCCTGACCGTTCGCGGCGTGCTGCTGTTGCGCGGCGGCAAGCCGTCCGAAGCGGTGGCGCAGTTTGACGAGGCCTTGAAGCTGGATCCCTCCAACCAGGACGCGAAAGAGTATCGGGAGCAGGCCCTGCGGCATTAGGCGCGCGATTCACGGCGCTTGGAATTGGAAACTACGGCGATCTACGAGCGGCCGCGCTCCTGCGCCAGGCGCTCCGCCAGGAAGATCTTGAGCAGCGACTGATAGGGGACGTCGCGCCGGTTTGCCAGAATTTTGAGATCCTCGATCATGGAGACCGGCAGCCTTAGCGAGATGGTGCGGAGGGAAGGCCTGAGATTGGGAAGCTTCCGCCTCGTCGCTTGGGACCAGTCGATATAGGCGGTGGAGTCGTTGGCCGCCCAGAACTTCCGTTCCCCGTCTTCGGACTGGAATTTAGGAATGCCCTTCATGCCTCGCGTATGCCTCCTGCTCGTTCCTGTTCATGTCTCGCACCGAGATCACGCGGATCAGATTGCGCCGCAGCGCGAATGCGACAAACAACCGTCGCCCATTGATGGTTTGCCCGAGAGCGTAATATCTCTTTTCCCGTTGTGAGTGGCCAACGTCGCTCCTGACCACGAGCGGTTCATTGAAGAAAACATCCTCGGCTTCTTCGGGTGTGACCTGGTGTTGCTCCCAATTCTTCTCGATGTTGCCATCGTCCCAGTCGAACCCGATGCAACTCTCCAGCGGGTCTCCGGCTGCCACATCTACCAGTATATATCGGACATATACATCCGGCAACCCCGGCAGACAACGCGCAATCTCATTTACTGCCCAGTTCGCGGACCTGACTCACGAATGTGCGCGGCCATCATCTTCACCAGCTCGGCATTGGTCATCGGCTGCCAGCCGTGGCCTTTCTTCGGGCGGCCATACTCGAATGTGGCGTCGGAATCGGTGGTCTTGAGATAGTTTTCCAGCAGATAGACCGCCAGGTTCAGATAATAATTGTCCATGTCGCCGACGTAGAGGTGCAGCTTGCCTTTCCACTGCGGGCCGAGCTTCGCCCAGTTGGCTTTCATGTAGGCGGCCAGGTCGTAGCCATGGTCGCGCATGTAGGTGGCCACGGACCGGTCGATCTTGCCCGTCCGCTTGTCGAACAGCGGCTGCGGGTAGCCGTCCTCTCCCACGGGCCCGTAAACCGCTTCCCACGCCTCGAACTGCTGCGCGGACCGGCCGTGGCTGCCCAGCACGTCTTCCAGTTGACTCATCTGCCGCATGGTCTGAGTCACCTGGCCCTCGGGCGTGCGCATCATCGGGCGCTCGGGCACCATGTACTCGTATCCGGGCGCCACGAAGGCGTTGTCGTCCGAGTAGATGTCGACCAATTGGTAGCGGCGGAAATCGATAGGGTCGGGATACATCGTCCAGGTGCCGTTGAAGAAATCCGGATGCAGCACCTGGAGGGCGAGCGACTCCCATCCGCCGGTGGACCCGCCGGTCAGCACGCGCGCGTACGCAGCGCGAATCATGCGGAAGTGCTCCTCCAGGTAAGGGACCAGCTCCTGCAACAGCGCATCGCCATAGGGGCCGTCGTTGGCGGAATTCACCGCGTAGGAGTCGTCGAAGTAGGGTGTGGGGTGCTGGAACGTCACCGCGAACATGCGCGGGAAATCGTCGGACATCCAGGCTTGCGAGAACTCCGCGGAGTTTCCACGGCCTCCGCCGCTGCGGCCACTGGAGCCGTCGTTGAATCCGAAGGGCGCGTTCAGGCCGAAATGGCCTTGAATGTAGATCGCGGGGTAGCGCTCGGCAGGATGCTCATTGTAGCCCTTCGGCAGCAGCACGGTGGCTCCGATGAACATGGGATGGCCCCAGAACTTCGTCAGAAGCTGGCTCTGGATCTTGATGCGCTTGACCCAGGCTGTATCGGCGGGAACCTCGACGGGCGGAATCGCCTTGGTCAGCTCCAGTTTCACGGTGTAGCCCACCGCCGGATCGAGGTGTACGCGCTCGACTTCGCTGTACACATTGCCGGGCGAGCGGGTGAAACGCTGGCCCTCCCACTGGTCCATGTGCGCCCAGATGGTGTGGCCGTCGGACCGGTGAAACTGCGTGTAGACGTTGACCAGGGCCTGCACGTAATAGTCGCCGGCGGGGACGTCCTTGAGGCTGTTCGCCGGATATCCAGGCACGCGGCTATCCACCACGGCCGCGCGGCCCGGGGCGAGTTGCTCGACATCCACGCCGAAGAACGGTGTCCTGCCGGTGTACGAGCCGATCTGCTGGATGGGAGGCGGCGTCTCGCTCCTGGCCACGGCCACGAAGATGCGGCCGGTCATCGGGCCGTCGTGCGACCCAGCGGTAAAGGAAATTTCAAAGCGAGTGTCGGCGCCAAGCAGACTTGTGCAGGCGAGCAGGGCAGCCCAAAAGAATCTCCTCATGCCCGCCCATCATATCGCGCCGCGGCAGGCTTACGGTTTGTCGCGTTCCTGGAGGATCTGTTCGGCGCGGGCAATCTGGTCGCCGGTTCCGCGCAACGCGAGAGCGTTAGTTGGCGTATACGAGACCGAGCGCTGAATCTTGGTCGCCGCGCGAACCATGTTAAAGACTTCCTGCAAGGTTTGCGGCGAATCGATATGGGAAGGATAAAAAAGCCGGACGACTGGAGGCGAGTAAGGATCGGCCGCCATCTGGTACGCCACCGCGGTGGTATTTGGGCTGGCCGCGGCCGGCGGCTTGTCCAGTTGTTGAACCAGCCAGTCGACCAACGCACTCTGGTCGGCCGAGCCGCGCAATATCAGCGCCTTCGGGCCATTGACCACGACGACGCGTTGGACTTCCCCGAGGGAGCGAATCAGGTTGACCATTTCCTGCATGGCTTGCGGTGTCTCGGTGTGCCGCAGATAAAACACCCGCATGATGTTATTTGTCGTACCCGATCTTGGGGCGATGCCCTTCATCGTGAATTCGTGCCGGTGGGCTGCCCGGCGGGCTTGTCCATCAGGGGAGTCAACCACTGAACCGCCGCCATCTGTTCGACCGTCCCGCGCATGGCTATGGCTTTCGACGCATTGTAGGCCACGACGCGCTGGATCTCGATGACCGCGCGAATCGCGTTGATCGCTTCCTGCACGGCTTGCGGGGGCGGGGTGTTGGTCAGGTAGAAGATGCGCGCCACTTCATTGCTGGCGCCGGCCACCGTGAATTGAAGGGCTCCCGGATCGGGAGGCGCTGCATTGGCGGGACGGTCCATGTTGTAGAACAGCCACTCGGCCATGGCGATCTGGCCGGACGTACCAGACACGGCTAGAATTCCGGCGCTGTTATCCACGGTGGCATTTTGGATCTCCGCGATCGCGCGAATCATGTTCAGGATTTCCTGCCGGGATTGCGGCGCCTGGGTGTGGGTGAAATGAAATACCCGGTTGATGTTCTGGTCGGGGGACTGCCCAAAGGCCGAGCCGGCGATCAGGGTGGCGAGGACGAGGGCTTGGACGCGCATATCGGCTTCTCTGCTTGGTCTGACGCTACCCCGCCGGAAAGCGTGCACGCGACCGATAAGTGATATTCTGTTTTTGGCCGTTATCCAAATTTAAGGAGAGCAACGTGAGAGTCGGCGTATTCACCCCCCTGTTGTCGCAATTGTCGCTGGAAGACGTTCTGAAGAAGCTGAAGAGCAACAACATCGATACCGTGGAGCTGGGCACCGGAAACTACCCCGGCGACGCCCACTGCAAACTCTCGATGCTGGACAGCCCCAGCGAGCTGGCGGACTTCAAACAGACGCTGGCCGATCACGGATTCACCATCAGCGCGTTGAGCTCGCACGGCAACCCGCTGCACCCCGACCAATCCCGCGCGCACCACGACCAGGAAACCAGCCGTAAGACGATACGGCTCGCCGAGAAGCTGGGTGTGCCGGTGGTGGTCGATTTCAGCGGCTGCCCCGGCGATTCGCCGGCTTCCAAGTGGCCCAACTGGGTCACTTGCCCATGGCCGCCCGATTACCTCGAAATCCTCAAATGGCAATGGGAGGAAGTGGTAACGCCCTACTGGATCGAGCACGCGAAATTCGCCGCCGAACACGGCGTCAAGGTCGCGATCGAAATGCACCCCGGGTTCGTGGTCTACAGCCCGGAGACCATGTTGAAGCTGCGGTCCATCGCCGGGCCCTCGATCGGCTGCAACTACGATCCCAGCCACATGTTCTGGCAGGGCATCGACCCCATTGCCGCCATCCGCGTGCTGGGCGACGCCATCTTCCACGTCCACGCCAAGGACACGCAAATCTACGAGCGCAACCTGCCTCTGACGGGTGTGCTCGACACCAAGAGCTACACCGACGAGCGCAACCGCGCGTGGATCTTCCGCACCTGCGGCTATGGGCACGGCGGCGAGTGGTGGAAGGAATTCGCCTCCACGCTGCGCATGTTCGGCTACGATTACGCGCTCTCGATCGAGCACGAGGACAGCCTCCTTTCGCCGGAAGAAGGGCTTACGAAAGCGGCCGCGTTCCTTAACGGGCTAGTGATGAAGCAGCAGCCGGCCGCGGCCTGGTGGGTGTGATGGAAGTCACAGAATAAAGGGTTGCAGGCGAAAGCGGGCTCGACCTTTTCGAGAGCTTGCTGCTTCATCTGAAGATCGGCATACATCCTTCAACAGGCCGTAAAGCGAGCCCTTCCGAACTGCCCGAGTTTGGCAACCGAACGAATCTCGCCACATACCTTACGCCACTATCTACCCTTCCGGACTATGTCTTGTACAGCCACGCCGGTCCAGTATTTCCTGGGGTAGCGGGCCAGCGGGCATCAACATAGTATGTGT
>Ga0209517_10008675_pt1 | contig 11844 bp, 11 predicted proteins | sample PeaSoiMetSII2010_FD_187695 | JGI IMG/M metagenome (GOLD analysis project Ga0209517, IMG submission 187695) | Peat soil microbial communities from Weissenstadt, Germany - SII-2010 (SPAdes) (version 2) | ecosystem: Environmental > Terrestrial > Soil > Wetlands > Peat | place: Germany...
GCCGCAGCGCCCTGCTCCTTGGCCTCGCGGGCATTCTCCAGCGCGCGTTCCGCAACCCGGCTCACCTCGTGAAGCAGCTTTCGGATCTCCACTTCGAGCTGTCCCTGGCTTTCCTGCACGCGATCGACAACGTCCGACTGCACTCGCGTACTGTTCATCTCCACCAGATATTCCAAGAAGTCCCGGGATTTGCTTTCGATTACGAAAAAGGCTCCGACCAGGCCGAGAACAACGTCCGCCAGGTATCGCAGAGGCGAGGATGGTTGAGCGACGTTGATCAACTCCTCGAAGCGGAACCGTGACCGCACGCGAAAACCTTTTTCAGGATCGAGAGCATTTGGCATCCGCGCGAGTTCCGGAACACCGGATTCCGCCAGCTTCTCTAGGAAATCATTCCCGATGTTGACGAACCGAGTCGCGACCGCGCGATACTCTTCCTCGGCGCGGGCTTGCTCCGCAGTTAGCCACGGCAGCACGTTGCGCGAAGCAACGGTTTGCGCGAGGTGCATTGCCTGACGACGGAAACGCGGACCGTAACGCCGGGGAATATCTTGCAACTCCCTCTCGAACTCTGTTTTGGCTCGAGGCAAAGCCTCCGAGAGGAAGGCCTTTCGCCGCTCGAGAAACAGATCGGAGAGGCGATGCTGATCACCCATGAAGAGATAGCTCAGATCGTGGAGTGACCGTTCCGCCTCGGCAATCGTCGTCCGCATGGCTGCAATGCGCTGTTCCGACTCTTCGATGGGCCGCAACAACGCGTCACGTTCCTCGAAAGCGATGTTTAACAGTTCTTCGCCCAAGCGATGGACACCTCGCTCTCCGGCGCGCCGGACGATGTCCCGGCCGGATTCCACGATCATTCCTTGCAGGGCATCCACGAGCTTGCCCCAGTCCCGCTCCGGGCCGCGATGCTCGAGCCGTTCGGCCCCGCTCACTTCGTAGATCGGTCCGATGGGCCTCCCAAGACGCTTTTCCAAGACCTTTCGAGTGAAGGACTCCGCGATCTTGCGTTCGTCGTCCGAGGTGCGGTCCGCCTTGTTCAAGACAACAATCACCTCACGCACCTGGCGGCCTACGTCCTCCACCAGCGAGAGTTCTTCTCCTGCGATCGGCGGATCGGCACCGACGACTACAAGTGCGGCATCGATGTGCGGAATAAACGCTTGAGTCGCGGCTGTATTGCCGGCGAACACGGAACCGAGCCCGGGCGTGTCCACGAAACACATGCCAGTCGCCAGAAGAGGACTGGGCACGAAAACTTCCACCGCAGCCACGCCTTTGGCATTTTCGGGATTGTGTTCCTCCGAGACAAACTGCTGCAATTCTTCCGGCCTAACGTCCAACCAGTTTCCGCCGCGGAACCGTACCCGCGCACTCCTCCTTCTCCCAAACCTGACGACTGTCGGGACGGCGGTAATGGGAACCACACCAGTGGGCAGGACCGAATCTCCTAGCAAAGCATTCAGGACTGTCGATTTTCCGCGTTTGAACTGTCCGATGCATGCCACATAAAACCGGCCTTCGGCCACGCGCTCGGCCAGCCCCGAAGCATCATCCGCAACCCATTCGGAGCCAAACTCACGGGCAATTTCCGCTAGTCGCTGAAGGGTCGAACCAACGTCAACTCCCTCGGAAGTGTCAACCTCCGTCTTGCCTTTGGGTCCATGGGAATCGTCATTCACCAGAGTATTTGTCCTGTGCGTTGTCATCGTGCAACCTTGCCGAGCCTTTCCGAACCGTGAGCAATCCAGGCGTCATTTCAGAAATTCCTTTTGACAGCCAGACTCGCCGAGGAGCTTTCACAATGGTTCATCAAATAATCCACATGCAGTAGCTTCGTTTTGATTCGCCCCTCGTAGTGATAGTGACTGTCGGCGGCCGCAGTACACATTCGAAAGATGGCTCCCGGCAACAATCCACTGAAATCCAGGATGTCCTCGCGAAAGCCTTCGAGGTCAAACCGCTCGAGGCCGAAGCGCCGTATGCACATTTCGAGGAGTTCCTTCGCTGCAGGTAGAGTCAGCGCGCCCACGTGCAACCTTTGCCGGTCGTTCCAATACAAAGGAGCGCCATGGCCCAGTTCACTGTACGTCCATCCCTGCGCGACCGCGTAGATGGGGGTCTCCTGGTTCAACATGAGTTCCTTGATAATGCGCGCCAGCATGTATGTCATCGGCACGAGGTCTTCCAGAAAGATCCAGTATTCCCCAGCCCCCGCCGCGCGGTAGAGAAGGCCGCGCAAGCGCAAGCTCGTTTGTGCTTTCACCCAATTCGAGAAGGAGGCCCCGAAACCCGTATCGGCACGGAACTTCGACCGAAACAGGGGATCTTCCGCAAATCCTTGCGCGATTTCTCGAAGGATCTCCTGAGGGGCTCCGTTTCCACGGGCACAGACGCAGCGCCGCGTTATCTTTTCCGGCAAATTCGAGAGAGCCCGAGCCACTAGGGCACTCTTCCCAGAATTGGATGCTCCCCAAATGAGCAGGCTCTCGCGTTTCCGAATAGCTTCCTCAAGACGCGCGACTTCGCTATGCCGGCCGAGGAAGATTCCTGCCTCGGCAGAGACAGCGAGCATCGAGCGGGGAGCGCTCAACGGTTCCTCCCTTCGTGAGCCTGCACCGGCCAAAGTTCGTTCGCTAGAAATGCATCAAGAAATTCCTTGGCCAGCTCCGCCTGCTCACATGGATATGCGCAGTCCTGCGAATCCATGGAAATTCGGACCTTTGCGCCACTGACGGGCATCCAGAAGCACCTTTGCTCACGCTACTGCGAGCGTTTCGCGCCTTGGTGGACGTACTTGATCACTTCCACATCCGACATGGCGATCAGGCCTTCGTCCACCATCTCGTCAAGAATGGGAATGAGCTTGCGCATCTTCTCTTCGGAATCAACCACGCTCACCATGATGGGAGCGTCCCGAGAGATGGAGAGCAGATGATCTCGGTGAATCAAAGTGCTTGCGCCATATCCCTCCACTCCGCGAAATACCGTCGCTCCCGCTATATCCAGTTCGCGGCACTTCTCAACGACCGCGCGGTAGAGAGGCTGGCCTTTCCACTTGTCGTCCTCGCCAAAATATAGACGCAGAAGTTTGGCCTTTCCTTCGAGCTTCATGGGCGCTGCTCCTTCCGGCGTTCCTCGGCAACGTAGTCGTGCGTGTACTTGATGATGTCCACGTCGGACAGGACGACCAGCCCCTGCTGCACCATCTCGTCGAGCAACGGCGCCATCTTCCGCAAATTCTCTTCCGTGTCGATGACCGAAAGCATGATCGGCCGGTCATGAGAAAAGCTGAGCGCCGAACGGTGATGGATGCGCCGGTTTGCACCGTAGCCGAGGATTCCCTGGTATACCGTCACGCCGGCGATGTCGTTCGCGCGCATGCATTCGACAATGGCTTTGTAGAGTGGTTTCTCATGCCATTTGTCGTTTTCGCCGACATAGATGCGCATCAGCTTGGCCTTGCCTTCGCGCTTAAGCGCATGTTGCTGCTCGTCGCGGAATTCTGTCTTCTTTGCAACTTCGGCGGGCTTCACCACCGTTGTGTCCTGTACCTCGATTAGCCCGGTGCCTGCCATTTCGTGCAACTTCGGCAACAGTTCCTCCACCTTCTCCGGGCTCTCGATGAATTCGATCTTGATCGGAAGATTTTCCGTCAAACGAAGAATGCGCGTGCTGTGCAAATGGTGGTCGGCGCCAAACCCCGCCATGCCGCGCACGACGTTTGCCCCCGAAACCTTGTGATAGAAGAGGTAGTCCAGAATCGCCGTATACAACGAATGCCCGTGATATTGATGGTCCTCCCCAACGTAGATGACCACCTTCTTGGCGGGCCCGACTTTCAACATGGCGTCTCCTCTCCAGGAATGCCCCTCTGACATGCAAGAAACTCAGCCGCCCGGCCCAGCACGCCTCCTCCGGCATGCTGTCCTTGCTTCGCCTGGACGGCACATTTCTCGAGGTCAACTTGAAGTTCCTCTGAGGTCCGGGCGAGAATTTCCGCAACTACCTTGCGCGAACTCAACGGCAACGTTTGGGACAGCCGCTCCGCGTGCCACAAACAGAGTGTCCCGCTCTGCCGCATCCAACCGACAAAGGAGGGTACTTTCATGCTCTCGACCAACTCCTGTAGCCGCACCTCCTCCTCTCGGCGCAAGTCCGCACAAAAGTCGCACACCCGCTCTCCTGTGCGCGCTTCTGCCTTCAGCCGAAAATCGAGAACCTGTCTATAAACTTCCGCCGCCAGCGCCGCTGGTGCGGACCGCGCCAGAGACCACGCGTGATGGTTGCAAAGGTGCGTGGCTTTTCGAAGGCTTGCGATCTCGACCAACTGCGTCTGGTGATGCCTGAGGACTGTGCAAAGCAGACATGCCCCGTGGGCTGCCGCTTCCGTCATCGGCACCTCTCGAACTGCCCTTGCTCCGTTCATGCCATTAGCCTCCCAACGATCACGCCCATCCATACGGCCAAGAAACCCACAATCACACTCAGCACGACATTCAGAAACGCCATCAAGAGTTCCCCGTCCTGAATCACGCGAAAGGTCTCGTATTCAAAGGTCGAAAACGTGGTGTACGCCCCAATAAAACCGATGGGAATCAGATAGCGCCAGTTCGGGCTCCAGTGCGTCTTCTCCGCCAGCAACGTGACGATAAACCCGATTAAGAAGGAGCCCGTGCAATTGATGAGAAACGTACCGTAAGGAAACCGCGTCCCCATCCTGGTGCTCACGTACCCGCCCAGCCAGAAACGTGCAATCGCTCCGAGAAACCCACCGATTCCGACCATGAAATATTTGCCCATCACACCTCGCGCTCATCCTGCTTTTGTTCACGACTTCAACCCCGCGCTGCTTGCCATCAATCGGCTGAGACTGCTGGTAGACCGGCCTCCGTTGCGGTGACGCCCCCGCCAAGAGCCTGGAGATCTACGAGCAATACGTTTACTTCCTCGGCCCCCAGGGTCGAACCCGATTGCGCCCGTTCTGCTTGCGCACGATAACTATCCGCATAGTTTGCAAACCGCTTGGCCAGTACACTCACAACGGAGGAACTCCAATCCTTAAAAACACCACCATAGATCGACACCACGTTCGACAGATAACTGTCCAACTTCGAACGGATTGCCCGTCGCGCCGCGATGCGCAAACCTGCCTTGCCCAGGAAGCGACCCCAGAACGGCGATACAAATTGAAGGTCGCGCCCGGCAAAATCGAATACGGGCATTGAGCGAATCGCCGAGATGAACTCCTCTTGGGTAGGCCCGTGAGGGAGGCCTAAAATCTTTTCCGCGCTCTCTAACTCGGCATGAAGATCGTTGGCCAGACTCTCCAGGTGCTGGCGGTACACTTTCGCCTGCTGATGAACGTCTCTTACGATGCTCTCGTAGACTACGAGGCCAGAACCAGTGGAGCTATCCTGATCACGCCACCATTCCTGAGCGAGTTGTTCGGCGGCCCGTTCCAAGAGCCAGCCTGAGTCTCGCGAGAATGCACTGATATCCCGTTCCAATTCATTTTGCACTTGCGGAATCCGGCCGGTAGCCCGGCGCAGCCGTGCCTCTACTTCGCGAACTTCCCCGGAGTCGGCCCCGGAAACGCCTCGACTCCTCCGCACTCGCATGGAAAGCGCCGCCACGACCGCGTCACGCAGCGTTCCCACCTTGCGTTTCACCGAGAGCGATTTCAGATCTTGGCTACGCTGGTAGAGGGGCAAAATCTCTGTGTCGAACCATTGTGTGAGAAGTTCACGGCGTCCCGCGACCGCACTCACGGCGTACACCGGGACCTCGACGCTGCACTGTTTCACTATGTTTTCCTTCACATATCGGATGAGGTCGTCGACTTCCCAGGGAGTCAGCAGGTCCGCCTTGCTGAGCAACACTTGGACGGGAATGCTCGCATCTTGAAGAGCCTGGATGGTCTGCAAATCTTCTTGCGTCAACGTGGAGCCCGCATCGATGAGGACCAGACCCAGGTCGCAGTTTGGCAGGTAGGCCAGGGTCTCGGAAGCGCCGCTGGTTGCCAGCGACCCGAGCCCTGGAGTGTCCACAAACGTGGTTCCTTCGCGAAGACGCGCAGACGGGAGATCCACGATAATTCGTGTGACTCGCTTTTCGTTCTGCGGGTTCCCTTTCTCGCTCGCCACTTCAGCTAAATGGCCGATTTCAAGAGTCTCTGGAAGACGCCTCTCCGCAAACCATACCGTGAGCTGGCGCATCTCCCCATGCCGAATGCGCGTCGGCACGGCGGTAATAGGCGTAACGCCAACCGGGAGAATGTCTTCGCCCAGAATTGCATTTAGCAAAGAGGACTTACCCGAACTCACTCTCCCAAACACGGCGATTTCCAGGCTTCGGTCCTCGAGCCGATCCGTGATTCCTGCAATCGTGCTTCGGAATTCCACGAGCCCGCGCGCCGTCACCACCCGTTCGATCTTCCCCAACAGTTCGAGCTCGCCCGAGGTTTGCTCCAATCGTTGGAGCCGCTGGCGCAGGTCCTGTCCCGCATCCTGCATCAGGTACCGATTCAAGCGTTCGACCAGGCCGCGAAGTTCTCCGCTGATTCCTTCGAGTTCCATGGCCAGTTCGGGAGCTACCTCGCCATATCCCTTCATGTACTGCGGCCGTAGCTCCTCAAGCGCGATGTCGATCGTCGTCAATGCCGTATAGACGGCCCGGCTCGTCGGAACCCATGCTTCTGGACGTGGGATTCCTTGTCCGTCCAGAACGCGCGCGAGCTGTGCTCGAATCCGCGCGAGATAGTCCTCGATGGTTCTTCTCTGCGTTGGGGTGACGTCTTCGATGTAGCGAGGGAAGGCAGCTTTCGATGCGGCGGAATGGAGGATTTGTTCAATTTCGCCGATTACCTTATCCACGTACTGGCAAGTGACAGTAAGACCCCGCACCTGAAACTCGTTCAGGCTGGCAGTCGAGTTGTGATCTCCCGAAGTCATGTTGTTCTCAAGACCTTCCAAATCGCGGCTGTACGTTGCGGTGCCCCGCGAGCAGGGTCAATGCCTGCTGAGGGGCCTGCCATTCCTCTTCCGCGATCAGATCGCTCCGCCGCCCTTCGTGTCTTAAGGCATATCGCTGCAAGTTCTCTCCCACACGCCGGAACGTCGCGCTTTCCCGCTGAAGTAGCTGTCTCGCGGTCGACGTGTCGTGGAGCGTCAGCACCAGCTCTTCGAGGTGCGTCAGGCAAAAGCGCCGCTGCTGGTCTCTGCTTCCTTTGGCTCCAGTCTCCAAGCGATCAGCAAATTCCCGAACAGCCGTTTGCTCCGCCTCCCGAACCTTCTCGCACGCGGGACAAGTTCTGTCCGCTGGCAGCGGAGGCCCAGCAACACCTCCGGTGGAGTGATTCGGGGCATGGCCTTCCGCGAGATGCAGCAGGTCTTCGCTGAACCGGAACAGCACCTGCGGATAGGCACTACAGATCCCCTGCGGTGACGCCAGATTTGCGTATTGCCATGTGTGCATCGGACAGAAGCCCCCGGCTTCCGCATGCGCCCGTTGCACGTCGGCGGAAAAGGACAGGTCGTACTGATACTTCCGGAAAAAGTCCAGGACAGCGTCCACAACGAGATCACAGACGGCACAACTGACCCTCAACACGGAACTGCCCTGCTCCCTGCGCGTCGCAAGCGGGCACCGCTGCCTCCCTGATTCCTCGCCTTCTGTGCCCGGCTCGATCGTGCTGCGCAAAGATCCAAGACGGGTCAGCAACACCTCGCCTTGGGGCAGCTTGCTTCCCACGAGCAGTTCCGAAGCTCGATCGCATATCTGTAACAGAAAGTCGCCCTGTTTGTGCATGGTGATGTAGCCCACGATGTCTTCTTCGAGTTCCGGCAGGCCACTTTCCGACAGTTTTCGTGCGTCGGAAGTCACGCGGGCCGCGAGCCCGTCTCTCGCGGAAACGAGGTAAAGCCGCACGTTAGTGTCTTCCAATTCCTCCTGGACCTTCGTTTTCACAAATTCGATCACTTGGTCGCGCTCGGCTTCGGGAACGAGATCCATTTTGTTCACGACCAGAAACATCTGCCGAACGGAAGAGCGGCACTCGCGTAGGTAGCCCAATTCGGCTGCCGTCAACGGGGCGTCACAACTCGTCACAAAAACAATCGCATCGGCACTCGGCAGAAAGTTCAACGTCGTCACCGTATTCTCCCTCACGGCCGACCCCAGTCCGGGAGTATCCACCAAGAAGAAGCCGCGCTGCAGTATTTCGACGGGAACCTGCACCTCCGCCATCTCGATTCGCTCCCTGTTCCCCGGGTTTATGCGCTCCGTCACGAAATCCACCAACTCGCCAATACCGATTTCACTGGTGAGATTACTTCCCGCCCTGCGCAGCACGACCTTCTCGCGGCTGCCGTAACTCACAGCCGTAATCGCCGATGTGGTCGGCACGATTCCGGACGGAAGGTAGTCCTTGCCCAGAATGGAGTTCATCAGTGTGCTTTTGCCCCGGCTGAACTGGCCCACCACCGTGAGATAGAACCGGTCCTCGGCCAGTTTGTGTGTCAGTTCCCCAACCGCGCGCTCTAGTCCTTCATTCTTTGCTTTGTAGGCTGCGGCATGGATCTCGCGCAGAATCTGGGCAATGGCGTGTTTGTCCTGCTCATATTCGGCCAGGACTCCGCGTGTGTCCTTCCTTGTTTCGCCTTCCTCCCGCCGATGTATCCCTTCATTCGTCATGCCACACGTTCTCTTTCGCCCCGGATTTCTCCGCAGTGAATTGCAGTTTTTCAAGAATTCGCAACACTGAGTCCGCCAGAGGCTCGCCTCGCACGGCTCGGCGCCGTGCGCTCATCTCGTGCGCGATCAACTCGCGCAGCTCGGCATAATTTCGCCCCAAGCATTCCTGGATACGTATCTGCAGAAACCAGTGCGCGGAATCGAGAGAACGGATCAAAAACCGCGCCGCTTCCTGCCTCTCTGCAGCCGGAGCCCAATCCACGGCCATCTCGCCGGCCATGATTTCGATTTCCTGGTCCCCATCCTGCAATAACGGTTTCAGTTCCTTCCAGTCTTCGTCTCTCAAGACCATATCCGCGAGAATGCGGACCACCGACCGCCGCCTCTGCCTATCCGATGGCTTTTCCTCGTCTTGGGCGCCAGTTCGTCGCACAGCTCGAAGCAGCACAGGTTTAACTTTCCCCGCAATCCCTCGGAGGGCTTTTTCCGCCGCAGGGCGGCTGACATCATCCCCGAGGGCCTTCACGAACACCGGTGCGGCTTCGGGTCGGTCGAATCTTCCTAGTGCATCCACCGCACCGGCGAGCATCCGTCGTTGCACGAGATTCGTCAGAAACTGGAACACCTCGTCCGTGGGCCATCGCGCGAGTTCGCGGGCGGCTGTGTTTTCCACTGCTTCTTCGCCGAAACGCACGACCGCGTCGGCAATCTCTCGCTTGTGCGAGAGGTATTCCATTAGAACGTCCTTTGCGCCAAGTTCTCCGAGAGTTTCCACCGCGCGCTGTCTCGGCTGAAAGACCCCACGCGGTCTTCCGTTCAACAAAAACTCCCGCAGCGGAGCAACCGCTCGCTCGCCGCAGCCGACCAGCAGCGACACGGTTAAGTCCCCGCCCTGCAGGGACTCCAGATCATGGACGAACGAGCGAATCTCCTCATCGGTGTAGTCCCTGCTGCCCGATGGTGTTCTCGTCTGCTGCATTCGTGCGGTCCCCTTGCGCGTTTCCCAATTCCCTTCATGGGTCGATGTAAGCCGTGCGGCCTGCGTACTCCGCCCGCGATCCAAGTTCCCGTTCGATCTCGAGCAGGCGGTTGTACTTGGCCACTCGCTCCCCGCGGCACACCGAACCCGTCTTGATTTGCCCTACCCCGGTGGCGACAGCAAGGTCAGCGATGGTCGAATCATCGGTCTCTCCCGAGCGGTGCGAAACGACGGACGTATATCCGTGCTTGCGGGCTAGCTCGATGCACGCCAGCGTCTCGGTCAGCGTTCCGATTTGGTTTAGTTTGATAAGAATCGAGTTCGCAACTTTCTTCGTGATTCCTTCGGTCAAAATCTTCGTGTTGGTTACGAAGATGTCGTCGCCGACCAGTTGAACTTTCTTCCTCAGCCGCTTCGTCATTTCTTGCCAACCCGACCAATCATCCTCAGCCAGGCCGTCTTCGATCGAAAGAAGAGCAGGATACCGATTCAACCAATCCTCCCAAAGAGCGATCATTTCCTCTGAACTCTTCCGCGCGCCATTCGATTTGTGGAACACATAGACACCATTCTCGTAGAACTCGCTTGCGGCAGGATCGATATGGATGGCAATTTCCTCCCTGGGCTTATAGCCCGCCTTCTGAATTGCAGCCAGCAGAAGTTCCATCGCTTCTTCATTCGAGCGAAGCTTCGGAGCGAATCCGCCTTCGTCCCCAACGGACGTCGAGTAGCCAGCCTTATGCAACAGCCCTTTCAACGCGTGAAACGTCTCCACGGCCGCCCGCACCGCCTCCGAAAACGAAGGCGCACCGACCGGCGCCACCATGAATTCCTGGAAGTCGACGTTGTTGTCCGCGTGTTTTCCCCCGTTCAATACGTTCAACTGAGGGAGTGGCAACAAATAACGCTCGCGTTTCTCAAGGTGTTGATAGAGCGGAAGACCCCTTTCCCTTGCCTTCGCGTGCGCGAAGGCAAGCGATACGCCAAGGATGGCATTCGCGCCGAGCTTGGCTTTATTGGGCGTTCCATCGAGATCGATCAACATCTTGTCGAGGACGCTCTGCTCAACAAAATCCCTGCCTTTGAGCGCAGGCGCAATGATTTCCCGTACATTACTAACCGCTTTCAGTACTCCTTTTCCGTTATAGCGTTTCTTGTCCCCGTCGCGTAGCTCCACCGCTTCACGCTTACCCGTAGAAGCCCCGGACGGTATCTTCGTAACACCTTTGGCACCGCTATCGAGCGTGGCCATTACTTGGATTGTGGGGTTCCCTCTTGAATCGAGGATTTCCAGTGCATCAAGCTGAACGATTTTCGACATGTCTTGCCTCTTTCTTCGATTTAGGTACGGCTCCTGATCGCAACACTCTGGCCAGGAATTCTTGGGTGGAGGCGCTCACGGGCATGGACCGGACACGCGCCACTGTTTTTTGCAGGGGGTATTCATAGCTGTGGAGCCTCACCGAGCCGTTTTCCCAAATCGCGTATGCCGCACGCGGGGTACCGGTCTTCGGTTGTCCGAGGCTTCCTGGGTTCACAACCCATTGGTCTTTGTCGTGGAGAGAAAATTGCAGATGAGTATGCCCGACAAACAAAAAATCAGTTCCTACTGTTGCCAGTTCTTTCCTCCACTTGCGCATGTCCTCACCGCAATACCTGTGCAAGGGATCGGAGGGCATCGCGTGGCAGAGGTAGAACGTCCATCGGCCGCGCCGTGCCCAATGGAAGTGCGGTAGGTCGGCAAGATAACCCTTGTGTTTTTCCGTCAAGACGGAAGCCGTGTATCTCCGGGTTTCTTCCGCCGCCTGCTGGAAAGCGGGCGAACACTGTGGATCGCGATCAAACGCAACCGCATCGTCGTGGTTCCCGCGCACTACCAAGGTTGCCCGCTTGCGGACGAATTCGATCACCTCGGCCGGCTGAGGGCCGTAATTTACCAAATCGCCTAGAACCCACAATTCGTCGTAGTGGTTTGGAAGCGCCTTAAGTGCTTCAAAATTGCCGTGAATATCGGAGACGATCGCAATCCTTGGGATCTCCCCGCATGTAGACCGCGTCCGGGGCCGAATCAATCTCCGGTCATTCGCCGTTTTCCGCGAACTCCTCACTGATCTTTTTCTCCTCTGTCCGTTCTTCACGCTTAATCCTTCATCACGCTGAAATCGTGGCTT
>Ga0209517_10008676_pt1 | contig 11840 bp, 5 predicted proteins | sample PeaSoiMetSII2010_FD_187695 | JGI IMG/M metagenome (GOLD analysis project Ga0209517, IMG submission 187695) | Peat soil microbial communities from Weissenstadt, Germany - SII-2010 (SPAdes) (version 2) | ecosystem: Environmental > Terrestrial > Soil > Wetlands > Peat | place: Germany: Weissenstadt...
GTTTGCGGCGGGTGGCCGCGCCGCCGTCGAGCCGCTCTCGAACGGGCTCGCCCACAAGGCGGCAGGCCATGCTTCTGGAACTCCTCAGACCGCTCTCGTTCTTCCTGAGCATCGTCTCGCTCTACCCGGTGATGCTGAGCGCATTTTTTGTGCCGGGCGCCCGTTGGGAGGAACGGCTGGAGATGGCGCTGCTGCGGGTGGCGCTGGCGGCCTGCGTCTGCTTCTCGAGTGGGGTGCTCTACGCCTGGCACTCGCGGTCCAGCCCCGAGCCCGCCGTATCGCTGCTTTCTACGCTGCCGGTGCGGCTGTTCTTCTGGGCCATGGGCGGAATGGCGCTGCTGTTCGCGCTCTCGTGGTGGCTGGATGCGTATTACGTCCCCATGCTGCGCCACGACTGCTGCCGCCCCTGAAGCCACCGTCAGACGCCATCCCAGGCCGCTCCAAGGGCCGAAGCAGACGAACATCGCAAGCCACGGGAATGGCCAACTGAGCGTCAAGCATACCGAAGAGAGGATTTTCACGGCGCAACCGGGAAACTTCCAGCCAACGGTGATACACCCACGACCGCCGAGCCTTGCACGTTGCGCGGTCAGGCAACGGTAATGCACCGGGGGTGAAAATCGACTATTGTTTTTTATCGGTCGTCGCATCGTCCGCGGCCGCGCCTGCAGTGGTCTTCATCTTCTCGCGCGTGCTTTGGCGTTCCTGTTCGATGACGTCTTTCAGGGCGTTGAGAGCATCCTTCGATTTGTCCATCTGGCCCAGGCGACGGTAGGCGACGGCAAGATGCGAGTATGCGGAGCGCTCTTTGGGGTCGATGACCCGCGCCTTTTCAAACTGGTCCGCCGCGTCCCTGGGCCGGTCTTCGTCCAGATAAATGGTTCCCAGAGAGACGTGCGGCAGGCAGAGATTCGGGTTGAGGCGAACCGACTTTTCCAGCGCGGTTTGCGCTTCAACATACGCCGGCGAACCAGCCGCGGCGCCCGTCCGGATCAGCGCCTCGCCCAGTAAATAAAGCAGGCTCGCGTCATTCGGTTTCTCGCGCAGGCGCTGACGGAGAATCTCAATGGCCTGCGCATCGTGGCCTGTCTCCAGGTACGAGACACCCAGTCCCACATAGCCGAGATTGGTCTGCGGCGCAAGATCGGCCGACAGCTTGAAGTCCTTCTCCGCCAGTTCGAACTCATCCTGCATGGCGTACAGAACGCCGCGCATGAAGATGAGCCGGTCGGATTTTGGATGGGACTCGAGGGCAACCTTGACGACCGTCATGCCCGCCTGGAGAGATCGTTGATTCATGCACAGCGACGCAAAGTCAAGATAGTTGTCCTCGTCCGCTGGGTCCAGTGCAATGGCTCTGCGCAGCGCGTCCACGGCGTGCTGAATCTCGTTGTTTCCCTCGTAGGCTTCCGCCAGAACATTGTTCAACTCCGATGTCTCATGGCCGTGGCCGATCAGATCTTTCGCCTCGTCAATGGCCCTGGGAAACTGCTTTGCCTCGATATTGGCGAGCACCAGGTCGAATCCAATGTCGTAAGAACCCGGATAGCGCTGCTGGACTGCTGCCAGATACGGAATGGAACGCTCTGCGAGCCCGATCTGCTCCAGCGCCAGGCCAAGCGCAAACTGCGTCTGCGGCTCGATCTCGTCCGGTTGCAGCCGGTCGAGAATCTCGAGCGCCTTCTGTTGCTGGCCGGTCTGGAGATCGCTGACAGCCAGGTGCGCCGCCGCATTTGGATTCCGGAAAACAAGATCGTGAGCGCTGCCAAACGCATCCGCGGCGCGCTGATAGTTGTGTTGCCGGTATGCGATCTCGCCAAGATAGAGATTGACAATCGGGTCGCTCGGCGCTTGCTTTAGCGCCGCCAGCAGGTGCTTCTCGGCCGCACCGTATTGCTTCAGATTGAATTCGTTGATAGCCAGGTTCTTCAGCGCCGGAACGAAGCCCGGCGTTACAGCGAGAACCTTGCTGAAGTATTCGTTGGCCTGCTGAATGTCGCCTTTCCCGGTAAGCGCCAGGCCGGCCAGGTTCAATTCCCTGGCGTTGTGCGGATCGCTTTTCAGCAGCTGCAACACAAGCGCCAGGCCTTCATCCCACTGGTGATTCCGCACCAACGCTTCAGCCTGGGCATAGTCGCCGGTCTGGCTCGCCATCGTCAGCGGTGCGGAAAGACAACACGCGAGCAACAGAGCAAGCGGCAGCCTGCTCCCGAGCAAGAAAGAGCAGCGGTCAACCGGCCTAGCGCTTTGCACGCACATCAGGGTTCAGCCCCTTGAGACGACACGGTTCCACCCGCGCCCGCTGCAGAATCGCGGCCATCGGAGCTCTGGTGCGGCTCAACGGCCTTGCCACTGCCGTTGAAGCGGTGCTTGTCCGCTTCCGATCGTTCCTGTCCGTTCACCTCGGTGGACTTCCTGACGACCAGCTCGAAATCCACGATGAACTCCCGCGCTGGCGCTGTTGGGTGAGCAATCCGATCCAGCATGGCAAGCAGCGCTGTCGATCCGATCTCAAGGCATGGCTGGCGAATGGTCGTCAGTGGAGTCTGCAGCAGTTGCGCATACTTCACGTCGTCAATCCCGGCAATGCGGAGCTGGGCCGGGACCTGGACGCCCATGCTGGTTACGGTTCTCAACAGCTGCGCCGCGGTAAAGTCGTTGGCGCAGATGATCGCGTCGGGCTGCTGCTGATGAAGAAACTCCTCGACCGCCGGCACATCGTTGGGATCGATCCACTTGACCATCGGTTCCGCCGCGGATCCATGGTGGGCATGCAGCGCCTCCTTGTAACCGCCGATTCTGGCGTCAACGGTGTGGGCTGAAAACGGCGTGGCTACGAATGCCACCCTCTGCGAGCCGGAACGAAGCAGGTATTCGGCAAGCACATATCCGGCGCGGTGGTTGTCGATGCCCACCAGGTCGTACTTGCTGCGCTCCGGAAACAGCACAATGTCGCGGTCAAGCAGCACAATCGGTATCTGCGCCTCGTCCAGCGCCCGGACAATGGAGAGATTCACCGCATCCCTGCCCTCGAAGTGCTCCATCGGGGCAAAGAAAACGCCGGAAACCTGACGCTCGATGTAGTACTTGCACAGGTGCTCGGCCTGAACTTCCTTGCTGGCGCCCTTCAGAAACGACGGGCCCCATAAAAGGTCGTGCCGGCCCCGGCTGTGGGCTTGGGAGATGCCCTGGCAGATCGGCTCGAAGATCTCCGTCGTCCCCAGTTCCGGGATCAGCAACCCGAAGACCAGAACCTCGTTCTCGCTGCGATTCGAGACCACCGTCCCCGCGCCCATGCGGCGCGCAATGAATCCTTCCGAGACCAGTTGCGCCAGGGCCCGGCGCACCGTCGGCCGGCTTACCCCAAACCGCTCCACCAGTTCGTTCTCGCTGGGCAGCTTGTCGCCCTCCCGGTGGGTGCCGTCCGTCAGGGCGCCGCGGAGTTCCAGGTAGACCCGCTTGTATTTCGGCCCTTTTCCCCCGGATTCGATGCTTGCGTTCTGGGACATTTTCCCCATTTCACCGGGCGCTCGCCGGAATCTCGATGCAAGCTACCCGGAATCCGCAACCTACCTTCGCGGATCTCAATCTTTCCAGACTGTATCATAGAATCTTACAACTTGTAATTGATTTTATTGACAGGTATCCTCCCGATGCTCTAGTCTGAATTCCGTCCATAGTCTTCTTTTGAGTGCGCAATCGCCCTCAAAACCACGCGCAGGAAGGTGATGCGGCCGTGGGCAATCGAGGTTTTTTTCTCTTGCTCCTGTGATCTTCCAGCGACGAATATGCACTGTGCGGAGATTCAATCAGCGGCAGAGTCCGTGTTCCCGTCGGCAGGAGCGCTCGATGCGGCGAACCTTGTTCCTGCGCAGGCGGCCTGGCAGGCGGCAACAAGGATGGAACCTAGTTCAACCGGTGAAACCAGACTCCCGCCAAAACTGCCAGGGAGACCGCGGGACAATCCCCGGCGGCCACCCCGGCCGGCTGGCAGGCGTGCACTTGCCCATCCGTACTCCCGGTGATCGGGACTCGCCGCTCGGAGCTGAGATGACAACCGGACCAACTCTTGGAGAAGCACAGGGCCGGCCCCGTCGGATCTCCGGGCTGGGCGCGCTGCATTCTGGCAGGTTGTCTCTGAGCTTCGCCCTGCTGCTCGTTTTCCTTTTGCCCAGCGTCGCCAGCCGCTCGCGCCTGCAAGCGCAAACCAGCTATGGATCGGTCGTCGGAACGGTCATCGACACAACCGGAGCCAACGTGCTGGGCTCAACCGTCACCCTGGCAAACGACGGCACCGGCGCCACCGAATCAACAACCACAGGCGATGGCGGAACTTATAGCTTCCTCAACCTCAATCCAGGCACCTACACCCTCACCGTCTCCCAGTCAGGCTTCCAATCTTCCCGGCGCAAACAGGTCGACGTACAGATCGGCGGCTTGACGCGCGTCGACGTCACGCTACGCGTTGGCGATGTGACGCAGACCCTGACAGTGACAAGTGCGGCCGGCGATCTGCACACAGACAGCGCCACGCTGGATGGGGTGATCGAGGGCCAGCAGGTTCTGGAAGCGCCGCTCAATGGACGCAACGTGAATAACCTGCTCGATTTTGTCCCCGGCGTGATCCCAGGCGGTGGGACCCAGGGCAGCACCATGGCCAACGGCGGCAGCGGCAACTTCAAAGCCGGCGAGCAAACGCAGGCCATCGCCTACGGAAACTACCAGATAGGCGGCGCATTCGGCGGACAAAGCCTCTTCTACATCGACGGCGTCGGGTCCAACATCGCTGAGAACAACGTCAACGCGCTCGTCCTCACCCAGGACGCCGTCCAGGAGTTCCGCGTCTCCACCAATAATGTGAGCGCGGAGTTTGGCGGCTACGGCGGCGGAGTCATTCAAATCTCCTCCCGCAGCGGCACCAACACCTTCCGCGGCAACGCCTATGAATACTTCCGCAACACCGATCTCGATGCCAACGACTGGTTCAGCAACCACGACCATCTGGGCCGCTCCGCGCTGCATCAGAATCAGTATGGCGTGAACCTCGGCGGGCCCGCCATCAGGAACAAGCTCTTCTTCTTCTCCTCCTGGGAGCACGAGTCGCTCCTCTCCGACAGCCCGACCTCTTCCACGGTGCCCACCGCGGCGGAGCTAAGCGGTGACTTCTCCTCCGACCCGCAAATCATCTACGACCCCACTACCGGGCAGCCCTTTCCGGGTAACAGGATTCCCAAATACAGGCTCGACCAGACCGCACTGACCATCCTCCAACTCGAAACGCCCGACGAGTCCCGCGTTATCCAGACGCCCTTCACCACCAACTTCTATGCCTCCGCGCCGATCAAGGGGTACCAGGTCCAATGGAACGCCCGCATCGATGTCAATGCCGGCAAGGCCGACACGCTTTTTGCCCGCTACACCTTCTGGAACCCGCACAATGAACCGAGCGATCCCTTCGGCACGCGCACCGGCGCAGGTCCCACAGGCAATTCGACGCAGGAGGGAGTGCTCGGCGATACCCACATCTTCAACGCCACAACCATTGCGGATGTGCGCCTTTCTTATCTTGAGAACTACAACTTCCAGCGCCCGCTTAGCGATGGCTTCGATATGTCGTCGATAAACGTCAACTACGGCAGCATTCAGGCCGAGAGCGAGAACCACGAAGGCCTGCTCCCCGGCCTAGGCATTCAGGGCTACGACGTCGGAGCCGAGCTTTCTAACCTCTACTGGAACAACAACGCCTGGTCCGCGAACGGCAGCGTCACCAGGATTCTCGGCAGGCACACCATCAAGGCCGGTGGCAACTGGCGGCAGGTCCTGTGGGAGAGCTACACCAACCTCCAGGGGCTCGGCGTCAACGCCTCGCCTTTCTACACGGCGGCCAGTGCGACCGACAGCGCGCACGGCAACGCGCTGGCCTCGTTTCTGCTCGGCATTCCCTCCAGCGCCGGCATCCAGCAGCTCGACACCTGGCACGCGTTCCTTCACAACTACGGCTTGTTTGTCTCCGACACCTTCCAGGCAACCTCGAAGCTGACCGTCACTGCCGGGCTTCACTGGGAGCAGCCCGGCTCCTACTCCGAAGAGAGAAACCTGGACACAATTCTCGAGCCCAACGCCCCCGTCACCATCGGCGGCCTCAGCTCCATTCAGAATCCCTTTACCGGCGCGGCCGTTCCGCTTACCGGTCAACTGGTATTTGTGGCCAGCCCGCAATACGCCTCGCGCCGGGAAGAAGCTCTGCACTGGAAGCTCTTCTCGCCGCGCCTCGGCTTCGCCTTTCGCGCCGACCCGAAAACGGTCTTCCGTTCCGGGTACGGAATCTCGTTCTTCCCCTCCGAGATGACCGCCGATTCCCCCGGCGCAAGCCCCATCAATGGGGCATTCACGGGCATCACCAACCCGCCCCCGGGCAACCCGCTCATTTCGACGGTGGACAATCCCCTGCCCAACGGCATTCACCTGCCCGCCGGCCGCAACCAGGCCGGCCTGGACGCGGCTCTCGGCCAAAGCATTATTGGACGCATTCCCAACCAGGCCTACGGCTACTCGCAACAATGGAACCTGGCCCTGGAGCGCGCGCTTGATCGCAACTCTACCGCCGCCATCGCCTATGCCGGCTCCAAGGGAACGCATTTGATTCTGTCCTTGACCTACACGGGCACAGGGTTGAATCTCAATCAACTCTCCGACGCCTACGACTCTCTGGGCCCCGCTCTGCTCACCCAGGTCGCCAATCCCTTCTATGGAATCCTTCCCGCCGGAACAACCATGGGCGCGCCTACCGTCGCCGAGGGCTACCTGCTGATGCCCCACCCGCAGTACCCCGGAGGTCTCCTTCAATCGGTTCCGCGCGATGGCAACTCCTCCTATCATGCCCTGCAGGCCACCTACATTCGTCATTTCGGGCACGCCGGCACACTGCAGGGCGCGTACACCTGGGGCAAACTCCTCAGCAACACCGAAAACACCAGCGCCTTCGAAGATGGCCAGGGCGGCATCGCCGTTGTGCAGGACAACTACAATTTGAAGGCCGAGAAGGCGATCAGCGAGGAAAACATCGCCAACAATCTGGTGATCAACTACGGCCTCGACCTGCCCTTCGGCAAAGACGAGCCCTGGCTCTCTCACATCCATGGCGCGGCCAACGCAGCCATCGGCGGCTGGCGCGTCAACGGCATCACCAAGCTGCGCAGCGGTCTTCCTCTGGCTTTGATCGCGGCTGGAAATGGCCTCAGCCAGTTTGGAGCCGGAGCCATCCGTCCCAACTACACGCCCGGCTGCACCAGGACTGAACCCGGACCTCCGCACAGCACAGCGCGGGCCAGCGAGTGGTTCAACACGGCCTGCTTCACGCAGCCAGCCAACTTCTCCTTCGGCAACGAGCCCCGCGTCGATCCACGGCTGAAGTCGGAGGGAGAAGACAACTTCGATCTGTCGATCAACAAGTCCTTCAACATGACCGACCGCACCAGGCTGAAATTCTGCACCGAGATCTTCAACCTGTTCAACCACGCCCAGTTCGCCGAGCCGAACGTGAACATGTCCTCTCCCGGCTTCGGCCAGGTTCAGAATCAATCCAACCTTCCCCGCACCATCCAGTTCGCCCTGCGGGTCAGCTTCTAAGTGAGCGCATCAAGAGCCGAGGCGGCGTGATTGTGGAATGGCCAGACCGTGGCGCCGGTCTCCGGACCGGCTGTCGTGCGGGCGTCCACGCCCGCGCTTGTTCAGGAACAATGACCAAATCATACGGTCTAAACACTAGAGCCCATCTCATAAACGCTTTTCAAATCGTTGAAAGCGTCCCTCAGGGGCTAAAGCCAGAGGTTTTATTGGGCCTTTTGCGGCACGGCTAAAGCCGTGCCCTTTCAAAGCCGGTTTATGAGATAGCTTCTAGTTTGCTCCAAACAGTTGGCAGGTCGACATCAGGTGAACATCCAGGAACAACCTGGCCCTCAGACTGTCGGAGAGCAATTGATCGGCCGCGAGAACAACCGGCTTCTCCGTGCGGTTCGCAACGAACAGCAGAGAGACGTCTTTTGCAAGATCCTGCAACTGCGGTGCTGCCAGCGCCGCATTCTGCTGCCAGGGAAGGCATCCGGGAAGATTCGTGCCGTCGTCGCTGGGCTCCGCAATGTTCCGGTCGCGCGCCATGTCGTCCAGCGTTGGAGACAGCGCCTTCACATAATCCACCGAGTCGTGCTGCAGCGAGGAAAGCATGCTGGCCGCAAGGCGGTTGACGCGTCCGCGCAGTTCGGGCGGAAGAGTCTCGATCGTTTCCACCGGGTATCGTTTGCCAAGCTCGTCCAGCGCGGCCGCCTCGGCCAGCAGGTGCGCGGAACGGCCTCGCAGTGAATCAAGGAAGCTCGTCATCGCCTGCGCATCGCCCAGTCTGGCTTCCAGCGCGGATTCGAGCGGCGGTGTCGTCGTGTAAGCGCCAGCCCCGTCTGCCAACGGCTGCGGCTCCGCAAGCCGCGCCAGTTGTTTGTCAGTTTCTTTCACGTGCGGAATGCGGCTCGCAGCCTCGCGGATCGCTTCCATCTGCCCGGGCTTCGGCGTAGACGCGTGGAAGAACACCGTCTGCTCCGACCGCCAGATCGCGGGCGCGGCTGAAACGTCAGCGCCGATCGAGTGAAATGCCTCGCGCAGATCCAGCTCGGAGGTTTCCAACTCGGTCGTGGACACTTCAGCCGGCGCCGCCGGTGCGCTCACCGTGCCTGCAGCGCTGGGCGCCAGGGCGCCAATCGCCGGCGCTGCCTTCCACGACGGAGCATCGCCGATGTCGTAACTCACCTCGCTGATCTCGATCGGCTCCTCGCCGCGCACCTCGACGCTGCGGGCGATGGGACGCCAGCCAGAGCGCGACAGCGTCAGCGATCCTTCCGCGATGGCCGCCCCAGCCACGCGCGTGGTAATGATCACGCTCTGCGCGGTCTCTTTCACCGTGTCGGTATGTCCGCTCAGCGCCGCTCTCCACGCGGCAAAGTCACTGGCGCTGAGCGGATCGTTCAGGTTGACGTGGGCAAGATCGAGCTCCTGTTGCAAGTTCGGGTCGATGCTCGATTCCCGCGCCGCGATCGGAGCCGGGCGCCCGTGGTGAACGCTTCGTTCGATCACCAGGCTCCCCCGCCGCAGGCGAATCTTCTGGTTCAGAACCTTGGATTGCGCGATCAGCGAGTCGGAGGCGATGCGCGCATCGTCGAGCAGTTGCGAAGCATACACGGACTGCCTTGGGGAGCTGAGAAAGAAGGAAATCCAGACGATGAGGCAAACCGAAACTCCGCCGAATGCAACCGCCAGGCGCCGCGGCGTATTGATCCGGAACAGGCCGCGAATCCGGTCGATGAAACCCACTGAGGAACCTTCGCCCTCCGCGAGCAGCCGCTCGTGGAACGCATTTGTGCGAGGAGCCGGGGCCGGCGCCACCACGCTGTCGTGGAATGCGGTGAAGCGCGACCTGCCCAGCTCCAACTCCTCGCACGCCTTCCGGCATGCCGCGCATTGGTTCACATGCACACGCACCGCGTTTGCGTCGCGCCCCTCGAGTTCATCTTCCAGGTGAAGCAGAAGAAGGTCGGCTGGGGGATGCCCGTCCCGATCTTGCCATTGCTTACGATTCATCATTAAGTCTCCCCAGCTCGAGCATCGCTTTCGCACACGATTCCGAAACGGTTTGCACCGTCACCCGGAACATCGCGGCGATTTCGCGAAGCTTGAGTCCCTCCGCCCGAAGCAATAAATACTGAAATTGACGCGGGGCCAGTTTGCCGATTGCCTTCCGAACGCGTTCCTGTTCTTCCCGGGCGATGACCTGCGTCTCCGCGTCCGGCCCTTTCGTGCGCAACTGCTCAATCAGGCTCGTGAACTCCGGCTGGTCCAGCGTGAACTCACGCTTGCGCTTGCGCGCCTCATCGATGCGCAGATTGTGCATCACCCGCAACAGCCACCAGCGCGGATTGTCCACCTGATGCCCGCTTCCGAGATGGCGAAACAGGCGCAGGAAGCCCTCCTGTATCAGATCGTCGGCCTCCGCGGCAGTCGATCCGGACAGAATGAGGTGGCGGAAGAGGCCGCCGTAATGCTCCTCGTAAAGCCCGCTCACATAGCCAGCAAGTTGCTCGTCCATCCGCGGATTTGACCCCGTGAGGCAGATTGCCGCCGCTCGATGGTCGCCCCATCGCGGTGCGTCTTCCGCCATCGCCTTGAAGTTGGTCAAAAGACTATACCCAGACAAGTCCTTCTGATAAGACGTTCGAGCGATCCGGAATTCAGGTTCCCCCCGCGAGGGTTTTTGCCCTCCACGCAATCAGTCTTCCTTGACAAGCATTCTTACAAGTAATCCAGAAAAATATTACAAGTGAGCCTGAATTCCCGACCATGATTCCGTCTTTGTAGTCGGAGCACCAACCTTCTCGATAGGCAACAGGTCTCCGCAGCGTCTGCCGGACAACTTCCCGGACAACCGCTGGCAGTTCCCAGGATTCGGCGCAAAAGCGGCCTCCATCCCGGGAACTCAACCTGACGATCAGCGCCGAGGCCCGGTTCTGAAGATGACGCTCAAGATCATCTCTCTGCGGGCCAAAGTGCACAGGACAGATCGATCTATCGAGGGCAAATGAGGAGGAACCATGAAGCAACCGTTCGGGAGACATGTATGGCTACTGATTGTGCTTTTGCTCTGCACGAGCGCGGCATTCGCACAATTCAGCAGCTCGATTGAGGGCAGCGTAACCGACAGCACCGGCGCCATCGTTCCCGGCGCCAAAGTTGTCTTGACAGGTATAGCCACGGGTGTCACAAGCACCACAGAGTCAAACTCGGCGGGGTTCTACAAGTTCCCATCGTTGGGACCAGGCTCCTACAAGGTCACGGTGACGGTTCAGGGCTTTGCTCCGGTCACGGAAGACAACATCGCTTTGACCGCCATGCAGACCAGGGACGTCTCCATCAAGCTTCAGCTTTCGTCCGTCACAACCAGCGTGGAGGTCGAGGCGACCCCCACGGCGGTGGAGACGGACGAGGCGACCATTTCCACGGTCACGGATCAAAAGTCGATCGAGGAACTGCCCATTCAGGGCCGCAACATCTTCACCGTCGCCAACCAGACGCCGGGCGTTACCGGCACGGGCCTGATGGGTTCCAACTCGTCCAACACCGACATCTTCTACGCCACCACCACACCGGCAGTCGTGGCCAACGGTGGTGCGAACCACGGCAACACCTATCTGCTCGACGGCGTTTCGCTTGACGACTCGCCTTCCGGCGGCGACTCCAAGCTCTCTCCCAACCCCGATTCCATCCAGGAAGTGGTTGTGTCCACAAGCAACTACTCCGCTGAGTTTGGAAAAGCCGCCAGCCTGGTTACGCAGATCACCAGCAAGGCGGGCAGCAACAAGGTTCACGGCTCCGCTTTTGAGGATTTCCAGGCCAACTACCTCACGGCTCGCACGGAGTTCCAGAGTTACGACGATCCACTCAACGGTTACATCACCCCGTATACCCGCAACGAGTTTGGCGGTTCGGTCGGCGGTCCCATCCGCAAGGACAAGACCTTCTTCTTCGGCAGTTGGGACCAGGTCCGCGCGCAGACCACTTCGGCCGGCCTCACCACGGTTGAAGATCCTGCTTTCACGTCGTGGATGACCACCAACCAGTCCAACGCTCTTTCCACAACCCTTTTGACCACCTACAAGGCAACGGTCAATCCAACCCCGCAGTCGGTTGCAACCGTCGCCGAGGTGGAAAAGAACCAGGGCGGGCTCACGGGAGACCCCGCCGGTGCGGCCCACAATTGCGCCGACACGGTCAACGATCCCAACGGCATTGGCCCGCTGGGC
>Ga0209517_10008677_pt1 | contig 11840 bp, 10 predicted proteins | sample PeaSoiMetSII2010_FD_187695 | JGI IMG/M metagenome (GOLD analysis project Ga0209517, IMG submission 187695) | Peat soil microbial communities from Weissenstadt, Germany - SII-2010 (SPAdes) (version 2) | ecosystem: Environmental > Terrestrial > Soil > Wetlands > Peat | place: Germany...
GTTTCCGTGGCGCACCGCGCTCGAGAACATCCTGTTCGGGCTGCAGGAGCAGAGAGTTCCGAAGGCGCAGGCCAAGGCGCGGGCGCTCGAGCTCATCGAGATGGTGAATCTCAAAGGCTATGAGAACCTCTATCCGAAGGAATTGTCGGGCGGCATGAAGCAGCGCGTCGCCATTGCGCGCACGCTCGCCTATGACCCCGCCATCCTGCTCATGGACGAGCCGTTCGGCGCGCTCGACGCGCATACGCGCTCCATGCTGCAAGACGAATTGCTGGCAATCTGGGAGCGCCACACCAAGACGGTGCTGTTCGTCACCCACGCGGTCGATGAAGCGGTGTACCTCGCCGACCGCGTGCTGGTGATGACCGCCGCTCCAGGGCGGATCAAGGCCGATATCCCGATCACCTTGCCGCGGCCGCGCCGGCGCGACGACCTGCTGCGCGACCCACGCTATCAGAACCACGTCATCGAGATCGGCCATCTCATGGACCGGCCGACGGCTGTATAACAAATGCGCGCACTCGGCGAACGTTTCGGATCTGTACTCGCGCCGCTCGCCGTCGTGGCGGGCCTGCTGGTGCTGTGGCAAGCCGCGGCGCTCGTCGTCCGCAGCTCCTACCTGCCACCGATGACGGAGATCCTGCCGATCCTCGGCGGGCTGCTCTGGTCCGGCGATATCTACCCCGATCTCGCAAGCTCGCTCGCGCGGCTGTTTGTCGGCCTCGGCATCGGCCTCGCGCTCGGCATTCCGCTCGGTCTCGTCAGCGGACGCAGCCGCGCGTTCGAGAATTTCATCGCCCCGATCCTCGCCGCGTTCTATCCGGTACCCAAGGCCGCGCTGATGCCGATCGTGATGCTCTGGTTCGGGGCCGGCGATCTCTCGAAAGTGCTGATCATCGTGCTGACGGTTTCGCTGCCGCTGGTGTATCACGCCCAGCAAGGGGCGCGCGCCGTCGATGAGAAAATGATCTGGTCGGCGCAGGCCGTTGGCTGTGGCAGCCTTCGCCGACTGCGCCGGGTGATCCTGCCGGCGGCGCTGCCCGAAATCCTGATCGGCACACGGGTGGCGATCGTGATCGGCATCATCGTTACCATCACGTCGGAGATGATCGTGCGCCAGTCGGGGCTCGGGAATTATCTGTTCACCGCACTTGACATGGGCCAGTACGCCATGACCTACGCGGTCATCCTCGTGATCGCGGCGCTCGGCTTCCTCCTCGATTGGGCGTTCGAGACCGTGCGGCGTCGGCTGACTCCCTGGGCGCCGGACCGGCTCGATGCCAACCTCGCCGCAACGCCATGATGAAGGCTGGACGGACCATGGTCGACGTGCTTAAGCGCAGCTACTCGATCGTCCTCCTGCTTGCTGTGTGGGAAGCCGCGGTGCGCCTCGGTTTTGCGCCCTCAGCTTTGCTGCCGGCCCCATCTGCGGTCGCGATCGCGCTCGTGCGTGATCTTGGCGAGGCGCACTTCCTGTCCGACCTTGCGCTGACGCTCTATCGGCTGTTTGCAGGTCTCGTCATCGCCATCGGCGCCGGCGTCCTGATCGGCATCGGCGCGGCGCAGTCGCGGCTCGGTCCGATGCTGCTCGAGCCGCTCATCCGCGTGCTCTCGCCGCTCCCAAAGATCGTGTTCTTTCCGGCGTTCCTGCTGCTGCTCGGCTTCGGCAGCTCACCGCGCATCGTCCTCGTCGTCATCGATGCGATCTTCCCGGCTCTGCTCGCTGCCTATTTCGGCGCGCGCGCGATCGACGAGAAGCTGATCTGGTCCGCGCGCGCGGCCGGGATGTCGCAGTTCGCCTGCTTGTTCCGCGTCGCATTGCCGGCGGCACTGCCGAGCATCCTCACGGGGGTGCGTATCGCCATCGTCATCGGCTGCGTCGTGGTATTCCTGTCCGAGATGGTGGCCCCCGGAGATGGCCTCGGCGATGCCCTGATCCGCGCCGCGCGCGGATTCCAAACCGTGCAGATGTTCGTGCCGCTGGTGACGATCTCGCTGCTCGGCTTCGTTCTCGACTACGCCGTCGTGCGCGTGCGCAACACGCTGGTGAATTGGTAGCGCTTAAGATTCTTTGTTTGCAGAGGCGCGGCGGCGTTCATCCACCCTCCGGTTCCTCGACGTCCCACTGCAGATTGCCGCTATGGGTCACGGCGCCGAGATGCGCGGAGCCGACCTGAGCCGCGTATTTTTCCAGCGCGCCGGCGAGTGGCACTCCGCGCACGAGCGGCCTCCATGCCGCTCGGCGGCGCTCAAGCTCGGTCGCATCCACGAGGCAGTCGAGCCGCCGCGCGAGGCCATCGACACGCACGCGGTCGCCGTCGCGGATCAGCGCGATCGGCCCTCCGGTCGCTGCTTCGGGCGAGACGTAGCCGACGCACATGCCGCGGGTTGCTCCGGAGAAGCGGCCGTCGGTGATGAGCGCGACCCGCTCGCCCATGCCCTGACCGTAGATCAGGGCCGTAGGGCCGAGCATTTCCCGCATGCCGGGGCCCCCCTTCGGCCCCTCGTTGCGGATCACGAGCACGTCGTCCGCCGCGTAGGCGCGCGCGCGGATGACCGCCATGCACTCCTCCTCGCTCTCAAATACGCGCGCCGGGCCTTCGTGCACCAGCGAGCGCAGCCCCGCGATCTTGATGAGGGCGCCGTCCGGCGCGAGATTGCCCCTGAGCACCACGACGCCGCCGGTCGGCGAGAGCGCATTGGCCGGAGCCCGGACCACGTCGCCGTCCGGATCGGGGGCATGGGCGCAGCCCTGCGCCAGCGTTTCGCCGCTGACGGTCGGCGTACCGCCGTCAAGATGGCCACTCGCAATCAGCGCCTTCGCGATCATCGGCACACCACCGACGCGGTGCACATCCTGCGCATGATAGTCGCCCCCCGGGCTTAGGTTGCCGATGAGCGGCGTGCGCTCGAACACGGCGGCGACATCGTCGAGGGTGAAGCGGATGCCCGCCTCATGCGCGATCGCCGGAATGTGCAGAGCGGCGTTGGTCGAGCCCCCAGTCGCGGCGACGATCGCGCAGGCATTTTCGAGGCTCGCTCGCGTGACAAGGTCACGCGGCAGCGGGCCGCCTTCTTTCACGATCTGCATCACCAGATGCCCGGCCCGGGTCGCGAGCACAGCACGCTCCGCATAGACCGCAGGGATCATCGACGAGCCAAGCGGCGCAAGCCCTAGCATCTCGGAGACCATGCCCATGGTGTTGGCGGTGAACTGCCCCGGACAAGCTCCGAAGGTCGGCATCGCCACACGCTCGAGTGCGTCGAGCTCCGCTGCCGGCATGGCGCCGGTCATCACGGCACCGGCCGCCTCGTAGGCGGTCAGCACCGAAACCGTCTTGCCATGGAAGGTCCCGGTCAGAGTGGCGCCACCGAACACGAAGACCGACGGAACGTTGCAGCGGACCATCGCCATCATGATGCCGGGCAGGTTTTTGTCACAGCCGCCGAAGCCCACGAGACCGTCATAGGCGTGCGCGCGCACGACGAGTTCGATCGAATCGGCGATCACCTCGCGCGACACCAGGGAGCATTTCATCCCCTGGTGATTCATGCTGATGCCGTCGGAGACCGAGATGGTCGTGAACGCGCGCGGCGTGCCGCCCGCGGCCGCGACGCCCGCATGCGCATGCGCCGCCTGCTTGGCGAGCGTGCCGTTGCAGGGTGTCGTCTCGCCGGCCGTGGTGACGATGCCAATGAAGGGCCGCGCGATCGCGTCGTCGTCGAGCCCCATCCCGCGCATGAACGCGCGGTGAGGGGCGCGGTCGATGCCGTCAGTGGTGATCCGAGAGCGAAGTGGCAGGGAGCGCAAGTCTTCCCTCAGGGCGTTCAGGAATTTAAGTCCGCCCACACGCTTAGCACATAATCTACGAGAAGCCGATCTATCCGAAAAACCGGTTGACCTGCTCCCCAACTTGCCCTCGTTCATAAGGAGAGTCTGTTCCGGTTATGCTCGGGGGGCGTGCTGCGAACTCAGTTGGTGTGAGCCCGTTGAGGCTCGTGTGCGGTCTATCTCACTCGCCTTCCTCGCACCCGATCTCGTCAAAGCCGCCATCGATGGCCGACTCCCGCGCGGCATGGGCATTACCCGTCTCACCGACTTGCCTGCCGAATGGTCGAGGCAGCACGAGATGCTCCGCTTTCCGTCTCACTGACCCAGCATTCGAACCGGGTCTCCACCAAAACCGGTCTCTGCTATCGGGAAACGCGATTTCGCGATGCAGAGACAGGGGCGCCGAAACGGCCCCTCAAATCCAATCGACCTCTTACAGAGACAAAAAGCGCGCACAAATTTCCGCCAATTCGGGGCTATTCGCAAAGAACCGGGAAATCTCTGTTTGCGTAAGACTGCGTGGTGGAGACTAGAGGACTCAAACTGCGTGCCAGGCACGCAGTCCTATCGAACCGGTCTCCTATCATAGGAACTTCGCCGACAGTCGCAACTTTGGATGGAAATCGCAACATGTCAGCGATGTCGTAAGTACGAACATTTATTCGTCCCTATATGCCAAGATAGGCCGCTTGTACCTGCTTGTTGTTTGCCAGCTCGGCGCTTGTTCCCTGCATAATCACCTTGCCGCTCTCTAGCACATAGGCTCGCTGCACGAGTGACAGCGCGCGGCTGACATTCTGTTCCACAAGCAGGATCGCCGTTCCCATGGCATGGATTTCCTGAATTTTCTCGAAGGTCGCATCGGTCACGACGGGGGCCAGCCCTAGGGACGGCTCGTCGAGCATCAGTAAGCGCGGCTGGAGCATCAGGCCGCGGCCCACAGCGAGCATCTGCTGCTCACCGCCGCTCATCGTGCCGGCGAGCTGCTTGCGGCGCTCGGCCAATACCGGGAAGATCGTGAAGACGAGGTCGAGCGTGCGCGCCCGCGCCGCCTTGGCGCTCGGAATATAGGCCCCGATTTCGAGATTCTCCTTCACCGTCAGCTCGGGAAAGACCTGACGGCCCTCCGGCACATGCGCGATGCCGAGTTCGGTGACCTTGTAGGCCGGCAGCGAAGCAATGTTCGTTCCGAGGAACGTAATCGTGCCGGCCGTCGGCCGCACCAGGCCGGAAATCGCGCGCAGCGTGGTGCTTTTGCCGGCCCCGTTTGCTCCCAAGAGGCCAACGGCTTCCCCCTTGCCGATCGCGATGCTGACATCGCTGACTGCCGGAACGGACCCGTAAGCCGCGCTCACTCCAGACAGCGTCAACACTGGCGCTCTCCAGCGCTCGCCGGCTGCGCGTAGCCGGTTCCCAGATATGCGCGAATGACGTCCTGATTGGCGACGACCTCCTTGGGATTGCCCTCGGCGATCTTCTGGCCGTGGTCGAGCACCACGATGTGACGCGCGACCGCCATAATGGCGCGCATCACATGCTCGACGATGACGATAGTCAGTCCACGCTGGGACAGTTTCCCGACCAGCGCGACGGCCTGATCGATCTCCGCCGGATTGAGACCGGCCATGACTTCGTCAAGAAGCAACAACCGCGGCTGCGTCGCCAATGCCCGCGCCAGTTCGAGCCGGCGCTGATCGATGGTGGTCAAATCGCGTGCCGACGTATGTTCCTTGACCGAGAGCCCGACAAAGTCAATCGCTTCGCGCGCCTGCTCGCGCGCGGCATCGAGCCTCTTGTCGCGTAAGAATGCTCCGGTCATCACGTTTGCCAGCACCGTCATGTTGCCGAACGGCCGCGCCACCTGGAACGTGCGCGCCAGGCCGTGCGCACAGATCTCGTGCGCCCGCAGACCGACGATCTCGCGGCCGAAGGCAAGCACCGAGCCGGCATCGGGCCGGTAAAAACCGGTGATGAGATTGAAGCTCGTCGTCTTGCCGGCGCCGTTCGGTCCGATCAGCGCAAGAGTCTCGCCTTCGTTAACTGCGAAGCTGACATCCTGCACGGCGCGCAGTCCGCCGAACCGCCGGCTGAGGTTACGGATGACCAGCGCCTCAGCCATCGAGCGGCACTTCTTTTGCACGCGCCGCGCCAGCGTGGACAACGTGGTCATAGGCATCGGTTAGGATGCCGATCAGTCCGGATGGCCGGCACAGGATCACCCCGATCAAGATCAAGCTGTAGACCGTCAACTGTACCCCGCCATGACCGCCGCCAAGCCAACTTTGCAGCAATGCAGAGGTCGCTTCCAGCAATACGGTGCCAACGAGCGGCCCCCACAGCGTGCCAATGCCGCCAACGATAGACACCAAAGCCGCCTCGACCGAGACGTTGAAGCTGAACGCAGTATTCGGATCAATGAAGTAAATGTACTGGACGTAGAACGTTCCAGCGAGTGCGGTCAAAAACGCGCTGATCAGATAGATGTTTCGTTTGATCCGCAGCGCGTCGACGCCAATGGCTTCGGCAGCATCCTCGTCCTCACCGACGGCGACGAGGTAGTACCCCATCCATGAGCGCTCGATTCGGTAGGTGATCGCGAGCCCTATCGCCAACAGGGCCAGTACAACGTAATAATACGGCGCCTTGCCTTCGAACTGCATCATCAACGGCGCGTCGCCGAGATTGGGCATGGTCGTACCCTCGGCGCCCCATGCAAAATCGCGAAATTTTAGGAACAGCAGCATCAAGACCTGCGCCGTCGCGATCGTGGCGATTGCGAAATACGGTCCGCGCAGCCGAAAGCACAGCGCGCCAATCGGGAGACTTGCAAGCATGGCCACGACACCGCCCGCCAGCATCCCGATCCAAGGCGAAACGCCGTATCGAATGAGAAGGATCGTCGACGTGTATGCACCCAAGCCGAAATAGGCGGCGTGGCCCAACGACAATTGCTTCGCGTAGCCGCCCATCAGGTTCCAGGCGACGCCAATGAATGCGAACAGCAGAATCCTGATGAAGATGTCGATCGCAAAAGCGCTCGACACCAGAAGCGGAAGGGCGAGCGCGACTGCCGTAAGCACGCCGACCCAAAAACCGCCCCGGCTGATGAAACCCTGCATCACCGGCTCCATCCTCCGAACAGGCCGTTCGGTCGGAGCGCAAGCGTCAGCAGTAGCATCGCGAACACCACGATCAAGCCAGAGTCAGCGCCGACGAATTGAATTCCGAGCGATTCGGCCACGCCCATCATCAGGCTTGCGATCAGTGCGCCGGTGACGTTGCCCAGCGTTCCCAACACGACGGCGACGAACGCCATCAGCACGAACACCTGGCCGACCAATGGATAGGCTGGGTAGAACGGCATCAACAACGAACCGGCGGCGCCCGCGAGTGCGAGCGCGACGCCGACCGCCACGCAGAACACACGATCGGGATTAATCCCCATTAGCATCGCCACGTCGCGATTCTGCGCCGCTGCGCGCATCGCTTTGCCGAGATCGGTTGCGTGCAGGAATACCCAGAGTAGCCCGCTCAGCACCATCGCGACAGCGAAGGCGATGAGTTTTGCCATCGGTACGAAGAGCGTACCGAAATGGATAGCGGTTTCGCTATACGGGGTTTGCACTGTCCGGTAGTTGGCCGTGAACAGCAACAGCGCAACGTTCACCAGCAGGAGCGACATTGCGAAGGTGAGAAAGATCTGTGGCATATCGCCAAGCGCCAGCACGCGGCGGAGCAGGAAGTGCTGCAGCAGCACGCCGATGACGAACAGGACCGGCATAGAGATAACAAGCGAGAGGAGCGGATCGATTCCAAAATTCGCAGCCAAAAAAAAGCTGATATACATGCCGATCATCACGAACTCGCCCTGGGCGAAGTTCACGATCTTGACCACGCCGAAGATCAACGTGACGCCGATGCTTACCAACGCGTAGATGCCGCCGATGAGCAGGCCGTTCACCACCGCCTGTGCAATTGTCGTCAGCATCGGCACCGTTACGAATCTTAGATTTTTATTAGCGGTGCGCGCGCGTCGTCTTTGGGAAACACCGCCGCGAGATCGGCGTGCTGCCACTGCACGCCAACCGGATGCGCGTAGATGTTCTTGCCGTCGGGCCCGAATTTCACTTTGCCGCCGGGGCCCATTGCGGCGTAACCCGACGACACATCGAGCGTCGAGAGCGCATCGCGCACTTTTTCCGGATCGGTCGATGCCGCTCGCTCAAGCGCATCGGCGATCATAAAGGTTTGCGCGACGAGGCCGCCTGCATATTCAAATAGAAACTCGCCGTATTGCTGTTTGTAGACTTCGTTGACCTTCTGGGCGTCGGTGTTGACGTCATGGTTCCAGTGGGCGACGCCGAGCAGGCCTTCCGCGACACTGCCTACGTTCTTGTAGAAGTCGGGAATGACGAAGCCGCCGGAGCCACCATTGATGGCAATCTCGAGCCCATTCTGCTTGATCGCGCGAATGATCAGGATGAGGTCGTTCAGGTATGACACCGGGAACAACATATTCGCGCCTGAAGCCTTGACCTTGTTGATCAACGGGCCGGCGTCGGTCAGGCCGGCCGAGTACGGCTCGAACATGACGATCTCGACACCCTGGCCCGGCGCTTGCTCGCGCAGACCGTTGGATGTCGATGTGCCGAACGCGGTATTCTCGAAGATCACGGCAACCTTCGGCGTATCGCTCACCAGTTTCGACATTTGCAGTTGCGCCAGTGCGAACTGCGACGCGCGCGAGAACGGTGTGAACGTATAGTGACGATCTTTGTTTAGCTGGTCGGAGCTCGAACCGGTCAGCAGCGGCATTTTCGCGCGTTCGGCAACTTCGCTCGCGATCAGGGTCAGCGCGCTGGCAAAGCAGCCGTGGATCGCGGAAAGTTTATAGCCGCTGATCAGGCGGTCGGTCTCGGTGCGCGTCACGGTCGTGTCGCTTTGCACGTCGGATACGATCAGATTCAGCTTGGCGCCACCCAGCGATTTTATGCCGCCGGCATCGTTGATCATCTGGACAGCGAGCTTGGCCGCGTTGACACAGCCCTGGCCGATTTGCGCGAAGCTTCCGGTGACCGGATACAGTCCGCCGATATTGACGGGTTCCGTCGCGAAGGCCTCGCGTGCGATGCCGAACGTGGCAAGCGCGACTGCGCCAGCGGATTTTTTGAGGAAATCTCTGCGGCCATGCCGTTTCGCGAAAGTCGAACTCCGAGTCATTGCCATCTTTTCCTCCCTTGCCGTTTTCTCGCCGTCTAAACTTGCGGCGCTATCGTGTCCTTCGGCATCGCCACCGCATAGTGCGCCCCGCGGCGGCGAGGATCATGCCCCACAGCCTTGCGTTCGGCACCGTTCCGTAATTAATGCATACAGCATTATTTATAAGATTGTAAACAATTCATTTTGGCACTATCTATCAAAGAATATTGTGTCGGCGTGGTGCGGCAACGCTCGGCCTTGAGCATCGGTACGCGCAACGACGATCAGCCGCCGGAAGGAATCCGAGGTAGCCATGGCCGTCAGGAGGACAACATCGGCGCAGCGCGAGGCATCGAAATTGCCGCCGCATTCTCGCGTGCGCAAGCAAGCCATGCGCGAAAAACCCATGGCCGACGTCATCGCCACCAGCCTGGAAGAGGACATCGTGCTCGGTCGGCGCCACCCGCGCGAGCGCCTCATCGAGCAAGAGCTCTGTGACCGCTTCCACACGCACCGCGGCGACGTTCGGCTCGCTTTATTCGAACTCGAGAAGAAGGGCGTCGTCCAACGTATTCCCAATCGCGGCGCAATCGTACGCGATCTCACACCTAAGGAAGTGATGGAGATCTACGCGGTGCGCGAGGAACTGGAAGTCATGGCGGTGCGTATTCTGCCCTTTCCTGTCGCATCGACCAGCCTTGCTGAGCTCGAAAAGATTCAGAAGCGGCACACAGCTGCGATCGACAACGACGACATGCTCACCGTGTTCTACGCCAACCTCGACTTCCATCACACGCTGTTCGGGCTTTGCGGCAATGCGTGCCTCATTGAAACTATCAAGACCCTTGAGCAGAAGGTTTACGGAATTCGATTTTACGCCAACGCGTTCCCTGAGGCGCTCGAACGGGTGCGGCGCGACCACCTCAATATGATTGAGGCGCTCCGGGACTCGCGGCGCGATGAATTAATTAAACTCACGCGGCAGCACTTAATACCGTCGCCGCAGGCCTATATTCGCGCCTATGAACGTCGGTTCGGTGGCACCAGCACTGCAAGCTAAGGATCAGACATGAAGCGCATACTCATCACCGGCGCGGCGGGGAAAATCGGAACAGCATTGCGCCAGGGTCTTCGCGGTCTCTATCCGCTTATTCGTCTCGCCGATGTCGAGCCGCTGGGCAAAGCCGAGGCTGGCGAAGAAATCCTCACCGTCAACATCCGCGACATCGCGGCGATGGAAAAAGCCACAGCGGGCATCGACTGCGTCGTGCACCTCGCCGGTGCATCCGAGGAAGCAGCGTGGGACAAGGTGCTGCCGCTGAACATCGAGGGCTGTTACAACACGTTCGAGGCCGCGCGTCGTCAAAGCGTCAAACGGATGATATTCGCAAGTTCAAACCACGCCGTCGGCTTTCACCGGCGCGAGCGCTTCATCGATAATACCGCAGCGCCCCGGCCGGACACACGCTATGGCGTATCGAAGGTCTTCGGCGAGGCGGTCGGCCGGCTCTACGCTGACAAGTATGGCTTGAGCGTCGCCTGCCTCCGCATTGGCACGTTTCGCACGCCTGACCGGCCGATCGAGGCGCGCCAACTCTTAACCTGGATCAGCCACCGCGACATGGTGCAGCTCGTTCGTCGCTGTATCGATTATCCGAACTATCACTTCGTTACCGTCTACGGAGTATCCAATAATCTCCGCAGCCGCTGGGATAATAGCAGCGTCAAGTTCCTCGGCTACCGTCCCGAGGATGATTCTGAAATATTCGCGCCAGAGATTTTAGCAAAGGGCGCCAAAGAAAACGAAATTGCAGCGCAATTCCACGGCGGTTTCTATTGTCCGATGGAATTCTCCGGCGATACAACGTTGATCGATTGAGTGCGAATGAACGGACGCAGCTGTTTCTTCTATCAGGGCAGCATCGCCACCAGAGACACCGACTTCACGATGGACGAACTGCTACCCTCGTAAGACTCAAACCTGTCTCTGAAATGAAGCCTCCTTGCCGCCGGGAAACTGAATTTTCAGCAGCAGAGACAGGCGTCGAAGAAACGCAAAATCCGGGAATTAGAGACAATTTCACCTCTGCATTCCCGTCATAACCCTTGCGAGCGACTGCACCTGAACGAAATACCAACTGACCGCGGGTATTCGTGCGCGATTTTGGCAATTTGCTCCGGCGTTCCCGTAAAGCCGCGGATATGCTGCCAATAGGCTATGACACTAGCTACAAGTGGGTCTGATCGCGGCGGCGGACCGATGACGTGACGTAGCAGCCCACCTCGATAGTCATGGTCGAGAGGAAACCGCATAATTCGGAGTTATTTGCCGTTTGCACGACCTAGTACTCGCGCACCGTCTTACTCGATTTCGATATTCAGGTAGCCATCGATTCTGGCGCGCTGACCTGGATAGAGCACCGTGGTCGAGGTTTTCTCCTCGATGACAGCGGGTCCTTCGATGGCCGCGCCGGGTGTGAGCGTGGAGCGATGGAAGACCGGGACTTGGGTTTCGTTGGTCTCGCTGAAATACGCAGCTCGCATCTCGTGTGGCGCGGGCGGTTGCGTCTGCAAGACCACTTTGGTCTCGCTGAATTGCGGCTTCGGAATTTCGCCAACCGCCGTGACCTGAAAATTCACGATTTCAACCGCTTCGGATTCCGCCATGTGGCCGTAGCGGCGTCGATGCGCTTCGTGAAATCGTTTGCCCAAAGCCGTGATTTCGGCGGCACTCCGCAGTTCCGAGACCGGAACGCTCACTTCATAGGATTGCCCACGATAACGCATGCCGGCGCTGCGTAGCGTCGTC
>Ga0209517_10008678_pt1 | contig 11840 bp, 7 predicted proteins | sample PeaSoiMetSII2010_FD_187695 | JGI IMG/M metagenome (GOLD analysis project Ga0209517, IMG submission 187695) | Peat soil microbial communities from Weissenstadt, Germany - SII-2010 (SPAdes) (version 2) | ecosystem: Environmental > Terrestrial > Soil > Wetlands > Peat | place: Germany: Weissenstadt...
TCAGCTTCTGAACTCCTGCCATCGGCTCGCCTTTTCCTTCCCATTCCATGGAGAAGTAACCGCGATAGCCGTTCGCTTTGGCGATCTCGAAACACTTCGACACATCAACCGTGTAAAGTTCCCCTTTGTCTCCGACTTCGGAATCTTTCATGTGCGAGATGTTGTAAGCATGCTTGAACATCGCGTCCATCGCCCGGTTGTTGAACTCCTGATCGTGGGTCAGCATGGAGTTGCAGAAATCCGGGAGCGCATGCAGATACTGATGGTTCACCTTCTCGATCACCTGGACGATAAAGAAGGGGTCCTCGGTGACGTTATCGTCGTTCTCGAGGTTCACCAGCACGTTCTTCTGCGCGCCGTATTCGGCCAGGCGTTTCAGGCTATCGGCCGCGCGGCCGACATCGGGTTTCACGTGCCGCGCTTCCGCGATGTGCAGGCGCACGCTGGGAGAGCCGATCGCCACCGCGACATCAATCCACTTCTTTCCGTTGTCCAAGGCTTTCTGGCGCTGCGCATCGACGCTGTCGTAGAAGCTGTAGCGCGGGTCGGCGGCGACGTTAATGACGCGTGCTCCCGCCTTCTCAACGCTTGCCCTGAACTCTTTGAGATAGGCGGCTTCCGTGGAACTGAAGTGTTCGCTCAGCGGTTCGATGTTGCGCACCTTGAATCGCTTCACAACCATGGCGGCGAAGTCTTTCAGGTCCATGCCCGGGAGCTTGGGGTCTCGGGCCCATTTATTGAGGGGAGCCACGATGTAACCGCGAAATGGCCATGAAGGGACCGCCAGGCGCTCGTGCGGCGCGCTCGGAAAGCTGAGGTTGGGTTCCGTCGAAGCGGGCAAAACCCTGGGGATAAACGTTGAGGCGGAGGCGGCAAGCGCGCCTGCGCAAGACTGAAGAAAGCGGCGTCGGGGTATCGCGGGCATGGTCGGTTCCTTCTTACCTGGAACGAAAAGCGCAAGTAAACGCAGAATTTCGAAACGAAATCTGCAAGGCTGTAAATGTACTCGCAATCATTATCTGAGTCAATAAAGGATGCGTGGCGTAGGGGCGGCCATAAAGTCGCACCTACAGGACGGCGAACTCTTACTCATAGCGCAAAGCCACAATGGGGTCGAGGCGGGCAGCTTTCATGGCGGGCCAGAGGCCGAAGAAGAGGCCGATGGCGACCGAAACAACGAACCCTGTCACCACTGACCACATAGGAACGGTGGAAGGCAGGGTGGGGACGAGGGTTCGAATCAGGAAACTGAGGGTATAGCCAGACAGGATTCCCATCACTCCACCGGCCCCCGTAAGGCTCATGGCCTCGAGCAGGAATTGCCAGGTGATATCGCTGCTGCGCGCACCGATGGCTTTGCGGACACCGATCTCACGCGTCCGCTCGGTCACGGAAACCAGCATGATATTCATCACTCCTATACCGCCGACCATCAAGCCGATGGAGGAGATGACGATCGCGACCAGGACTACAGTGCCCATCATGTCGCGAAACTGCTTGATGAACGTATCCGCCGTGGCAATGCCAAAGCTGTCGGGAGCGGAGAGCTTGTCGTTTCTTAACCGCCTCAGCAGACCGGTGATTTCGTCCGTCGCCTGATTGATGAGTCCCGGAAGAGCCAGGGCGGTGATGAAATTCTCTTTGGTGCTCGGATAAAGCTTCATGTAGGTGAAATAAGGCACGAAAATGACCCTGTCGTCGCCATTGTCTCCCAGGAACGCTTTGCGCTTTTCCAGTGTGCCGATCACTTGGAAGGTATTACCGTCAACATTGATCTCTTTCCCGATGGGGTCATCATTCAGAAAAAGCCTCTCGACCACATCGGCGCCGATCACGGCCACGTTCCGGCGGTGTAAGTCGTCGATATCCGTGAACAAGCGGCCATCTTTCAGAATCGAGTTGGTGATACGAAAATCTTCAGCCGTATTGCCCTGGAGCTCTGCGTCCACCATTTGCAGGCCCTTGTATTTCGCCGTGATCGCGGGACCCCAACTGGCGGTCTCGACCGCCACGGATTCCACCGCGGGCAGTTGCTGGATGGCCATGCCCTGTTCGTAGGTGAGGGGCTTGCGCAGCCGTTCTTCGCGGGTCAGGTTGAAATGGATTCCCTGCTGGAATTTGTAGATGTACAAGGTGCGGGTGCCGAAGCCCTGCGCCATCTCGACCATTTGCTGGTCGAGGCCCTTGAAGATCGAAGCCACGCCAATCACCGTCGCGGTTCCGATCAGCACGCCAAGAATGGTGAGGAAAGCGCGAAACTTATGGGAGCGGAGCGTGTCCAGCGCCAAAAGGAGGTTTTCACGAATGAATTGTGGCCGCTGAGTCATGGTTACGCCTCCGTTCGCAGGGCCTCAATCGGGTCGAGGCGGGCGGCTTTGCTGGCGGGGTAGATTCCAAAGAACAATCCGATCGCCGCGGAGAGGAACAATCCAACCAGTACCGCGTTCAGGGGAACCGAGGAGGTGAAGAAGACGTCCACGATCTTGCTGATCAGCAAGGCCAGAACGATGCCGATGACCCCTCCCAGGCCCGCGATCAGGGCCGATTCGATCAGGAACTGCATCAGGATGTCGCGCCGCCGCGCCCCCAGCGACTTCCGGATGCCGATTTCGTGCGTGCGCTCGGTGACGCTGGCCAGCATGATGTTCATAATGACGATGCCGCCCACCACCATAAACACCGCAACAATTCCGATGGTGACCGCGAAGATGGACGCCGTCAACTGGTGCCAGGAGGCCATGATCGTTTCAGAGGCATTAATGCCAAACGTGTCGTCTTCGCGATAAGGGGTGTGCCGCCGGGCGCGCATCAGGGCTCTGGTCTCATCCTCGAGTACGGCCATCTGTTGGGAATTCGAGGCCTGAACGTTGACCGCCAGCGACGGGCGATTCCGGAACACCTTCTGGTAGGCGGTGAGCGGTACCTGAACGAAATTATCCTGACTCTGCCCAAACATCGAGCCCAGTTTCTCGGCAACACCGATGATCCGGAAGGGAATGCCGTTAATCTGAATCTCTTTGTCTAGGGGATCGACATTGGGGAAGAACGCATTCACCAGATCCTGGCCCGCAAAGCAAACCATCGACTCGTGACTGTAGTCGCCGTCGTTGATGTAGCGGCCGGCAGCGACCTTCGTCTGCCCAATATCGATCATGTTGGGCGTTTGGCCGGAGATTTCAACTTCGTAAACAGTATGTTCTTTGTAGCGCGCGAAGTTATCGGAGCTATTCATCCAGGCCTCGGCGCCAATGTTCTTGTAGCCCTTCAGGTTGTCGCGCAGAAATTCGAAGTCTTCGATGCGAATGGGCTGGTTGCGGTGGCGGGCTTTCAGCCACGCCTCGTACCCCTGAGCCCACTTGAACTGGTGGACGATAAAGACGTTGGCCCCCAGGTTGGCGATGTGATCGGCAATGTAAAGATTCATGCCATTGATGATGGACATGACGACGATGAGAGTTGTGGTAGCGATCACCACGCCCAACAGCGTGAGGAAGGATCGTAACTTGTGCGTGCGCAGCGCCTCGAAGGCAATCCAGAAGCCCTCCCGCGAGGTGACCCAAAGTCCCACCCTTCGCTCCGCTTTGGGCCGCAGCCTGTGAAGCAGCGCTCGCGTCTGGATGAGTTCGGCCAAAAAACGCTCTCCTCTCTTGCAGGCGCAACTCTCGCGGTTGCCCACCCTGCAGCCCAAAGCCTTCGGGCCGCGGGCGGACGCCCCTATTTCCTTATACGTAAATCAAGGCGCCCTGGTTTAGACGAAAATCCAAGTCATTCGTACCGCAAGGCCACGATCGGGTCGAGGCGGGAAGCTTTTACGGCGGGCCAGAGGCCGAAGAAAAGACCGATACTGACCGAGACAATAAAGCCCGCAGCCGTTGACCACAGGGGAACAGTAGATGGCAGGGAAGGAACGAGGGTTCGGATCAGGAAGCTCAGGGCATAACCCGCCAGGATGCCCGCCACGCCACCGGCGCCGGTAAGACTCATGGCCTCGAGCAAGAACTGCCAGGCGATGTCGCTCCGACGAGCGCCAATAGCCTTACGCACTCCGATCTCCCGAGTCCTTTCAGTCACAGAAACCAACATGATATTCATCACGCCAATGCCGCCCACCATCAAACCGATCGAAGAGATCACGATCGTCACCAGGACAACAGTTCCCATGATGGCCCGGAACTGTTGGATGATGGAGTCGGCCGACGAGATGCCAAAGTTATCAGGTTCAGACCACTTCACGTTGCGCCGGCGCCGCAACAAACCCTCAATTTCGTCCTTGGCCTGGTCGAGCTTCCCGGGATAAGCCATCGCCGTGATGAGGTTTTCCTTGTCGCTCGGATGGTACTTCCTGAAAGTGAAATAAGGAATGTAGATGATGCGATCGTTGCCGTTGTCTCCGAGAAATTGCTTGCGCTTATCCAGCGCCCCGATGACCTCAAAACTGTGGCCATCGACGTTGATCTCCTTGCCGATGGGATCTTCGGTCTGGAACAAGCGTTTGACGACGTCGGCGCCCAGGACGGCGACGTCCCGCCGGTGGAAATTGTCGATCTCGGTGAAAAGGCGGCCATCTTTCAACTCAGTGTTGATAGTCCGGAATTCTTCGGGGGTAGGGCCGCCGAAATTCGCGTTATCCATCTCCACGCCTTTATACTTGGCCGTGACTGGGGGACCCCAATCCATGACCTCGACAGCCACGGTCTCCACCGAAGGGCACATCTCCCGGATGGCCATCGCATCCTCATAAGTCAGCGGCTTGCGGATGGCTTCTTCATGACTGAGGCCGGTGGTGTGGATCCCGCCATTGAATTTGAAGATGAACAAGGTCCGAGTGCCAAACCCTTCCATCATCTCGACGACCTGTTGGTCGAGGCCCTTGAAAATGGAAGCCACGCCGATCACCGTGGTGGTTCCGATCAGCACGCCAAGGATGGTCAGGAAGGCGCGGAATTTGTGGGTGCGCAGAGTGTCCAGCGCCAGCATCATGTTTTCACGAACTGGTTGGCGTCGCTGGGTCATGCTAGGTCTCCGTCCGCAGCGCTTCAATGGGTTCGAGGTTCGCGGCTTTGTTGGCAGGGTAGATGCCGAAGAAAAGCCCGACCGCCGTGGAGAGGAATAGTCCCACCAGCACGGCGCTCAACGGGACGCTGGAGGTGAAGACGATATTCACGATCTTGCTGATAAAGAAGGAGATCAGGACCCCTGCCGCGCCCCCTGCCAGTGCCATGACGCTTGCTTCAATGACGAATTGCATCATGATGTCGCGCCGCCGCGCGCCCAGAGACTTCCGGATGCCGATTTCGTGGGTGCGCTCGGTGACGCTGGCCAGCATGATGTTCATGATGACGATGCCGCCGACCACCATGAAAACCGCTACGATTCCGATCGTAACCGCGAAGATGGATGCCGTCAATTGATGCCACGCGCCCATGATAGTATCGGAGGCATTAATGCCGAAATTATCGCTCTCGCTGTACGGAACGTGGTGCCGGGCCCGCATCAGCGCCCGGACCCCGTCCTCGAGGACCATCATCTGGATGGCATTCCACGCCTGGATATTCACGTTGAGATTAGGCCGCGCCCGGAAGACCTTGCGAAAGGTCGTGAGGGGAATCTGGACGAACTTGTCCTGGCTGAACCCCAAGGTTGTCCCGATGCGGGCCGCCACGCCTATTACCCGGAACGGGACGCCGCTTACCGTGATGTCCTTGTCAATGGGATCAACGCTGCCGAAAAAGTCAGAGACAAGATCCTGGCCGATGAAACATACCATGGACTCGTGTGCGTAGTCCGTATCGTTGAGGTAGCGACCGCTTTCCACCTTGGCCTGACCGATATCGATCATGCTCGAGGTTTCACCGGAGACGTCCACCTCATGCAGAAGGTGTGACTTGTACCTCACATCGGAGCCGCCGAGCCCGGCTTCCGCGCCGATTGTCTTGTAGCCTTTGATCGTGTCGCGCAGATATTCGAAGTCTTCAATCCGAATGGGCTTGTTGCGGCGCATTGCTTTGTGCCACTCGTCGCCACTCATCGCCCAATTGAACTGGGAGAGAATGAACACGTTGGCCCCCAAGTTGGCAATGTGATCGGCGATGTAGAGGTTCATGCCGTTGATGACGGACATCACGACGATCAGCGTGGTGGTGGCAATCACCACGCCCAACAGGGTGAGGAAGGAACGCAGTTTGTGGGTGCGTAACGTCTCGACGGCAATCCAGAAGGCCTCGCGGGAGGTGGCCCAGAAACCGCTGCTTCTCCGGATCGCCCGAGGGTTCACCTTGGCGAGCGGCGCGCGCGGTTGGGTGAGTTCAGTCACGAGAGTTGATCCCAACTGATTCCCCTCCTAGTTAAGGAGGGGCCAGGGGCGGTTGCCTGCGACGCTGACCTGCCACCCACCACCCCCGCCCCTCCTCCCGCTGAGGAGGGAGGTCGGGGCATCGCAACCATTCACTTCACGCTTTCGTCGCGTTCGATCTTGCCGTCGCGCACGTGGATGATGCGATGCGCGTGGGCGGCGATATCGTGTTCGTGGGTAACCAGGACGATCGTGTTTCCGGCCTCGTAGAGCTTCTCGAACACGCCCATGATTTCCTCGCCGGTGGCCGAATCCAGGTTGCCGGTAGGTTCGTCGGCCAGAATAATCGAGGGGTTGTTCACCAGGGCGCGGGCAATCGCCACCCGCTGGCGCTGTCCGCCGGAAAGCTCGTTCGGCTTGTGGTTCATGCGTTCAATCAAGTCTACCTTGCGCAGAGCCTCCTGGGCTTTTTCGAGACGCTCTTTCGCGGGCACACCGCTATAGACGAGAGGCAGTTCCACGTTGTGCAGGGCACTGGCGCGGGAGAGAAGGTTGAAGGTCTGGAAGACGAAGCCGATTTCCTTGTTGCGAATGTAGGCCAGTTCGTCGTCGGAGAGTTCACTGACCAGCCGGCTGTTCAACCAATATCGGCCGCTGGTCGGTGTGTCCAGGCAGCCGATCAGATTCATCAAGGTGGACTTGCCGGAGCCCGACGGTCCCATGATGGCCACATACTCGCCCCGGTCGATTTCGAACGTGACGCCGCTCAGGGCATGCACCGCGATGGCCTCGCCCATGTCATAGGTTTTCCAGAGGTCTTCCGTCTTGATCATGACCCCCGAGGGCGGGGCCACGGCTTCCTGAGTCGCAGACGCTGCCACTTGTGATCCCATCGCTTTGCGTGTTTCCTTTCCGCTCCCGCCCCGGTTGCCGGCGCAACCCTTGTGATCGTCCGCGGGCGGCCACAAGGGCCGCGCTTGCTTCGTGCTAAGAAGTGGCGGCGGGTGTGTTCAGGACGCTGTTGTCCACCTTCACCTTCGTGTGGTTCTTGAGTGTGCGGAGCACGCTGAAAGGACCGGAAATGATCTGGTCGTTGCTCTGCACGCCCTTGACCACTTCGACATCCGATTGGCCCATAATGCCGGTTTCAACCGGTGTGAACAACGCCCGGCCATCTTTCAGCAGAAACACCCCCTGCACTTCTTCCTTCTCTTTTTCCTTAGCGGCTGCCGTCGGCGTGGTCGCGGCGGCCTGTACCACCTTGCCTTTGCCGCCTTTGCCGGTCTGCTCTTCTTCTTCCAGTTGCCGTCGCGTCCGGACCGTGAGTGCCTGGATGGGGATCGTCACAGCGTTCTGGCGAGTGGCGGTGGTGATTTTAGCGGTCGCAGAGAGCCCGGGGCGCATTCCCGGCGGGGGGTTATCCAAAGTCACGACAACTTTGAAGTCCTTGGCTTCCTCGGTCGTCGTGGTGGTGTTCGTTCCGGAGGTCGCCCCGGAGGTCCGCCCGATGGCGCTCTGGCCGATCTCCGTGACTTTGCCTTTGAATGTCTTGTTCGGGACGGCGTCGATGGTCACCTCGGCAGGCTGCCCGAGTTTCACGTTGACGATGTCCGTCTCATCGACCTTGACTTCCGCTGTGATTATCGCCAGATCGGAAATCTGGTAGAGCAAGCTCCCCACCGTATTTTGAACTCCCGGCACCACATTCTCGCCCACGTGCACGGGCAAGGAGGTCACGATACCGTCGAGGGGCGAAGTATAGACGGTCTTGTTGGCGACATCCACTGTCCTAACCAGATTGGCCTCCTGCATGGCTACCTTGGCGCGCGCGCTGTCGAGATTAAACTTGGCTACTTCAAGTTGGGCTTTGGACTGGCCGATCGCCGCTTGGTTCCCCTCGAGCGTGGCCTGCGCCACCTTAACATTGTTCACGCGCGTATCGTACTCATTTTGAGCAATCAGCTTATCGCGCAGCAAATCCTCACCGCGTTTAAACTCCTGCTGGGCTTTGACAAGATTTGCCTGGGCGGTTTGCACGTTGGCTTGCGCAGTATTCAAAGCTGCCTGCTGCGCCTGCACCTGCGACGCGAGCTCTTCTACGTCTGACTTGGCGCTGGCCACGGTCGCCTTTTGCGCGTTCACATCGGCATCCGCCTGGATCGCCTCCGTCTTCAGAAGGAGTTGACCCTTCTTAACCGTGTCGCCTTCCTTAATGTAAATCTCGGTTATCTTACCCATGGAACTCGCGTTCACGTTGGCGAGGTCTGCGGTGGGCGGCTTAATCTCTCCCGAGGCCGTCACGATAGCCGATAATGCATCCTGCCGCGCGACCTTGGTGGTCTGAACCGTGACTGTTCCACCCTTGCTCCAAACGATCCCGCCGATCACCAGCGCGATCAGAACGACTGCTCCCAAGAGGGCAAAAATCATCTTCTTCTTTTTTGACTTCTTCGCTCCCGCGCTTCCAGGTCCGGAAACAACCATGCTGGTCGGGCTTACGGTCGCAGGAGAAGTTGTACTCCCCAGTTGCAGGTCAGTTACATGGGCCACAGTTGCCTTCTCCTTTTCTTCGATTGTGCGTGCGGACATCTTGGTCTCCCTCGCTCTACCGGGCCGTTGGTCGCCTCTGGCCCCCGCAGCCGGTCGGGGCCGACGACAGTACCCAATGGCCGCGTTGGCGCCTTCTAACCATACTACGGAATCTTGACACCAAAAGTTTCTCCAAAGTTCCTCATTCTAACTCCACCCAGTAGGCACAGGAAAGGTAAATCTGAGAAGAATCAATCTGTCTTAATGTCGCAGCGTTGTAGCCCCGCCCAACGGGTCGCCAAGTGCCCGATAAATGACCCGCCAGGCCACAATTGTGCCAGGCATGCTGAGACAGGCGGTTGGTTCTTCTACACCTATGCGGGAGGCGTCGAGGCGTCCGCATTTCCCTTAGGAGGTCAGGCCACCTTTGGGGTTTGCCATGCATCAAAATACGAGTCCGTCGATTAGGCAGGAACAAGTGTCCGTCAAGGGGGGATTGCAGACCTTGACTTTTCGTACTTCAGCAAATACAATCGGCACTGCCTCTGGTGGGAAAGGAGAGCCGTTGGTGTCTAAACGGGTTGATTTGATAAGCCACTGTGAGTGGCAGGGTTGGTTGTGGGTGCTTTTCTCTGTATTGCTGTTGGGAGGCTTGATATCTCCCGCCTTGCAGGCAGCGCCGCAAGATCAGGGGAACGACAGTAAGTTGAGCAAGGCGCAAAAAAAGCGCCAGAAGGCAATCCAGAAAGAAATGGAAACGCCTTATAAGAAGTGGATCGACGAAGAAGTCCCTTACATTATTACCAATGAGGAGAAAGCGGCCTTCAAGAAGCTGACCACCGACGATGAAAGGGAACAATTCATTGAGGGGTTCTGGGACCGGCGCAATCCCAATCCGGGAAGTCCCGAGAACGAGTTCAAAGAGGAATACTACCGGCGGATCGCCTACGCCAACGAGCACTATGCCTCGGGCATCCCCGGCTGGAAGACGGATCGCGGCCGAATCTACATCATGTATGGCCCGGCGGACGAGATCGATGACCACGACAGCGGCGGCACCTACATGCGACCGCCGGAAGAAGGTGGAGGCGAGACCTCGACTTATCCATTTGAAACGTGGCGTTATCGCTATATTGATGGCATCGGTACCAACATCATTCTTGAGTTCGTGGATCCGACCATGACCGGAGAATTCCACCTCACCATGGATCCGGGCGAGAAGGATGCTTTGCTCCATGTCCCCAACGCTGGACTGACCGACATGGAAGCCATGGGTAGGGCGAGCAAGGCGGACCGCTTTAACCGTACTGACGGCATGACGATTGGCACGCCCATGGGGGCGCTGCCCGAAAGCATGAACGAGTTCACTCGCCTGGACCTCTACGCGAAGATATTCCAGCCCCCCGAAGTCAAGTTCAAGGACATGAAAGCCGTCGTGACCTCTAAGATTTCCGGATCGATTCTGCCCTTCGACGTTCGTACGGACTTCCTCCGGGTGACTGACGAGAGCGTTCTCACTCCCATTACCATTCAAATTGCTTATCGCGACCTCCAGTTCCAGAACAAAGATGGGGTGATGCACAGCGTGCTGGATATTTACAGCCAGTTAACCAGCCTGGGCGGGCGAAATGTGGACACCCACGAGAAGAGCATGGTCTTGGATGTTCCGGAACACGAATTCCAGCAATCCTTGTCACGCAAAGCCGTCTATCAATATGCGGTGCCCTTGCACCCTGGCCGTTACAAACTGAGCCTGGTCATGAAGGACGACCAGAGCGGGCACATGGGGTCGATGGAGATCGGCGTGGTGGTGCCGCATTTTGATGAAGACAAGCTTTCGAACAGTACGTTGATTCTGGCTGACCTCCTCCAGCCTCTGCCCTCCAGTCAGGTCGGTACCGGTCCCTTCGTGATCGGGGGAACAAAGGTTCGACCCAGCGTCACTCGAACTTTCTCGCGCGATCAGAACCTTTGCATCTATATGCAGGTTTATAACCTGGGCCAGGACGCCAAGACTCACAAGCCCTCGTTGGACGTAGAATACGAACTGCTGAAGGACGGGAAACCCCTTCTACAGCAGGCTGAGGACCCCGCCAAGCTCAAGGAGGCCTCCCAGCAGTTCACCTTGGAAAAGCAAATGCCCTTGAGGGCGCTGCTACCGGGCAAATATACTGTGCAGATCAACGTCAAAGACAACATAAAGAATCAAACTATTTCACCTTCTGACAGTTTTGAGGTACAGTAGGTGCGGCCAAGTTCTCTTGGCCGCTCAGGTCGTGCACGATTTCGAGCAGTTCCGGCCTCCAGGTTGGCTTCCTCCACGCCATCCTCAGAGCCGGTGATACGGGATCGGGACGATTAACATGAAGGATTCCAAACCTGGAATAAGGCTGTCAGCCATCCTTCTGGCTGGGGGCCTGATTTCTGCCTTGATTGGTCCGGTCGCGACTCTGGCCTTGAATTATGGGCGTCTGGCGGGCATCGTCTCCGACGACCATGGCAACCCGCTGATGGGTGCCACAGTCATGATTGTCGGGCCACTGTTGACGGCTACCGCCGGCACCGGCGACCAGGTCGAGCGAGTCATCACCGACGCCAAAGGTAAGTTCTCCGTTGGAAATCTCATTCCCGGCTGGTATTCCCTACAGATCGTTTCCCCAACACGGATTCCCGCTCATAAGAACGGGGTCAGGGTCGAAGCGGGGCAGACCTCTACTTTGAAATTTGTTCTGGCGGACGCCTTCGCCCCCTTGCGCTTTCAGGTGCCGGATCAAGGCACAGCTCCTTTGGGCGACGATTGGAAATGGGTCCTGAGGACCTCCGCCGCCACGCGGCCGATTCTTCGTTATCACCATGATACCCCAGCGACCACGGATCCCATTTCTCCGGTGCCCGCCGACCAGCGTTTGATCGGCGTGGTGCCGGGACCTTCTGGCCTGGATCCCATGGCCAGCGACCAAGGAATGGGCACTGTTTTCGCTTACGTTCGCCATCTTTCACCGGACTCCGACTTGATGAC
>Ga0209517_10008679_pt1 | contig 11839 bp, 11 predicted proteins | sample PeaSoiMetSII2010_FD_187695 | JGI IMG/M metagenome (GOLD analysis project Ga0209517, IMG submission 187695) | Peat soil microbial communities from Weissenstadt, Germany - SII-2010 (SPAdes) (version 2) | ecosystem: Environmental > Terrestrial > Soil > Wetlands > Peat | place: Germany...
TTGGACAACTCTGCCCGCAGTCTATTTCTACAAGTCGCCGCCGCACCCGGCCGGCAGGAGATTCCTCAATAGAGGCGTTTCCGCCACGGGCTGCTAGCCTGATCTCTTCTCCAGACTTATAAGTGAAACCCATTTCGGTGTAGCCGTGGGCGTACTCGCCCCGACATCTACGTTCCCTAGATCCTAATCTTAGCGAAAAGCAAATTGTGATGACATTGTCATTACAGTATAGTATACTGATTTGAAGGAGACTTCTCATGCGTGAAACGCGACGGCTGGGGGCAAAGCGCGATACGCTGAACATCCGGATCAAGCCAGATGTGCGCGGTTTGATCGACCGGGCGGCCGCTTTGACCGGCAAGAATCGCACGGATTTCGTGCTGGACGCTGCCCAGCATGCCGCCGAGAATGCGCTCCTGGACCGTACGGTATTTGTGCTCAGCCCCAAGGCTTACGCCGACTTCCTGGCGCGGCTCGATGCGCCGCCTCAGCCGAATGAAAGGCTGCGACGCTCCCTCAAGACCGCTGCACCCTGGGAAAAATGATCGGAAAGCTGTCCCCGGCCGAGCCGTTGGCGGATTACCATGAGACCCAGGGATTCAACTCAGGTGAAGCGTCGCTGGACGACTGGCTGAAACGCCGGGCGCGGGCCAATCAAGTGGCCGGCGCGTCCCGGACCTACGTTGTTTGTGAAGAGCAGAGAGTGATCGGGTACTACGCGCTGGCATCTGGCGCGGTTACGGTGGAAAGCGCACCCGGGCGGTTCAGACGGAATATGCCTGATCCTATTCCCGTCGCAGTTCTAGCCCGCCTGGCCGTTGACCATAGCTGGCAGGGGAGGGGGCTCGGGCGCGCCCTGTTCCGGGACGCTGCGCGCCGCATAGTGAATGCGGCCGATACGATTGGTATTCGAGGCATCGTCGTTCACGCGATTTCCGCGGAGGCCAAGAAATTCTACCTTGCGCTCGGGTTCGATCCGAGTCCTCGGGAACCAATGATGCTGACGGTCACACTGCAGGACCTGCGGGCCGCGCTTTCGTGACCGCGAGTGACTACTGTTGTGGCGTCGGGTCCGTTGGACGCCGCAGGGTCGGTTTCTTCTTTGCGGGCGCGTCTTTCTTCTCCTGGTCCTTTTTGTCTTTCGCCTCTTCGGGAGTCAGCGCCGCCGTGCGCTCGGCCTTTTCTTTTTTATCTTTCGCGTCCACGCTCGCGGCGCGACCGGTCAGATCGGCCTGCGAAAGTTCCAGGCTGTCGGAGGTCGTGTCGATGGCGTCCTTCAGCACGTAGTCATAGCGCGAAAGGTCGGAAGGAGTTGAGTCTTGGATCTTCTGCAGCCGCGCCAGCATGGTCTTTTCGCTTTCGACCGTGGCGGCCATCCCTGGGTTGATCGCGATCTTGCGGCGCAGGGCGTCATCCGCAACCGTATCAATGGCGTCGATGATCTTGGTGTAATCCTCCAGCAGATCGTGAATCAGGACCGACCGGCCGGCTTTATTCTGCGCCACTAGCTGATCCACCTGCTCCACACGCTGCTTGGCGAAGACTAGGTACAGCTTGAGCCGTTCGTTGGGTTCCTGGACCAGGCGGATCTGATCGGCTTCGTCGTTGGTGAGGAAGTCGCGCCCCTGCACTTGCGCAAACATCGGAAGTCCAATGGAAAACAAGACTAGAAGCGTTTTCATTTCTTCTTCCCCATAATCCCAATAATCAGCTTGTCATGAATATCGGAGACCATGCGCTGCGCGGGCTCGACGGCACTTCGGTCGAACGCACTCATCAGGTCGCTGAGGCTGTCAAGCCTTCGCAGAATCTGCCGTGTGGATTTTTCGGCGTCCTTGAACGGCTTGGAGTTTCGCCGGGGATCCTTGCCCGTAGCCATCAGAGAATCGTACGAGAGCTGGACTCCCGCTTCCACTTCGGCGAGCGCGGAGCGGCAAGCATCCACATCGCCCTTCTTATACGAGTCGCGGGCGGAATCCAGCGAGGAATCGGCGTAGTGCAGCGCCAACTCACTCCGTTTCTCGAGCTTCGGCTCGGACTTGATCCCCGCCAGGTCCATCGCCAACGTGTTCAGCACGAGCATGATTGTCAGGAGCAATGCCATGCCTGTCTCTGCGCTTACCTCCTGCCCAATTCTTTTTCCAGAACCTTCACGCGCTGCCGGGCGATGAATTCCTGGTCGGGATTCACGTTCTGACTAGCTGCGAGGAATTTATTGTAAGCCTCGAGAGCTTCTTTGGACCGCTGCAAGCGGTCTAGGGTAATAGCCCGCAGGTAATAATGCCCGGCGGTTTCCGCGCCGAGAGCATGGACTCTATCGAGTGCTGCCAGACCGTCCACGGGCTGCTCGGCCATGATCAGAACGCCCGCCAGCTCGGTCCAGGCCTGGGCCGCATCGGGCTTGAGGTTGGCGGCGGCGGAAAACTGTTCCGCGGCCGAAGGGAATCGCCGTTCGTCCCGGAGGATGCGCCCGTAGAACATGCGCAGCTCGAAATCGTCCGGCGTGGCCGCCACGCTCTTGGCAGCCAGAGGCGCCGCTTTGGCGAGCTGCTTCTCGCTAACGTATGCCTGCGCCAGTGCGACCTGATTCGCGGGCGTGGGCGATTTCGCAACCACCGGCTCGAGCGTCGTGACCGCGGCGGCGCTCTGCCCGGTCTGAAGCAGCAGCATCCCGGCACGCTCCTGAGCGCCCGGATCGTCGGGGAACTCGCGGTAGATGTCCAAGGCCTGGGGAAGTTCGCGATGATCCTCGTACAGGGTCGCGAGCTCCAGCAGGAAGTTGTGATAGGAGTGCTCGAGGTTCCCGGCTTTTCGATAATGCGGTTCTGCCTCATTCCGACGCCCCTGCTGCGCCAGCGCCTGGCCCAGTCCGAGCTCGGCTCCGGCCGAAGTTGCGTCCATCTCGATCGCCTTTTCGAATGCCGCCTCCGCTTCGGGGAACTGCTTGGTCGCGAGGAGCGCGTCGCCCAGATAGTAGGCCGGCCGGAATTCCTTGGGCTTTTGCTCCGCGGCTGCCTTGAGAAGCGGAATCGCCGCCGCGGGTTCTTTTACGTTGAGAAGCGAGATCGAGAGGTTGAGCTGCGCTTCATACAGTCCGGGATGCAGTTCCAGAGTCTTCTTGTACTCGGGAATGGCCTGCGCATCCTTGTTCGACACGCTGTAGGCCAGCGCCAGGTTGAAGTGCGCGCTATAGTCGGCGGGGTCGGCGGCGACGGCCCTGGTGAACGACTCCACCGCTGCGTCGGAATTTCCGGCGTCCAGCGCCTTGAGCCCTTCGGCAATAAAATCGGGGGCCTGCGCCAGCAGGACCAACAAGAAGATCGGCCACATACTTCTGATTAGATTGTAGTCCGCTTGTTATTTCGTCAGGTATACCGAAAACTTCGCGACTTCCTTGAACCCCAGCCGCCGGTAGAGCGAATATCCCGCGTCGGTCGACTGAAGCACGATACGCTTGATCCCGGTGCGCGCTTGTTCCGAAGCGACCGCGGCGCGAAGCAATGCTTCGCCGTAACCCGATCGGCGGCACTCGGGGAGCGTCGAAAGCGAATACACGCCCAGGGCGTCGGGAGTCGCTACGATGGCGACAATGGCCACCGCTCTCCCGCCGGCCATGCCGACAAATCCGCGATAGTCTCCCAACCAGGCTCGCTCGGGCTCGTATACGGCTTTCGCGATTCCCATGGGGATATCGAAGCTCACGGATGTCAGGGCGCCGAAAGCCTGCCGCGTCGTACGATCCGTGACCGGCACGCATTCGATCTTCGGCAGTGGCCGCAGCGGCGGGGCGAGCGCTTCGGCCAGCATTCCGGGGGCTTGCGAGATGGGGCGAAGGCCACGATCCAGCAGCAGTGAGCGCGCTTTGCGACGGGTAGGGACATCGAGCCAGTCTTCACACAGCCAGAACGACCAGCGCATGGTCCGGGGCGCGAAGTAGCGGGCGCACTCGGCCAGACGTTCCGTGAATCCGTCGATCCCCTCCGGCGGATGGCCCGCGAGCAAGGCAATATTGAACACGCCGTAATCGAGTCCGGAATAAATGGCCAGCGCGCCGTCCAACGGGCGAATCTCGCCGGCGCCGGTCGCGTCGCCGAAAAAGCGCATGGCCGCTCGCAGGTTGGTGTCGACGATTTGAAAATCGGGCATCGAAATAATTCAGATCAGAGAAGGGTCATCGGATCCACGTCGATCGCCAAATTCGCCGGACCCCACTTTTCGGCCGCCGCGAACCGGCGCACTTCACCCAGTAATTCGCCGAGCCGCTTACGGCTGGAAGTCTTCAGCAGCATCTGATAACGATACTCGGTCTTCACGCGCAATACGGGAGCAGGCGCCGGGCCCATCACGCGCACGCCTTCGGGGGCCGGGTTCAGCAGCCGGCCGAGTGCCGCGCTGCGCGACAAAGCTTCTTCTTCGTTCGTGGAACGGATGATCACGTTCGCCAGCGCGCCGAACGGCGGGTAATACATCAGCCGCCGGAACTCGATTTCCTTGCGGTAGAACTTCTCGTAATCCTGCTCGGCGGCGCACTGGATCGCATAATGATCCGGATTGATGGTCTGAATGAGAACGATGCCCGGCGTTTCTCCGCGGCCGGCGCGTCCCGCGGCCTGCGTGAGCAGCTGGAATGTTCGCTCCGCCGCGCGGAAGTCGGGAAGCCCCAGGCCCAGGTCGGCATTGACGATGCCAACCAGCGTCACGTTCGGGATGTCATGACCCTTGGCGATCATCTGCGTGCCCACCAGGATGTCGTAGTGATGTTCGCGAAAACCCGAGAGGATGGTTTCGTAATCGCGCTTGCCGCCCACAGTGTCGCGATCCAGCCGCGCGATCCGAGCCTTCGGAAAGAACGCGCCCAGCTCCTGCTCCAGCCGTTCGCTGCCGACCCCGATGAACTGCAGGTAGTCGCTCGCGCACTTGGGGCATCGGTCCGGAACCGGCGTGGCGTAATTGCAGTAATGGCACAGCATCCGGCGGTCGCGCTTGTGGTAGGTCAGGGTGACCGAGCAGTTCACGCACTGGAGCCGCTCGCCGCAAGCCCGGCACGCGACGAAGCTCGAAAAGCCGCGGCGATTCAGCAGCAGCATAGTCTGCTCGCCGTTCTCCAGACGCTCAGTCACGGCGTCGACCAGCGCTCGCGAAAACGTCGCTTGCTTGCGGGTTTCCAGGAACTCGCGGCGCATGTCGATTACGGAGACCTGCGGCATGGGACGGCGCTCGATGCGACCCGGAAGAGACAGGCGGGTGTATTTGCCGCGCTCGGCATTGTAGCGAGTCTCGAGACTGGGCGTCGCCGAACCCAATACGATCACCGCGTTCTCATTTCGGGCGCGTAGGACGGCCACGTCGCGGCCGTGATAGCGCGGCGTCTCCTGCTGCTTGTAGCTCTGGTCGTGTTCTTCGTCGACGATGATCAGGCCCAGGTTCTGCACCGGCGCGAACACTCCCGATCGGGTGGCGACCACCACCGACGCCTTACCTGCCCGAATTCTCCGCCACTCCTGAGCGCGTTCGGAATCGTGAAACGCGGAGTGCAAAATGGCCACTCGCTCTCCGAAACGCCGGTGAAACTGTCCCGCCACCGCCGGCGTCAGCCCGATCTCGGGGACCAGCAGTAGCGCCCCCCGGCCCATCGCCAGAGCTGCCTCGATCGCGCTTAGGTATACCTCCGTTTTGCCCGATCCCGTCACGCCTTCGAGGAGAAATGCCTGAAACTTGCGCGAGTCCAGCGCAGCAAGGACGGCGTCGAAAGCTTCCTGCTGGTGCGGATTCAGCGTATGTGGCGCGCGGGGCGGGGCAGCCATGCTAGATACCGGCTCCAGCGCGAGCCGCGCGAGTTGCCGTCGCGCCAAAGCGCGGGCAGCAGTGCTGGCCTTCGGCAGCGTGTCTTCCAGCGCGGCGAGATTGTGCTGGCCGGGATGCAGCTCGAGATACGCCAGCAGCTCGCGTTCCTGTTTTGGGATTTTCTCCGTTGCTCGCGCGACGAACTCGACTCGCAGCCGTGCGGCGGACGCCCGCAGGGGATCGCGCTCGGCGGCGATGTCTTCCGCTTCAACGAATCCTTTCTTTTCGAGCGATCGCAGCACCGTTGCCGCCTTGGTCACCTTCTGAGCGAGATACGTCGCCGAGAGAGCCCGCCCGTCCAGCATCCGCAGAATGGCCGCGGCCGGATCTTCTTGCTCGGTCAGGTGCAACTGCCGGGCTGTATCGCGCCCGGAAGGCGTGAGCGAATAAATGCGGCCGCGCCGGACATCGGCCGCCAGGGGCGTCATCGCCCGCAAGGTCTCCCCGAGGGAAGCGCAATAGTATGTGGAAATCCAGCGGCCGAGGTCCAGGAGGCCTTCATCGAGGGCAGGTTCCTCGTCCAAGAGGCGCAGGGCTTCCTTGGTAGGACCGGCCTGCGGCCGGTCATGGGTCGCCAGAACCACGCCGGTCAGCTTGCGCGTTCCGAATGGAACCAGGACCCGGCAGCCGGGCTGAACGCGCCGGCGGAGCGTCTCGGGAAGCCTATAGGTAAAGGCGGTATCGATGGGGACCGGAAGGCTGACATCGCAGTAAACCGGTGCTTCCACGGGCAAGGGTGCAGCGGACGTCACCTGAACGGATTATACAGCGCTGACGGGAACCGCTAAAAGGGGACAGGCGACAAGTCGAACACGATAATGAAGAGAAAGTGCTACCGCTCTCGTAGAATTCCGCCAGTCCCCTTTTCGCCCGCGCCTCGGTTGGTATAATTCTGCGAGGGAGACCATCGTGAAAACCGCCATCCTTGCCCTCGGAACTCTGTCCTTTTTCCTGGTAGCGTCGGCCAACGCTAACGAACTCGATGACGCCTATCAGAAACTGAAGGACGCCCAGACCGCCAAGGATCCCGACGCCGTCAAGAAATGGGCGACCGAAACGGCGAAGCTCGCCAAGGCCGAATCCACGGGTCCCAAGCTCGACTCCTTCTCCGACGAGGACTGGCCGAAGCGGGTGGAATACGCCAAGGGCGCCGGAACGCTCAGTGAGTACGCTCTCGCGACGACCGCTGCTCAGCCGGGCCTGGCCCAGGCGAAGGTGGTCGAACTGACGGAGGCTCTGATGGCGGTGAATCCGAAAAGCACTTACCTCGGCCTCGCCTCCAATGCCTATCTGAGTGCATTGGGAAAAATGGGGGGCGCGGACAAACAGATCGAGGGCGCGACCAAAATCGTCGCCGGAAGCCCCAACGAGGAGTACGCGCTGATGACCCTCGCGGACAACCTGATTCCCAAGAATCGCGCGGACCAGGCCTATACCTACGCTACGCGGCTGGTAACGGTGATGAAATCCAAAGCCAAGCCCGAAGGCTATTCCGACGAGGATTGGAGCCGCGTCAAGTCGACCATGCTTTCCCGGGGCTACTATGACGCCGGCGTGGCGGGCTGCATGCGCCAGGTCTGGAAGGATTGCGATACGAACTTGCGTGCGGCGCTTCCCATGATCGCCGGCCAGACGGCGTTAACTGGTCCCGCGAATTTCTACCTGGGTGTCGCCAATTATCAGCTTTTCAAGATCACTACCGATCGCACCAAGCTCCAAGAAGCTGTAAAGTTCTCGCAACAGTCCGCCGCCATCGCGGGGCCCATGCAAGGGCAGGCACAGCAGAACGTGACTGGTATGCAGGCTGAGTTGAAAGCGCCCGTCGTCAGGCGCTAGATTCGTGAATCAGAACTGATTCCGCCTTCCTTTTTACAAAACGTTTACAGGTTGTGAACGACTTGCGCGAGCATGCCTCGGCATAATCGGGGGCATGATATCGAGACTTCGCAGAAATGTTTTAGCCGCATCGCTGGCAGTTTCCCTGTTTGCGATCCCAGCCTATAGCCAAACGGATCCGGCCAACACGCTGGAGGACCACGCTCCTCCGGACGGTCCGTTTTATCCCGGAGCCCCGAAGACGAGTTCGAGACTGCAAGCTCCCATCGGGGACTACATTCTCCGCGTGTATGGCACTTTGCTTTTGAATATTTCGACTTCCGACACCGTTCAGGTAGGACAGGATGTTCCGTTGTGGCCTGTGCCGGGCAACACGGCCATTACATTCCCGGACGGAACCACTAAGCGCGCCGGAGCCGTCGGCGACACGATCTTCACCGCGCGCCAATCCATCCTGGGTCTCCAGGTGAGTCCGAAAACTTTCGGCAACGGATGGAACGCTTCCGGGCTGGTGGAGATTGACTTCTTCGGGTCCCGTCCGGTGGATACAAGTTTTCAGCCGCAGGACCGCGTGTTCAACCAACCACGCCTGCGGCGGGCATACCTTCAGTTGGACAAGGGCGACTGGAGGATCGTCGCCGGCCAGGACAAGATGATTCTCGCGCCGCTCGATCCCATTTCGCTTTCCCATGTGGCCATACCGTTGGGCGCAACCGCGGGCGACCTGTGGGCTTGGCTGCCGCAAGTGCGGGTGGAGAATCGCCACAAATTCGGCAAGTCGACCCTGCTGGTTCAGGGAGGCGTCCTGCGCCCGTCGTTCGGCGATTCTCGCCTGACCGATCAGTCGGGTGTGAATGGCTCGGCGGTGGACAGCACTTTTTCGGGTTACGGCGAACGCGGCAGGCAGCCCTTTTATCAGGCTCGGGTGGCGTGGTCTCATCCCCTGGCGGGAAGGACGGCCACGCTCGGCGTGAGCGGCCACTACGGACGTGAGGAGGTCGGCGCGGACAAGGGCATCGACTCTTCGGCCGAGGCGGTCGATATTACTCTTCCCATTCACAAGTATCTAATCTTCCGCGGCGAGGGCTTCACGGGCGCCAATCTGGTACCGTTCGACGGCGGCATCGAACAAGGCGTCGCCTTTACGCCCGCGCTCGGCAACATCCCCGCGCAATTCCGCAAGATCCGCGACGTCGGCGGCTGGACGGAACTGATCTCGCCGGTGACTCCGAAGGATATTCTCTACGCCGGCGCCGGTACGGATGACCCGCGCGACAGCGATCTGATGCCCGGATCCAGCCGATCGAAGAATTCCTTCGTCTGGGCCAGCTACTTCCGCAAGATCGCTCCGGATGTGACAGCGGCGGTCGAATGGAGTTTCTGGGACTTCCGCACGCGGGCCTTCAACGGCGCGGAACCTGGGGCGCGGCTGACTTCGGGCCGGGGCAATGTGCTCAACATTGCGATTGCCTACCAGTTCTAGCCACGCCGCGTCATTCAGCGGTTGAGCCAAGTTGTCCCAAACCGCTGCGACAAGCTGTCCATAACGCTGAGCAACTCCTTGTTTTTCAACAGCTCTCTAATGGCGCCTAGCGTGCTTTATTGGTTGGCAACACGCCCAAGAGGGAAGGTCCAGTGCAGTCGCAATCCGGACTCCGGATTGCTCCTATCGGTGGGGCACTCGACCTTCCCAGTCCTTTTCTCAGTGAGTTATTGAGTAGACGATAAAGTTCACGCCGAGCCGAAGGCCTAGCGCGGAGTATTTTTCGGGATAGCGCGGGTCATCGGCAAATTCCCAGGAGTCGCCCGTATCGGAGTTGTACATCGCCTGCACCAGGATTCGTCCCTTGTCGTCGTAAATCGCGCGCCAGTAAGGCACCGTACCGCCGTTCTTGGAACCCTCCCGCAAGTGTTCGGAACCCACGATGATGTAGCGGTCGTCCAGGTCGAAAACGGAGTGAAAGATCTGATCTTCGTTCGGAATGTCCTGAACCTGGCGATCCGGAAACGCATAACCGATGCGCTCGACAAATTCGCCCCACTCCGCGGTTCCGTGAATGTCGTCGGCCATGAAGAAACCGCCGCGGTCGAGATAGTCGCGCAGGATCCTGCCCTGTTTCTCGGTCAAGCCCCATTCGCCGGCTTGGACCGCGTAGATGAACGGGTAATTGTAGACGTCGTCGCCATCTTCAAGATCGACGACTTGTTCCACCGGGCGTGCATCCACGCGCGTCAGCCGCAGCACCGCCTCCAGAAAATGACGGTCGGCGCGCGGATAATCCTGTGTCCATAGCGACCGCCCGCGATGATAGTCGGGATCTTCTCGTCCTCTATAACCGTCAAGGGGCCCGCCGGGGAACATGATCCGGCCGAAGACAAAATCGGTTTCCCGATCCCAGCCCGGGGGCAGGGGAATGGATCCGAGCGAGTATTCCATTCCAGGATATTCGCGAAACTTATCGTGAGATGAAAAATGCTGAAACGCGAAGAGCTGAAACGCAAAGAGCGTTCCCACGAGCACAGCGCATACCAGCGGAACCTTCACGCTTCGAGGATACCGCGTGGCGGAGTTCGCTATTCTCTATTCTCGTGAAGCGGGTTCCTTGCGGCCGAGCTCCTCGGCGAGAATGATCGCCTCCGCCAGATCCTTCATCGGACGGCGCAGCCGCCGGCTTTCATTGCGCATCCGAAGATACGCTTCTTCCTCGGTGAGATTCTGGCGGCGCTGTAAGATGCCCTTGGCGCGCTCCACCACCTTGCGCGTTTCCAGTTGCCGCTTGACCTCTGCCGTCTCTTCGGTCAAGCGCGCGTTCTCTTCCTCCAACAGGCTCTTGGCGATGGCGCTGCCCATCTGCTCGCCCATGAACTGGATGGTGGAAATCTCCTCGGCGGTGTGCGCATGCCGCTCGCGGTGATGCACGTTGATCACGCCGATCACCTTGCCCTTGTTGATCAGCGGCACGGAAAGAAACGCTTCGTACGTATCTTCCACCAGTGCGGGGAAGAATTTGAATCGCGGATCTGCGGAAGCCTTCGAAGTGAGCGCCACGGGCGCCTGGTGTTCTGCCACCCAGCCGGTGACGCCTTCTCCGACCTTCATGCGCAGATTTCCCAGGTCCGCGGCGTGCGGTACCTGCGACGCACGCAGGACGAATTCCTCCGTGGGCATTTCCACCAGGTACACCAGGCAGGCATCGCAGCCCGAGATCTGGGATGTAAGCCCTACGATCTCCCCCAACATCTCATCCAAGGACAGCTCGGAGCTAACAATCCGGCTTACACGGTGCAAGACCGAAATTTCCTCCGGCTCTTCCCGTTCGATCTTTTCTGTGGCCATCATACTATTGAGCCTAAGACCGCGAAGGCCCCCGGTCCAATCAAAACTTTCTATGAACTGAATCACCCCCTCGATGCGCATGAATCTCTGGTACTCGGATGTTGAATGAATCGTTGCGTTTGAGCGAATAGTACCTCTATAATTAGGCAGCGGTAGACCTCTGAAGGAGGTACGATTCGCGTGAGCGCATTTCGACTAGCGGTAGCGAGTTGCCTGACGGGCGTGGCGGTTCTAGCCGCGCCGGATCCCTCGAAAGTCACTTTCGACAAGGACGTTCTCCCGATTCTGCAGAAGAATTGCCAGAGCTGTCATCGTCCCGGCGAAGTGGCTCCCATGTCACTGTTGAGTTACAGCGACGCCCGGCCATGGGCCAAAGCGATCAAGGCCGCGGTGGTTTCCAGGAAGATGCCGCCATGGATGGCCGACCCGAGCTTCGGCCATTTCAAGAATGACCGCACGCTGAGCGCCGAAGAGATCGCGACGCTCACCGCGTGGGCCGATAACGGCGCGCTCGAAGGCGACGCGAAGGACAAGCCCGCCGCGCTGACCTTCCAGGACGGCTGGAACATCAAGCCCGACATCATCGTCGAAATGCCCAAGCCGTTTTACTTACCCGCCACGGGAACCATCAACTACAAATTCGTTCTGGTGAAAACCAATTTTCCGGAGGACATGTGGATCACGTCGGCGGAAATGCGCGCGGGCAATCCCAAGGTTTTGCATCACGGAAAAGTTTGGGTCCGGCCGCCCGGATCGCACTGGCTCGAGAACGCCGAACCTGGCGAGGCTTATGAAAACGAAACCCAACGGCAGATCATCGGA
>Ga0209517_10008680_pt1 | contig 11839 bp, 10 predicted proteins | sample PeaSoiMetSII2010_FD_187695 | JGI IMG/M metagenome (GOLD analysis project Ga0209517, IMG submission 187695) | Peat soil microbial communities from Weissenstadt, Germany - SII-2010 (SPAdes) (version 2) | ecosystem: Environmental > Terrestrial > Soil > Wetlands > Peat | place: Germany...
GTCCAGTTCATGTGCCCGAGGTCTCGGTGACTCAAATGAACGCCGGAAACGGCAGAGCCTTTAGGAGTCTCACCGCCAGAGGCGGTGGATTTGTTCTTGATTAAGGATCTCAAGAAGTTCGACGTGCCGACATTCGTGATGCAAGGCGACGACGACCAGATCGTGCCGATCGTCCACTCGGCATTGCTCGCTGCCAAAATCGTCAAGGGCGCCGCGCTGAACGGCTATAAGGGCGCTACGCACGAACTGTGCCCGAGGCTCAAGGATCAGGTCAACGAGGACTTGTTCGCGTTTTGCAAAGCCTCGATTTAGAGCTCCACGCGGGGCATGTCGGAGGTCATCGGAGGGACGTTCCAATGAAGCTTGGGCTCTTCATTCCCTGCTACATCGACGCGTTTTTCCCCGAGGTGGGCGTCGCGACCCTTGAGCTCCTCGAGAGACTCGGTTGCTCGGTCGAGTATCCGCTCGATCAAACCTGCTGCGGGCAGCCGATGGCCAACAGCGGTTGCCAGGACGATGCCGCCGCCACCGAAGACCTCTTCGTCCACTGCTTCCAGGATTTCGACACGGTCGTCGGACCGTCCGGGAGCTGCGTGCACCACGTCCGGTTCCACCTCGACGCCATCGAACAGACCCCGCAGGCCCGGAAGGTTCGGGCCGGGACCCGTGAGCTTGTCGAGTTCCTGCACGACGACTTGAGGGTCGCAGCGTTCCCGTGGGCAGCCTTCCCGCACAAGGTGGGCCTCCACGACAGTTGCACCGCGGTTCGGGGGCTCGGCCACGTCCGGCCGTCCGAGCGGGTCAACGAGCCCTACTTCTCGAAGACCCGTGAACTGCTAGCCAAGGTCCCGGGGCTCGAACTGGTCGAGCTCGACCGGCCTGACGAGTGCTGCGGCTTCGGCGGCAGCTTCTGTGTCACCGACGAGGCAGTCTCGGCCAAGATGGGCTACGACCGCGTCTATGACTTCCACCGCCACGGGGTCGAGTACATCGTCTCAGCCGACATGTCCTGCCTGCTCCACATGAAGGGCGTGATCGACCGCCTGAAGCTGCCGATCAAGGTCATCCACATCGCCCAGATCCTGAACGGAGGCCCGCCATGACCCGTGCCGTGGATCCCGAAGGGCGCGCCGAGCGCTTCATCGCGCTGGAGGAGCACGAGTCCACCCACGACCGCCTCGTCTGGGGGATGCGCCAGAACCGCGACAAGGCGGTCGCCGGCGTGCCGGAGTGGGAGGAGCTGCGCGAGCAGGCCTCGCAGATCAAGGAGCACACGCTCACACACCTGGACCAGTACCTCGAGCAGTTCGAGGCCAACGCGACCAACCTCGGCGCGCATGTCCATTGGGCCCGCGACGCGGAGGAGCACAACGCGGTGGTCTACGAGATCCTCCAGGCGCACCGGGTCAAGTCGCTGATCAAGAGCAAATCGATGCTCCAGGAGGAGTGCGGCATGACGCCGTATCTCCAAAAGCGCGGCATCGAGGTGACCGAGTCCGACCTCGGCGAGCGCATCCAGCAGCTCTCCGACGAGCCACCAAGCCATATCGTGGTGCCGGCCATCCACAAGCTCCGGTCCGACGTGGCTGCCTTGTTCGCCGAAAAAATTGGCACGGACCCGAAGGACTCCGATCCGCACTCTCTGACCGAGGCGATGCGCCAGAACGCCAGGCCGAAGTTCATCGCGGCCGACGCGGGCATGACCGGCGCCAACTTCGCCGTGGCCGAGACGGGCGGGTTCGTCGTCTGCACCAACGAGGGCAACGCTGATATCGGCACCAGCGTCCCGCCGCTCCATGTCGCCAGCATCGGCATCGAGAAGCTGATCCCGCGGGCGCGCGACCTCGGCGTCTTCATCCGAATGCTCTCGAGGAGCGCCCTGGGCTCGCCGATCACGCAGTACACGTCGCACTTCCACGGCCCCCGGCGGGGTGGGGAGCTGCACGTGGTGCTCGTCGACAACACCCGGAGCGACCGGCTCGGCTCACCGGACTTCTGGCACGCCCTCAAGTGCATCCGCTGTGGGGCGTGCATGAACACCTGCCCGGTCTACCGCCGCGGCGGCGGCTTGAGCTACGGGGCGACCTACTCCGGCCCGATCGGCGTGATCCTCGACCCGGGCTTCGACCTCTCGAAGTATCGCGAGCTTCCCTTCCACTCGTCGCTCTGCGGGTCGTGCACCGAGGTGTGCCCGGTCAAGATCGACATCTCCGACCAGATCTACAAGTGGCGGCCCATTGTGGCCGCGAAGGGAATGCTGAAGCTCAGCAAGAAGGTGGGCATGAGTGCGCTGGGGATGACCCTGGCCCACCCGGCGGTCTTCCACGCTGCCGAGTCCGCCGCGGAGTCGGCCCTGGAGCACCTGCCGCGGTTCCTGCCCTATAACCCGCTTAACCCGTGGGGTAGGCACCGCGATCTGCCGACAGTCCCCAAACAGACGTTCCGCCAGTGGTACCTCGAGAACCGGAGGAAGTCATGAACGCGCGGGACGCGATCCTGGCGGCGGTCCGAAACAACATGCCCCAACCCGCCGTGCCGCTGCCCGAGATCCCCGGGTCCGAGTGGAAGGGGGTCAAGCATGGGCTGGGCTACAAGGAGCACTTCACCCGGCTCCCCGAGGTCCCGGGAGCCCCGGGCGTGAACGAGCCCCTGCTTGCCTACTTCCGACTGCAGTTGGAGGCGATGGGGGGAAGGTCCTTCGAGGCGGCCGACGCCACGGCCGCCCGGGCGAAGGTGGCGGAACTGTTCCCGGACGCCAACGTGGTCTGCTCGGCTGTGAGCGAAGTGCCAGGCACGCGCAGGGTCGAGGATGTTCGCGACCCTCACGAGCTGAACGACGTCGACCTCGGGGTGGTCCGCAGCCCGCTCGGGGTGGCGGAGGCGGGGGCCGTCTGGCTGACCCAGGCAGAACTGGTCGTGAACGCCTTGGAGGTCCTGTCGCAGCACCTCGTGGTGCTGCTCGACCCCGCGGCGGTCGTCGAGACCATGCACGACGCCTATGGCCAGATCGACCTCGCCGCCAGCCCCTACGGCGTCTTCCTGGCCGGGCCGTCGGCCACTGGGGACATCGAGGGGGTGATCATCCACGGAGCCCAGGGCGCCCGGAGCCTGACCGTGCTGCTCCTGGCGCCCCAGGCCACGGCGGGAGGATCTGGCTGATGCCGCGACTCGATACCGCCATCTCCCCAGGCCTCTGGGCGGCCCTGCTGGACCATACCCGGAAGACGCACGAGCCGCTGGCGCACATCGTCAGCAAGGCGCTCGCGGAGTACCTCCAGCTCTCGCACCACACGCTGTACCAGGTCTCGACCTCCACCGCGCTCGTCGAGGGGATCTACCAGGGCGCGGTCCGCGTCGGGACACTGCGCGAGCACGGCGACCTCGGGCTGGGTACGTTCGAGGACCTCGACGGCGAGATGGTCATCGTCGATGGGCGGTTCTTTCAGGTGCGATCCGACGGCTCCGTGCGGGAATGCGGCGACGACGTGCTGAGCCCGTTCGCGGTGATCACGCGATTCGCAGCCGACGCGGCGGTCATGCTGGACCACTGCCCGGACATGAGCCGCCTGACCTCCCGGTTCGACGGGCTCCGGCACTCCGACAACGTGTTCTTCGCCCTCCGGGTGGACGGACATTTTGATTACGTACATACGCGGGCGATGTGTCGGACCGAGGAGGGCGTCCCACTCGTCCGGGCGGCCGCCGTTCAACCCGAGTTCGAGTTCCGCGACGTCACAGGAACCCTCGTCGGGTTCTGGACGCCGGAGTACGCGAAGACACTCAGCGTGCCCGGCTACCACCTACACTTCGTGTCAGCCGACCGCAAGAGCGGCGGCCACCTGCTCCAGTGCCGCGGGGCGAACCTGCGTCTCCAAATCCAGCGCGAGACGGTCATCGCCCTCGCTTTGCCCGAAACCGAGGACTTCTTGAAGGCCGACTTGCGCCGCGATCCGACCGCGGACCTCGCCAGGGCAGAGGGAGAGAAGACGTGAGCACGTCCGTGACCAATTCCGGTCCGCAGACGGGTGCGGCGCTGCTGGTGAAGAGCCTGGAGGCGCAAGGCGTCGAGTACGTCTTCGGCATCCCCGGCGCGAAGATCGACAAGGTGTTCGACACGCTGCTGGACTCCAGGATCAAGACGGTGGTCTGCCGACACGAACAGAACGCCGCCTTCATCGCGGGCGGCATCGGCCGCATGACGGGCAAGGCAGGCGTGACCCTCGTCACGTCCGGTCCCGGGTGTTCCAACTTAGTGACTGGCCTGGCCACCGCGAACTCGGAAGGCGATCCCGTCGTCGCGATCGGCGGTGCCGTGTCCATTTCCAACCGCCTGAAACAGATCCATCAGAGCATGGATACGGTGAACCTGTTCCGGCCCGTCACCAAGTTCAGCGCCGAGATCGACTCCCCGGAGGCTGTGTCGGAAGTCGTCGCGAACGCCTTTCGCGCCGCCGAGTCGGGGAGGCCGGGTGCGGCATTCATCAGCGCCCCACAGGACATCATGTCGGGAGCGGCGGACGGCGACGTGCTCACCCCGGTTGCACCGGAGCGGCTCGGCCCCGCAGACGCCGAGGCGATCGCTGCAGCCGCTAGCCTGATCAACGGCGCGAAGCAGCCCCTCCTGTTGCTCGGCCTGCTCGCCAGTCAGCCCCGCGCCGCGGAAGCCGTCCGCGCTCTCCTGGCCAGAGCGAAGCTGCCGGTCCTGTGCACCTACCAGGGGGCCGGGGTTGTGTCGCGAGAACTCTTCAACTGCTTCGGCGGCCGGGTCGGCCTGTTCCACAACCAGCCCGCCGACAGGCTCCTGGACGCGGCCGACACTATCGTTACCGTTGGGTACAACCCGGTCGAATACGAACCCGGCCTCTGGAACAGGGGACGCACGCGCCACCTCGTCCACATCGACGCCGTCCGCGCGGACATCGACCGGGACTACCGGCCGCAAGTCGAGTTGACCGGCGACGTCGCGGCCACGCTCCGCGCGCTGGCCGCCCAGATGGAACGGAAGCCGCCGTCGGCGGATGCGGAGTTGCTCGGCGAGATCGCCCGCGACCGGGCGCAATTCGCCGAACAGGCGGCCGCCATGAACGGTGTACCCATCCACCCGATGCGCCTGGTGCACGAGCTTCAGCGTGCGTTGAGCGACGACATGACACTGTGCCTGGACATGGGGTCGTTCCACATCTGGCTGGCCCGCCACCTCTACAGCTTCCGCGCCCGGCAGGTGCTGATCACCAACGGGCAGCAGACCCTGGGCGTGGGCCTGCCCTGGGCCATCGCCGCGTGCCTGGTCCGTCTCGGCGAGAAAGTGATCTCGATCTCCGGTGACGGAGGCTTTTTGTTCTCGGCGGCCGAGCTCGAGACCGCGGTGCGGCTCAAGTGCAATCTCGTCCATCTGGTGTGGATCGACGGTGCCTACGACATGGTCCGCTTCCAGGAAGTGGCCAGGTACGGCCGCGCTTCGGGAGTCGAGTTCGGCCCCGTCGACGTCGTCACCTTCGCCGAGTCGTTCGGCGCCAAAGGGCTGATGATCAGGACGCCCGATGAGATCGCGGCCACGCTGAAGCGGGCCCTCGCGCTGGACGGGCCGGTGGTGGTCGGCATCCCCGTGGACTACCGGGACAATCACCGCCTCATGGAGATCGTCCATCCCGATGCATTCAACTGAGGAGACCATCAAAGGGGATCTCGAACATGACTGCCGACACGAGTGTCGCGAAGCGCGGGATCGACCTCCTGCGTGACCCGCAGCTTAACAAGTCCACCGCTTTCACCGCGGCCGAGCGGGAGACACTGGGCCTGACCGGGCTCTTGCCCGCTGCCGTGGACACCGAAGAGACCCAAGTGCGGCGCGCGTTGCAGCAGCTCGGCCAGAAGCCCACTGACCTTGAACGGTACATCTACCTGATCCAGTTGCTCGACACCGACGAGACGCTCTTCTACAAGGTGCTGATGTCCGACCCGGCCCGGTTCCTGCCGATCGTCTACGATCCGACGGTCGGCGAGGCGTGCCTGAAGTTCGGGCACATCTTCCGCCGGCCGCGTGGCCTGTACATCTCCCTCGAGCACCGGGGGCGGGTCAAGGAGGTGCTGCGGAACTGGCCGGAGAAGGACGTCCGGGTCATCTGCGCCACGTCGGGGGAGCGCATCCTCGGACTGGGCGACCTGGGGGCCAACGGGATGGGCATCCCGATCGGCAAGCTCCAGCTCTACACCGCCTGCGCCGCCGTGCCGCCGCAATACCTCCTTCCCGTGCACATCGACTTCGGCACGAACAACCGGGAACTACTCGACGACCCGCTCTACCTGGGCCTGCGCCAGCCGCGGGTCTCGACCGCCGAGCGGGACGGGTTCGTCGAGGAGTTCGTGGAGGCGATCCAGGAGGTCTTCCCGGGCTGCTGTCTCCACTTCGAGGACTGGGCGGGGGTGGACGCGATGCGTCTCCTGGACCGCTACCGGCACCGCGTATGCTGTTACAACGACGACATCCAGGGCACGGCGGGCGTGGCCCTCGCGGGCCTTCTGAGCGCGCTGCGGGTGACCGGCGGCAGACTGCGCGACCAGCGGGTGTTGTTCCTGGGGGCCGGCTCGGCGGGAGTCGGGATCGCCGACCTGATCGCCTCGGCCATGACGCTGGAGGGGTTAACTGAAGACCAGGCCCGCGCCCGAATCTGCCTGTTCGATGTGAACGGGCTGCTGGAGCCGAGCCGCACCGACCTGTACGACTTCCAGAAACCCTACGCGCATTCGTACGAGCCATCAAAGGACTTCGTTGCCGTCATCGAGTCCCAGAAGCCGACCGCCCTCATCGGGGTCAGCACCAAGGGGAAGGCGTTCAACCAAAAGGTGGTCGAGGCGATGGCACGCATCAACCCGCGGCCGATCATCTTTGCCCTCTCGAACCCGACCGATCATGCGGAATGCACGGCTGAGGAGGCCTATCGCTGGTCCGAAGGACGGGCGCTGTACGCGGCGGGCGTGCCCTTCTCCCCGGTGCGGTATGGAAACAAGACGTTGGTCCCCGGGCAGGGGAACAACCTGTACGTCTTCCCGGCCGTGGGGTTGGCGATCGTCGCCACGCAGTCGCGGCGGGTGACCGACGAGATGTTCGTGGTCGCCGCCCGGGCCGTGGCCGACCAGGTGTCCCAGGCCGAGTTGGACTCGGGCCTGCTGTACCCCCCGCAGAGCCACATCCTGGAGACCGAGGTCGCGGTCGCGGTCAAGGTGGCCGAGACCATCTTCGCCCGGAAACTGGCCGACCTCGAGGAGCCGAGGGACGTGCGGAGTTTCGTCGAAGGTCAACTCTACAAGCCCGATTACACGAGCCGCTGGTAAAGACATGACACAACTTCAACATACATGCAATCGAGTCCGTGTCGAAGAGGACGCCCTGGGGACCGTCGAGGTACCGGCGGATCACCTGTGGGGCGCGCAGACGGAACGATCGCACCGCAACTTCCCGATCGGCGTGGAGCGCTACCGCTGGGGCCGGCCCGTGATCCGCGCCCTTGGCATCCTCAAAAAGTGTGCCGCTCTGGCGAACGGGGAGCTGGGCCAGCTCCCGCCGGAGAAGGTCGACCTGATCGTCCGGGCCGCCCAGGAGGTGATCGACGGCAGACTGGACGGTGAGTTCCCGCTGGTCGTGTTCCAGACCGGGTCGGGCACCCAGACCAACATGAACGCCAACGAGGTCATCGCCAACCGGGCGATCCAGATCGCCGGCGGGGAGGTGGGGTCTAAGAGGCCGATCCACCCCAACGACGACGTCAACCACAGCCAGTCCTCTAACGACACGTTCCCGACCGCAATGCACATCGCGACGGTCGAGCAGTTGGAGGAGGAACTGGTTCCCGCCATCCGGGTGCTGCGTGACACCCTGGACGCCAAGGCCAAACTTTTTTCGAGAGTGGTCATGGTCGGCCGGACACATCTGCAGGACGCCACGCCGCTGACGCTGGGCCAGGTGATCTCTGGCTGGGTGGCGCAACTCGACCGGGCACTCGAGGGCGTCAGCCGGTCGCTGCCGGGCGTCTACGAACTGGCGATCGGGGGAACGGCGGTCGGAACAGGGCTGAACGCCGACTCGCGGTTCGGCGAAGTGGCGGCCCGCCAGATCGCGGAGGAGATGGGGAAGCCGTTCGTCTCGGCGGCGAACAAGTTTGCCGCCCTGTCGGCGCACGACGCAATGGTGGACGTCAGTGCCGCGTTGCGCACACTGGCCGGTGCCTTGATGAAGATCGCCAACGACGTGCGCTGGTACGCGTGTGGCCCGCGAGCGGGCTTCGGGGAGCTAAGAATCCCCGAGAACGAGCCGGGTTCCTCGATCATGCCTGGGAAGATCAATCCGACCCAGTGCGAAGCGCTGACGATGGTGGTCGTGCAGGTGTTCGGCAACGACCACGCGGTGGCCTTCGCCGGGTCGCAGGGGAACTTCCAGCTCAACGTCTACAAGCCCGTGATCTTGCACAACGTCCTGGAGTCGATCCAACTGTTGGCCCAGGCCTCCCGGTCGTTCAACGACCGCTGCGCCGCAGGCATCGAACCGAACGAGAAGCGCATCCGCGAACACCTCGACAACTCGCTTATGTTGGTGACGGCCCTCAACCCGCACATCGGCTACGAGAAAGCTGCACAGATTTCCTTGAAGGCGTACCGCGAAGACCTTACCCTACGCGAGGCTGCCCTCAAGACGGGCTTCCTCACCGCGGAGCAGTTTGACGAGTGGGTTCGGCCCGAGGACATGACCCACCCGCTCGCGGAGCATACGTCACCGAGCAACTCTCGGGGCAAACCAAACTGCTGATGATGAAGAGGGCTGAACGTGAAAAATGAACCGTCCTGGTGCTCGGTCGGCGAAAACCTGGGGAGACGTCTGGAGCAGGCGTGAATCCGCGACTACTTCACCTTCCCCGGTGACTTCAACATGGAGTAATTGCGGGCGTGTGCTCGTGAGGTGGCCATCGACGCCTCGGCCAGCTTCCACATGGAGCTGCCGACCGACCCGATCTTCCTTCATGCCGACCTGGGCCACGTTGCTGGCGACGAGCTGGACCGGGCCGAGCGGGGGAAGTGATCCGGTGCCGATCGAAGGAGATCCTTCTCCATCGAGAGGGTCAGGCCGGGGACGGCCGACTCAATAGCCCGCCCCCGGGTCCGCCCCGACCTTTCCCCGAATCGTGCGGAACAGGTAAATGAGGTAGCCGGTGGTCAGGGCGATCCCGACGGCCCACCAAGCCAGCGCCACGTCCATCCCGTACCGGGCCGAAACGGTGTTGGCGGCGGTGAGACTGTACGAGGGATCCAGGGTCGACCGCAGCCAGAACGGGTAATTTCCGGCCAGCGCCGTTGCCACCATCCCGAGCAGAAACAGGCACGAGGATAGAAACGCCGCGAGCTCCTGGCCGCGTCGCGGGAATCGAAACACCCCACAAATCCCGGCGACCGACAGTGCGACGCAGACGAGGGCCCATGGGCGGGCGACGAGGTTGGAGAAGGCGGTGGGTTGCACCCATGCAGTAGCGGCAGTCGCGGCGGTCCACAACACGATCACGGCTTTCCATGCCGTTCGGGCGAAGGCCAGGCTGCGCTCCCGGACGGGTCCGGTCGTCCTCCAGACGAGGTAGAGGGCGCGCCGTGGCCAGCCAGCGCGACCAGAGTGAAAAGGCCGACGAGGCCCGTGTACCAGCGAGGATGCCCGGCTCGCGGCCGGGGCGGAAATTCGTGAACAGGGGCATGCCCCGGAGCCCGTCCTCACCGAGCGGTACGCCACGGACGAGGTTGCCGATTGTCGTGCCGAAGACCATGGCCAGGAGCACCGACGCGAGTGAGAAGACCGTGTCCCAGAACTCGCGCCACAACGGGTGATCCTGGTGCGACCGGAACTCGATCGCCACGCCGCGCAGGATCAGCAGCCAGAGCACCATCATGAGGGCCATGTAGAAGCCGCTGAACGCGGTTGCGTAGACCTTTGGGAACGACATGAACAGCACCCCGCCAGCGGCGATCAGCCAGACCTCGTTGCCGTCCCAGACCGGTCCGATCGCCGCCAGTACTGTCCGCCGCTCCTCGTCGGTCCGGGCGACGAGGCGGTGGACGACGCCCACCCCGAAGTCGAAGCCGTCCAGCACCGCGTAGACGGCGAGCATGGCCGAGACGATCGCGAACCAGACCGCTTCCATGGGGGAGTCCTAATGTGACGCAGTTGGGCCGCGGTTGATTTCCTTGAGGACCTGCACGACGAAGAGCATGCCGAGCAGCAGATACAGCCCGGCGAAACCCAGGGTCGTGAAGACCACGTCCCCCGGGTTGACGAGCTCCGAGTGGGCATTAGCCGTGCGCATCAGCCCCTGGATGATCCACGGCTGCCGCCCCATCTCGGCGGTCCACCACCCTGCGGTCGTCGCGATGTAGGGGAACGGGAACGCAAGCATCAACACCCAGAGCATCGGGCGCGTCCGTGCGAGCCGGTCCCTCCGGAGCAACACGGCGGAGATCCCCATCACCAGAATGAAGATCGTCCCCAGCCCGACCATGATGTGGTAGCTGTAATACAGGAGCTCCAGGTTGGCCGGCCATTCGCGCGCCGGGAAGTCGTTCAGCCCGTGGACGGTGCTGCCGAACGTGCCATAGGCAAGGAAACTGAGCAGGCCTGGCACGACGATCGGATTCTCCAGCCTGCGGGCGGCGACATCGGGCTGCCCGATGATGGCCAGCTCCGCGTCGGGTCCGCTCTCGAAGAGCCCCTCCATCGCGGCGAGCGTCACCGGCTGGTGCTTCGTCACCATCTTCCCCTGGCCGTCCCCGGTCGGGAACGCGACCAGCAGGCTGGAGACCAATCCCGTTATGACCCCCGCGCGGACGCAGATAGCGGCGTGCCGGGCGTGCTGGCCCATCAGTGACCAGTAGGCCCCCACGGCGGCGACGGCGAATGAGGCCGTGACGAGCGAGGCCGCCATGTTGTGGGCGAATTGCCAGAGCGCCCAGGGGTTGAAGAGGTACACCGAGAAGCTCTCCAGGTGCAGCACCCCATCATCGCCCAGTCGGTAGCCGACAGGGTGCTGCATGAAGGCGTTTGCGACGATGATGAAGTAGCCCGAGAGCCAAGAGCCCAACGCCAGCGCGACGGCCGCAGCGAGGTGTCTCTTCGGGCCGAGCCGCCGCTCGCCGAACAAGAACAGCCCCAGGAACGTCGACTCGAGGAAGAACGCGAATACGCCCTCCATTGCCAACGCCTGGCCGACGACTTCGCCCGAGAAGCGGGAGAACCTCGACCAGTTGGTCCCGAACTGGAACTCCATTGGGATGCCAGTCACGACGCCCATCGCGAAGTTGAGGGCGAAGATCCGGCCCCAGAACCGGGCGACCTCGTTGTAGGACTCGTCGCGTAGCCGCAAGGCGAGCGCCTTGAACATCACGATAAGCAGAGCCAGCCCCATCGTGAGCTGCGGGAACAGGTAGTGGAAGGTGATCGAGAAGGCGAACTGGATGCGGTGCCAGGGCAGGCCGTCGCTCATTGCCGTTCCTCCTGCCGTGATAGAATTGGCATCGATGCAACCGCCCTCCGATCGATGAGCCAATTCAACGGACAAAAACGACCCGGCTATCACGAATACGGTGACTTGCTGTCGAGCAGACGGGCGATTGGGCTCGTATAATAATGGGGACTTTCTGGATATCGTGCAACCTCGATAAAGTCCCTTGCTCGCCCAGCTTGACGCGGCGCCGACTGTCGGCCAGGGATGAGTGTCGATATTAGTTGGCGGCAACTTCTGGGTATCCGAAAGGAACAGGCCATGTCCTGCCGTCTTGCTCCGGTCTGGGCACTCGCGCTCTTGGCCCTGGG
>Ga0209517_10008681_pt1 | contig 11838 bp, 5 predicted proteins | sample PeaSoiMetSII2010_FD_187695 | JGI IMG/M metagenome (GOLD analysis project Ga0209517, IMG submission 187695) | Peat soil microbial communities from Weissenstadt, Germany - SII-2010 (SPAdes) (version 2) | ecosystem: Environmental > Terrestrial > Soil > Wetlands > Peat | place: Germany: Weissenstadt...
CAGTTCGATTCTGCTGGCGTTTATCGTTTCGATTTCCGTGGGGCTGGTTTTCGGGATTTACCCGGCCGTCAAAGCCGCGCACCTGGACCCGGTGGAAGCGATCCGGTACGAGTAAGATTGTTGACTCTTGAGTGTTGATGGTTGAATGAATAACACCTTCGCCGAATCAACTAGGTCATTCAACATTCAAAAATCAACAATCAAGAATTTTTTGGCGAATCCCTGCAGCCACACGCTTTCCATCAGACCCAACTGGAGGATTGAATGAGAAACCCTTGCCCCTGGTTATTCACTTGTGTGTTAGTGATTTTTCTCGTGCCGCTCTGGGCGCAACAGAAAGAGGGATATCGCGAACTGGTGACCGAGCACGTGCGCTCGGGCAAGCTGGGCGCGCCGGAGCATCTGCGGAACTACCTGGTGGAGGGCAAGCTGCGGCTGAGCCTGCGCGATGCGGTGGTGTTGACGCTGGAAAACAACAGTTTTGTGCGCATTCAGGAGACGCAGGTGGAATCGGCGAAGGTTGCGCTGCTGGGGGCGCATCAGCCGTTCGATCCGCTGCTGACGAGTTCGTACTTCGCGAACAACACGACTTCTCCTCCGGGAAGCAATCTTCAGCAGACTGGCGTGGTGATTCCCACGAAGAACATCTCAAGGTCAGCCCAGTTCAATTACTCGGAGACTTTCGAAACGGGGACGAACGTCCAGGCGAGCCTGAGCAGCAACCGGAATTCCTTTATCAGCCAGCCCAGCTCTTTGTTTTTCAATCCGTCTATCAATTCGACTCTGAATCTTCAGTTCACGCAGCCACTGCTGCGGAATGGATGGCTGTTTCCGAATAAGGCTCCGCTGGTCATTGCCCGGCGGAATCTGGATCAATCGCAGGCGAGTTTCGCGGCTGAGGTCAGCAGCAGCATTCTGCAGGCCGTCAATCTTTATTGGGCGGTGGTGGAAGCGAGGGGAAGTCTGGACGTTGCGAAACGGTCGCAGGACGCGGCGGAAGCGTCATACAAGCGCGACAAACGTGCGTTGGAACTGGGGGCGCTGCCGCCACTGGACATCTACCGGTCGGAATCGCAGGTGGCGTCGCGGCGGGTGGCGGTGATCCAGGGCGAATACGGGCTCAAGCAGGCGGAAGATGCGCTGCGCATGGCGATCGGCGCGGACCAGGACCCGTACTTCGAGGCGCTCGACCTTGAACTCACCGAGCAGCCCGAACCGGCGGGAGATCTGCGCACGACTGACGCAGCCACCGCACTGCAAGCGGCGCTGACGAAGAGGCCGGAGGTTGCGGCGGCGCGAGCTGCGCTGGCGATTGACGACATCCGGGTGCGCCTGGCGCACAATCATCTGCTGCCCGAACTTGATCTCACCGGCAGGTATGCCAGCAACGGGCTGGGCGGTTCCACGCTCAACAGTGCCAACCAGTCAGTCTCAAGCTCATCGTTGAATCAGGTCTTCGGGTTCAACTATCCGACTTACCAAGCGCAGCTGTCGCTAAGTCTGCCTTTGAAAAACCGCGGAGCGAAGGCGGAACTGGGCACGGCGCTGGTTTCGCGGCGGAGCGATCTGTACGGAGAACGGCAAGTCCGAGAGCAAGTCATGCTCGACGTGAACAACGCCGTACACCAACTGGAGCAGGCCAAGCTAAGCATTGCGGCGGGCAAGGAAGCCCTGGACATGGCCAAGAAAAATACGGCGGCGGAACAGCGCAAGTATGAGCTGGGCCAAGGGACAATCTTTCTGGTGCTGGAGGCACAAACCGAAGAAGCAACGGCGGAGCAGACCTTGCTGCAGGCGCAGGTGGGATATCAGCTGGCGGTCGCGGGACTGGACCATGCCACCGGTGAATTGCTGGAGCCTTACAACTTGCAGATCGCAGGGCTTACAAAGTAGGCAACCACCGGGGCGATGTCGGGCTTCGCAATGAGCTATAAGGTCTGGTTTCGTCAATCATGCCGTGTCCTGCGGCGTGCATTTCTATACAGCACTCCCGCATTCATGTAGGCTTCACTGTACAGAGGAGTTTCGCATGTCCCCGATCCGCGGTTGCCTGCTCGGGCTGGTGCTGCTTTCAGTTTTTCCCGTCTGTGGTCAGACTGCCAATCCTGATTCCACTGAACGAACGATCTTCCGCGCCAATGTGCGCAGGGTACTGGTCGACGTGGTGGTCACGAACAGTATGGACGAGCCCGTCACCGTTTTGCCCAGAGAACAATTTCAAGTCTTCGAGGATGGTAACCCTCAGACCTTAACCTCGTTCGAGGAACACGCCGGGCTGCCGGATATGTCGGCGCTCCAGGCCAAGCTGCCGCCCAATACATTCTCCAACCTCCCGCTGGCCAAGGCCGGCGACGCGGCCAACATTCTGCTGCTGGACGCGCTCAACACCCAGATGCCGGACCAGAGCTACGTGCACGCGCAGATGATCAGGTACATCAAGGGAATCCGCCCCGGCACGCGGCTCGCCATCTTCACCTTAGGGGAGCGGCTGCGCTTCATTCAGGGATTCACCGGCGATCCTGCACTACTGATGGCGGCGGTAAACGGCCAGAAGTCGGCGGGCAATCCGCAGTTGTCGCCACTACTCCAGACGAGTGCCGAAGCGGATGCCGACAATCGACTGGTCGCCCAGATGCAAGAAATGGCGGCGGCGACCGGATCGGCGCAGATGCAGGCCTCGGCGGCGGCACTCCAACAGTTTCAGCAAGAGACGTTGTCGTCTCGGACCGACGTGCGCGTTCATACTACGCTGGAAGCGATGCAGCAGCTTGCCCTCTACTTGCAGGGAATTCCCGGACGCAAGAACGTAATCTGGTTCTCAGGCTCTTTCCCGCTCGGTGTTCTTGGCAACTTCACCGTCGGGGGAGGAGACCCCACGCGGCAGTATCAGGAGGACGTGGCAAAGACGGCAAACCTACTGGCCGCGGCGCAAATTGCAATCTACCCCATCGGCGCGCAAGGCGTTGCCGTCGATCGTCATTACGACTTCAGCGGCCCGCAGTCGCCCAAGATCGCCAACGCTCAGCAGATGACCCAGTACCAGGTCGGTGATCTGCAGGCAGGGAGCACGGACCGCACAGCCGCTTTCGCCGCCATGGACGAGTTGGCCACGGATACAGGTGGCAAGGCTCTCTACAACACGAATGGACTGAACAACGCCCTGGACCGCGTACTCAACCACGGGACGCATTACTACACTATGACTTACTCACCGACCAACAAGAACATGGACGGACGGTTACGCCGCATCGTTGTGAAGGTGAGCGGAGGAAACTACGGCTTGGCCTATCGCCGGGGCTACTACGCCACCGATGAGACATTGGTGCAGCCGCCCCAGGCGAAACCTAACGGCGATCCGCTGCGGCCGTTGATGGATCACGGCACGCCGGACTCGACCGCGATCGTCTATACGATGCGCGTGCTGCCCGCAAACCCACAGCCGGCGCCGGATGCTGCACGCGCGGGCGACAATGAAAATCTGAAAGGGCCGGTGACGCGCTACGGGGTGAATTTCACTGTCCCGGCCGATCATCTCACGCTCGAACCTGCTTCCGACGGAGTGCGCCACGGCAGCCTCGAAGTGACGCTTCTCGGTTACGACCGCGACGGCAAGCCGCTGAACTGGATGGTCCGGATGCTCGATCTGACTTTGGCGCCGGATCGCTACGCTGCAGTCCAGGCAAACGGCCTTTCGTTCAGCCTGGAGATTGACGTGCCCGCGGCGGATGTTTACCTGCGCTCTGGCGTCTACGATCAGGGATCAAGCAAGGCAGGTACGCTGGAGATTCCGCTGGCGGCCTTAGCCGCCCAGGCTGCGGCGCCAAAGTAGAAGTTGCCTCTTCACCGGGCAGTGATTCGGCGACCTGCAATCAATGCGGTTCTTCCGTCGACAGGATGCGGGTCTTCGCCCGGAACTTGTGCCAGTTCTTGAAGCGCACGACGTTGTGCGCGCATTCGGTCCATTCCTCTTTCGAGCAGATCTCAATTTCGGACTTAGCGGGCAGCACAAAGTCGCTTCCATCCCCCAACGGCACGTCGGCATAGTCGATCGTCGTGGTGGCGCGGGTGATGGGAAACCAGGGCGGCATGTCGGCAGTCTCTCTCTCCACTCGCATCAAGTGGAAATTGGACTTGTCGAGCCAAACTCTCCCGCGGTAAGCAGGAAAAAACGTCATGCCCCATCCGTTCAGGTACTGCGCGTGCGAGTAGTACAGTTCGTTGCTCGATTGCTCGACACGAAATTCGAAAACCAGGGCCAGGATCGAGTTCAGCTTCACCTCTTTGTTGAACCGGAACTCAGCATCGCTCAAGGGCGCGAAGATCATCTGCAGAATCGAGGCAAGCTCGCCCATGGACCAACTGCTGTTCAAGGCTCCAGAAGACGCGTTCGCGGGATTGCCGTCAATCTTGATATTGCTGTAGTACTCCTGGCCATCTTCGTAGGACACAGCCGCGGTTACGACATCCCTGTGGGCGATACCGAAAGCTAGCCAGTGGCGTTTCGTCTCCAGATCACAGATTACATTCGGCATTTTTCGAGGCAAAGAGAGCGCAAACCGGCAAAGCTCAGCGAGCGCTGGGGAACGTCCGGTTAGGCTCGCGATGGCTGAGCAATAGGGCTTGATCTCCCAGTCGGGTTCCGACGGCGGAACATCTTCGCTCACGCGGCCGGATGGAGCAGGAGCAGCCGGCGCCGCGGGATGTTCCGTTTTCCCGACATCTGCGACAGCCGCGGAAGGCGGCGCCCGGTACGGCAGATCGATCGACCCCAAATTGCCGGTCAGCGAATCGCGCGCCACCCAGCGCACAAGTGTGGTCGCTTCGGCAGGCTGGAACTCCACCAGGCGCCGGATCCCATCTCGCTGGACGGACTTGAATTCCTCGAGGCTCATGCCCTGCTGCGCAGGATATTGAATGTGCTGCAGTGGCTTTCCCTGCGCATCGAAAGTGCATACTGCAAAGTCGAGATGCAAACGAAGCCGCGGGCTATTATCCCCCAAAGAAGCCGCGGTCAACAGCTTGCCATCCACCCACAGCGAATACCTCGGGCGCTCGCGAGGAGCGGACTGGAAATCGGCCATCAACTTGAGTGAGGTCGCGGTCATCAGGTCGTCGCAAGCCGCTTGCTTCAGCTCCATGTCCGCACCGCCCTGCGTCTCACCTTGCACGTAATAGTATTTGCGAAAATCCAGGTGTACGACACGGTCGGATGTACTGACTTTGATGCGATGAAATCCCTCTTTCCAGCCTGCGGCTGACGGCTCGTACACGATTTCATAACCGAAGAGCCCGTGGCGTAAGACTCGGTTGAAGCAATCGGCGAGATCTCTGACGTCGATACAAGCCTGACCGCCGGTCTGTCCGGCGAATTCCTCCATGGGCGCGGTCGCGGCGAAATAATCGGCACTTGCCTGTGCCGGGTTTGCTGCAGTGGGCCGGGCCGGATACACCGACATGCGGGCGTTCGCGAGCGCGTTCGTCACTTCCGCAGCCTGGCTACGATAGCTCAGGGGATCGTCGAAACCACTGGTGCCGGGGTCGGGAGCGATGGTGAACGGAAACGAGGAGGAGACCCAGATCAGTTTCTTACGCCCGGGGTAGCCAGCCAGGTGTCGCGCAATCGCGCGGATCGCATCCATCGTCATCTGCACCCGGCGCTCCAGTTTGCTTCCGTTACTTGGCAGGCGGTCCCAATTTCGGACCGGGGATAACATCGAAGCGTTGTCGGCCAATCCGAAATTCTCCTGTGCGGCAGCCGATGTCGCACCCGAATCAGGCTCTTTAGCAGTGTTGGATGGCTTCTCTGCGAAGACGCTGTGTAACGTGGATCGCAAAACATCGCGATCAGAGTTGAAGTCTTGCAGCATTTCGAGTTTCGGGCCGAGTAGCATGACGGCAATCGGCACCGTGACACAGAGTGGATCAACCGGAACCTGATCGCAGCCCAGATCGGCCATGCCGGCAACTTGTTCTCGAACAGACGGCGAAGACAGATCTGTGTTGAGATCGTCGAGTAACAGAACTGTAAGGGGTGCTTCCGGTTCGCCGGCGGCGATCAGTTCTCCCTGCATTTTGGGGGAACTGCTCGGAAGTTTTTGCGTTTTCGTTGCGCTCTGCTGGGCGGTCTTGTCAGCTACTCGAAAGACCGCAATCTTTTCGGGAACCTGCGTGACCCAATCGACCTTTTCAAAGACCCGGAAATCATTCTCCGTCAAGCCGGTGACCGGGTAGCCTTGTGAATTCGTCGCAACCACGTCTACGAGTATGTAACGGCCAGGCGTGAATGCCGCGGACGATGCCAAATCTGAGGCGCTGGTTTCGACTAGCGTGGGTTGGGGAGGAGATGGCAGCTGAGGCTTGTCTTGCCCGAGAATCGAATCCGCCCCCACAAACACGAGCAGGACCAACACAAGATGCGGCGCCAGCCGACACGGTTCGAACGAGGTTGAACGACGGATGAGTCCTGCGCGAGAACAGGTTCTGCACGGTGTCAACGAAACACCCTCGCCCAGCATGGCGGATGAGAACAGGATATTCTACTCGCTGTTCGCCTATCAATTCTGTCGACTTCCGGAGAGGGATCCTCCGTAGTTGTGTAATATCCGCGATTGCACGCATTGACCCAGAACGGTCGATTCTCAATGACACCCAAGGTCTGACTTTTGACTTGGGTCCGGGGCTGGGTTCGCACTGCCTAGCTGGCGGGGGCTATTTTTTCCCGGAACCCGACGTGGTTTTTCTTTGACGGATTCCCGCAACTGCCTTTGCAGGAAGAAATCGAGGTTGCCGCGCATCACCAAGTGTGGGGCCAGCGTGACTTGATGGGAGGGATTGCTGCCGTCGACGAGGAACGTGCGTAACATGCGGAACGCCATCCGCCCCTGGGTGTACGGACGCTGGTAGATAGTGGCAGCTACGGCGCCCGATCGAATCTGCGGAACAAGATCGGGGAACAGGTCGGTGGTGATGATGGTCAGGCCGGGGAGCAATTTCGCATCCCGAGCTGCCTTCACCACGGGGATCGAATCCTCGGTCGTGACGTACACTCCGCACAGGTTGGGATGTTCGGCAAACAGTCTGCGGCATTTGCGGTAGGCCTCCGCCTCCAGGCCGTGATCTTCGACCGGATGCAGGAGATGCAGGCCGGGATAAAAAGATCGGAGCGTGCGTTCAAAGGCGGCGTACTTCTCAGCATGTTCGGTGATCGCCATGTCGGACAGGGTGATGGCGACGGGTCCCTCGCGCTCGCCAAGAAACCGACCCATGAGATCAGCGGCGATGGCTCCGCTGGCAAGGGTGTCCACAGCCACAATGCCCAGGCGACCGCTCTGGGGAGCGTCGGTGGCCACGCACACAACCGGAATGGAAGCCTCGGAGGCGCGGCGTATCCAGGGCCGCAAAGCTTGAGGGCGGGAGGGAAAGATGAGAATGCCATCCACCTCTTCGCGAAGGGCAGCCTCAAAGGCCTCCTCATCACCTTCGCCAAGATGGGGATAGGTGCGAAAGTCGAGTTCGACGTTCTTCAGTACGAGCGAGCCGGCCTCTTCGCTGATGCCGGCGCGCACTTCGTCCCAGAAGGACGTGGTTCCGCGCAGAGTATTGACGGAAACGCGCAGAGTCTTTTTGGACGATAGATAGCTGGCGGCAAGGTTGGGCTGGTAGCCGAGCTTTCTTGCCATCTGCAGAACTCTGGCCCGGGTCGTTGGACTGACGCCGGGATTGTTATGCAGGGCGCGATGCACGGTCCCGATCGAGGTGCCCAGCGCTTTCGCAATGTCGAGGAGAGTAGTGGGGTACTTGGCCATTTCGTGCTCCTGCCCCTACCCGCCCCAGACAGCGACCGCAGACCAAGACCGGAGGGAACCCGGGAAGCCCGCGGTGCTCCACGGCACTGAATGTAAACGTTTACGGCTCGCTGCGCAAGGGAAAGCTATGCCGCCCCCAGCCAGAAGCTTGCACGCGAAGAAATAGCGAAGACTATCAGCGGGGGCGCGGCGGCGAGTGCGGCAGGTATTTCGGGGTCGTGGCGGCCTCGCTAACGAGACGGGCATGGAAACCGGCAGGAAAATGCTGGAAACCAGGTGGCCACACGGCCTTGCCCTGATGGGTAAACGGAACTGATGATTTTCGGTGCCGATGGAGATTTCCGCGAGTAACATAGGGCCATGCACCTCTACACAAACGATATTCTAAGCTATTACAGGGCAACGTCTTCGCGCTGGAGCCTGATCTATCTGCTGGCTGCGCTGACGCTGGTGACGGGATGCAGCAGCAGCGGTTCGCCGGGTGGAGGAGGAGGAAATCCGCCGTCCGCGCCTACCGGCCTGACCGCGACCGCAGGCAACCAGCAGGTAAGTCTCTCGTGGAATGCGAGTGCGGGCGCGACCAGTTACAACGTGAAGCGGGGCACGGCCAGCGGCGGACCGTATGCGACTGTGTCTTCTCCGACCGCGACCAGTTACAACGACACTGGGCTGACCAACGGCACGACTTATTACTATGTGGTTTCCGCCGTCAATTCTTACGGCGAGAGCGGCAATTCGAGCGAAGCGTCGGCCAAGCCGGTTTTACCGATTCCCCCGGCGCCCACTGGCTTGACCGCGACGCCCGGCAACCAGCAGGTTGGGCTTACTTGGAACGCGAGCGCCGGCGCGACTAGTTACAACGTGAAGCGGGGAACGGCAAGCGGAGGACCATACACGACAGTTTCGTCGCCGACCACGACCAACTATACCGACACTGGCCTGAACAACGGCACGCCATACTACTACGTGGTCACCGCAGTGAACGCGAGTGGTGAAAGCGGCAACTCGAATCAAGCGACGGCTACACCGCTGGCGCCGCCAGCAGCGCCGACCAATTTGACGGCGACCGCGGGCAACCAGCAAGTGAGTTTGTCGTGGACCGCGAGCACAGGCACCGTCACCAGCTACCATGTGAAGCGCTCGAGCACCAGCGGCAGTGGATACACGCAGATCGCTGCCCCGACCGGGACCAGTTACACCGACACCACTGTGACCAACGGCACGACGTATTACTACGTGGTCACCGCCGTCAATACTTCGGGAGAGAGCGGCAATTCTAATGAGGCGTCGGCCAAGCCTACGGGACCATTCAGCGGCGTCAGTGTAAACATCAATGTCCTTGCTAATCGCCATACCATCAGCCCATACGTCTATGGCGGCTCTTTCCCCAAGGACGCATCTACCATTACCGACAGCGGCCTGACGGTCGTGCGCTGGGGCGGAAACGCCGCCTCGACCTATAACTGGAAGCTGTTCACCAACAACGCTGATAACGACTATTACTTCGAGGACTATGGGTTCGGCACGCTCAACAATAGTGCCGACTCCGATTCAACTCAGTTCGTCAAGGACGTGAAGGGGGCCGGCAGCAATCCGCTCATGACCATGGTCATGCTGCCTTGGGTGGCGCAAAGCCCGGAAACCTCCACGACGCAGGGGGGTGCGGACAATTATCACTGGGTGTTTTCGGTGTCCAAGGATGGTGCGTGCGGTACAAAGGTCGACCCATATAACACCGACGCCGGAATCAATTTGAAGTCTGATTGCTCAACCACGATGGTCGCGAGCTCCACGCAGCTCAACCGCGCCTACTACCCGTTGCTCGACGGTCCGCCCCAGTCCGGCGACCCGGCCAACAGCGTGTACCGCAATCAGTGGGCCGCGGCCCTGGCAACCGCGTTTGGCACTACCGTCCCCCACTTCTATGACATGGACAACGAGATTGACATTTGGGGCGGCACGCACGTTGACGTTCATCCCAACCCCTCGGGCTACGACGAATTGGCCAATACCTATTGGGTCGAAGCAACCAAACTGAAGACCTGGGATCCGCAGGCGGTTCGCCTCGGTCCGGTGAGCTGCTGCTGGTGGTTCTACTGGAATGGCGCGAACGGCAACGACAAGGGCAATCACGCAGGCGACGATTTCCTGCCCTGGTGGCTGACTCAAATCTATTGGCAGGACCAAATTGCGGGCACACGTTCCCTCGATGTGTTCGACATTCATGCCTATCCGGATGGTCCTGATACGTCCAGCTACTCGCCGGCGCAGAAGCAGGCGCTGGCGGTGAGCATTTATCGGGATTACTGGGATCCGACGCTGGTAAGCCCGTCGGGGACGATCAACCAGCCGTACACAACGAACATCCAGCCCAACAAAACGATTGCATTCCGCATTCCCCGCATGCGAGCGATCGCCAACATGATTTACCCCGGAACGCCGTTGGCTTTCACCGAGTGGAGCGCGGAAATTGCCGGAGCAGCCGATTTCTCGACCGCGTTGGGCGATGCCGATGCCTATGGCATCCTGGGGCGCGAAAAGGTCTACCTGGCCACGCGCTGGACTGCGCCCGATCCCGCGAATCCGAATTACCTGGCTCTGAAGTTGTACACGAATTACGACGGCTCGCACCACGGATTCGGCACGACGTCGGTGGCGAATACCAACAATGGCAATCCCAGCCTGTTCTCGAGCTACGCGGCGCTCGATTCCACGGGCAAGACGCTGACGGTAATGGTGTTGAATAAAGACCCGCAGAACTCGGCGTTGGTGCAATTCGCGCTTACCGGATTCAGCGCCACTTCGTTCGTGAGCTACACCCTGGCCGCCACCGCACCGACCACGATCACCGCGTCTTCTTCGTCGTCGTGGACGGCAACGCAGACCTTCGCACCGTACACCGCAACTCTGCTCGTGATCACGGGCAGCCTCGCCACGACACCCGCCTCCGACTGGGACCTGAATCCCGATACGGTCATGGTGCCCGCCAACGGCACGGCGACGCTGCAGCCGAAGATCACCAGCGGCACGGCGAGCATCAACTTGTCGTCGGCGGTGTTCGATAGCTATGAAGGAGCATCCGCGTGCGGCGGCGGAAACCTCACGCTGACCACCCCCACGATCACTACCACTCAGCCTGGCGAAATCACGGTGACTGCCCCTGCTACGCCCGGGTTTTGCCATTTCACCGTGACGGGAACCGATGGGACGGTCGCGCAGACCGAAGGGGGATGGATCGTGGTGGGCAATCCGGCGGCGACAATCACCAAGACCGGTGACGGCCAGACGGGCGGCAGCCTCACCTTGACGGCGACATTGGTTCCAGGATCTTCGGGCGGCACGGCGACCGGAGCGACGATCTTCTTCACTACGGACAAGGGCACTCTCTCGCAGCGGCTGGTGACCACGGATTCCTCAGGCAAGGCAACCGTGACTCTGACGCTTCCCACGGGAACGGGAGTCGCTACCGTCACGGCTGAAGGACCCTATGGGCTGGGCCATCCGGTGGCGACGTTTACCGAGACTTCGCCATAGCGAAGGGCGTGCAGAGTCGAAGAGAAAGGGGTCTGTTTCCGATTGTGCTGCTCAGGCCCAGCGGGGGCTGAAGCCCGCGCTGGACCTGATCATAAGAAGCAGACATTGCGGCGCGGCCGAGGGCCGCGCCCTTTCAAAGCAACTTCCAGGGCACGTTGTTTCCGAGACTGCTCTAGGACCGCAGCGATTCCGGGATGCTGGGAGCGGGGCACCGCTGCGGCGCTTCGCTCCGCTGGACAGCCGGGGCGGCTGTCCCCACATAAGTCGCCCAGCAGCAGGACCCATCCCCCTCACAATGTCGTTATTGTGAACGCTTCCCGCCGCGAGTACGATAAGCGGCGGAGAGCCGATCATGATGCGATTCTGCCGCGCGATTCCTAGTTTCTTCTTCGTCATCTTCCCGTTCTTTCTTGCCGGATTTCCTGCCGCGCACGCGCAATGGACGCCGCGAAACCCGGTCACCTCGGTCCAACGTCAGCCCGACGGCGTCGTCTTCACT
>Ga0209517_10008682_pt1 | contig 11838 bp, 8 predicted proteins | sample PeaSoiMetSII2010_FD_187695 | JGI IMG/M metagenome (GOLD analysis project Ga0209517, IMG submission 187695) | Peat soil microbial communities from Weissenstadt, Germany - SII-2010 (SPAdes) (version 2) | ecosystem: Environmental > Terrestrial > Soil > Wetlands > Peat | place: Germany: Weissenstadt...
ATATCCGCCATATCGTCCAGGGTGATTTCATAGCTGAAGGGTTGCGTCTTATCCGGGGTACTGATCAATTCAGCCCAAACGAGGTTTGAACCCACGGCTTCAATCTGCGAGATGACAAATTTCCTGCTGGTGAGTGCGACGGTGACCACCAGCACGATGGAAGCGCTTCCGATGATTACGCCAAGGGAAGTCAGAGTGGCCCGCACTTTGTTGGCGCGCAAGGCGTCGACTGCCAGGGTTAGGGTTTCCCACGTCTGCATAAGTTCGTCTAGACCTTCAGCTTGCGGCGCGCAGCCGGGCCGCTTGGCTCCAACCAGGCCCGCTTGGAGCGTCACGCTTCATGACTTCCCCAGTTGTTTCAGAGCGTCCTGAGCCCTCTTGTATTTTGCGTTCAGTTTTAAAGCGGCTCCGTACTCTCGGCGGGCCGCCGCCAAGTTCTTCTGCTTTTCATAGAGCTGGCCCAGCCAATAATGAGCGGCCCACGGGCCCGGATACGAGGGGCGCATAGGCACCACGTGGATGTAGTTTAGTAGAATCTTTTCCGCATCCGGCAATTTCTCTCCCTGCAGGATCCAGCCCATGGCTCGGAAAAACCGCCCACGGGGGTCTGCGGGCGCCGCGGCTTCGGCGGCATCGGCCGCCAAGAGTACGCGCTCGGCTGAGCCGCGATTCGCAAAATATCCGGCAATCTCTTCGATGATGTCCAGCGACTTTGGGTGGCTCTCAAGCGTCTTCATAAACTCAGCGTCCGCTGCCGCGAAGTCTTTTTTCAGGCGCCTGCAATTTCCGGCCGCATAAAACCCCTGAGAAGGGTCGAGCCTCAGCAATACCTGAATGAGCGTGTGAGCCTTTTCTTCTCCTCCTCCAACAAAAGAGGGAGCAGTACAGTCGTATTCAACAAGATGTTGCGCCGCATCGAAATTGTGGTCGTCGAGCTGCACCGCGGTTTCAAATTCCTTGCGAGTTTTCCTGGCGAGGGGGTACGCGGTGAATATCGAAGAGTGATCAGCCCTCCCACCAATGGCTTGTGCCAACCAATTGTGGTATTCGGAGTTTTTCGGATCGATAGCCACGGCCTGCTCCCCGCTCTTTTCAGCCGCACTGAACTGTTCGACACTTATGTGAGCCTTGGTCAGGAGAAGTTGGATCTCCCCGTTGTTAGGGTCTTTTGCCGCGGCGGCGTCGAGGATGGCGATGGCTGTGGCGTAGTCCGTGCTCTCGTAGGCCTTTCTCCCAGCCTCCAGCGAGGCTTCTTGTCCCTGTGCACCGCGCGCTCTGGCAATCAGACACAAGAGTAAGGTAGCCAGAAGAGCCTTACAGACTCGCATCCTTCGCTTCCTCGAGATTCGACGACGCCATGTTCACAACTCTAACGCTCATGCCGTCGTGCAATTCCACATCGCCGGGAATCGCGACCACTTCGCCTTCTCGCAGTCCGCTGACAACTTCGTAATTCGTGGCATCGGCGATGCCCACTTGAATCAGGCGTTTTTCAAGACGGGATTGCCCCACGCCATCCTGCACCACAAAAACATACCGTTGCGAATTGTCCGTCTCCACCGCCCCGCGGGCCACACTCAAAACATTCAAGCGTTCCTTCAAATTGATGCGCACGTTTACATTGGTGTTGGGGAGAAGTTCCAGTTTATCGTTGCGCACGGAGCACAAAAGTTCGCCCACGTTTCGCAACCCCCGGGCCACCACTTGCTTGGGGATGATTTCCGTCTTCCCTTCCCAGACACGGTTGGGCAGCGCATCCCAGGTAATTTTTACAGGTTCATCAGGCTCCAACGCTCCCATCTCCGGCTCGTCAATGAAAGCGCGGACGCGCACCTTGTGGAGATCGGCCATTTCCGCGAGCAAGTCGCCCACCTTTACAAAATCTCCTTCATGGACCGGCATCGCATAAAGGGTTCCGTCAATAGCGGCACAGATGCGGCCTTGCTGCACTTTGTCCTCCAGGGCCGCAACATCGCTTTGCGCCTGCTGCACCGCAAGGGAGGACCGGGATTCGTCGAGATTTGCTTGGCGGTCAAATTCCTTTTTTGCCGCGGCCGATTTGTTCACTTCGGCCTGCATTTTTTCCAGGGCCAGGTCATTGGCGGTGAGTTCGTCCTTGGTTGCCGCCCCTTGAGCCAAAAGGCGGGTCAAGGAATCGTGGTTTCGCAGCAAGCGGTCCCGCTCGGCTTGGGCCTTCGCCAAGTCTTCGGTGACTCGCGAAGCTTCATCCGAGCGCCCGCCGGATTTGGCCACGCGCAAGTCGTCTTGCGCGCGCAAGAGTCTGGCCTTGGCGGCCGCCAATTGGGAGGCCGCATCTTTTACGTTCAATTCGAGGAGGAGTTGGCCTTTCTTGACGTTTTGGCCCGCTAATGTGTGGACCTTGGTCACAAAGGTGTCCAACTGTGCACGCACGGTCGCCGGAGCGATGGGTTCCACCTTGCCGTTGCTGCTGATGGAGGCAACGATGTTGCGCCGCACGGGCGTGGTCGCCGAAATTTTTGCGACCGGCTGCCGCCCGCTAACCCGGACAAGCAGAAACGCTACGATTCCCGCCAGCAGCAGGAACACCAAAACCCTGTTTCGCAGCTTCTTATCCATAATTTCCTGAAATCGAGCCGCCACCAGCCATAAGCGCTCGCTCAAGCCACACCCGCGAGCGCTCCTCGCCGGGTTCAATCGATTCTTTTGCGGAGCTTTCTGGCCAATCGCCTGGGCGGTCTATCCCTGGGGTAAAGTCTATCAGGAGGGTTGGCCATTTCTCCACACACTTCCGTTCCTGCTCCGTCATTTGCATTGAGATGCCGGGCGCCGGATTCGGGATGCCGAAACCCGGCATCGGCGTCGCCGTGTTAGAATCTAGCCATGAACGACAGCGCAGCGCCCACCGCTCCTAGGGCCGACAAATCGGGCACTCCCGCACCTCCCAAGGTACTCCACCGGGTGTGCATTCAGTGCAACAATGTCTTCCGCGTGTCTCCTGAAAAGTTTGATGCGAAACAGTGCCCCAACTGCCACAAAGGGTAGCCATATTTCGCTGGCCCCCGCCACTTTACGATTTGCCTTCGTTGTTCGAACGGTTCTCGGTAATCTTTTTTGCAACCCCTGCGTAGTATCGGAAGGAAGCACTGTGCCCTGCACCCAGGCAAAAACTGTGAGGATCTTGCCATGATCGAAACCCGTGGTCTGGTCAAAACATTCAAGGACAAGAAGCGCGGGGAAATTCGCGCCGTTGACAACGTCAGCTTCGTCTGCAAGCCCGGGGAGATCTACGGCTTGCTGGGCGCGAACGGCGCAGGCAAAACCACGACCCTGCGCATGCTGGCCACGATTCTGGAGCCCACCGACGGCACGGCCATTGTCTGCGGCCACGACGTTGTCGAAGCCCCGGAAAAGGTGCGCGCCAACGTGGGTTTTCTCTCCACCGCCACGGCCCTCTACCCCCGCCTCACCTCCCAGGAAATGGTCGAATACTTCGGTCGCCTGAATGGCCTTGATGAAGCCACGTTGAAGAAGCGCGTGGATGATATCTTCAACCGCCTGGACATGAACTCGTTTCGCGACCGGCGTTGCGACAAGCTCTCTACCGGCATGAAGCAGAAGACGTCCATCGCCCGCACCTTAGTTCACGACCCTCAAGTCATGATCTTCGACGAGCCCACGATTGGTCTGGACATCATGACTGCCCGCACGATTATTGATTTCATCCGCGAGTGCCGACAGCGCGGGAAAACCGTGATTTTCTCCACCCACGTAATGAGCGAGGTAGATAAACTGTGCGACGTCATCGGCATCATTCAGTCCGGTAAGCTGCTCGCGGAGGGTTCCCTTGCCGCGCTTCGTTCGCGCTACGGCGAAAATGACCTGGAAGAAATTTTCGTGAAGGTTGTCGCTCCGCTGTACGCCGGGCAGGGGGGCAACTGACATGAATCTCCACAATATCGGCATCGTCTATCGCAAGGAACTCCGGGAGTCTCTGCGCGACCGGCGCACCCTGATTTCCTCGCTCCTGGTGCCGCTACTCCTATTCCCCCTTCTCACCGCCGGGCTGGGCGCTGCGATTTCCGCCCTGGTCGGCGAGGCCAAGAAGGAAGTCCCCGCGGTCATGATTCTCGGCGGGGAAGATTCTCCCGGCATTCTGGCGGAACTGCGCGGGTCGGACAAAATCAAAGTTGTTCCCACAGCGAAAAACTGGAAGGACGAGGTTATTAACAAGGAAATTCGCGCCGCCATCGAAATTCCCTCGGGCTTCCAGAACGACGTCGCGCACGAAAAATCCGCCACGCTTCTCATCCACAACTACGAAGGCGACATGAAGTCCGCCCTGGCCACGGACAACGTGCAGAAAAGCCTTGAAAAATACCGTGACCGCATCGTTCACGACAATCTCGCCGCCAAGAACCTCCCGGAGACCGCTCTCAAACCATTTGAAATCAAGGAGCACAACGTCGCCCCGCCCGAAAAGGTAGGCGGTGCGGCCTTTGGCGGAGTCATCGGCTACATGGTTATACTTCTGTGCCTCACCGGGAGCATGTATCCCGCCATGGACCTGACCGCGGGCGAAAAAGAACGCGGCACGATGGAGACCATACTCTCCAGCCCGATTGCTCGTGTGGACCTGGTCTTGGGCAAGTTCTTTCTCGTGCTTACCACCGCTCTCGTCACGGCTGCCCTCTCCGTTACGTCTATGGGCGTCTCCTTCGCGATCCTCGGGCACATGCACGCGTTTGACACGGCTGGGGCTGATGCCTCCGCCCAGCTCCAACTGCACATCGGCATTTACACGGTCCTCTCCATCTTTATCATGGTGCTGCCGGTGGCCGTCCTTTTCGCCGCTGCCGTGATGACCGTGGCCCTCTTTGCCAAAAGCTACAAGGAAGCGCAGAGTTATGTCACCCCGCTAATGTTCGTCGTCATTATTCCTGCCGTCGCCGCCATGCTGCCCATCGACCTCACTGCCAAACTCGCCTTGGTGCCGATCCTCAATGCCAGCCTGCTTTGCAAAGAGCTGGTCACGGGCACGTATCACTGGAATTTCATCGCCATCATCTTTTCTTCCACGTGCGTCTATGCCGCCGCGGCGCTATTCCTTGCGGTCAAAATGTTTCAGCGCGAAGATGTGCTGTTCCGGAGTTGATCTTGCGGAACTGGGGTCCAGCAGGGCTGGACCCCTACGTGGCAAGGCGGATGTAACGGCTTGTGCGCGATGAGAAACGCTCACCGCTGGTGCGAACTTTCCATGCAATTTTTGCGTCTACCTTACTATGCGACGGCGGCTTCTCCGCATCTCTCTGATCCTGGTTTTCTTCCCGCCAGCTTTTGCGGCAGTAGCCGGTTGGCTGGCGGCACCGGCATTCTTGCATCCGATTCGACGGCCGATGACGCCGGATCTGTTGGTGCAAGCGGACGTTTCGTTTGTGGAGATTGGCGCCCATTGCGAAGAGTTTGATGTGCGCGCTGCCGACGGCGTGCTGCTGCGCGGTTGGAAGGTGCGTCCCGCAAACCCCAATGGCGCTTGGGTGCTGGTGTTTCACGGCGTTGCGGATAACCGCATGGGCGTTCTGGAACAGGCGCTGATTCTGCTTCGTGCGGGCTACGGCGTCACGATGATGGATGCGCGCGCACACGGCGAAAGCGGAGGCGCCGTGGCGACTTACGGCTGGCTGGAACGCGGCGATAGCCGCGCCGTCGTGGATGCATTGATTGCAACGGAGCATCCACGGCACCTCTATGCATTGGGAGAGTCGATGGGAGCGGGCATCGCGCTGCAATCAGCCGGGGCCGATGCACGCATCGAAGCTGTGGTGGCGGAGGCACCCTTCGCCAGTCTGCGTGAAGCTTCCTACGATTATGCCGGATTGCAAAAATATCCCATCCTGGGAAAAACTGTTTTTGCGCCCGGCGCATGGATGATGCTGCACCGCGGGCAATCACTGGCGGGCTTCCCTGCCGCGAATGTTTCACCGGAACTCGCGGTAGCCTCGCGTGCTTTTCCTGTTTTTTTGATTTGCGATACGGCGGACACGACGCTTCCCTGCCGCCACGCGGAAAGGATTTACAAGGCTGCCCGAGGACCAAAATCGCTTTGGGAGGTTCCGCGCGCGTTTCACACGGCGGCGCTGGCGTACCAGCCACAGGAATTTCACCGCCGCGTGCTGCCCTTCTTCGCGGACCCTGCCTCAACACGGTGATTCGCGCAAACCTCAGTTCCTGGGCGGCACAAGTTCGCGAGTCATGGCTTCGGATTGTGCTTCCCACGCGTCGCTCAGGCGCCGCACGGTTTCCCGCATGCGCACGGCGAGGGCAGCGATGGTTTCCAGACGGTGCTCCGTCTGCGGTGGTAGCGGCACCTTTTTCCTGCGGAGTTCCACCAGCAAGAGTTCGGCATTCCCGAGTATCCCGGTCAGGGGGTTGTTCAGTTCGTGGCGCAGAATTTCCCCGAAATCTCTAACGTCCAAATCTTCAGAATGATCTTCCGCTGCCATGTGCAGCGCTATGCTGGCGCTTCGCCATCCGCTAAGCCGGCGCATGCGGCGCTCCACTAGACCTAATGCAACTGGCAGACAACCCGGCGCGCGCATCACGAAATCCACTGTGCCACCTGCCAACAATGCCTGCAAACCGGCCTGCTGTTCCGCGCTTCCCACTACCACCGTCGGCGCGTAACCCGCGAAGAGTGCGACCACCGCGTTCAGCGCCGGTGCTTTCTCCCGCCCCGCTCCCGCACACGGATCCTCGTTTCGCTGGGCGATCAAAATCACGGCCGGGATGCGAGCCTCCAGCACTTTGCGCACGGACTGCCAACCACTTACGCACTCCAAGCGGACCGGATTGCGGCGCTGCCCCCATTCGCCCTGCACTTCTTCGAGGAATTCCAGTTCTCCGCACACCATAACGAACTCATTTTGTTCCCCGTGATCTTGTCTCCCCATAGTATTTCCCAACTCTCTAGGCTTCCTTTGCCTTGACGCTTGCGCGGACGGCAACCAACTCCTTTTTCTTTCTGAACATCCCGTGAACCGCGCCGCTCAATTCTTCCATACGGAATGGTTTGGCCAGATGAGCCAGATGATGGCGGTCCAGAAACTCCTGTGTGCGCGGCGCAACGATGTCGCCGGTGACAAACAATACCTGCTCGCTGAGCGGGTTCTGCCGTTGCACCAGCGCCCGATAGAACATCTGGCCATCCATGCTGGGCATCTTCAAGTCGCAGATGGCCAGGTCGTAGGATTCGCGTTCCGCCTGCTGCAAGGCCTCGCGGCTATCCAGCAGAACATCCACGCGCATGCCTTCGTCGCCCAAAACATCGGCAATCAGGCTGGCGACCGTCGGTTCGTCCTCCACCACCAGAATTCGCGGCACTTTTGCGGCCGGCAGCCCTGCGAGCAGCTCGTTGTCTACGGGTGGCGGAAGTTCGCCCGCTAGCACTCCTGCACATTTCTTGTCGTCGTGCATGCCCGGAGCTGAGGGAACCGGCAATTCCACGACGAAACGCGAGCCCCCGTGCGGCGGACTCAGCAACGTGACCGTGCCTCCGTGCAGACGCACGAAGCCCAGCACTATCGCCAGTCCTAAACCGGTGCCCACATCGGGCGGCTTGGTGGTAAAAAAGGGATCGAAAATACGAGCCTGGATCACGCCGGGAATTCCCGGGCCGTCGTCCCAGACTTCCAAGGTGACCCGGCTGCCGCCGGCGAACGCCGTGCGTACGCCAATGGTGCTGCCCGTTCCGCTATACTCGATGGCTTGCTGGGCATTCTGGAGCAAATTCATCAATATCTGCTGCAGTTGGCCGTAGTCGCCTTCGATGAGGGGCAGCCCCTCCTGCATTTCGACGATCAGGCGAAGTTCGCTTCCGGAAAGCGCCAGCCTCTGGAGTTCCATGGTGCGATCCACCAATTCATTCAAGGAAACACGCCGCCGCTCCGGCAGCGATTCCCGCGATAAGACGAGCAACTGCCGGAGTATGGCCGTGGCGCGCTCAGACTCTTCCAGGATGTTTTGCGAGAGTGTGGCGCGCATGCCATCGCCATCCTGTGACACCAGGCGTTGTGCGTTCACGAGTATGGTTGTGAGCGGATTACTCAGTTCGTGGACGATCCCAGTGACATGCTGCCCGATTGCCGCCAGCTTCTCGGTTTGCATCATGCGAGACTGGAACATTCGCTGTGCGCTCATCTCCCGGTACACTTCCACGCGCCCCAATTTTCGTCCATTTCCCCCGACAATGGAGCGCGCGGACCGCTCAATCACCTGAGGCACTGGCCGTTCCATGGCCAATTCCTCGCGCGGCCTCTCTCCTGCGCCTTCCGCAAAAGCTCTCCAGCGAGCCGCGAACTTTTCGGGCTCCCTGGCATTCTTCGCCGTGAGGCATATCAGGTCTTCGAGACACTGCAGGGAAGCGCCATCCGCCGCACTGAGACCCAGGATCTGCAGGAATCGCTCATTCTTCGCCCGAATGTGGTGGTTTTCGTCAAAAACCACAATCCCTTCATCCAGCCAGTCCAGCACCTGCTGAAGTTCCGCCTGCGCTTCACGGACCTCCTGAGTGCGCCCCATGCCATCCGTTTTCTCCAGTGTCAAGCAGCAGTGCTCCGGATCGAGTATCGCAGTACGCCGCAAGCTTAACCCGGTCCCATTCTTCAAGTACGCCGCGAGCAAGCCTCCCGGTCCTTGGGTTTCTGGGGCGAAAGCGGATTTCACCCAACGGTGAACTTCCTCCCAGTCCCTTGGCCGGAACATCTCCGCGAAACGCAAATCCTGATGAGGATCTTCCCTCGCCTCTGTCGGGTTTCCGATCAGTTGCGTGGCCCCGCGGCTCATTCCGGTGATGAATCCCTGGCGGTTCACGATCACCACGGGTTGTTCGTTCAATGCCAGCAAGGCTTTTTGTTGCGACTCTTCGCGTAACTCTCGCGCAATGCGATTTCTATGATCCAGTACCTGAGCCGCCAGAAGCGCGCGCCGCTCCAATCGCTCCAGCACGCCAAGAGAACTCCTTGGCCAAGGAAGCCCGGCCAGCAGCACCGCGTTCACGGCTCCATCGAATTCCAAGGGAATGGCCACAATCCTCGAAATCTTCCGCGCCAGGGGCAAGCGTTCGGCCTCCGCGCCACAAACGCGTCCAGTTTCCAACGTTTGGCGCCAGAGATTTTCGAGCAACCCATGCTCGAGACTGTGCGTCCACTCGGGATCTCCGCTGTGTCCGCGGAGCACCAGACGATGCACTTCCCCAGCGGCCGCTGGGGTGTTCACCGGTGAGGCGTTGCTTCGCTCGCCGATCAAGGCAAAAACAGCGCCAACCCCGCCTTTTCCCTCTCTCCCGGTGCAACTTTCCGCTAATTCGCGCAGCAGATTCTCTGCAGGTTCCGCTTCCCGCAGCAGATCCTCAATGCGCCGCCAGAGCGTCAGGTCCTCCTGGCGCTCGCGAGCCAGCCGGCGCTCTTCCTCGATTTCAAGCAGCAGGCCAAGCTCTTCCGCAATGTGCTCGACCTTCGCGCGAGGCAGAAGAGCCTGTTTCTCGCGAGTTCCGGCAAGGATCAGGCCGCCCAGAATGCGATGCCCGATGATGGGCACCCAGAGGACGCGCTGGAGTTCCACAAGCGGCCCAAGCATGGGCGCACTCGCCGTGCCCACCAGTTCGTGCTCCACGCTGCTGGTGCCGTTCAAAACCTCGCGGGGTAAAGGTGCTTCCGCTGAGATCTTTCGCCATTCCGGCGGCAAGTTCCCAGCGTGGCGTTCCCAGACCGTGCCACTGAAGACCACCGCGCCTCGATTTCCTTCCCCTGCCGTCGGCTCGAGCCATATCCCGAGGCGCTCGATGGATGGTTCCATCGCCAATTCAGCAATGGCGATGCGGATCCATTCTTCCCGGCTGGCTCCTGCTCTGGCGACTCGCAGAATGCTTCCAGCTACCATTTCCTGCGGCGATTTCTTGGCGCGGGTTTGCGAGAACATGCCGGGCCCCCTGTGGCCTGCTCAGGGCTCAGCTATGCATTGGCTGGACCAAACCAGCAAAAACCGGAACTCATTGAAAAAGCAGGGAATTTAAGCGGCAGGGAGTTGCCAACTCGAAACTTGCGGGAATCCTTTCCCAAAGTGAACCGGTGAGCGGAGCAGCAGCCGGCTAGGTGTCTGTGCGCTCGATTTGGTACTGCTTCAGTTTGCGATACAGGGTGGTCTTGCCGATACCAAGCATGCGAGCTGCCGCTTGCTTATCGCCGCCGGTCTGCCGCAAAGTACTCAGGATCGCGCGGCGCTCCAGTTCGTCCAGGGGCAACAATTCCTCTTTTTCCGGCGCGCGCTCCGTGGTGGGATATTGCAGATTCGTCGGCAGGTCATGGACACACACCAGGGGACCAGAACTTAAAGCCACCGCGCGCTCGATGGTGTTCTCCAACTCGCGCACGTTGCCCGGCCAGTCATAGGCCATCAATCGGCGCATGGCGTCTTCGGTTAGCTCACGGTGGGTGTCGTCGGGGTCAGCGAATTTCTCCAGAAAGGCGGTCACGAGCAAGGGGATGTCGCCTTTGCGGTCTCGCAGCGGGGGCAGCTTGATCTGCACCACATTCAGCCGGAAAAAGAGGTCCTGGCGAAAGTTCCCGCTCTTGATGGCTAATTCCAAGTCTCTGTTGGTCGCGGCAACAATGCGGACATCAATCGTTCTGCGCTCCGTCGAGCCCACCGGCTTGATCTCTCTCTGTTGCAATGCGCGCAGGAGTTTCGCCTGCATTTCAAGCGACATCTCTCCGATTTCATCCAGGAACAAGGTACCGCCGTTGGCCGATTCCATCAGGCCCTGCCTGGCCTGCATGGCCCCGGTGAATGCCCCCTTGGTGTATCCGAACAACTCGGACTCCACCAGGGTTGGTACGAGAGCCGAACATTCCACGGGCACGAACGGCCGATCCTTGCGAGGCCCCAGGAAATGGACGCTTCGCGCCACCAGTTCTTTTCCCGTTCCGCTCTCGCCAAGGATCAGCACGGGATGCGTGCGCTGGCTCACCTTCTCGATCAGCTTGTAGACCCGCTCCATGCGCGGGGACATGCCAATTAGGCCGCCGAACCCCGGCTTCGTGCGCACCTGCTCGCGGAGCAAGCGATTCTCCCGCTTCAGCTCCAGGGAATGGACCACCTGTTCGAGCCGCGCGCGCAGTTCCTCCACGCGAAACGGTTTGGTGACATAGTCGGCCGCGCCCATGCGGGTTGCCTCTACTGCGGAATCAATGGTGCCGTACTGCGTGAGCATCACCACGGCAATGTCCGGGTAGGTTTGCGTCACGCGCCGCAATAGCTCCAGGCCGCTGGTTCCCGGCAAACGCAGGTCGGTCAGAAGGATATCCACCGAGGAGATCTCCATCACTTCGAGCGCCTCCTCGGCGGTGCTGACGTCCGTCACCTTCATGCCACAGTCTTCCGCGACGCTGCGGCAAACTTCACGGATATGATCGTCATCGTCAACGAGAAGCAAGTGTATCGGCGACGCAGCACGGTTGTTGCGCGCTATGCCCTCGAGGGGCACTTTCTCAATCCCTGCGCCGAAGGCCGTATTCTCCGGCCGGAATTCTTGCAGGTTCGCCATAGTCGCTACACCTCACACGCGATCTTCAACAGGGCTCCAGGGAATGAACACCGAATGGGGAAGGGGGCAAATTCCATTCTGGGAAAGCATTTGCACCCCTCTCTTCTATGACAGAATTAGAGTATTGTCAATGTGTGAATTACCAAAACAGGACTATTCGCAATAGTGTACTGAAATGGAACAGTTGTGTTGTGATTCTGGTGTTCTGGCGGGGATTTAGCCCGTACGAGACGTCACGTCTTCGCTTCCGTCCACTACTT
>Ga0209517_10008683_pt1 | contig 11837 bp, 9 predicted proteins | sample PeaSoiMetSII2010_FD_187695 | JGI IMG/M metagenome (GOLD analysis project Ga0209517, IMG submission 187695) | Peat soil microbial communities from Weissenstadt, Germany - SII-2010 (SPAdes) (version 2) | ecosystem: Environmental > Terrestrial > Soil > Wetlands > Peat | place: Germany: Weissenstadt...
TCGGAAATCACCCGCCATGCAGGCATCCGCGGATCGAGTGAAGCCTGCGGATCCTGAAAGACCATTTGGAAGCGGTGACGAATGACTCGCAGCTCATCCACGGTCAGGGTGCCCAAGTCGATGCCGTCGAAGCACATGCGTCCTGTCGTCGGCGGCAACAGGGACATCACCAGCTGCGCCAAGGTGCTCTTTCCACAACCGGACTCACCGACAACGGCGAGCGTCTCGCCCCGCAGGATGTGCAGATCGATCCCGTTGAGCGCATGCACGGTCATCGCAGGCCGGCCGCGCCAGTTCTTGCCCAACGGGAAACGCACGTTCACTGCGTCGATATGCACCAGCGAGCGAGCCTCACGGTCGATGCGAACCTCACCATCGGTGCGAGCGTAGCCGTCGACGCGAGCTTCGGGGTTGGAGCGATTGTCCCGATCGGGCTGCGGGCCCGCGAGGTCATCGGATGCCGTGCCTGGAAACCAGCAGGCGGCGCCCCGCGCCGCGGAATGCTCGCCATTCGAGAACGGCGGCGGCTCTATGCAGCGCGCCTGTGCGATGTGGCAACGCGTACGAAATCGGCATCCCAGCGGCGGATTCACCAACCCGGGCACCGTTCCTGAGATCGAGCGCAGCGGCTGACCGGGCAGCGCCGTCTCCGGCAAAGAGCGCAGCAACCCTTGCGTGTACGGATGCATGGGTCGAGTGAGTACTTCCTGGGCATCGCCGTGCTCGACGATCTGGCCGGCATACATGACGTAGATGCGGGTACATAGTTGCGACACCACGGCCAGATCGTGGCTGATGAACAGCACCGCCGTGCCATGGGCGCGAGCCCGCTCGCGAATCAGGCCTAGTACCTGTGCCTGTACGGTGACGTCGAGCGCCGTCGTGGGCTCGTCGGCGATCAGCAGCTGTGGGTTACAGGCAAATGCCATGGCAATCAGCACCCGCTGGCGCATGCCGCCGCTCAGTTCGAAGGCGTAGCTGCGCATCACTCGTGCCGGATCCGACACCTGCATTTCCGACAACAATCGCGACGCGCGCAGAGTGGCATCGGCGCGATTCATGGCTTCGTGCCGGCGCAGCACCTCGGTGATCTGCTGGCCGATGCGAATGGTCGGATTGAGCGCCGACATCGGCTCCTGAAACACCATCGAGACCTGTTGGCCGCGTAGCTGTGCGAGGGCACGCGGCGGCAGCTCGAGTACGTCGCGGCCGACCACGGCAATCGACCCGCGCGAGATTTTGCACAGTTTCGGCGGCAACAGACGGATCGCGGCCATTGCGGCCACCGATTTCCCGCTGCCGGACTCACCCACGAGCGCGACGATTTCGCCGGGTGCGACGTGTATCGAGACATCGCTGAGCGCCTGCACCGAGCCCCGATACGTCGGAAACTCCAGACTGACGCCTCGCATGGCAAGCACCGCTGCGGAAGCTGCCTTCATCGTCCGCGCAGCCTCGGATCCAGTAGTTCGCGCAATCCATCACCCACAAGATTGAAGCCGATTGCCGTCACCAAGATCGCAAGCCCCGGAAACATGGGATACCACCACTGATCGAGGAAATAGGCGCGGCCGTTGGCGACCATGGCGCCCCACTCGGCCGTCGGCTGTTGCGCACCCAAGCCGATGAAGGAGAGCGCGGACACGGTGAGGATGGCGAGACCGATATCGAGCGTTGCCTGCACGATGATCGGCGCCATGCTGTTGGGCAGAATGTGACGCCAAACGATATGCCAGGAGGAACTCCCGAAGGTCTCGGCCGCCCGCACATAGGCACGGTCGCGCAGCGTCAATGCCTGTCCCCGGGCCAAACGCACATAAAATGGGGTGCGGACGATGGCGATGGGCAGGATTGCATTCATGAGGCTGGGTCCCAACGCGGCGGCCAACGCCATGGCGAGAATGAAGGAGGGAAACGCCAACAGCACATCCATGATGCGCATGATGACGGTATCGACCCAGCCGGAGAACAACCCCGACACGGCCCCGATGCACGTGCCGATCGACATCGAGATCGCGACCGTGACGAGGCCGGCAACCACGGAGGCACGCGATCCCCAGATGACGCGCGAAAGAAGATCCCGCCCCACTTCATCGGTGCCGAAGACATGCTGCCAGCTGGGGGCTGCGAGGCGCACCGCAAGGCTCAGCCGATTGGGGTCATACGGCGCGATGGCAGGCGCCAGAATCATGGCCGCAATCACCACGCTGACGATGGCAAACCCTGCGACGGTCAGGGGGCTTGCCGACAATCGATACCATACGTAGCGCCAATCCACCCCCCAGCGCGCCGCTCGGGACCCGAGCAGCAGGCCCCGCGCCGGCGCCGGCGCCGCGGTTTCGTCGGGCTGTATCACGGTCAACCAATCTCCCGAATTTGTGGGTCGAGCATCATATAGCTCAAATCAACCGCCAGATTGAGCAGCACATAAGCCAGCGATGCCACCATCGCGAAACCCATGATGGACGGGAAATCGAGAAAACCGATCGATTGAATGACGTAATTTCCCATCCCGGGCCATGCAAAGATGGTTTCCGTCAGGACGGCTCCGTACAACAAATCGCCGAACAGCAATCCCAGCATGGTCACCGAGGGGATCATCGCGTTGCGCAGGGCATGGCCGAAGATAATCCTTGCGGCGGACAGGCCGCCGGCGCGCGCCGTGCGAATGTAATCCTCCTGCAGCACTTCGATCATGGCGGAGCGGATTTGCCGCATGATGATGCCGAGATTGACGAATCCCAAGGTGAATGCCGGCAACGCGATATGGGTCAAGGCGCTGTACAAAGTGTGCCACTGGCCGGCCAGCAACGCATCGACCGTGAACATCCCGGTGATGAACGGCGGTGCCGTGATTCCTTCATCGAGGCGGCCCGTGCCCGGCAGGATGCCGAGCCAGTTGTAGAAAAAGTCCAGGAGCAGCAAACCAAGCCAGAAAGCCGGCATGGAGATGCCGATCACCGAGACCGTGCGCACCGCCTGATCGATCCAGCTATCCTTGTACACTGCGGCGGTAACGCCCAGCGGCACGCCGGCAGCGACCGCAAACAGGAGTGCCGAGAGCGATAGTTCGATCGTGGCGGGAAAGAACCTTCGGATGTCTTCGCTGACGGGACGTTCGGTGCGTATCGAGATGCCGAGATCGCCATGCGCCAGCTTGACCAGATAGATGCCAAACTGTTCCGGCAACGGCTTATCCAAGCCGAGCACATGCCGCATGTGCTGCACGGTTTCCCGACTCGCGTGTTCGCCCGTCATCAGGCGCGCCGGATCTCCCGGTATCAGCCTCGAGGTGATGAAGGTCACGACCAATACGCCGAAGATCACGAGGCTCGCGAGCAACAGGCGCCGGCAAAGAATCTGAAGTAACGACACGGCTAGATTGACCCTACGGTACTCACGGCGTCTTCCACATGTTCTCGAAGTCGAATACCTGCAGCAACAGCGGATTGTAAATGTAACCGTGGACATCGGACCGCATGGCCACGTCGTAATTTTTTTGCGACAGGAGGATATAGGGAGCGTCCGCAACGGCAATGCTCTGCGCCTTCTGGTACAGCCGCGTGCGTTCCGCGACATCGCTCAGCGAGATTGCCCGGCGAATCAGGTCGTCCACCTCTGCGTTCTTGTAAAATGCACGATTGCCGGCAAGACCGAATAAACGCGAGTCTACCCAATAGTTGAGGTACTGCGACGGATCGGCAAAGTCCGGCGTGTAGTTGCCGATGGCGATGTCGAACTCGCCGCGGTCGACCATATCGCGCATGGTGGAATAGGCGTACTCGCGAAGGTCGAGCGTGACGCCGATGTCGGCAAGATTCTGCTGCAACACCAAACCTACCGTCTCCCAGGTCGGATCGGCCTTGGCATAGAGATAGCTGAGCTTCAGGTGCGGCACACCCGCCCGGATCAGCAAGGCACGGGCCCTTTGTGGATCGTAGTGATACTGCAGCACGTGGTCATCGTGTCCCCAGAAACCCTCGGGAATGAAGCCGCGCATTTGTTTGCCCTTGCCGAGCAGCACCCCGTCGATGATTCCCGGATAATCCACCGCATAGGATAGCGCTTGGCGCACCAGCACGTTATCGAGCGGCGCCTTCTTGGTATTCAGGGAAAGGTAGTCCTGCCGGAAACAGGGCTCATCCACGACCGCGATGCCCGGCTTCTTGCGCAGCACCTCCACTTGATCCGGCGACACCTCCTCGATCAGGTCCAGATCGCCTTTTTCGAGTTCCAAACGGCGGACCGCCGCTTCCTTGATGATCTTGATCACTACCCGCTTGATGCGCGGCGCCAGCCCAAAGAAATAAGGATTCGGTTCGAGCACGATTTGCTGACCCTTTTCCACATCGGCAACCTGGTAAGGTCCGCTGCCCATGCTGTGCGTGGACAAGTAGCCCTGCGCAAAGTCGTTGTCCACCGCGTGAGACATGACGGACGGATCGACCACATCGCCGGCGCAGGAAGCCAACGATGCGAGAAACGGTGCGAACGGGTACGTGAGAGTAAAGCGAACCGTGTGCTCGTTGCGGACAGCGGTGGATGCGATGGCGGGGTAGTCTTCATTCGGGCCCTTGGCGATCTCGAGCAGCCGGTCGAAGCTGAACTTGACCGCCGCGGCATCCACGAACCGGCCGCTGCTGAACCGATGGCCCGTCGCCAGCGTGAAATCCCACACCTTACCGCTCGGATCGACGCTCCACGATTGCGCGAGTCCGGGCACGACATCCGCGGTGGCATGGCCGTTCACCACGGCAAATTTGACCAAGGTTTCGTAGGTCTTGCACGTAATCGTCAAACTGTTGTTCGACTGAGCGACGTGCGGATCCAGCGTGTCGGGGTCCGTGGGCTTGCCGATCATCAACGTGCCGAGGTCCGCCGCGTGCACCCCGCCCATCCAGAGCGCCGCCAACAGCGCCGCAGCGACGACGCGCACGCTAGAACTGGCGCTTCACATCGATACCGATGGTCCGGGGTGTCGTGATCATCCATCGCGGCCGCCCCGGAAGTTCGCTGATCTCGGACTGTTCGTCGCCGAGATTGCCGCGCACGTCGCACAGGTTCTTGACGAACAGCGAAGCCTCCCAGGATTCATGCTTGCCGCCGACAAAGAGGTTCACCAGCGAGTACGAGCCGCGTTGGCGCTGGGCAAGTGCAGGATTGTAGACGCTGACCGGGTTGTTGTCGCTGGTGCTGCTGCCGGTAAAACTGTACTGCGCCCGCACGAACCCTTTGCCGAAGGACATTGGAACGGAATAGTCCGCCAACAACGACCCGGTCCAGCGCGGCACGCCGTTGAGCGGGGAGCCGATGGGCAGCGGGGAACCGGCCGGCGCGCTGGTGAGTGCAGCGTCCTCGAATCCCAAACCGAGATTGATGTACAGCCCGGCGAACGGCGTCCCATCGACCTCGAGTTCGCCGCCCTTGCTGACGGCCGACCCGATATTTTCAGTGACATGAAAGGAACAGCCCAGCAGGATCGACTGCTGAATGTTACTCCAGTCGATGCGGTATGCCGCCAGCCGCGTGTTCACGCGTCCGTCCAGCCAGGCGTTCTTGGTGCCGAGTTCATAGCTCCACAGCGAATCGCTCTTGTACGGAGTTTCGGCATCCGCATAGGGAGCGCCGCATGCGGAGGGCAAGACCGAATTGGCCCCGCCGAGGCGATAGCCTTTTGCCGCATTGGCGTAGATCATGTTCGACTCATCGAATTTGTACTTGGCCGTGAAGCGCGGCGTGGTCGCATTCTCGGCACTGCTGGCCGGACTATACGATGAACAGCCCGCACCTTCGCAGCCGAGGCCGCCGTTGATCCAGCCGGTCGCGATGTAGATGTTGCTGTATTCCAAATGCGATTGCCGGACGCCCGCCGAAAGTTCGATGGCGCTCGTGACGCTGTAGGTGGCGCTCGCGAATGCAGCCGTTTCCTCGTTCATGCGGGGAATGTTTTCCGTGAAGGCCGGGTCGCCGAAGCCATCGTACGGCAGCCCTTCTTCGGAAATGATGGATAGCCGGGTCTTGTTGTAATACACGCCCCCGATCAGCTGCACCGGCCCCGGGAAGCTCGATTCGAAGCGCAGTTCATCGGTGAACTGATTGATATTGACCCAGTTCGGCGACGGCGAGGCGCAGTACACGTTCGCAGTGCAGGTCGGAACGGGCGGACCGCCGTAGCCGCCGATCGAGATGAGCTCGCTGCCGTCTTCCGTATCGCGCGAATAGCGATGGAAATACGTGGCCGATTCGATGAACGTGCCGAAGCCGGCGGCGTACTTCACGGTCAGATTCCCGAAGGTCCAGTCATCCTCATCGCTTTCGCGAATGTTCAAGGGCCGCACCTGAATCAAGTTCTGGGTGGTGTAGTCGGCCAACGGAAAACCATTGTTGCTCTGGTCCTGATGCATGATCGTGGGCGTGATCGTCAGGGCGTCGAGGTCCGCCGGACGATAGCTCAGCGAGAGAGTCTCTCCTTCTTCGACGTCGTTGCCGAGATGCGTGACGGTTTGCAACGGTTGGCTCGCCGGCACGGCGAGGCCGGGCGTGGTGGCGATGCCGTACTCGCCGCTGAAGACGCCGGGCGAGTACGTGCTGTAGCCGCTCAACATCACCGCGAGTTGATTCTGGACCAACGGCAGGTTGTAGCTCGCGGAAACCATGTACCCAAGACCGCCCTCGTGGATCACGTACGCCTGCGCATCCGCGGACCCAAAACCGCTCGTGAGATCAGGCGGACGCGTGATCAGGCGAACCGTTCCGCCCATGGCGGACGAACCGAACAATGTGCCCTGCGGACCGCGCAGGACCTCGATGCGCTCCAGGTCGATCGCCCGAGGATCGATTGAAATCGGCAAGGGCGTGTCGTTGATGTAGTAGCTGGTGGTGTTGGAGCCGGCGATGCCGCGAATGGTGATCTCACGGCCATTGGTGATGCCGAAGGTATTGCCAGTGCCGAACGACAAGTTCGGCACCAGGTGCGCGTAGTCATCGAAATTCACCTGGTCGAACGCCGCGAGCGTATTGCCCGATATGGCGGTGACGCTGAGCGGTACGTCTTGAATGCTTTCGCTGCGTCGCTCCGCCGTCACCGTGATTGCCTCCAGCGTCGTGCTGTCGTCCGCCGTTGATTGCGCGCCGACTGCCGTGCCGAGCGGCAGCGGCGTCAGCAGTGCAAGGAGAACGGCCGGCCGTGACGTGCGAGCGCGCGAAGTTCTCACCATCCCCATCTCCTTTGTCATTTGTAAAATCGTCGAAACCCAGTATTGTCCGTGGCACAACTTTGATCAAATTTTTCGTCGCTTATAGAATCTGGTGCTTATGGCAGGGTTCAATGCACTACTTTGGTACAATGTGGGGGCGTACCCCCGATTTATACTTTTCCGAAGTGAGTCGCCGGTGGACGGAGGTAAGGAGATTTTGGAACGCGACCTGAATTCCTGCACGACGACCTCGCCGCGATCCGGCGAGACTCGCGCGACGCGGACCGGCGAGACCGCCAACGCGCGTGCCTACCTGAGGCTCAAGCATGCCGTCTTATCCGGAGCGTTCAGGCCGGGCGAAGTCGTGACGCTGCGCGGCCTGTCGCAGCTGCTCGGTTGCGGCGAGACCCCCGTGCGGGAGGCCGTCAAACGCTTGAGCTCGGAAGGCGCGTTCGAGGGCCTGCCCAACCGCTCCGCCCGAACCCCCCTGCTCGATCGCCGAGAGATCGACCAGATTCTCGACTTACGCATTACGCTGGAAAGTCAGGCCGCGGCCTTGGCAGCGCAGAACATCACTCTGCATCAGATCGAGAAACTACGCGCGCTGCACCTTGCCATGGGCACGGCGGTCGAGGTGGACGACAGCCGCAGGTATGGCGAACTTAACATGGCCTTTCATTTCGACATCTATCGAATTGCTGACAATAAGACCCTGGCCACGCTCATCGAAGCGCTGTGGCTGCGCATGGCGCCCTTCGTATCGCGCAAGCGCTCGCTCATCCCGAGCGATCCGACGCAGGCCTGGCAAGTCGCCTGCGGCCACCATGAAGCGTTGCTCACCGCACTGCAGAGGCGCGACGCCGAAGCGGCCCGCTTGGCGATGCGCGAAGATTTATCCGCACTCGGCAAGATCGATGGCTACTGGGAAGGCATCGAGAACGGCGCCAACTCATGAAGCGCAGCGACAGAGTCATCATCACCTGCGCGATCACGGGCGGAATCCACACACCCTCGATGTCGCCGCATTTGCCGATCACCCCGGCGCAAATTGCCGCCGAGTCCGTCGCCGCTGCCGAGGCCGGTGCGGCCGTCATCCATCTACACGCCCGCGACCCCGACACCGGCAAACCCGACCAGACGCCGGAGCGCTTCCTCGAGTTTCTGCCGCAGATCAAGCGGCGCACGGACGCCATTCTGAACATCACGACGGGCGGCGGCCTTGGCATGACGCTGGACCAGCGCTTGGCCCCCGCGTTGACGGTCCAGCCCGAAATTGCCTCGATGAACATGGGCTCGTTCAACTTCAACATCTCCGCCGCTGCCGAGAAGCGCACCCAGTGGCGCTTCGGCTGGGAGCAACCGTATCTGGAGGCGTCGAAAGATTTCATCCTGTCGAATACCTTCACGCAGATCGAGCGCGGGATGCGCGAGTTGAGCGCTGTGGGAACACGCTTCGAATTCGAATGCTACGATGTCGGCCACCTTTATAATTTGGCGCACTTCGCAGATCGTGGCCTCGCGAAACCGCCGTTTTTCGTGCAATGCATTTTCGGAATACTCGGCGGGATCGGAGCCGACCCTGAGAATTTGCTGCACATGCGGGCGATCGCGGATCGCTTGTTCGGTAACGACTATTATCTTTCGGTGCTGGCCGCGGGCCGGCATCAGCTGCCGTACGTGACGCTGAGCGCGATCTTGGGCGGCAATGTTCGCGTCGGACTGGAAGACAGTCTGTATGCCGGAAAAGGCAAGCTGGCGACCTCGAATGCGGAGCAGGTCGCAAAGATTCGCCGCATCCTGGAAGAGCTGAGTTTCGAGATCGCATCGCCGGCCGAGGCGCGCGCGATGCTGGCCACGAAAGGCAGTGACAATGTCAATTTCTAGCGATCAGAGCTCGCAGCGATCAGGCGCTGCGGTGACGGTCGGCAGCGCCGCCGGTACGCATCGATTTCAACAACTCTGCAATTTTCTCGAGAGCCGACGACAAACCCGCGATCGCGTGCGCGATGGCAGACTCGTCATGCGCGGTCGACACGGTGATGATCCCGCCCGGCCCGATGATGACGCCCTCACTCAAGGCGGCGAGATGAAACAAGGAGGCTAACCCTAGGGCCGACGGATCATCCTCGTGGCGCTTGGTATCGGCTGCGAAGGCAATTCCTGCCACCGAACCGATGCCGCTCACGATGACATCGACGCCCAAGGCGCCCGCACGGCGTGCGAGCGCAGTGCGAATGCTGAGACTGGCCGCGTCCATGGCGGCGATTCGTTCCGCCGTGAGATGCTGCAAGGTCACTTGGCCGGCCGCGCAGCCGATGGGGTTGCCGTTGAATGAGCCGCCGTGAAACACGGGACCGCGTTGGTTGGGATCGAAGATCTGCATGATCTTGCGCGACCCGCCGAAGGCGCCCACCGGCGTGCCGCCGCCGAGAAACTTGCCGAGCACGACGATGTCCGGCTGCAAAGCGAACTTCTCGGCCGAACCGCCGACGGCGAGTCTCAGCATCAAACAATCATCCAGGATGGTGAGTGCCCCATAGCGGCGCGCCAAGGACTCGAGATCGGCGAGAAACCCCGGCTCAGGCGCAACGACACGACCGGTGACCAGCACCGGTTCGATGACGATCGCCGCCACTTGGTTACCGTGCTGCGCCATGACGCGCGCGTAGCTCGCGATATCATTGAACGACGCCACGAAGGCGCGGCCGTCCAAATCACCCATGCCGTACAGGCCGGCTTCCAGATCAGGGTAGCTGCCATGGTAGGCGCCGATGGATTTGACGATATAGGGGCGCCCCGTGACGCGACGAGCAGCTTTCACCGCCAGCATGCCCGCCTCCGAGCCTGAATTGGTGAATCGCAGCAGTTCCATCGCCGCGATGCGATCGCGCAGCAGTTCAGCAAGAGCGATTTGCTCGCGCGAGGCGCCGGTCCATGCCATCCCGCGCTGCATGGCATTCTGGATTGCTTCGCGCGCCGGCGCATAGTTGTTGCCGTGAATGAGGGACAGACCATTGCAAAACAGGTCCACATACCGGCGCTGATCGACGTCCCACAGCCACGGGCCATCACCGCGCTCTAAGACGACCGGATACGGCGGATGAAAGCTGGTCGTCCGGGTATTGCCCCCCGGCATGGCCGCCGCCGCCGCCTTCATCAGTGCGGCCGAGGTCGGAGTTTCTCGCCGATAGCGCTCTTCGATGGAGGTTTGCGGACTCAAGAGCCGGCCGTCACCACGGCGACCGCATCGACTTCAAGCTTCGCGCCGAGCAGCAAATCCGATACGCCGACGCTGGCACTGGCGGGCCAATCCTCGCCGAATATCTCCGTCCGCACTTTCGCATACACCGGATAGTCGGCGAGGTCTTTGACGTAAGCCGTGATCCGCACCACGTCCTTGAAAGTCGCGCCGGTGCGTTTCAACGCGTGCTCGATGTTCGCAAAGCACTGACGCGCCTCGGCTTCGAACCCGCCAGCGACAATGGTGCCTGATGCATCCCGCCCGACTTCGCCGGAAATGAAGACCAACGACTTAGGACCCAACGGGACGATGACGGCGGCACTGAAGCCCCGATCGCGCTCGTTGCGTATTCGTCGAATGGGCGCATCCATACTCATAGAGGTGAAAATTATATAGATTTCACCAATAAAGACCAAGCTTTGCGAATTTGACCAAATCCAAACGAAAATGATTAAATCCCCGCGGCAACTTGCGGGAGCGAATTCGATGCCAATCGTACAGCCCGAGCGTGCCGCATTCCGCGCTCTGTCGGAAGCCACGCCGGCTGATTGGACCATCATCGATCGGGCGGAACGCGCCCATCGACAAATGCACGGCCCCGGTGTGGGGCTGTTGGTCATGATGAAGGCCATCGCGAACGGCGATCCGGTGGGTTCCCCCGTCAATCTTTACACCCATTGTCTACAAACCGCGACCCGCGTGCTCAGGGCCGGTCACGACGACGAGTTGGTGGTGGTCGCGCTGTTCCACGATCTGCCGGAGGCATTCAGCGACAATCACCATGGACTGGTGGCGGCCGAGTTACTGGCGCCTTGGATCTCCGAGCGTCGCAGATGGCTGCTGATTCATCATGTGGAATTTCAAGCCTTGCACTTCGCCAATCATCCGACCCGCGACCGCAACGAACGCGACAAGTACGCGGGCCACCCCTACTTCGAAGACACCGCGCGGTTTTGCGAACTCTACGATCAGACCTCTTTCGATCCCGATTATCCGACGCTCACCCTCGGCGAACTCGAACCCATCGTGCGGCGATTCTTCAGCGGACCCGCCCCGCCTCCCATCCGGCTGCAGGATTGATCGACCTCGCTGCCGTTGCCCGGATCGCGATGTTGCGATTCAATTCCCCGTCCGAAACCGGGTCCACTCTCGAGTAACCAAGCGCGAGTATTCCAGGGGCACGGTTTTCGGACTAATCAATCGCGCGCGGGTCGCCGCGTCGGGGTAGATGGCCTCATCGCTTTTGATGGACGCCTTCACGAACGGCAACGAGCCCGCATAGCCGTTGGGATAATGAATGTAGTTGGTTATCCCGGCCATCACCTCCGGCCGCATCAAATAATTCATCCATATTTCGGCATTGCGCGGATGCGGTGCGTCGGCCGGAATGGCCATCATGT
>Ga0209517_10008685_pt1 | contig 11837 bp, 12 predicted proteins | sample PeaSoiMetSII2010_FD_187695 | JGI IMG/M metagenome (GOLD analysis project Ga0209517, IMG submission 187695) | Peat soil microbial communities from Weissenstadt, Germany - SII-2010 (SPAdes) (version 2) | ecosystem: Environmental > Terrestrial > Soil > Wetlands > Peat | place: Germany...
CGGGCGCAAGACTGCTCAATGATGTCGCGCCAAGCCGCATTCGGCTTCCAGGCGGCCGCCAAACCAAAGTCAACTACGAAACGGGGAAGCCGCCCTGGATCGCTTCGCGCTTGCAGGATTTCTTTGGCATGCGCGAAACGCCACGAGTAGCGAATGGCAAGGTCGCGGTGGTTGTCCATCTGTTGGCTCCGAACCAGCGCCCGGTGCAAACCACCACCGATCTCAGCGGTTTCTGGCAGCGGCTCTATCCACAAGTGCGGCGCGAGTTGAGCCGGCGCTATCCCAAACACGCCTGGCCCGAGCATCCATACTAAGATTTATGCGCCGGGCCGTTGCAGCACTATTCCTATTCGGGATCTCGTTCGGCTACCTGGAAGCCGCCGTAGTCATTTATCTTCGCGCCATCTACGATCCCATCCGCCAGCGGATTCATCCAGAACGCGGTCCCAACGATTTGTTTCCGCTCATCACTCCCCAGCAACTCGCCAATACAGGACCCGAAAATACCCGCCGCCTCGCCATCGAGATTGGACGCGAAGCCGCCACCATGCTGATGCTGGCTGCCGTTGCGCTCGCGGTAGCCCGCCATTTCCATCAATGGATCGCGGCTTTCGCCATCGTGTTCGGGGTGTGGGACATCAGTTTCTACGCGTTCTTGAAACTGCTGATTCACTGGCCGGAGTCGCTCAGCACCTGGGACATTCTGTTTCTGATTCCGCTGCCCTGGGTAGGCCCGATTTGGGCGCCCATCTTGGTGGCGCTCAGCATGATCGTTTGCGGCCTGATTTCGCTGCGCTTGGGAGGCGTGCGCGGAACTCCGCTGCATTGGGCAGGTTTGCTGGCGGGAGCAGCCGTGATCGTCCTCGCCTTCGTGTGGGACTTCCGCAACACCACCGCCGGCGGATGGCCGAATGCTTTCAACTGGCCGCTTTTTCTCGCCGGTGAAGCGATCGGGCTTAGCGTATTCCTCGCTGCATTAAAGACGCGAGATTATCGGGAATCTCGAAAACCGCCCGGTTCGTGATCGCCGCAGCGTTAGCACGGAAGCGGACGAAGTTGGCTGGATCCAACAATTCGCGCAGCCCGGCATCAATCTCGCGGAACGATTTCAACACCACGCCCAGTCTCTTTTCAAGAATCCATTCGGTGTTGTAGCGCTCCTGCGGGAGCGTCCACGCGTTGCGCTCCACCACCACCGGCAGATGCATGGCGATGGCTTCGCTGATGCTTCCCGGCCCCGGCTTGCCGATGAAGAAATCCGACAGGTGCATGTAGTAGGGGATCTCGCTGGTGAATTCCTCCACGTACTTGGGAAACTTGGTATCCATGGCCCGCAGCCGCTCGGCAAGTTTCTTGTTGCGCCCGCAAATGAAGATGAACTGAGCGCGAGCCGTCACGCGCCTGGCGATCTCCGGCATCACGCTGGACCCTTGTCCGCCGAACAGCACCAGACCGGTAGGCAACTCAGGATCGAGACCGAGTCGCCGCCGCTCGGCCCCGCGGTCCGCCGTGACCGGCTCATAAAAACTCGGCCGCAAAATCATCCCGCTCGTAGCGAAGATACGTTCGCTCGGGTGCCCCAGACCCAGCGCCTGCTCCACCGCTCTCCCCGTGCCGCAAATCAAATACTGTTTCTGACGTTCGATCCAGAAATGCGGCGGATAGTCGGCCAAGTCGGTAAGAATGGTCACTAGCGGCGTGGCGGGCAAACTCTGGCGCAACGCACGGTTGAAATTGGGAATCAGCGAGACCACCAGATCGCGCTCTCCCTGCTTCCAGAATTCCTTCAGCAAGCGGACCTGTCCGCCGTGGTACAGCCGGATCAGCCCGTGCATCAGCGCCGTCAACTGCGCCGAGCCGAGCGTCCAGCCTTTTTGCAGCATGGCGTTGTACACGTCCTGCATCCGGATGCCGGTGTACTTGCGAAAGATGTCGAGGGGATCGAGGATTTCCTGGAGATTCACCAGCCGGATTTCCCACGGACGCCCCTGCTGCTCGATCACGGCCTTCAGGGCGTTCGCGGCCGACCGGTGCCCCCCGCCCGCGTCAAAGAAAACAAAGTCCAGCCGCTTCACAGTAGTACTGTGCAAAGAACAGTTTGTCACACTTACGTAATCAGTCAAGAATGTTTTAGATAAATTGGCCTAACATCCCCCCGAAATCATTTCTTCAACAGAATGTAACTTGGGGGGCGCTATAGTCAATACAGGATGGTGCGCAGCCTAATCACGAAGGGCGACTACAGTGTGATGCGCCTGGCCAATCATTGGGAGGCGCCGCGCTGGGTGCGCGTGTACGTGATGGGCGCCACTCGCGGTGGCGACGGATGGCTGTGGTACGCCATGGGTCTGGCGATCCTGCTCTTTGGCGGTGACACACGATTCCAAGCCGTGGGCGCAGCCGGAGTGGCAGCCGCCCTCAGCGTCTTGCTGTTCGCCTGGCTGAAGCGGATGACCGGCCGCCGACGGCCTTGCCAGATCGAACCGCACTGCTGGGCCACGCTGCTTCCACCCGACCAGTTCTCCTTCCCGTCCGGCCACACCATGACCGCCTTCGCCGTCGCGATCCCGCTGGCTTCGTTTTACCCGACGCTCGCGATCGGGCTGTTCTTCTGCGCCCTCAGCATCGCGACGTCGCGCATCCTGCTCGGCATGCACTTTCTGAGCGATGTGGTGGCAGGCGCGCTGATCGGCACCGCGCTCGGGTATCTCGGCTACTTCGCGTTCGCGTAGGCAGCACGCTCGGCCGAACCAACGCCTCTCCAAGGGGTGGGACAATTGGGGGGACGAGCTGGCGTTGCGTTTCGCGCGCAACCACTCGGGCGGGGTCCAACGATCGCGTGGGGGGAAATTAGCGAACTTATCGCAGGTGACACTATGCGGAACTGTCCTTGCTGCGGCTTTCTAACTCTCAGTAGTGAGGCATCTGGTAGCTATGAAATCTGTCCGGTTTGTTTTTGGGAAGACGATCCAATTCAGTTCGCTGACCCCACCTACGGAGGCGGAGCAAACAGACCGAGCCTCGATCAAGCGCGAAAGAACTTCAGCGAGTTCGGCGCTTGTGAGAAAGAAGCGCTGCGCCATGTTCGTCTGCCGAAGCCAGAGGAGACCCTGCACTAAAGCCCTCACATCCTGACCTCCCCGCCCGCCATCTCGCTATATTGGAAGCTCAGGCTTAATCCATGCTCGTTGTCATGCAAGAAGGCGCTGAAGAAGCGCATATACAAAAGGTGATCGACCGTCTGGTGTCCATGGGCTTCATCGTCCACCGCTCCTCCGGCTTGCTCCACACCGTGCTGGGCGGCGTTGGCCCAGTCGGCGACGTCGATCCCATCGAGTTTGAAGTGTTGCCGGGCGTCAAGGAATGCCACCGCATCGTCTCGCCGTACAAGCTGGCCAGCCGGCATTTTAAACCCGCCGGCACCAAGATCAAGATCGGCGATGTCGAAATTGGCGGCGATCAAGTGGTTGTCATGGCTGGGCCGTGCAGCGTGGAAAGCCGCGATCAGATCGGCCAGATTGCCGAACAGGTCGCCCGCAGCGGTGCGAAGGTGCTGCGCGGCGGCGCATTCAAGCCGCGATCGTCGCCCTACAGTTTTCAGGGCATGGGCGAAGAGGGCCTCAAGCTGTTGCGCGAGGCCGCCGACGCGAACAAGTTGCTACTGGTAAGCGAGGTGATGGATCAAACGCAAATCCCGCTGATCGTGGACTACGTCGATATCCTGCAAGTGGGCGCGCGCAACATGCAAAACTACAACTTGCTGCGTGAGCTGGGCCAGTTGCGCAAGCCGATCCTCCTGAAGCGCGGCATCTCCGCCACCATTGAAGAGCTGCTGCTCAGCGCCGAGTACATCATGTCCGGCGGCAATTACGATGTCATCCTGTGCGAGCGCGGCATTCGAACTTTTGAGACCTCCACGCGCAATACCATGGACATTTCCGCGATTCCAGTAGTGAAAGCGCTGTCGCATCTGCCCATCTTGGCCGACCCTTCGCATGGCACCGGACGCCGCGACAAAGTCTTGCCGATGGCTCGCGCGGCGGTGGCGGCGGGCGCCGACGGTCTGCTGGTGGAAGTGCATCACGATCCCGATCATGCGCTGAGCGACGGTGCGCAATCGCTGTATCCCGGCCAGTTCGCCGAATTGATGAATCAGTTGCGGATCATCGCACCGGCGGTGGGGCGCACGGTATAGGCCGCCAATCGCATGGAAACGGTCGCAATCTTCGGCGTTGGCCTTATCGGCGGATCGTTCGCGCTCGCCATCCGCAAGGCCGGCTTTCAAGGGCGCATCATTGGAGTCAGTTCCGACCAGACCATCCGCGCCGCGCTGGATCGCAATGTGATCGACGAAGGCATGCCGGCCCGCCAGGCCGCCGCTCTAGCCGACCTCGTGTACCTCTCGCAACCCATCCACAAAATCGTGGACTGCCTGGAGGAACTCGACACGTGGGTCAAGCCCGGCGCGCTGATCACAGACGCAGGCAGCACAAAACAACTGATCGTCGATCGGGCTAGCCAGGTGATTTCTCGCGCCCGATTCCTGGGCGGTCATCCCATGGCCGGCCGTGAGCGCCGGGGTGTCGAGGCCGCCGAATCGGATCTCTTTCAAGGACGGCCCTATGTGCTCACGCCGCGCTCGCCCGCGGATCTGGACCACCCGGCCGCCCGCGAGTTTGCGGCTTGGATACCGCGCATTGGCTCGTTCCCCGTCATTCTCGGCCCGGAAGAACACGACCGGACGGTGGCTCTTACATCACATCTGCCGCAACTTGTCTCCACCGCGCTGGCCGCGCTGCTCGAAGACCGCCCCGATCTCCAAACGCGCGTTTGCGGGCCGGCTTTGCTGGACAGCACTCGCCTGGCTCTCAGTTCCTTCGACATTTGGGGTGATATTTTCGACACCAACCGGGACGCCCTACGCTTAGCTCTGGAAAGCTATATCGCTAAACTCCAAGAATTCCAGACCGCCCTGAATGGGCCGCTGGAAGCGCCATCCATACGACGCGGCTTTGACGCAGGCTCCCGTTTCGCTGCCCGGCTGCGCGACCGAGCATGAGATCAAAACGAGTCTGCATCTTACGATTCATAACATTTTGTATGACAATTCACTTGACATTCGGACTATAATGATCAGGATCAATGGAACCGCAATCTATCTCGATCGCGGCCGTCGTTCGGAGTGAATTGATCAATCTGGACGGGGTCACGAAGTTTTCGCCCAACCGGCGCTTCGCAACCGTGTACTCGGAAGGCAGTCCGTTGGACTCGCTTTTCTTTCTTGAGTCCGGCTTGGTGAAGATTCTCAAGAGAGGTGACGACAACAAGGAGATCATCCTGCAAATTGTCTCGCCCGGGGAGCTGTTCGGGGAGCAGGCGCTGGGCCTGGAACCCGCGCGGAGCATGGCTGCCGAGGTGTTGCAGGAGGGCGTGATTTACGTAATCCCGCGCAGTTTATTCGTGCGCGTTTGCGACGACCATCCAGAGCTGTGGCGTGAAATTTCCAGCCTGCTTACCGTGCGTAAACGCCAATTGGAAAAGAAAATCGAGTTGCTCTGTTTGCGCGACGTCGAGTACCGGATTCTCTACTACATGGCCGATCTGGCCAAGACCTTCGGCGCACGATCGAACGGATCTGAGTATTCGATCCCGCTTTCTCAAGGCGAGCTTGCCAGCCTGATTGGCGCAACCCGCGAAACTACCTCCACCACTCTCAACGCGCTGGCCCGGCGCGGGATCATCCGCCTGGGGCGCCGCCAGTTGATTGTTCCCTCCATCGACGGCGTGCTCGAAGCGGCCAACCAGCGCAGCCAGGCCGCCAAAGTATCCTAGCCGCAGCCGGTGCGCCCTGGTAAGGGCCGAGGGAGCCGCTGTAACACCTGTGCGCCCAGCGCACACCCAGCTCATGCCAAATACCAATGTTTCCAGCCATTTGAACCTGGAACTTCGATTGCTTTGGGGTCCCCTATGAAGCTGGTTCTGATTCTAGCGCTGGCCGCTTCGGCGCTGTTGGGGCAAACGGATACAGACCAAGCCACCGATCTGAACGTCAACTCCCGCTACATTATCGAAAGCATCAGCTTCCTGGATCAGCGTAATTACAAACTCAGCACTTCGGCGCTGGAGGATATTCGGCGGCTAGTTGGCGCCAAGGTCAACACCGAAGCATTGGACCGTCTGTCTCAAAGAATCCGTGCTGAGCTGCGCGCGCACGAAGTCACGTTTAAGCTGATGCGAGGCGAAGCGCCGGAAGCGGTGCGAGTTCTCATCCATGTGGACCAGGCCGCCGGTGTTTTGGACGCCTCCGTCCCCAAGCTGATGTATAACTCGCGACAGGGCTTCACGGGAGTCGGCGAAGTCGCCGCGACGGCCGGCCCCAACGCCCTGACATTGCGAATGCTGCGGGACAGTGACACGCTCATTGAGCACTTTTCCGGCGTCCAGGCCAAGTACGACTGGCTCGCGCTCGACGGCGGACGGATCCGTCTGGGCTTCGAGTTCGATGCCTACCAGGATCAGTACGACTCTGCAACGTTAGCGGCGCTCGATGGGGCGTCCCGGCCTTCTTCCCTCGGCGCTGGGGTTTATGGTTCCCGTCTGAATTATGAACCCAGCGCCACCTTTGTTTTAGCCGCGCCTTTGACGCTAACTGTCGGGCTCGGCTTCGAGGAATTAAGCAGCCTGCCTACGGCCGCGCGTCCGGTTTCGGCCAACTCGGTGATAAATACTCTGCGCTATCACCAGCGTTGGACCGGCTCCGGCGGCAACAAACAGGAGTTGGACGCAGGCTACAACCTGCGCGCGGCCACCACGCTTTTGGGCACCGACCTGGCCTATACACGCCATCTGGCGCAGGCCCGGTACTCGTACTCGCGGGACGCCCAGTCCGTTGAAGTTACAATTGTTGCGGGAGCCATCTGCGGCCAAGCGCCATTGTTTGAGCGTTTTTCCCTGGGCGATAGCGCTATGTTACGAGGCTGGAACAAATTCGATCTGGATCCCGTTGGCGGAAACCGCCTAGCCTACGGGTCCGTCACATACGGATATCACATTATGCGGGTTTTCTACGATACCGGATCGGTTTGGGATCCAGGAAAGGCGCCTGAGCTAAAACAGTCGGCCGGTATCGGAGTGTCCGGCGGTCTGGGCGTGTTCGAGAAAGGCGCATTTTTGCTCGCCGTGGCCTTTCCTTTCCGGTCGGGCCCCGTCATACCGGTACTGATCGCGGGAATGAATTTTTGACAGCTCGGCACAAACTTTCAGCGCTCATTTGCCTTGGAGCCGGAGGTCTTGAGCTCCTGGCGATGACTGTCTCGTCGCAGGGCTTGCTTCCCCACCACGCGTCCGGCGAGATCCGCGTCACCGCCCCGAGCCTGCACTTCCTCACAGGGAAATCCCTATCGCGGCTGCACGATGGCGCGGCGGTGCCGTTCGATTTTCAACTGATCATCGCCTCAGGTTCAAAGAACAACGTGGTCGCTCGAGCGCTGGAGCGCTTCACGGTCAGTTACGACGTGTGGGAGGAAAAGTTTTCGGTAATCCGTGTGCGCGATTTCCGCAAGTCCGGCATGCGTCTTTCCGCCAACAGCGCTGAATCCTGGTGTCTGGATAATATCTTCCTACCCGCCGGGAGTCTGCCGCTGGATCAACAGCTTTGGGCGCGCTTGGAAATCCGCGCGGCCGAGCCAAGAGAACCTTTGGCTACGCAGGCCGATTCGGGCCTCAACCTGGCCACTCTGATCGAGATCTTCAGCCGGCCATCGCGTCCGCAGCAGGATCGCTGGTCGCTCGAATCCGCGCCGTTTCAGCTGGCCAGCCTGAAGCCATGAAGACCTTACGTAGCCGCCTGATTCTGGTCTTCCTGGCCGCGACACTCGCGCCGTTGTGCCTGATCGGATGGCTCTCGGTACGCTTGCTGAACTACAGCCTCGCGCTCGCGCCCACGCGCGAACTGGATCAAGTTTCGCGATCGCTCGAAAAGACCGGACACGAGCTCTACCGCCGCGCATCGGAATCGTTGAAACAAGATGCAATCTCGGGGCGCGTTCGGCCGCAGGAATTCACGACAGCCACCCGCGATCGTTGGCCGCTTGCGGTACAGGAGTTTTCGTCGAGCGGTGAAGCGGAGAGGTTTATCCTCACCGGCAATCAAGGCGACCGGATCGAGTATCTGGTCCGGCGCAAGGACGGCGTCGCCATGTATTCCGCGTCCCTCAACGGCATCTCGATGCAGCAGCTTTCCGATCAATACACCGGGGCCCGTGCGATGGTCGCGGCGGCGGGCACACACGATTGGCGGCGCGGCTTCACCTATACCTACTTGCTGCTGGCCGCCGGCATCTGGCTGGTGACATTTCTCGCGCTGCTCTACTTCGCTCAGCGGATCAGCCATCCCATCCAGGAGCTGACCAGAGGATTGTCGGAGGTTGCGGCCGGCCAAATGGATTATCGCGTTCCCGAAGGCCGTAGCGACGAAATCGGATCCGCCGCGCGAGCCTTCAACAACATGGCCGAGGAGCTGAAGCAATCGCAGGAGCGCCTGGTGTACGTCACGCGCCTGGAAAGCTGGCAGGCGCTGGCGCGCAAAATGGCGCATGAGGTAAAAAACTCGCTCACGCCCATCCGCCTGACCATGGAAGAGATCGCGGCCCGGCAATCCGGTTCCGGCGGCGAGTTCTACCAGCAGGCCGCGCAGATTGTCGTCGACGAAGTGCTGAGCCTGGAGCGGCGCGTGCGCGCGTTCTCCGAATTCTCGGCCGAGCCTCCCGTTTCGCCCAAACCGATCGATATCAACGCGCTGCTCGAAGAGCGCATCGCATTCTTACGCAACGCGCATCCTGAGGTGGTTTACAGCACGCGCCTGGCGCCGGATCGCCCGCGAGTTTTCGCCGATGAGGACCTGGTGAAGGGAGTGCTCACGAACCTGCTCGAAAATGCGGCCCAAGCGGTTAGTTCCGGCGGAATGGTGTTGGGCGTGACCATCAGCGCCGGCGATAAGATTACCGTTGAAGTTCACGACTCGGGACCTGGCGTCAGTCTGCAAGCGCGCAGCTCGCTGTTTCAGCCCTCCATCTCGTTCAAGCGCGGCGGCATGGGTCTGGGATTGTCCATCGCCCGCAAGAGCGCTCTGCTGGCGGGCGGAGATATTCTGCTGGTTCCAGGCGAGCTCGGAGGGGCCGCCTTCCGTGTGTTACTTCCTGTAGCGTAGGCTTTTACCTCCCACATGGCCGCGAAACGTATTCTCGTTCTCGACGATGAGCCCAATATCGGCGCGTCTCTACGCCTGATCCTGGAGCGTGAGGGCTATTCCATCACGCTGGCGCGAAGCATCGCCGAAGCCAAGCCCACAGCCGAGCGCGCCGACCTTCTGCTGCTCGATGTCCGGCTCCCGGACGGCAGCGGTATCGATTACCTGCGGCAGTTGCGCGAACGCGAGTTGATGACGCCCGCCATCATGATCTCCGGCCACGGCACCATCGCCGAAGCCATCGAAGCCACTCGCGCCGGCGCTTTCGATTTCCTGGAAAAGCCCCTCGGCCGCGACAAAGTCCTGTTGTCGATCAAGAACGCTCTGGAACAAGTTAGCCTCAGGCGGGAGAACGAACGGCTGCGCGAGCTGGTGGCGTCCAGCACGAAGATGATCGGCGCGAGTCCGGCTTTCGTTCGGGTGGTCGAGCAAGCCACTATGGCCGCGCGCTCCGATGCTCGCATCTTGATCATGGGCGAATCGGGAACCGGCAAGGAGCTGTTGGCCGCCCACATCCATCATGAGAGTCCCTTCTCCAACGGACCGTTCGTGAAAGTGAACTGCGCCGCCATTCCATCCGACCTGCTGGAGAGCGAACTTTTCGGTCATGAGAAGGGCGCGTTCACTGGCGCCATCTCCACTCGCAAGGGCAAATTCGAACTGGCCGATGGCGGGACCATCTTCCTTGACGAAGTCGGCGATCTGCACGCCGCATCGCAAGCCAAGCTATTGCGCGTGTTACAGGAAGGTGAATTCCATCGCGTGGGCGGCGAACAGCCGATTCGCGTCGCCGTGCGTGTGGTTTCAGCCACCAATCGCAATTTGACCGATCTGGTTGCGCAACAAAAGTTCAGGGAGGACTTGTACTATCGGCTATGCGTGGTGCCCATCCGCGTGCCCTCCTTGCGCGAGCGGCCGCACGACATCGTCGCCATGGCAGACTACTTCCTGGACGATTTTTGTCTGCGTAACAATTTTCATTCCAAGCAGATCGAGGATGAAACGTATGAGATTCTTGAATGTTATTCCTGGCCCGGCAACGCCCGCGAACTGCGCAACATTATCGAGCGCATGGCGATTCTGACGCCCGGCAATCTGCTCACGGTCGACTCGGTCCCTGTCGAGATCAAGTTGGCTGGCGAGTCCGGCCCTCGCTCCAATATCAAAGAGGCTCGCGCTTCGGCCGAACGCGAGCATATTCTGCGTGCTCTTGAAGAAACCAGCTGGAACGTTTCCGGCGCGGCGCGGGCTCTCGGGATGGAGCGTACCAACCTCCACAAACGCATTCGAGCGCTTGGTCTAACTCGAACAAAATAAATCGCTAATCGGATTTCCAGGACATCAGACCAAAAAGCAGAAACGCCGCCGCCGCGACCAATTGTGCAATCACTAATCCAGCCCGTTGCCCGAGCAGCCAGCGGTTGATCGCGAGCAAAAGAAAACCGCCCGCGATCATGAAATACCACCAGGCGAACATGCGCGTGCGGAGAGGATTCTTCAAGGCTGTAACGCACCCCCAATCCTATGAAACCATACGCATTTCCTTGTTGCGAAACCCGAAGGCCCGTGTGATATCATGGTCCAGTTTTATCTCAAGACCGTGCGCTTCGTGCACGGCATCAGAGCTAGGAGAATTGAGCAGTGAGAGAAAAAGGGACTGTAAAGTGGTTTAACGCCGCCAAGGGTTATGGCTTCATCCAGCGCTCTAACGGCGAAGATGTATTTGTTCACTTCAGTGCGATCCAGATGAACGGGTATCGCACTCTGGAAGAAGGGTTGGAGGTGGAGTTCGAGGTGAAGCGGGGCCCCAAGGGACTGCAGGCCGAGAATGTCATGAAACCCTAACAGGGATCTTCCGTCACAGTTTGGAAGAGGGGCCGTCCGCGTGAGACGGCCCTTTCTGTTTTTGCTGATTTATATCAAAGTGACATTTCTGTTGCTGACTCACGGTGCTGGATCGAACCGCAACGCGCCTTTGCTGGTTGCGGTCGCAAACGCCTTCTCGGAACATGGCGTCGGGGTGGTGCGATACGATCTGCCGTTTCGGCAAGAGCGCCCCAAGGGACCACCCCGGCCTGGAGACGCGGCGCGCGATCGCGAAGGTCTGCGCGAGGAGATTCTCAAGTTGCGCGAAAAGCATCCTGAGCAAGTCTGGCTCGGAGGGCATTCTTATGGCGCCCGGCAATCCAGCATACTGGCAGCGGAATCGCCCGGCCTTGCCGATCGCTTGCTGCTCCTCGCCTATCCACTGCATCCGCCGGGTAAGCCGGAGCAATTGCGAACCGCGCATTTTCCGAAGTTGAATACTCCGGCCTTGTTCGTCCACGGCTCGCGGGATCCGTTCGGTTCGCTGGATGAGATGCGAAGCGCCATTCAGTTGATACCGGCGCCGGTTGACCTACTCGCAGCCGAAGGCGCGGGCCACGATCTCGGCCGCTTCGCGGTGCGGATCGTGTCGTCGTTCCTAGGACTCGACGGCTAGGAGTACCAGCGCGATCCAAAGTGAATCGGCCAGCAGCAGATGCGTGATCTGCATCCAGACGGGCGCAAGCAGGAGGACATTGATCGCTCCCACGGCGAGCTGCGCTAG
>Ga0209517_10008686_pt1 | contig 11837 bp, 6 predicted proteins | sample PeaSoiMetSII2010_FD_187695 | JGI IMG/M metagenome (GOLD analysis project Ga0209517, IMG submission 187695) | Peat soil microbial communities from Weissenstadt, Germany - SII-2010 (SPAdes) (version 2) | ecosystem: Environmental > Terrestrial > Soil > Wetlands > Peat | place: Germany: Weissenstadt...
TATTATCAACAGGGTTCGTGGTGCCGTTGGCGTTCAAAAGAGGAACGGTGCTGATGGGCGCGTTGAACGTCATGGGCGTGGAGGAAGGATCGCCGAACACCGACCCTTCGAATTGATGCTTAGTTCCGAGATTGTAGTCGATCTTGGCGGTGTAGTCGTAGGTTGTGATCTTGCGGTCGATCACGCCTAAGGCGTAATTCGCGTAGAACGGATCTGCTTCCCTGTAGTTGCTGTTGCTCAGCGGATTGATGCCGCCGTAGAAGAACAGCTTGTCCTTGAGGATGTAGCCGCCCACGTCTCCGCCGTAGTCAATGGATGCTTGGTGAACCAGATAATCTAACTTGCTGACCAGCAGCGGGTTCGCGTCGGTGCGGTTCGCTTCAAACTGTTGGGGCTGGAAATATCCGTAAGCGTCACCATGATACTGATTGGTGCCGCTCTTGGTAACCACGTTGATAACGCCGCCCAGTGCTTGGCCGTACTGCGCTTCAAAGCCGCCTGTCTGCACCTGGACTTCCTGCACGAAGTCGAAATTGATGCCGTTGCCGAGGGGGCCGTACGTGCGGCTATACGTCCCGAAACCGCCAAAGCCGGGGTCGGTGGTGTTGGCGCCGTTGACGATGTATTCGTTTTCCAGGCCCGAAGCGCCGTTGATGGAGGGATTCGCAGCGCCCGCGCCGACACTATCGTCCACGCCCGGAGCCATTGCCATCACGGCTGAAATGTTTCGGCCGATGGGCACGTTCTTGTACAGATCTTCATTGAGGTTGGCGCCGCTATTGGTCGTGCTCAGATCGATGGCGGTGGAGGATGCAGTCACGTCCACCGATTGGGCAGCCGTGCCGACTTCCAGGTTGATGTCAGCAGTGGTTGTCGCATTCATTCCCACCGACAGATTCCGCGCTGTGGCGGCGGAAAATCCCGGCTGGCTGACGGTTACGTTGTAGCCAGGTCCGAGGCCGAGGTTGTGAAAGCTGTACTCACCGGCGTTGTTGGTGATGGTAGTGTGGTCGCCGTAGGGCGACGACAGTTTAACCGCAGCGCCCGGAATAACCGCACCGCTCGCATCGCGAACCACGCCGATAATCGATCCCTTCGTGATGTCCTGTGCTTGTAGGCAGGTAAGAGCCATAAGCGCCAGGAGCAAAGTCCTGTTTAAAAATTTCATTGTGTGTCCCATTCTCCTCATTTAGCGCCGCGCCAGTTCAGCGGGCGTAGTTTCTGATGTGCGGTGTTTCCCCTGTAAGAGAATCCGCGGAACGAACCGGGAATCGACCAAAGGATCCCCATAGCTGACGTGACGTTCCGAACCCCAAAACTCAAAAGCAACAAACCCTGATGAAGCCTTTAAGCGCTGATACCTTGCATTCCCCGTACCAACACGCTATCGCTTGCAGAGTAACAAGCTTGTTAATTATATAGCATAAGTTTACGGGTTGCTAGTGAGATTTGCGGATACTACATCCCGTAGAAACGCGGGTAATCTCTACCAGAAATGGTAGCAAGCACCACCTGAAAGCGGTGCTGGAGGGGTGGGCCGGATATGACTGAGGACAAAAGGAAAAGGGGAGCCCGAAGACTCCCCGGTATGGCCGGCAACGGCCGTCGTCAGAATATCAGCTTTAGCGCCAGCTGAATCTGCCGCGCGGAAGTGGTTCCGTCGGGTTGAGTGAGCGTGCTAAGAGACTGGCCGAACGTGCCCGGAGAGGACAAAGTGTCCCCGCTGGTGCCAGGTTGGTCGAACTGGATGCGGTTGAACAGGTTGTAAACCTCGGCCCGGAATTGCACGTTGATCCTCTCAGTGACCTTGGTATTTTTGATCAAGGTGACATCGGTGTCGAAGTACGTGGGGCCGGTGAACGTATTCCTGCCGAGGTTGCCAGGCCGTCCAAAAGGCTGAATCGCAAAGGCGGTGATCGGCGGACCGGTTTGGGTTCTCGGCGCACCGGCTGGGATGGCTGGATTACCAACCAAGTCAGGACGATTGGTCAGCCCAGTGTACAGGGAATCTCTGGAACTAAATATGTCGTAGGGATGGCCGCTTTGAAACGTCGATAAGCCGGCCAGTTCCCAGCCTCCCAACGCACGCGCAGCAAAGCCGTGATTGAAATGCGTGTGACCCATTCCGAATGGCAATTCGTAAAGCCAGTTGACGATCAAACGATGCCTCAGGTCGTAGTCCGAGCTGCCACGGTCCAGTTGCAGATCGAAGGAATCTCGCGCGATATTGCGGTCTCCCCCGGGGGCGTTTAGCGGATCGTTCGAATCGTCAATGGTGTGCGACCAGGTGTAGGCGGCTTGGAAATCAAGCCCCTGGCTGAAGCGCTTGTGGAATACGGCTTGCAAACCATTGTAGGTGGAGTTCCCGACCGTTTCGATTTCTATCGGCTCTACGAATGCCGTGTTCCCGGTCACCTGGGGTAGCCCGAGTAGGGGCGCAATCCGCAATGCACCTCCGGATACGGTGGTTGGTAACGTGCCATTAGCTTGAGCGGCGGCCACCAGCGCGGGCTGTGGTGGATTCGCATCGACGGACCGGATCAAGCGATGCGAGCTCGAACCTACGTAGTTGACCTCCAAAACCATGTTGTGCCCTAAGTCACGTTGGATCCCGACATTCCAGGACTGGGTATACGGAGTCTTCATATCTGGACTGAGGAGCGTGATGCCCGACTGGTAAGATCCATCCGGCACCGACGCGGAAGGAGCCGGCTGGGTGGACGGGGGAAGCAAATTAGCCAGGGTCACGACCGGTCCCGCGCCGGTTGCAAAATTCAGATTCGGGTAATTCTGGAGGCTGGTCTCAAAAGGCGGATCGCTCCTCAGGTTTCCAAAGAGGTTTCCGAAGATGCGGTCGTGAAACATGCCATAACCGACGCGGAACGAAGTCTTGCCATCCTTGAATGGATCCCACGCCAATCCCAGGCGAGGTTCGAAGTCCTTATAGTCGTCCTTGTAGATCTGTCGTCCAGTTCCGGGCCCGACCGTCTGGAACGTGATGGGGGCAGTATCGTAGCCTTGCTGGTCCAGAAGATTGGACAAGTTCCCGTTGCGCTCGAACGGAACACCGTTGAACTCGTAGCGCAATCCAAGCTGGATTGTCAGATTATTCCGCACTTTCCAGGAATCCTGAACAAACGAACCGTACTCGTGCTGAACGAGCAGTCTGTTATCGGTGGCCGTACGTGTTCCGCCGGCGTTGAAGAATTGGGTTTGGGATTGTATACCGGACACGCCCAGCAGAGCCGCCGCCATGGTCTGGAGATTCTCGTCGGTGCCGCAGGCACCGGCGCAGTTCACAACCGGAATTCTGAAGTTGCCGAACGCAGTGAAGTCGACCACCGGCCGGGATCCGAAGGCGTCGTATCCGTTCTCGAAAATGTAGCGGAACTCGCCGCCTACTTTGATGGTGTGCCTTCCCTTCACCCAGGACAGGGTATCAGCCAAAAACCATGTTCCAAACCGGCGAAACTGTCCGTTACTGTCGCCCAGCGCGGTGCAGCCAAGACTTGAAATTGTGGGCACACCGGTAGATTCCGCGAAAGAGTAATCTGTTCCGAATCCGAACGGATCGAGAGCACCGGTTTGGTCCAGCAGGCCGTGACCGACGCAACTAAACAGGACATCGGTCTTGTTCAGACCGACACGGAGTTCATTCACCAGATCGGGACGAAACGCCGCAACAAAGTTGAGAGACCCGTTGTGGGTTTGCCCGCCTTGGGCGACGCCCCCGATGCCCGGAACGATCTCATTCAAAGAGTCACCAGTGGTATTGCCATTGTAAATGTACCGGGCGGAGAGGGTGTATTTATCGGTAAAGTGTTGATCAACGCGGAAGGTCAAGTTGGCGTTGTCCACGGGGGTTGCCGTGGGAAAGAAATAGATGCCTCGGATGGAATCCACGGAGGGTCCGTTCGGGTTGGGAAACAGCGATAATACCTTCTGCATGGTCGGATCGAGGGAAAGCCCCAGCGCATTGTTGGGAGATGATGGATTTGCCAGATTGATTTGCTGTCCGTCGTAGGTGAAGATACCAGTCTTGAACGCTTCCGTGGGCACCACGGCGGAGTTGGTCAACGTAGTCCGGAAGCGGTCCCATTCGGCGTTGATGAAAAAGAATGTCTTATCTTTGACGATCGGGCCGCCGAGAGAAGCTCCGAACTGATTGCGCACGAAGGGATTCTGGGGATCCGTCTGCCCCGCGGTTGGAGACGGGTTGAAGTAATCGCGAGCCGCCATAGCATTTACGCGATTGAATTCATACGCGTCGCCGTGAAACTGGTTGGTCCCGCTCTTGGTCACGATATCGACGATGGCCCCCGTATTGCGCCCAAACTCCGGCAGGAAATTGTTGGTGATCACCCGAAATTCTTGGGTGGAATCGGGATTGATGCTGCTGACGCCGCCTGGAGATCCCGGAACTCCGGAATCGTTGTTGTCCGTACCGTCGATCAGGAAGTTGTTGTTTCGCTCGCGCTGTCCGTTTACAGTAAATCCGCCCAGATCGGTGCTTTGAGCCCCCGGCGACAGCAACACCAGTTGGTAGGGATCGCGTGTAATCAGCGGTAGATCTACAATTCGTCTTTGATCCACGATGTTGCTGATTTGAGCGTCCTCCAAGTTGATCGGCGGAACCGCTGACGCGGACACTTCCACCGATTCGGTGACCGCCCCGACCTCGAGAGTGCCATCCAACGTCATATTCTGCGCAACCGTCAACTCGAGGTTATTGAAGCGCAACACGGAGAACCCCGGTTTCTCGACACTCACCTCGTAGTTTCCGACCGGGAGATTCGGTATCGAATAGGTTCCGGTGTCGTCGGTTGTCGCCTTGCGAACGCCAGCCGTCGCCAGATTCTTGGCCGTCACCGTCGCGCTAGGCACGCCAGCGCCCGACGGATCCTTAATCGTACCGGCCATGCTCGCGGTCTGAGCGTAAGCCGTCGCTCCCGCCAAAAGGACGACTGATATCAGGCACCGTATTACTGTTCGCATGTTTTATCTCCCAATAGAGACTTCTCAAGGAAGCTACAGAAGAGCTATTTCAAAGATCATAGCTCAAGAACGGACATGATAGGTGCTTGCCCGCTAGTGATCGACGCGTAGGTATTAGAATTACGGTTTTTGGTCGTACGTCTTTTTTCTCAGGAAGCATCACGTCTCTCGGAGAAAGCATTCGACCGCCCCGAAAGGCTCAGGACAGTACTACAACATCAACATCCTTGCCCGGGGAACATTTAGCACCCACGGTACCAATCCAGCGGGTTCGCGGGGTAACAAACAAGATTATTGTATAACATAGACTTACAGGGATAGTAAACTCTTAGCGGATATGTTTTCTGGTAAACCACTCGCAGCGTTTTCCACAAAACGGAAGCAGCACGAACTCGTGGGTCCGGCAGGGGAAGAATGGGGTCGCCGCGCGCGGCCCTCAACTCCTATAATTCCTACAGGGTCATTTTTGTAAGATCATGCGCAAGCGTCTGATGTTCGGATCGGCAGTGGTGCTGCTCGGCATCCTGGCAACGCTGGTTGTCTGGCAAGGCTCGTTCAACCTGAGCCCGTTCGCTCCGGCGCCCTCCACCATCCAGCAGACTTATCTGCTGTGGGCCGTTTCGACCGTGATTTTTATCTTGACGGTCGGACTCGGTTTCATGCTGTTCCGTACGGTTGTGAAGGTTTACATCGAGCGGCACAGCAACCGCCCCGGCTCGCATATCAAGTCGAAGCTGATCGGAGGCGCACTGGCGCTCAGCGTCCTGCCCATCATTTTCCTAGTGTTGTGGAGCGTCTCGGTACTGAATCTAAATCTAGACAAGTGGTTCAGCCGGCCGGCGCGCACCATGAATATCGATTTGAAGCAGATCGCTAACGCACTCGATCAGGAAGTGGGCGACAAGCTCACAGCGCAGGCTCACTGGCTAGCCGCTCAGCCAGCCCACAGCGCCGATTTCTACGAACGCTTCTGTCAGGAGAACCAGATCGAGAAGGCCGAAATCAAGCACGCCGATGGGAGCCGCCGGATGGTGTGCTCGGTTAGTGTTTCCCGCCAGGGTGATCTCTACAAGGCCAGCGTCCGGACGGCCGAAGGAGAGCTGGTTTTGTCGGCGCGAATGCCCTTGGATCTGGCGGCCAAGCAGCGCGAGATTAATCAATCAGTCGCCGATTACGATCAGTTGTCCACCGACCGAAAGGCGTTCCGCCGGTCCTATCTTCTGCTGCTGTCGCTGATCACGCTGTTCGTTCTGTTCTTCGCCATCTGGATTGCGCGCTATATGGCCGGACAGATCAGCACGCCCATTACGGCGCTGCTGCGGGCGGCCGAGCAGATCCGCAAGGGCAACTTGAGTTATCGCGTGCGGGTGGACGCGATCGACGAAATGGCCACGCTGGTGCGCGCCTTCAATGAAATGTCAGAGGCGCTGGAAACCAACAGCAAGGAGCTCGAAGCCCGGCGGCGATTCACGGAAGCCATTCTCGAAAGCATTCCGACTGGCGTCATTTCGCTAACCTCCGACGGACGCATCCAGCGCGTGAATCGGGCCTTGCTCGGCATTTTCCCGGAGGAGCAAGTAGCGCGCGCCTCACGTCTGAGCGACCTGTTTTCGCGCGAAGACACGGCCGAGATCCGTTATTTGATGAATCGCGCCCGGCGCACCGCTTCGGCCGCCACGCAACTCGAGTACAAAGCCGAGAAGGGCGTTTTGCAATTGGCGTTGACGGTTGCGGCGCTGGATGAGCGGCGCAGCTCCGGCTTTGTGCTGGTGGTGGAAGATACCAGCGAGCTACTGCGGGCTCAAAAAGCCGCGGCCTGGCACGAAGTAGCGCGACGCGTGGCGCATGAGATCAAGAATCCGCTGACGCCCATCGCGCTTTGCGCCGACCGCATCGCTTGGCAGTTGAAACGTCCCGAGCAGACCGCCGACACGCGGCGCATCCTGGAGGAATGTTCGGCCACCATCGCACGCGAAGTGGAAAGTGTACGCACTTTGGTGGACGAATTCTCGCAATTCACGCGTTTTCCGGCCGCGCAGCCCGTGCCCTCGGACCTCAACCAGGTGGTGGATAACGCGCTATCGGTTTTCGACGGCAGGCTGGATGGCATCCAGGTGGAGAAGGACCTCGCGTCCGCGCTGCCGCCCGTGAATGTGGATCGCGAGCAGTTCAAACGCGTGGTGGTGAACCTGGTGGATAATGCCGCCGAGGCGATGCAGGAATCCCTCGTCAGGCGGCTCTACATCGGGACGCGTTTCACCGAAGCCGATTCGGTGGAACTCACCATCGCGGACACCGGCTGCGGGGTTTCCCGCGAGGACAAAGAAAAGCTGTTCCTTCCTTACTTCTCGACCAAGGGGCGCGGAACAGGCCTGGGCCTAGCAATCGTAAACCGGATTCTTGCTGATCACGACGCCACCATTCGCGTGGAGGACAACGTGCCCGCCGGCGCGCGTTTTGTCGTGGATCTTCCCGTGCGCACTGGCGCGGAGACGGATGCCAAAGCGGCTGAAATGCCGGCTGCGGAGATCCGTTCGTGAAGCCGGCGCAGATTCTGATTGTTGACGACGAGCCCCTGATCCGCCAGTCGCTGGCCGGCGTGCTCGAGGACGAAGGCTATCAGACCCATGCGGTTTCGACCGGCGAGGAGTGTTGCGCCGAGATTGCGCGCGCCCCTTATGATCTGATCTTGCTGGACGTATGGCTGCCAGGCATGGATGGCCTGGAGACGCTCTCGCGATTGCAGGAGATCGCGTTCGCGAATCGCCCCGTGGTAGTGATAATTTCGGGGCACGGAACCATCGAAACGGCCGTAAAAGCCACCAAGCTGGGCGCGTTTGATTTCCTGGAGAAACCGCTCACCATTGAAAAAGTAATGGTGGTGGTCAAGAACGCGCTGCAGCAGCGCAAGCTCGAGCTGGAAGTGGAGCGGCTGAAGGAAGACGGCCGCCGCGAGCTCGAAATCATCGGCGAGAGCGTTCCCATGAAAGCGCTGCGTCAGCAGCTCGCGTTGATGGCTGCCACCAACGGCCGCGTCCTCATTTACGGTGAAAGCGGCACCGGCAAGGAGCTGGTGGCGCACGCCATTCACAACAGCAGCCAGCGCAGGGCCGAAGCTTTTGTCGAAGTGAACTGCGCCGCCATCCCCGAGGATCTCATCGAGAGCGAGCTGTTTGGCCATCGCAAGGGCAGTTTCCCTGGTGCCACCGAAGATAAAATCGGCAAGCTGCAGAAAGCCGACGGCGGAACATTGTTCCTGGACGAGGTCGGCGACATGAGCCTGAAGACTCAAGCCAAGGTGCTGCGGTCGCTGGAGGAGCAGCGCTTTGAGCCGGTCGGCGCCGAGACCTCCATTCAAGTGGATGTGCGGGTGGTGGCCGCCACCAACAAGAATCTGGAGGAAGAGATTGAGCGCGGCAATTTTCGCGAGGATCTGTTCTACCGGCTGAACGTGATTCCTTTTTACGTGCCGCCACTGCGCGATCGCATCGAAGATATTCCGCTCTTGGCGAATCATTTTCTGAAGGAGTTCACTACCGCCTACGGGCGCCGTCCCAAGGAGCTGACACCGGAGGCTTACGAGGTCCTCAAGGAACATCGCTGGCCGGGGAATGTGCGCGAGCTGCGCAATCTGATGGAGCGCATTGTTATAATGAGCCCCCAGATACGCATCGATGCACGTCACATCCCATTGATCCCAGGCAAGCGTGCGGTGTTTGAACGCGCCGCGGACCGGCTGGGGAGCTTGCACGAAGTCCGGGCCGCCGCCGAGCGCGAATACATTCTCAAGACGCTGGACGAAACCAAGGGCAACGTCACCAAGACGGCCGAATTGCTCGGCCTGGAGCGCAGCAATCTCTACCGGAAGATGAAAGCGCTGGGCATCGGTCCGAAGGAATAACGAAACGGCGGCGCTGCTATTGCCCAATCGGCCGGGAGCGTGAACCGGACGATCGAGCTCTGGGGATGCAACGCCGCCGCCAAGTGATTTAGCATGGCCTGAATTGGGGCGAGCAGTCTATAGAGGAATTAGCACGCCTGCATGCAGCCCAGGCGTTAGAGCAATTGAAAATTCACTTGCACGGTGGCTTCGGTTGCCACTGGCTTGCCGTCGAATAATCCCGGACGAAAACGCCAACGCGTAACGGCTTCCGAAGCTTTCTCATCCAAGCCCAGGCCCAAACTTTGCAGCACCCGGATATTGCGAACGTTGCCGCTCGCGTCCACTTCGATGCTCAACACCACGACGCCTTGATGTTTCGCTTTGCGCGCATCTTCTGAGAATTCGGGCTCCACTTTATAGATCAACTGCGGCGGTGTGACGCCCCGTCCACGATGAACGCTGCTGACTCCGGGCGGCCCAGACTGCGCGTTGCCGATTCCTCCGCAACATCCGTGGTCACCGATACCGCCCACACCATTCGCACCAAGTCCGCCGTTAGTCAATCGGCTGAACGGGTCGCCGATGTTGCTGCTGGTCTGATCAATCGGGATGTCGAAGGCGATGGTGATCGGCATGGGGAGCAGCGGATGATCGCTGGATGTTGGGGGAATGAACGTGCGGTTTGCCTTGGGAGGAGGCGATTCGTGCTTGGCTGGTAGCGCGGTTTGATTGCTTCCTCCGCTACGCGCGTCGGTCGCTTTGCGCGGGCGGAAGTACGTCAAGCGGGTAACGTCGTGAGGCGAGACTGATTGCATCGGCGCGCGAATCGACTGTGATGCTGCCAGCAATAGCGCAGCAATCAGTGCTATATGCAGACCGAGGGAAAACGCTTGCGACTTGGCAGTAAGCATGTACTGCCCGATGCAACTTAGTATCCAGAGAGTAAGTCACCGCGAGTCAACGCTCGCGGATGTGCCCGGCTGCTTCTAACGTTCCACAAGTGTGCCGGCGCTTCACTCGCTGTCCAATTGCCCCCGCGCCGCTGCTGTTGCCAATTCATCACACCTGTTGTTGTCGGCGTGCGATGCGTGGCCCTTCGTCCAGGACCACACTGTCTTATGCCGCGCGTTCTGCTCGTCCAGCTCGTGCCACAAATCCTGATTTGCCACCGGCTTCTTGCCGCCCGTCCGCCAGCCGTTCATCTTCCACTTGTGTATCCACTCGGTGATCCCGTGCTTCAGGTAATTCGAATCGGTGACAATCTCCACCTCGCACGGTTCCTTCAGCGCGCGCAATCCCTCCACCGCGGCTTGCAGTTCCATGCGATTGTTGGTGGTCTCGCGCTCGGAACCATACATCTCGCGCGTCTTGTCCCCAAAGCGCAAGATGCACGCCCAGCCGCCGGGCCCGGGGTTGCCGATGCAGGCCCCATCCGTGATGAGCTGGACTTTTTTCAGGCCGCGCCTTCCTTCAAGCCGCAGCCTCGGCCAGTTCGCGCTCAAAGAAGGCATCCACTAGATTGAGGATTTGGGGCGCCTCGGTGGCCTTGTAGATTTCAACGCGCAGTTTCGCCCCGTTCCGCACGCCATGCGTAAAGTACGTTGCGAACTGTTTCATCTTGCCCACCGCATCCACGGCGCCGCGTTCGCACAGCATGCCGTAATAGGTGCGCATGATGTCGTAACGCTGGCGTTCGGTCGGATGCTCATAGCTCCCAGTCGCGAGATATTGCTCGATTTGGCGGAAAATCCACGGGTTTGACGAAGCCGTGCGCCCGATCATGACGGCGTCGCAACCGGTCTCGCGCACCATGCGGACCGCGTCCTCAGGCGTCGCAATATCGCCGTTGCCAATCACCGGGATGCGGCTCACCGCGGCCTTCACTTCGGCGATGCGGCTCCAATCCGCCTTTCCGCTATAGCCCTGTTCGCGCGTGCGCGGATGCAGCGCCACTGCTTGCAGTCCGCAATCCTGGGCAAGCTGCGCCATTTTCACGGTCACCAGTTCCCGATCGTTCCAGCCGGCACGGAACTTCATCGTCAGCGGAATCGAGATGGCCGCCCGCACTTTGCGCAGAATCTCTTCCACCAGCGGCAGATCACGCAATAATCCCGAACCGCCGTTGCACTTCACCACTTTGTTGACTGGGCAGCCGAAATTGATGTCGACGATATCGAACCCGAAGTCCTGGCAAGCCTTGGCGGCATCGGCCATCACCTGCGGATCGGATCCGAACAGTTGCGCGGAAATCGGACGCTCTTCGGGCTCAAAATACAGATAGCGGAACGTCCGCGTGGACTTCCCGGTTTTGAATGACGTGCCCCGCAACGTCGCCACCACGCCGTGCGAGCTGGTGAACTCGGTCATGATCAAGCCGCAGCCGCCTTGGTTGCGGATTAGGCGGCGGAAGACAGTATCAGTGACGCCCGCCATGGGCGCCAGCACGGTGGCAGGCGCGATGCGGACCGGACCAATACGGAATTCGCCGGGAAAATCAGACATCCTAAGCCATTTTAACGGTTCGCGTTACGAAACGTAAATGACGCGCCTTGCGTTTAATGTTGTAAGCGCAAAGGACGGGACGCGAATATGAATTGGAAACTGGTGTCGGCGTTTGCCACCGGAGCCGTGCTGTCTTCGGGGATCGTGTATTATGCAGTGCGGCCGCAGGAAGTTGGCGGTCCAAAAGAAGTGGCCAAACAGGTCACTCCGACTCAGACAGACTCACCGCCCGCGCCGCCGCAGGCCGCTGCCGCTCCGCGGCCCGCGCCCGTCGCTCCAGCCCCGCAGAAGGCCGCCCGCGTTCCAGCGCCGGTTCGCGAGAAGCCATCGCCGATGCCGCCATTTCCGGCGGTACCACGCAGCGACCTGGTTACCTAGACCTCCTCGCAGCCGCTCGTCGTCGTGATTTCGAGGTAATCGTCGCGGAGGACTCCAGTCGTCTATGGCGCGAGCTGTC
>Ga0209517_10008687_pt1 | contig 11836 bp, 13 predicted proteins | sample PeaSoiMetSII2010_FD_187695 | JGI IMG/M metagenome (GOLD analysis project Ga0209517, IMG submission 187695) | Peat soil microbial communities from Weissenstadt, Germany - SII-2010 (SPAdes) (version 2) | ecosystem: Environmental > Terrestrial > Soil > Wetlands > Peat | place: Germany...
TGCCAAGCGTCAGGCAGAGGACGGTGCTCGAGATGAAGGCGGGCCACGACCTGTACCTCTTGACCAGGTAGCCGTAGAGAAGGAACGCGACGAAGTTCGCGGGGACCCCCGACACGAGCGACAGCGCGGGGTTGGTCTGCCCTAGCGGAGTCAGGAAGATGGTATCGCCGAGGAAGGTGCCTATCGCCGCGCCCGTGGCCGCCGAGAGGGTGTCGCCCGTGATCGCGAAGAAGGCCGGGACGAAGATGAAGAGGAGGAACTGCCCCACCCCGAAGGGCGTCGGGATGAACGCGGTCAGCCCCTTTGCGACCGCATAAAGGGCCGCGGTAATGGCGATGAGCGCCACCTTGCCGGCAGCGGTGGGCCGCACGGTCGCTGGGAACATGCCTGCGGAATCCACCTAGGGCAGAATTTATCAAGATAATCTATAAATAATCTAGAGAACTCTATAGATTTCGTGGACACAAGGAAGGTGCTCGAGATGGGCGGGGGGACCGTCCTGATCTCCCTCCCGAAGGGCTGGGCGAAGAAGAACGGCATCGTCCGCGGCTCGAGCGTCGCCGTTGAGGAGATCTCGGCGCGCAGGCTCATGGTGAAGCCGATAGGGGAGAAGGGGACCGGGCCTGAGGAGAACGAGGTCGTGATAGAGTACCCGAGGGAGAGCCTAAGCTACGTGACCAACGACGTCACGGGGGCTTACCTCATGGGGAGCAACGCGATTCGCGTCGAGGGAAGGAGGGTGATCTCCCGGGAGGACAGAGGGAAGCTCAAGGCCGCGGTCACGAGGCTCGTCGGGCTCGAGATAGTCGACGAGGATGCGAAGAACATGACGCTCCAGTTCCTCCTCGACCCGGCGGCGCTCGACCCCGAGAAGATAGTGAGGAGGATGGCCAGCCTAATCAGCGGGATGCTCAGGGACTCCGCGGAGGGCGCGAGACACGACCGCGCCCTGCTCGCCCAGGTCGGGGAGAGGGACGACGAGGTCGACCGGCTGTACTTCCTGCTCGTCAGGACGATCAGGACGGCGACCATTGACCCGGAGGTCGCTGAGAGGTACAAGCTCGCCCCGATAGAGTGCCTGGACTATCGCGTCCTCGCGAGCTACCTAGAGAGCCTCGGGGACGCGGTCGCGGACTTTTCGAAGCGCGCGGCCGGGGAGGAGTTCGGCAAGGACGTGGCTGCCCGACTGGTGCAGTTCCTCGACACCCTCGAGAAGATGGGGGACGTCGCGATATCGTCCTTCCTCGCGCGGAGGCGAGTGCAGCCTAGACGGACCCACACTGAGGTCGCCGCGATGCGCGAACGGCTCGGCGAACTGTCAAAGGGGATGGTCGGGATGAAGGGGACCTCCACGGGCATGATGGTCGACCTCCTAGCCCTGCTCGAGCGGGTCGCGAGCATCTTCGTCGACATCTCAGACCTGGCTCTGCCCACCTACCAGTTCAGACCTGAATGAGGCGGCAGGCGCGGACCTATTCGATCGCGTACTTCTTCGAGAGTCGCTCCGTCGCGGTGTGGTTGATCAGCGGCCCGTTCGAGAGCGAGGTGTTGCTGACCACCGTGATGTGGCCCTCCTTTGTCTTGACCCAGGTGTTCCTCAGGCCTATGCGCACCACCTGCCCCTGGGCTCCGCTGTACTCAATCGTGTCATTGAGGCGCAGCACGCCGTCGCTGAAGAGAAGGATCCCCGATATCACGTTGGAAAGCGTCGTTTGGAGGGCGAGCGAGATGGCGACGGCGACCACCGCGGAGACCGTCAGCCCGGTGAAGAGGGACGAGAGCCCGGAGAAGCTGAGGATGTCTGAGAGTATCAGTGCGAGCGCGACGACCCTCAAGCTGGCCCCTATGTCCCTGGTGACGGTCGGCCCGGCCCCCGCCCTCTTCGCGACGCGCCTTATGACGAAGCTGAGGATTTCCTCACCGACGAATATACCGGCGCCGATGACTGTGATTGCGGCGACGATGCGGATGTCCATCAACGGATTTGTCATACCCAGCCTGTAGAGGCCTAGAGGTCGTAATAAACGGGACTTTCTTCCGCCGGTTCTGTTCAATCAACGGCTCGCGTCCTCGCTGTTAAGTGTCGGCTCGTTGCTTGCAAACATGCAAGCATGTCTAACATGCAAACATGCAAGCATGAGAACCAATCTTTATTATTGGTCTTCGAAATCATGAGAGCGAGGTTTAGTGATGAACCTAGGAGGCGGGAATGAAGGTCACAATCGCTATGACGGTAACGGCGACCATAGCTTTCGGTCTGACAGGCGACATCGTGTATTTCGCATTGGCAGGCGTGGGAGCGATGGCCGACATGCTCGGAAGGCACCGTTAGAGCGATTGGACTGAAAAAGAAGTCAGCGGGGGTTGAGTTGACGCTCAAACCCCCTCCCCCTTTCTTTTCGAAAGGTGGCGAATACGTATTCGAGGATAAATCGGCAATACCGATTATAAGGATTTCCCTACTTTCCACCTTAGAGGGTCTTCCGCACTTTACTCGCGTTCTGGATGAGGGTTTGCCACTTGTTCTCGCCCTCTACAGTGATGCCAGCGGCCTCGGCGGGTGTCTTTCCTTCAAGGCCCATGTGCGGCTTCACGAAGTTGTGGTAAATTTGCATCCCTCTCAGGATGGGCGAGTCCTCGCGCTTTAGCGACCGCATGACCTTCTCGCGGTCGCGTAGCTCGCCGTTGAACCTCTCCATCTTGTTGTTGTGCGGGTTGCCGTGGAAGGTGATTTCCCTAACATGGACGGTGTTCTTGGCTCCCCACTTGGAATAGTATTCCTTGCGGTTCGCCCTTGCGAAGTTCTCCGCGCCGTCGGTGACGAGAACCTTGGGTTGCTTCCCTGCGACCTCCTTGGCTTCCCTCCACATCGGCCTTACGTCCTCATGCCACTTCTTGTCGCCGACCTGCATCGCAATCCAGTATCGGCTCTCGTCGTCAATCATCGCGTAGAGCCACTTCGGGTTTCCCTTCACCTTTAGATACATCTCGTCGGCTCTCCACTTGTCTCCGACCTTGGGTTGAATCTGCTCAAGGTAGCTCTGCATCAACTTGACATATTTCCCTATCCAGTTGTAGACCGTGACATGGCTTACGCTCACGCCTTGGAGCCTGAGAAACTTCTGCACGTTACGAAGGCTCTCGCCTGAGAAGTAGAGTTGCATCGCCCCTGTTATCGCCTGTGGGGAAGCGGCCATCCTCTCAAAGCCGAGGTTCTTCACGAACCACTTGCCGCACTGGTTGCACTCGTATCGCTGGATTGTCGCGTTCTTGTTCTTCCTGACCCCATGCTTGATGATGTCCTCTGAGCCGCACTCAAGGCAACTCTGGAAGTCCAGAGGCACGACCCGCTTCGAGTTCTCTATCCGTCGCCTAAGCTCTAACGAGAGTTCGACCGCGAAGATGTGCTTGCACTTGATTACGCGAGTGATGGCGTCGAGACAAGAGCAGAACCAACCGACCTCAGTAGAGAAGATTTGATACTCCCCGTTGCCGGACTGGGATTTTACGCGGTATTCGTTGGCGTCAATCCTTCGGACGTTGCTCTCAGTCTCGGCGATTGCTTGACCCCTCACCTTGCGAGCCTCCAATTCTTGAACGGTTGCCATGTTGCTTTCGCTACCATATGGTATATACGATAAGGTATATTAAGGTTGCTTATGGTAGCTAATGGGAGTGATGCAAGCGTGGGAAAGAAGATAATGGTATCCGTGTCGGAAGAAATGGTGAAATCTCTTGAGCAAGAGCGAAAAGCAAGAAGGTTGGAAACTATCCCTGAAACGATAAGGTCAGTGTTGGGAGAATATTTCAAAGTAAGAGATACCTCATGATATCAATAAGGAGAACAATCCCCGCCATAGCCACCCATCCCATGAACCAACCCGCTAAGAATAAGTCCCACTCGGATTTGGACATCAGCGAGTAACCTCGGTCATGGAACCCGACGACGAACTGAAGGCACTTCTCGCTCTTGGAATCATCGCGAGTGTAGTCGGCGCATTCCAGCTTGGACAGATTGTCAATCTGTCCCAAATCATCGGAGTTCCTCCCGCGTGGCTCGCCGAGGCAGACTTGATAGTAGAGGGCGCTCTTCTTTTTTTCTTTGCTGGATATTCCGCTTGCTTGGCCGTCTCGCTTGCGTATGAGAAACAATCCGGAACAGATAGCGCAGTCGCGTCAAGCTTCAGATGGCTCTCAAATGTGTTTTTTCTCGGGGGCTCAAACGCCCTCATCATAGCGCTCCCGATATTCACACTCAGGCTACTCGTGCCTTGGACTGGAATCTGAAAAGAGCCGAGACTTAACAGCGAGAAAAGAGCCGCCCGTTGAACAGAACCCTTCCGCCAAAAACTTAATTACGAACGAGCGCCCTACGGCCCTGTGCCGAAGTACATTTTTGTCACGGGCGGGGTGATGTCGGGCTTAGGCAAGGGCATCACGACCTCTTCCCTCGCGAAGATCCTCCAGCGATCAGGTCTCACGGTGACCTGCATGAAGGTCGACCCCTACATCAACTTCGACGCGGGGACGATGAACCCCATCGCCCACGGCGAGGTCTTCGTCACCGACGACGGCGGGGAGTGCGACATGGACCTGGGGAACTACGAAAGGTTCCTGAACAAGGACCTGAGCAAGGAGGACAACATCACCACGGGACAGGTCTACAACGCTGTCATCGAGGACGAGCGCAAGGGGAAGTATCTCGGAAAGTGCGTCCAGATAATCCCCCACGTCACCGACGAGATAAAGCGCAGGATCAGGGAGCGGACGGCCAAGAGCCGTTCGAGCGTCGCGGTCATAGAGTGCGGCGGGACGGTCGGGGACATCGAGAGCCTTCCCTTCCTCGAGGCGTTCAGGCAGATGCGGCTGGAGGACGGGGCCGAGAACACACTGTTCGTCCACGTCACCCTCGCGCCCGAGATGGGCGCGGTCGGAGAGATGAAGACGAAGCCCACCCAGCACAGCGTCCAGGAGCTGAGGCGCATAGGCATCCAGCCTGACCTCATCGTCGTAAGGGGGACGAGGGCGCTCCCCGCAGACGCCAAGGAGAAGCTCGCGCTCTTCACGAGCGTCCCGGTCAACAGCGTGATCTCGAACCCGGACGTGGGCTCGATCTACCAGGTCCCGGAGACGCTCTACCGCGAAGGGGTGCTGAAGCCTCTGATGGCACACCTGCAGATCAAGGGCAAGAGGACCGACCTCTACGAGTGGAACGAGGTAGCGTCGAGGTTCCTGAAACAGAGGAACTCCGTGACGGTCGCGATGGTGGGCAAGTACGTCACCCTGATGGACAGCTACGTGAGCGTCAACCTCGCGCTGAAGCACGCGGCCGCCGCGAACGGCGTGGGCGTCGACATCAAGTGGGTCGAGTCGGAGGACTTTGAGGGGACGACCCGGGCCGACAAGGCCCGCGAGGTCCTCGAAGGGGCCGACGCCATCGTGCTTCCCCAGGGGTACGGGAAGAGGGGGACGGAGGGGAAGATCTGGACCGCCGACTATGCGAGGAGGGAGAGGAAGCCGCTGCTGGGCCTTTGCTTTGGCTTCCAGCTCTCGATAGTCTCGTTCGCGAGAAACGTCCTCGGCCTGAAGGACGCGAACTCCACTGAGCTAGACCCGCAGACCCCTGAACCGGTGATAGACCTGCTCCCAGAGCAGAAGGGGATCTCCAACATGGGCGGGACGATGAGGCTGGGCGGGCACGACATCGCGGTCCAGAGGCCTAGCAGGGCCTTCGACATCTACCAGAGCAAGACCGTGAGGGGAAGGCACAGGCACAGGTTCGAGCTCAACCAGTCATACATGCAGAAGCTGGAAGACGCGGGTATGCGCTTCTCCGCGTTTAGCGATGGCGGGAGGCGCGCGGAGATACTGGAGCTTGATGACCATCCGTTCTTCATGGGGACGCAGTACCACCCCGAGTACTGCAGCAGGCCCGAGTACCCTGAGCCGATCTTCCTCGCCCTGCTCAGGGCCGCGATCGACGAGCACAAGGCAAAGGCGAAGAAGCTCCAGGTCGCGGCGCGTTCAGCCTGACGAGGTGTAGGCCCTCGCTATGTCGAGGGACCTCCGCACGACCTTGACCGCGTCCTCGGCGAAGAGGTAGAGGCTGGGCTCGACCCCCTCCCCTCCCATGTCGACGAGGGCCTCGAACTCGGCTGCACCCCCCGGGGCCGAGAGCCTCGCGCGCAAGGCGTCCAGCACTTTGTCTCGGGAGCCTGCAGGGTACTCATGACCAATGGTGACCTGTTTGACCCGGAGCTTGGCGAGGACCCTCGACATCCTCTCGTCGTATCTAAGGTTGATCGCGGCGCGGAAGGCGGGACGCCTGCGCTCGACCTCGAGGAGGATCGCGGCGAGGTGCGTGGAGGCCCCGTACTCTGGTCGCATGAAGGACCGCGCCTGGCCCCTGACCCTCACGATCCTTCCCGGGATGGCGACCACGTCCTCGACCGACTTGGCCCCTTCGGGAGAGTAGGCCATGTTGACCGAGACCTCGGGCATCACTCGGACGAAGAGCGAGGAGCCCTCGATCGACCGCAGGGCGCTCTCAACGTGCTCGACCGCTCCCTCGGCGTGGCCCCTCTGGGGGCCGAAGACCTTCATGCAGACCTCGCATGTGGCCAGGAAGGGGTGCTCGCTCCGGTGGAGCGAGCAGGCGTCGCCTCCCCCGATGAGCCTGCTCCAGATCGAGTAGAGGGTCGCGACCGCGTACGTGGGGTTGTTCTTCAGGTCCTCCGCTAGGAGGGCGGCGTAGGTCTCCGCCTCCTCCTCGGTGACTCCCAAGCTGGACAGGGCGACGGTCTGCTTCGCGGGCGCCGTCGAGAGGTATGAGCTCACCGAGGCCTGGGTCAGCCCCAGCAGGCTCGCGATTTTCCCCTGAGACAGCCCGTCCTCCTTCAGCCTCCTCGCGACGAGGGCGCGCATCGAAGGGAGGAACGAATTGACCATCATCTCGCAGGGCGGGTGCATGACATAAGTCACTTATCAGGTCGTTTATAAGAATCCTGCCGAGAGCCTCTAGAGCCACATGGGGACCTACGCAGAGTCGGCGTTCCACGAGCAGATGTCTGGAAAGACGACCCCCAGCAAGAACACGAGGCTAGCGCTGATCGCGGTGTTCTCCGCATTGATCGCCGTGTGCACCTCGATAATTCGCATCCCCCTCCCGGCGCCTCTGTACGAGATCACCCTCGCCCCGGCAGTCTACCTGGCGCTGGCCGCCCTAGTGGACAAGTGGGACGCGTTCTCTGCGACCGCAATCGGCGGCTTCGTGGGAGAGCTCCTCAACATAACCACCAGCGGAGGCTCGCCGATCTACCCGTTCGGGATGATATGGGCGAGGGGTCCGGAGGTTTTCATCGTCGCCTGGGCCGCGACAAGAGGGAGGAAGACCCTCGCCTTGGCGATGGTCGCCGCCACGGTCTTCGAGACGCTCGCGTTCTTCTTCCCAGACTGGCTATTCTACACCTACGGTCTCTTCCAGTACGGCGCCCCAACTACAGCTTACTCGGCCCTTGTGCTGGCCTCCTCCGACTTTGGCACGCTTCTCGACCTCGCCTTCATCCCCATCGCGTTCGGGATAATCGCGGCAGCCGGCCCAACGTTCAGGCGCCTGGGCTACCGCAATTGATCGACAAACCGTGGCGCTCCGGCCAGCAGGGGAAGGTCCCGCGCGAGTTCCTCGAGAGCGCGGTCTTCTCGAACCTCGGGGCGAAAAGGAGCTCCTTGATCGTCAAGCCGGGGCACGGGCTGGACAACGCCGTCATCTCGCTCGGAGGGAGCAAGGTGCTGGTCGTCACCAGCGACCCGCTCTCGGTCATCCCCTCGATAGGGATGAAAGAGTCGGCGCGGCTCAGCGTGCACCTGCTCGCCTCTGACCTCACGACGAGCGGGGTGGAACCCCAGTTCGCCATGCTCGACCTGAACCTCCCACCCGAGATGGAGCTGCCCGCAGTGGGCGCCTACCTCAAGGCCGTAGGAGACGAGTGCAGGAAGCTCGGGATAGCGATAGCCGGGGGGCACACGGGGAGGTACCCGGGTTCAGGCTACACGGTAGTCGGCGGGGGGATGATGTTCAGCGTCGCCGGGCGCGACGACTACGTGACGCCAGCGATGGCGAAGCCCGGGGACGCGGTGCTGGTCACGAAAGGGGCGGCCATAGGCGCGACGGCGATCCTCGCGCACTCCTTCCCCTCGACCATCGAGAAGAAGGCGGGCGCCGCGATGCTCAGCAAGGCGAGGTCTCGCCTACGGGACTGCTCGACTGTAAACGACGCCCGGGCCGCCGCCTCGGTGGGGCTGAGGGAGAACGTGACTTCCATGCACGACGCCACCGAGGGAGGGGTGCTCGGGGGGCTCTTCGAGCTCTCGTCCGCCTGCGGCCTCCCAGTGGTCGTGAGGCGCGAGGCAATCCACGTCCCCAAGGAGGCCTCGGCCGTCTGCGGCGCGTTCGGGCTCGACCCGCTGACCACGCTCAGCGAAGGGACCCTCATCGTCACCTGCAGACCGGGGCAGGTCGAAGGCCTGAGGGCGGCGCTCGCCAAAGCGAGAATCGATAGCTACGAAATCGGGCGCGTCGGCCGGCGGGGGCAGGGGAGGGGCCTCTGGGTATCCTCGGGAGGCTCGAAACCGCGGGCGCACGCCCCGGAGCCAGACCGCTACTGGGAGGCCTATGCGGACGGCGTTGCTAGGCAGCTGGGGTGAGGGAGCCGCACGTCAAGAGTTGCTCGCCGCGGAGCCCTTGCCTCTCTTTCGTCGGTGGGCCTTCTCGTGGGAGTCCTCGGCTGCGTCGATCTCGTCCTCTTCTTCGTCCTCATCGGCCTGGGCTGCGAACGACGCCGACCTAGCCTTGACTTGCTTCTTGAGCCAGTCTTCATAGATGTCTGGCACCGCCTGAGCGGCGTCGACCTTCTCGACAACCTCGCTCCTCTTCTGTGGCATCGACCGGCGGGCTCTTCCCTCGTTATATCAGGCTTTGCAAGAGGGATCCCTCGGCGAAGCGCCCTTGAAAGGTTCAAGAAGCGCAGGCGTGGCGCGAGATTCCGACAGGCGAAAGAGGCTCGTCCGCAACAGACATCGCAGCATCGCTCATAATGCAGCTGAAGCCCGAGGAGTGGCAGGCGCTGAGGGCGCTCGAAAAGTGCACGCTGGGTAAGGCCACGACCTCCGCCGAGTCCATAGCGAAGGTCTCGGGCCAGCCCCTGGACCGGGTTAACTTCGGCCTCAACGAGCTCAACAAGAGGAAGCTCATCGGCTCGGGGAGGACGTACGAGATCTACATCCCCGCAGTCGACCTCCTCGCGCTCAAGTTCTACGCCGACAAGGATTACATCCAGGCGCTGGGGAAGCTCATCGCGAAGGGGAAGGAGTCGGACGTCTACGAGGTGCTCTCCGAGAAAGGAGAGCTCTACGCGCTGAAGCTCTTCAGGTTGGGGAGGACGAGCTTCCGCGACGTCACCCGCAAGAGGCACGCCTCCTCCCGCCAGTTCAACACTTGGCTCGATGTCAACTACCAAGCGGCCCGCAGGGAGTTCAACGCGCTGGAGAAGCTCTCGGAGTTCACCAAGAACGTCCCCATCGCGGTGGCCGCGAACAGGCACACGGTGCTCCTCAAGGAGCTCCCCGGTGTGAGGCTTACCAACCGCCCGGAACTGGTCGACGCGCGGAAGGTGCTGAGAGAGATAATGGACACGGTGCGGGACGCCTACACGAAGGCCGGGATGATCAACGGGGACCTCAGCGAGTACAACATCCTGACCGACGGGGCGACCGTCTGGCTCATCGACTGGCCCCAGTGGGTAGGGAAGGACCACCCCAACGCAAAGGAGCTGATGAAGCGCGACGTGGGCGCGGTCGAGAAGTTCTTCGAGAGGAGCTACGGGCTCTCCGCCGATACCGACGCGCTGGTTGCCTACGTGACGGGAGGCGCGCGCTTCCCTGCGGTCAGAAGAGTATGATGCGCTTCTCGAGGATGAGGTTCGTGATGTTGCGTATGTCCCGGAGCTGGTCGTCGAGTATCGACTCGACTTCCGCCTTCACGCTGGACATCTTCGTCCCCTTCTCTAAGACGATCGCCGCGCTTGCTATCTGCGGCTGGTCGATGGGGCTCCCTATCCTGCTGAGTATCCTTACGTAGCACTCCCTCACGCCCTTGACTTCGTCGGCTATCTGCTCCGCTGCGTGCACCGCCACGGCGTTGTAGAGCTTCCCTGTGTGATTGACCGGGTTCTTCCCTGCGGTCGCCTCCATGGAGTACTGCCGCATCGGAGAGATGAGGCCGTTGACCCTGTTCCCCCTCCCCGTGTTCCCGTCGTCCCCCTGCTCAGCGGACGTGCCGGTGACCGTGAGGTAGTAACTGCCCCTCTTGGGGTCGTCGCCCTGGTTGAGCCTGACGTTGACGTCGAGGGGTGACTTGGCCACCAAGTCGTCGACCTCCTCCCTGACGTCCTTGATTATGCTGGCGTACTCGCTCGCGTCCTTGATCTGGCCGCTGACCATCGCCGCCGCGACGGTGGCGTTGAGCTTCTTTCCCACCCGCATTCCCATGACCTTGACGTCCTCGCCCACCGCAGGATACTTCTTCTTGAACTTCGAGGAGTTTAGCAGCTGCTCGATCGAGAAGACGACCTTCTCGGTCTCTGAGAGGGGCGCGAAGCCTACGCCTACGGAGGTGTCGTTCGCGACGGGCATCGCCTGCTTCCTGAGGAAGACCGCGACGAGGTCGGGGGAGCCCGCCCTGATCATCGTCTCGACCTTCGTGTGCTTCACGGGGTCGAGGAAGCGCATCGTCCCCCGGATGTAGTTTGCCACCGCCTCCTTGGCGATGGACTCGACCGGCACCTCCTCGGTTTTGTTCCCCACCGGGACGACGTCCGTGGCCCTTCCCGCGACGAGGATGAAGATGGGGTCGATGACCCTACCCCCTCCAAATACCGCGTGCGACTTGCCGCCCACTAGGAGCCCCTTGTCCACGTTGTGGTGGAAGATGACGTCGAAGTTGTCGAGATAGTATTTCGAAAGCGCGATGGAGACCGCCTCGCATGCCCCGTCGATGATGCTGTCAGGGTGCCCTATCCCCTTCCTCTCGACGATCTCTACCTGCAGGTCGGAGACGCAGTCCGGGAGCTGTTCTGAATGGATTGACCTGTTCATCTAGAGCGGACCTCGGGTGCGATGATCAATCTAAGTTTCTCACAGGGAGTTTTCGAGCTTGACGTAGAGGACATTGTCCCCTCTCACTATGACCTTGCCATAGTTAGCGGACTTGACCCCGCCCTCGAACTCCTCGGCGTCCTCGAGAATCACGTTCATGAAGGCGTCGACGTTAGAGACCCTTCCCCGGTACTCGACGTCGGTCTTGAGACGTATCGTTGCCTTCTTGCTTATCGCTTTCTGCAGGACGGCTAGGGGTCGCTTTGGCGTCTGTTGAGAAGCGTTCACTTTGGAGCTTTTCGACCGACCTTTCGGCGTGAATAAAAACGTATCCGTGCGGAAGTGGTTCTGGCCACCTTGGGAGCTTTGGGAGAGCGCGAGGCCTTGTTCGTCTTCTCGCCAAGATGGTCTTCGAAGAGTCTGGCGTTAAGGTCTCCAGACAGGACTTGGGGTGTGATCAGGATGTCGCGAACGACCTGCCTGTGACAGGGCACGCCTTCCCTCTCGTAGCAGAGCAAGGTGACGTCCTGAAGCCGGCTCTGGGCTCCAAGAGTGCGGAGCGCTTCGATGCTCTCGGGACTCCCCTTCAGCTCTGCGAGGAAGGACTCTCTGAACTGGTCCCAGGTCTTCTTTCCTGCCTTGTAGCTCGAGAGCAGCTCGCGGCTCGGCGACAGGGCCTTCACCC